>ENA-OQKQ01000387-OQKQ01000387.1-human-gut-metagenome-genome-assembly--contig:-NODE-387-length-15395-cov-2.302528_pt1 | contig 15395 bp, 19 predicted proteins | sample MGYA00242651_ERZ504803 | MGnify/ENA primary metagenome ERZ504803 (study PRJEB26092, sample SAMD00036380) | human gut metagenome | host: Homo sapiens | study: EMG produced TPA metagenomics assembly of...
AGCTGGCAGGAGAACCGATAGATATTCTTGTAAATGGTAAATATGTAGCTAAGGGCGAGGTTGTTGTAATTGAGGAAAGCTTTGGTGTACGAATCACTGAGATAGTCAATTCAAAGATAAACACCGGTCCGTCCCGAGGTGGCCGACGCTATCCGCGAGGCGCACGACGCCGGTATTCGCACCGTCATGATCACGGGCGACCACATCGACACCGCCGTGGCCATCGCCAAGCAGCTGGGAATCGTCACCGATCGCAGCCAGGCCATCACCGGTGCCGACCTCGATCGTATGAGCGACGAGGAGCTCGACGCGCGCATCGAGGACTACGGCGTTTACGCCCGCGTCCAGCCCGAGCACAAGACCCGTATCGTCGAGGCCTGGAAGTCGCGCGACCAGATCGTGGCCATGACGGGCGACGGCGTCAACGACGCCCCGTCCATCAAGCGCGCCGACATTGGCGTTGGCATGGGCATCACCGGTACCGACGTCACCAAGAACGTTGCCGACATGGTGCTCGCCGACGATAACTTCGCCACCATCATCGGTGCCTGCGAAGAGGGCCGCCGCATCTACGACAACATCCGCAAGGTCATCCAGTTCCTGCTTTCGGCCAACCTTGCCGAGGTGTTCTCGGTGTTCATCGCCACGCTCATCGGCTTTACCATCTTCCAGCCGGTGCAGCTGCTGTGGGTGAACCTGGTTACCGACTGCTTCCCCGCGCTCGCGCTGGGCATGGAGGATGCCGAGGGCGACATCATGAAGCGCAAGCCGCGCAACGCCAAGGACGGTGTCTTTGCCGGACATATGGGTCTGGACTGTGTGGTCCAGGGCCTAATCATCACCGCGCTGGTGCTGGCGAGCTTCTTTGTGGGCGTGTACTTTGACATGGGCTACATCCACATCGCCGATATGATCGCCGGCAATGCCGACGAGGAAGGCGTGATGATGGCGTTCATCACGCTCAACATGGTCGAGATCTTCCACTGCTTTAACATGCGCAGCCGTCGCACGTCGCTGTTCACCATGAAGAAGCAGAACAAGTGGCTGTGGGCTTCCGCCGCGCTGGCGCTGGTGCTGACGGTGATCGTAACCGTGCAGCCGACGCTTGCTGAGATGTTCTTTGGCCCCGTAACGCTTGAGCTCAAGGGCGTTGTCGCTGCCCTGGGCCTTGCCTTCCTGATTATTCCGCTGATGGAGATCTACAAGGCGATCATGCGCGCGGTCGAGAAAGAGTAGATTAACCTGTCCGGGTCCGCCCCACGCCCTTTCTCCCTCACTGGTCCTCGCGCTTCGCGCTGCGGGATCGTTCGGGAGAAAGGGCTTCCGGGGCGGGCCCTGCGCTATCCTTGCTGGCTTCTCTCCCGTGCGGATGAAAAGGGCTGAAGGAAAGACGGTGAGCGGTCGAGCAATTGCTCGACCGCTCTTTTTTGATTAAGGGATGTGCCCTTAGGAAACCCCTCCCGGCGGGCGGGCCCTGCGGTATCCTTGCTGGCTTTTCTCCCGTGCGGATGAAAAGGGCTGAGGGAAAGTATGTGAGCTGGTCGGGCTTTGCCCGGCCAGCTCTTTTTTAGAGCATTTGCTCGACCGACTCTTTTTGTGAACTGGATTGTATGGGGTTGAATCGGCGACGCGTTAGGAGAAGCCGGGAACGTCGCTGAAGGGGATTTGAGGCATAAAGAGAACGATGACGGCCATAATTCCCCAGTAGATTTGCAGAGGTAGCGGAGCCGATATCAGGGCATTAAAGAAGGACAAACCCTTTTTGCTTCCATATAGCTGGACCGAGCTGAGAAGAGCAATTCCAAAAGAGATGGCGCTCGGCCAGCATGCTTTGACAATGAGGCTAAGGAAATAGCATATTAATGTTATCGCTATGCACCCAATGCCCCAGAGCCACTTCTTGTTGAGGAAATACTGGATGCCCCATACACCAATTACGGGGGCAATGATGACTGCCAACATAGCCGTATCCTAACTATTTATACAACGAATGTATTCTCCGGAGTTGGGGGGATAGACGCTGCAAGGTAGACGGTACGCGTTGCCTGCGGGTACGGGTGTCCAAGGAGTTGCTTTGCTGCATACTCAGGCCAAGTACCTCCGGTTTTGCTTATGATCTTCTTAATCAGTCCGTCGATTACAAGCCCCGTTACATAGCCGATGAGTTCTTTTCCAATAAAAATGGCAATTTTGACGATCCATTCTTTAGCGCCGCGTGTGGCAGTTGCTAAATCATCCAAAGACAGGGTCTGGAATCGATCGATAATTTGGACATCTCCGTTTTCATCTAGTGCGTATGTCGTCCATCCTGTGCCGGACTCATTGACAGCTTCAATGTACTCTTCGGCAGAAGGGAACTCTACTTCAAGAGGTTGCGCCTTAGATTGCTTTGGTGAAATGGCAATTGAGCAAAGCGCAACTGCGCTTGCGATGAATGACTTACGGCTTACGGGAACGTTGCGTAGCATGTGTATCCTCCTGACATTTAGCTTGACATTGCTGTGTTGTTCAGATTCAGCCTCCAATCCGTGAAACGCATTTCAAACGAATCAAGCGTGGAAAGGTCGAACTCGGACGCTATCTTTCCTTCAGAGATGGCAAAAATTGAAGGATAAAACTCGAATGACGGCAGAAGCGCCTTAAGTGTTTCCCTATCAACTTCCTTTTGGCTCTTAGGGACAACGAGGATCTCGATGTCGTTCTTGAGACTCGGCGAAAGCGAGCGCTCTGCCGCACGGAGTTCTTCACAGGCCGGGCAGCCCTCCAGCTCAATTTGCACGATAAAAGATTCGCCTTTGCTTAATTTCGATCGAAATTCGGGCAATGAGATATTGATTGGATCGGAATTGGTTCGTACTGACGAGAAGAGGGCGAAAAGGGACAGCGATAAGATAAGGATAAGGACGGTTTGCTTTCTCATGGGTCCTCCAAACTCTATAAAGTTAAATTAATTTATATAAAACATTAAATAAAGATTCTTTAAAATGAACGGTATCGATTTGCCGGTAAATGGTTTTGAGCGAGAGCGGTTGGATTGAAAAGTACAATGAACGCAGGGAAATAAGGAAAAAAGGAGGAGAAATGAAAGATCGCGATATACATCTGCGGTTGACGACGAGTTTTCTGACAATCTTCTGTATCGCTCTGGCGGTTCAAGCGCTATGTTGCGTGGTGTTGTTCGTTCATCTTGCGAACCTGTTGCTCATCGAGGGTATCTCTGCGGTGAGCGGCGGATTTCTGCTCTTGTTTATGGTTAGCACGCTTTGCGACGCTGCAACGTTTCTTCTGTTTACGATTCTGACGGCGAAAGTCAGGCATGAGGGTCGTCCTTTTGGTAAGTGGCAGACCAGGATTTTGGTCGCGGCTGGCCTCCTGATGTCGGTAAAAGCCGTCATCAGCATCATATGGCCGACGATTCAATTGCCATACAGCAATGTTCTTGGAACGGCTGAGCCCGTGTTTCCCGAGTTTGATTTTCAATCGCTTTCTTACGGACTCGTTTTCTTTGCGTTGGCGGGGGTCTTTGAATACGGTAGGGTATTGCAGGAAGATGCAGACGAGATTCTCTAGGGGGTGGCACGGTGCCGATTGTTATGCGTCTTGACCGCGTGATGGCGGACCGTAAAATCTCGTCGCAGGAACTTGCCGAAATCATTGGAATATCGCCTGTTAATCTGTCTCGAATTAAAACGGGAAGACTCAAGGGGATCCGCTTTTCTACACTTCAAGCAATGTGCGAGGCGCTTCATTGCAAGCCCGGCGACATCATCGATTGGATGGATGATGACGAGTACGCCGCAGCATTTGGTAAGTCGGACGGAACAATGCGTTAAAATACCTGCTCAGTTGTGTGGTTTTGTGCTGGGAGGCGTTTGTGGCTAAGGCTAAGGCTAAGGCGAGAAAAAGACGACGGGGGCGCGGGCTAAGCGCGATCGTCGTCGGAAGCTCGCGACCGAGGCTCCCGCATCTGCCGAGGAGCTGCTGGCAAGCGTACCGGGGCTTGACGCGCTGCAGGACGTTCCGGCGTTCGATGACCTGCCGGTCGATGCGGCTCAGCAGGCTGCATTTGACGACTTTTGCGCACAGGCCGAGGAGCCCGAGCAGATGCAGCTTGGCGCCGTGGTGCGCTTGGATCGCGGGTTTCCGCTGGTGGCTACTGCCGATGACACGTTTCGTGCCGAGCATGCCGTAGGGTTTGCCAAGTCGCGTGGCGAGGACGAGGTCTTGCTGCCCGCCGTGGGCGACCGCGTGGCGGTTCGCCGTGCTCCCGGGCACGACATGGGCGTGATCGAGTGCGTACTGCCGCGCCGTACGAGCTTTGAGCGTTGGCGCGGCCGCGCTCGCGGCGAGCGCCAGGTACTCTGCTCCAACGTGGATAGCGTGCTGATCGTGCAGGCGCTCGGCGCCGGCGAGGTGTTGCTCGACCGCGTGGCGCGCTCGCTGGTGTTGGCGCTCGATTGCGATGCCGAGCCGGTGGTGGTGCTCACCAAGGCCGACCGCTGCGAGGCCGATGAGCTCGAGCGTGATCTGGACCGTGTGAGCCGTCTGGTGGGTCCGGACGTGCGCGTGATCGTGACGTCTTCTGCCGAGGGACTCGGTCTGGACGAGGTCCGTGCCTGCGTGCCTGCCGGGAGCTGCGCCATGATTTTGGGCGAGTCGGGTGCCGGCAAGTCGACGCTGCTCAATGCGCTGCTGGGCCACGATGCGCTGGCCACTGGCGGCGTGCGCGAGCGTGATGACCAAGGTCGCCACACCACGGTTGCGCGCGTGATGGTGGCACTGCCGGGCAACGCCGGCGTGATCGCCGATGCCCCGGGCCTGCGCAGCCTGCCGCTCGTGGGACATGAGCGGGGCCTGGCGCGTGCCTTCCCCGAGGTCGTCGAGGCGTCGCGTGCGTGCCGGTTTGGCGATTGCACGCACACTCACGAGCCGGGTTGCGCCGTTCGCGAGGCCGAAGATGCCGGACAGATCGACAGTCTGCGTCTGGAAACGTTCCAAAACCTGGCGTCATCCATGCGCGTGAGCGCTCAAATGCTCGATCCCGATGTCCATCTGTAATTGATTTTTCCTATGACAGCCGTCTCCCAACTGTTCGGGAGACGGCTTTTTTGCTGCGGAAAAGCTTCGAAACATACAGTTTGCTGACGTGCTGACCAAAACCTTGCCACGAGCTTGACGGGCTGGTCAGCTTTTGGTCAGCGATTGGTTTGACATCGAAAACCAAGATTGCGATTGCGCCGCTTTGCACTCTGACCGCTCAGACAATGGTGGTACGGGCATTCGCCCGGCACTGCCATGAGAGGAGCGGCCGTGAACAAGAGCAAGCGCATCGCCATCAGTCTGGTCGCGGGCGTGCTCGCTGCTCTGCTCTGCATGGTTTACGGCTCGTCGATCCGCTCGCAAGCCGAACAGGTCCAGGCTGAGACCTTGGCCAAGTACGGTGGCGATCGCGTCGAGGTATGCGTTGCGGCGCGCGATATCGATGTGGGCGAGACCCTCGATGAGACCAATGTCATAACCCAGGAATGGCTGACGAGCCTGCTGCCGCGTGACGCAGCGACCGAGCTGCGCCAGGTGCGCGGCGACGTGACGACTTCGCGTATTCCCAAAAACGCCGTGATCTGCAATGTCTACACCAAGGCCGAGAGCCACAAGCTCGAGGTGCCTAAGGGCAAGGTCGCTGTTTCGGTGGCGGTCGATGCCGAGCACTCGGTCGGCGGCGCCACGGGCGTGGGCAGCTACGTGGATGTGTATGTGCAAAAAGACGGCGTAACCGATCGGCTGTGCGGCGCGTACGTGATCGATACCAGTGAGGATTCCGGTGCCACGCGCGAGGGCAAGATCGAATGGGTGACGCTGGCGGCTGACCCCGAAGACGTCAAGGAACTGCTGGGCGCCTCGGGCAAGGGAACGGTCAGCTTGACGATTCCCGCCACGGCGCGCGGCAAAAAGAGCGGAGGCGACGAGTGATGAAGGCGATCTGGCTTGCGTGCTGCGCGTGCGGCGATTACGGGATGTTGCAGCGGGAAGTCGAGGGCCGTGATGCGGGTGCACAGGTGCTTCGCGTGGGTGACCTGGACGGGCTGGTTTCCATGGCGCGGGCGTTTCCGTCGCGCCGCGGGGCTGCCATCATCGCGGCGTCTCTGTTTGATACCGAAGATGTGCGCAAGACTGTTGCGAGCCTGACGGCCGAAGGCCGCGTGAGTCGCGTGGTCGTGTTGATAGAAGCGCTCGATCCGTCGGATATCGAGGGGCTGTTTCGCGCGGGGGCGACCGAGGTCATCGCTGCGCACAGTATATGCGGCAACGGGCGTGCGGGCGAGGGAGCGGTTGATTCTGATCGGCGCATGACGATTGAGCCCGATGCTTTTGTTGATAGGGAACCCGGGGCGCCTCGCGCTACAAGAGGCCCGCGTGTTGATGATTATGGAAAAGCGGAAGCCGAGCATGATCGGCGCCCCCGGAACCCCCTTGTATACAATGACGCTGGAGGGCCGGCGCAGCATGCTGGCGACTCCCCGGCAGTAGATATGGGATACGTGCACGGCGTGAATCTGGCGGATGAACTCGACGAAGTTGAGGGCCTTGCCGGGTGCGGCGAGTTGTCGCTGATGCAGCATGAGCAGATTGCGCAGAACGAGCCTGCCTCGCAGACCGAACAAGCTGCCATGCCGGCTTGGACGCAGCGTGTGGTTGCGGCGGGGGAGACGGGGACGCTGTCACCGACGCCCGCCCCGCCGCCTCCGATGCCGCCGGCAGACGCTGCCGCTTCGCCGCATCGAGCTCCGGTCATCTGCGCCATTTCGGGTTCGGGCGGTTGCGGCAAGTCGACGATCGTTGCCACCATGGCACACACATCGTCGCTGTTGGGCTTGCGTGCCGCCGTGCTCGACCTGGACCTGATGTTTGGAAACCTTTACGACTTGTTAGGCGTCGATGCTCCGCGCGATATGGCGGCGCTTATCGAGCCGTCGGCGGCGGGCATGCTCACCGAGCCGGATATCGTAGCCGCTTCGATGCGCGTGGCGCCGGGCGTTACGCTCTGGGGTCCCGTCGCGGCGCCCGAGCAAGCCGAGCTCATGGCACGTCCGGTGGAGCTACTGCTTGATGTTCTGCGTCGCGAATCCGACGTGGTCTTTATCGATACCTCGGTCTTTTGGGGCGACGCCGTGGCGGCTGCGGTGGCGGCGAGCGACCGTTGCCTGGTCGTTGGCGATGCGGCGGTGTCGTCCGCGGCATCGGCATCGCGCGTCATTGAACTGGCAGGTCGAGTAGGTGTGCCGCGCACGCGCATGAGCGCCGTGTTCAACCGGTTCGGTGCGCGCGGGGCAGACGAGGACGTCGCCATGCGCTTTGAGATTGCCTGTGCGTTAAGCTCCAAGATTCGTATCGCCGATGGCGGGCAGGATCTCGCCGCGCTCATGGCGTTTGGGCGCGCTGACGAGGCAGTGGGGCAGACCAGCGCTTTTGCGACTAGCGTGCGCGAGGCCACGCGCGAGATGCTCGTGGAACTGGGGTGCGCCGTCGGCCCTTGGAGCGATATGGTCGCCGACCGTGCAACGCGCACCGAACGCCCGCGTATCCGCCTTCCCTGGTCGCGCGAGGGTGATCAGCGATGAGCCTGCAAACGAGGATTAAGGCTGCCGGCGCTGCGGCGGCGGCAGCGCCTGTAGATGTGGGGCGTCGCCGCGCCGTGAAACGACGCACCAAGCGCGCCGTGATGGACCGCATGGGTTACGACGAAGTGGCGCGTATCAGCGCCTATATCGACCCGGCACTTGCCCGCTCGGAATTGCGTCCTGCGGTGGAGGCGGCGCTCAATGTTGAGGAGCCGACCGATCTCGCGACGCCCGAGCGCGAAACCATCATCGACGAGATTTTGGATGACGTGGTGGGCTTGGGGCCGTTGCAGCCGCTCATCGAGGACGACACCGTTACCGAGATCATGATCAACGGCTGCCGCTCGGCTTTCTTTGAACGCGGCGGCGTCTTGTACCCCATCGAGCATGCGTTTGAGGATGATGAACAGATCCGTGTGCTTATCGACCGCATCATCTCGCCACTTGGCCGCCGTATCGACGAGCGCAGCCCCATCGTCAACGCCCGCCTCAAAACGGGCTATCGCGTCAACGCGGTGATTCCGCCTGTGGCGATTGACGGACCGATTCTCACCATCCGAAAGTTCTCGGACCGTATCTGCTCGCTGGACGAGCTTGTGGGGCTGGGGTCGCTGCCGCTTTGGTATGCGCAGCTGCTGTCGTGCGCGGTGTCGCTGCGACAGGACCTGGCGGTTGCGGGAGGCACGGGATCTGGTAAGACCACCCTGCTCAACGCGTTGTCATGTGAGATTTCCACCGGCGAGCGCATCGTGACGATCGAGGACTCTGCCGAGCTCAAGTTTGCGCATCATCCGCACGTGGTGCGCCTAGAGGCGCGCGAGGCTTCAATTGAGGGTGAAGGCGCGGTGACGATCCGCGACCTGGTAACTAATGCCCTGCGCATGCGCCCCGACCGCATCGTGGTGGGCGAGGTGCGCGGTGCCGAGTGCTGCGACATGTTGCAGGCCATGAACACGGGCCACGACGGGTCGCTCACCACACTTCATGCGGGTTCAGAACAGGAGACCGTGGTGCGTCTGACGTTGCTTGCACGTTATGGCATCGACCTGCCGAGTGAGCTCATCGAGGAGCAGATTGCCATGGCGCTCGACGGTATCGTGATGTCCGAGCGCCACGCCGATGGCAGGCGCTTCGTCTCCTCGTATTCGGGGGTGCGACGCGCCGCATCGGGCGGCGTAGAGCTCGAGCGCTATGTGACGTTCGATGCCGCCGAGCGCACCTGGACGCTTGACCGCGAGCCGCCGTTTATCGCAGAAGGCCTGCGGTCGGGGACGCTCACACAAGAGGAGGTGGACGAATGGAGATCGCTGTGCCCCTCGTCGTAGGGGGCTTGGCAGGGCTTTCTGTCGCGACGGCGTGCGGGGCGGAACCTCGTGTGCCGCAGGTACCGCCGGCGGAGCTGGCACGTCAGGCGCTCGAGACGGTGGCAGAGAAGCTGCCGCGTGAGCTGGTGGAAAACGATCTGCTGAAAAAGATCGCCCGTTCGTGGGCATCGCTGGCTCCGGCGCATCGCCTTGGCCTCGTGATCGAGGATGCTTCGGGATGTTTGGCGTTTCTGCTGCTATCGAGCGGTGTCTGCTGCGTTTTACTAACGATGGTGTCGTTATCGCCCCTCGGATTTGCCTTGGGACTTGTTGCTCCGTTTGCCGTTGGTGCCGCTCGGGATGGCTTTGAGAGCCGGCGCGAGCAACACGATGCAGAAGAGGCAATGCCCGAGGCGTTTACCGCACTTTCCATGTCGCTTGCCTCGGGACATTCGCTGGCCCAGGGCATGCGCTTTGTGGGCGCTCATGCGCAAGAGCCAGTGCATAACGAGTTTTTGCGGGTGGCGGCGGCGATCGATTGCGGCATCTCGGCGACCGACGCGCTCGATGACTTGCTCGTGCGTATCGACGCCCCCGGTCTTTCGCTTGTGACCTTGGCGCTTAAGGTGTCTCAGCGCACCGGCGCTCCGCTTGCCGACTTACTGTCCGAGGCGTCGAGCATGGTGGGGGAGCGCATTGAGCTCAAGCGCCGCCTGGATGTTAAGACGTCGCAGGCTCGCATGTCTGCGCATATGGTCGCGGCGATGCCGGCGGGCATGTGCGCGGTGTTGGCGCTGCTTTCGGCAGATTTTCGTCGCGGTCTTGCGACGCCTGCCGGCGCGGGCGCTGTGGTGCTGGGTCTTGCCCTCAACGCCGTTGCCCTGGTGGTTATCCGGCGCATTATGCGGGTGGAGCTATGAGCGCCCCGGTTGCAGTTGCGGCTTGCCTGTGCGCCCTGAGCGTATTTGTCGCGACGGGGTTGGATCGGGCGGATGCACGCAAGGTCGCAGGGGCCTGCAAGCGCGAGGCGGTGCTGGTCGCTGCCGCGGGTCGCTCGGTGGTCGATGCTCTGACCGCGCGAGTGAAGGGCGCGGTTGGAGCGGGCGGCCCGGCGCGAGTGTCGCTCGGCGAAGTGTCCGAGATGATCGATGTTGTGCGCTTGGGTCTTTCGGCCGGTCTTTCGTTTGATGCGGCGCTTGAGATTTTCTGCGCCAACCGCCGGTCAGTGCTGGCTCTTCGCCTTGAGCGCGCCTGCATGGCGTGGCAGGTGGGCGTGGGCACGCGTGAGGACGAGTTGTTGGCCGCCGCGCGCGACCTGGACGTGCGAGCGCTCGAGACCTTTGCCATCACGGTGGGGCAGGCGCTCGCCCTGGGTGCCCCACTTGCCGAGACGCTTGGCCGCTCAAAGTCGCGAGATCCGTGCGGCTCATCGCGCCGCGGTCGAGCGCGAGATCGAGCGTGCGCCCGTCAAGCTGCTGATTCCCACCGGCACGCTCATCTTGCCGGCGTTGCTTCTGTCCATATTGGGCCCGCTGCTGGGAGCAGGCGGGATGATGTAGGGAGGAATACATGAACACGATGACTGACGCTGCTGGCAAGGTCCAGGGCTGGGCGTTTTGCCGGGCGGCACATGTTCGTCAGCGCGCCAAGGAACTATTGCAGGAGGAGAGTGCACAGGGTACCACCGAGTATGCCATCTTGGTCGGCGTGCTCGTGGTGATCGCGATTATCGCCATCGTCGCATTTAAGGGCAAGGTCCAAGATCTATGGAACGCTATCAGCGAGGGCATCAACAGCCTGTAGAGGGCGAGCGTCCCATCGGGGTGCTGCTGGTGTTTGCTTGCCTGACCGTGGCGATAGCGGCGGTGCTTTGGGGGCTTAACGCCGCGCGGCAGCAGCGTCCTGGGACCGCCTCCGATTTGGGCTCAGATTCGGCGGTGGCGTCTCAAAAAGATGAGATGCGAGATGCGGACGATTCGGATGTCGCTGTCACGGCGCAAACCTTTCTGCGGACGCTCGACAAGCGGTCTGGCACTGCGACGGATTCGCCTGAGGGCAACGCGATTGCGGTCCGGCTTGCATGGTCCGAGGACCGACCGATGACCGAAGCGGCGGCGGATATGCTGCGTGCCTATCGCGAGGTACCCACGGCGCAACTTGCTCTGAGCGGCTATCTCGACATCAAGGGAAACGTGTGGGGCGCCATCGTGCGCGACGAACGCGGCTGGGTCGATATGGTGACAATTGCCGCGGATGCTGGCGATGCTTCGTGTCGTCTGCGCGCCGTGCGCCTGAGCCCGCAGGCAACGGACTCAAAGGAGGGATCGTGAAATGCATGATGTCCTGCGTGAGGAATCTGCCCAGGCGACGGTCGAATACGCCATCGTCACGGTGGCGCTGTTATCGATCGTGCTGGCGATCGCGGGACTTTGGCCTGCCGGCACCGATGGGCGCTTGGCGGCGCTGGTTGAGCGGGCGGCATCCCATGGCGTTGCCTCGACGTCGGTTATCGACGCCGCTGCGGCCGCTAAGGACATCGCGTTGTATTGATGCCGCGCGCGAGGACCGGGCGCAGTCTACGGTCGAGGCCGCTTTTTTGCTGCCGACGTTTCTGACACTCATCCTTCTCGCGCTGCAACCGGTGTGCCTGCTCTATACGCGCGCGGTCATGGAGTCTGCCGCCGCCGAGACCGCGCGGCTCATGACCACGACGACGGCGGAGGACGACGATCTTAAGGAGTTCACCCGCCGCCGACTTGCCGCAGTGCCCAACGTTTCGATCTTTCATGCCGGCGGGCCGTTGTCGTGGGATATCGAGCTTGGCCGGGCCGGTGCGGGTGGCGTCTCGTCCGTGTCCGTTTCCGGCGAGGTCAAGCCGTTGCCTGTGATCGGTGCGTTTGCGCAGGCTATGGGTGGTACCGCCGAGGGCGGCTACGTTGAGCTCAAGGTCGATGTCTCGTATCAATCGCGTCCCGAATGGCTGGAGGGAGATTATGATTCGTGGATTGCTGCATGGGATTAGGCGCTGCCTGTTGCGGGTGACGCAAGGGTTTGCGGCCCGCCGTCGACCAGGCGCTCTCCGCAAACGAGGCGGCTTTATGGGTCGAGCCGGTATCGACCTGTTTATCGAAGACGGTGCCTACACCACGCTCTCCTCTGCGGTGGTTATCTTGGTGGTGCTCACGCTGCTGTTTTCGTCGACGGCGGCGATATGGAGCATGTCGCGTGCCGGGGATACCCAGGTGGCGGCCGATAGCGGCGCGCTGGCGGGTGCCAACGTAGTGTCGTCCTATCACACGGCTGCCACGGTGGTTGATGCGAGCATCTTGAGTCTGGGGCTGGCGGGGTTTGCCACGATCGGGACGGGCCTGGTCGCCATCCTCATCCCGGGTGCCGAACCAGTTGCCGGCAATATGGTCGACACCGGGATTGAGATCATTAAAACGCGCAACAAGTTTGCCAAAAGCGCATCGGAAGGCTTACAGAAAATCGAGACGGCTCTGCCGTATCTGATCGCCGCGCGTGCCACGCAGGCGGTGTCGGCGCAGGATACCGATAGTGTGACCTATACCGGTACGGCGCTTGCCGTGCCCAGGACATCCGAGTCTGATTTTGTTGCGCTCGAGGGTTCCGAGATCTCGACCGATGCCATTAAAGATGCGTCGGAAGATCTGGAGCGCGCGGCCGAGGAGCTACAAAAAGCATCGGAGGAGACGGCGAAGGCAAAGGAGCGTGCCTGGCTAGCGGATTGCGGTGGATCGGATAAAGGTTCGGTCGGCAGCTGTTCGTGTATGTGGGAGCGCGCGAAAAGCCTAACGGATCTCTTCGGTGTTCAAAATCCGCATTACGCTTCGAGCGTTACGTGGGAGCCTCAAGTTGCCCTTGATCGCGCGAAGGACTACTACCATTGGCGTCTGACAAATGAGAAGCCCCAGGGCTCGAGTGTCGAGATGAAGGCAGAGTCTGCGGCGCGTAAGGCGTTTTATACCTATGCGAACGCGGAGGTCGATCGGGCATATATAACCGAGAACGGAGACAGGGTTTCCTCCTATATTCCGCTGCTGCCGCGCAACTCTGATGAGGTTCGGGCGACGGAACTCTATACCGATGCGGTGTGGCCGACTAGCGTAAACGATGACAAGGCGTATCTGCATTACGGGACGACCTGCCCCAACTATAAGAAAGGGACGCCGAGCGGATTTGCTTCGGTTGCCGATTACGATGGACAGGATAAATGCAGCAAATGCCATTTTGGCGTTTTGTCGCTTGGTGCTGTTGCGGCGCCTTCAACCTCTATCGAAAACGGCTTCGAGTATCACTTTGACAAGTTTAAAGACGCCCTGGAGGACTACGTCGACTGTCGCAACAAGGAGCTCGAGCTCGAGCGTCAGACCGAGGACGAAGCCGACCGTGCGGGCAATGCGTTCGATACCGCCATCAAAGAACTTTCCGGTGAGCGTCCGCGTATCGCTCCGCCCGGTCGCAACGGCGTGGTTGCCTTTGCGGTTTCGGGTGCCATCTCGAGCCCCGATGAGCTCAACTCTTCGTTTAACACGGCAGTCAGGCTTGGCGATCGCGGTGCCATCTCTGCCGCGGTGCTGGCGCCCGATGGGGCGACGGCGCAAAACAACGTGCTTTCGCGATTTTTCTCGACATTGAAGGAACGCTCGGGTGGCGTTGCCGGCGTACTCGATGGCGTCATGGATGTCTGGGGACGGCTGCTTGTGGGATACGGAGACATCCAAGGTTCGGCCGACGAACTTATGGACGAGATGATTAAAGGCCTAGGAGGGGGCAGCGGCGCGTTGGGCTCCATCGCATCGTGGCTCGGCGATACCGTTTCGGCGTCCGTGGCGGCGTTGGGTCTGGAGCCGTGCGACTTGCGCCTGCGAAAGCCGGTGCTGACCGATTCCGCCAACGTCATTAAGAGTCCGGGGTCTGACATTGCTGGTTTCTCTCAAGCGCAAGACAAGCTGCGAAGTATTCCGTTGGGCGTGACCGATCCCAAGGCGCTTTGCGAGGCGTTGGAATATCAAGTCGAACGCACCATTAGCGGCACGGTGTTCACGCTTGCGGAGATTCCTCTGCCCGGCGGCGGCTCCATCCCGCTCACCGTCGATGTCGCCACGCTGGTTGGCGCTCTGGGCGGTGGGTCGTAATGAGTATCCGCATGCGTCTGCGCGAGGAGCGCGCCCAAGCGACGGTGGAGATGGCAGTGGTTACGCCCGTTTTGCTGGTGCTGGCACTCATCGTGTACAACGTCATGATCTTTGCCAGCGCTGTCGCGCGCTTCGACCGCGTGGTGCCCGACATCGTGTTGGCGCACGCCGCGGCGTCGGAGGGGGAGGGCGACGAAAGCTCTGCCGATGCCTCGGCGACGGTTCAGACTCAAATTCTGAATGCCATGGAAGGCTATGGCTTGCAGATCGAAGTGTCGAGCGAGCAAGGCGCGGAGGCATCGGATCGGTGGCCTGCTCTCCCTATCCGGTACGTTTAGGACCTACACCTGCACCATGCACTATGAGCCGTGGCCGACTTCTCTCAGCATCGCTGGCGTTACGCTGGGGGCGCCGACAACGTTGTCGCACGAGCGCGCGGTGACGGTCGATCCATGGCGTCCGGGGGTGGTCATGTGACCGCGGTCTCGTCCTACATCGCGTACGCGCGGGCGCTCAACAGGCTGGGTTGGACGCCGGCCGAGTTTGTGGTGGCGGAGTCGTTTGCCGTGCGCCTGCGCGGCATGCTGGGACGGTGTCCGGTTGCCGCCAACGGCCTGCCGCTCGTCATGGCGTTTCCACGCTGCTCTTCGGTCCATACGTGTTTTATGGCCTATCCCATCGACATCGCCTTCATCGATGCACGCGGCAATATCCTCGCGCGCTACGAAAACGTATGTCCCTGGTGTATGTGCTCCTGCCCCGGCGCCTGGGCGGTATTGGAACGCCCTTCAATCCTCGCTACACCTCCCGCCCTCCAACAAGTGCCGGCGTAAGAGATTGGCGACAGCGGACTTTCGTCATACGAAATTGGGTAAGATGGAGGAGAAGGTGCATGGATGTTGAGAGTCATCGTCCCGGCATTCAGCATCAGGGTAGCGCTGCGACGCGGAAATCGCGCGCCGTTGCCGCGCCCCGCAGTGCCCGCTTCCCCCGAGAACAATTATCAGTGCAGGTCGCGAGAGTCTAAAAAGGCGGTGTGCTCAGGAGGTTCGCGTTTTTTCCCGCACTTCCGAAATTCGAGTGCACAGAAGGCTGCGACAAAACGATTTACGCAACATATGTCCAGCAAAAAACGGGTGGTAGCCGGTACGGCTACCACCCGTTTGTCTCATATCTAGCCCAAAGCAGGCCAGTTACTTCTTAAATGCCGCGTCCCAGGCGCTCAGCGACCGACGCCACGGCACTCTCGTCGACCGAGCCGCAGCTCACGCAGCCATCGTGGGCACGCATCTGGCCGGTGACCTCGTCCATCG
>ENA-OQKQ01000388-OQKQ01000388.1-human-gut-metagenome-genome-assembly--contig:-NODE-388-length-15366-cov-2.916464_pt1 | contig 15366 bp, 18 predicted proteins | sample MGYA00242651_ERZ504803 | MGnify/ENA primary metagenome ERZ504803 (study PRJEB26092, sample SAMD00036380) | human gut metagenome | host: Homo sapiens | study: EMG produced TPA metagenomics assembly of...
TTGCTCATATCGAGCTGGACGGGCAGGTAGAGGTTTGCCACGTGAAGAATACAGGGCGCTGTCGTGAGCTTCTGACGCCGAGAGCGGTGGTTTACGTGGAGTGTCATCATGACCCCAGGCGTAAGACAAAATATTCGTTGATCGCTGTCAGAAAGGGCAGCATGCTGGTCAATATGGATTCGCAGGCGCCGAATAAGGTGGTGGCCGAATGGCTGGCGTCAGGCGAACTGCTGCCGGGTCTTACGCTGCTGAAGCCTGAATGCAGGTATGGTGCTTCGCGCTTTGATTTTTATGCAGAAACGCAGCAGCAGCGAATGTTTATTGAGGTTAAAGGCGTGACGTTGGAGGAAAATGGCGTGGCAATGTTTCCCGACGCGCCGACAGAGCGCGGCATTAAGCATTTAGATGAGCTGGCGCAGGCGGTGCGGGATGGTTATGCCGCCACGGTGATTTTTGTGATCCAGATGCGCGGAGTGACCAGTTTTACACCGAATCGCCGCACACATGCGGCTTTTGCCGAAGCGCTGCAGCGGGCACAGCAGGCCGGGGTACTGGTGCTGGCTTATGATTGTGACGTAACGCCGGATGGCCTTAGTTTGGGTAAGCAGATTCCCTGCTGTATTTAAATTGGGAGATATGCTATAATAAAAAATCCTAGCGCTGTGCCTGCTTCAAGAGCTGGGGGCAGCATAGGGGCAGTACAGCTGAAAAAGAACGGAGCAGATTATGAGAGAATATACTAAGTTTTATATTACGCCGAAGGGTGAAAGAGCCGCCCGCAGCGGCCATCCATGGATCTATGCTGAGGAAATAACCAGGACCGAAGGCGAATACCAAAACGGTGATCTGGTTGACGTGGTTACAGGCAAAGGCAAATATTTAGGGACAGGTTTTGTCAATGACCATTCCAAGATCAGAGTGCGTCTGATTTCGACCAATACCAATGATAAATTTGACGCTGATTTCTGGGAACGGCGGTTGCGTTATGCGATCGATTATCGTCGTACTGTAATGCCAGGAGCTGATTTTAAATGCTGCCGCCTGATTTTTGGCGAGGCCGATCATTTTCCGGGTCTGACAGTAGACCGGTTCAATGACATTTTGGTTACACAGACTTTATCATTGGGGATAGAAGTGCGGAAAGAGTTGATTTTTAACCTGTTGTACAAGATTTTACGTGAGCAGGGTGAGGAAATCAGGGGCTTGTATGAACGCAACGATGTGAAGATCCGCCTGCTGGAAGGCATGGAGGAAAACAAGGGCTGGTTTGCGTTTGCAGAGACTGCAGAACCAGGGGAGCCGTTGACGGAAATCGTTGAAAACGGGATCAAGTATAATGTGGATGTAGAGAACGGTCAGAAAACAGGCTTCTTTTTAGATCAGAAGTATAATCGTCAGGCGATTGCTAAGATCGCCCGTGGTAAGCATGTACTGGACTGCTTTACCCATACGGGTGCGTTTGCCCTGAATGCGGCGGCGGGTGGAGCTGCTGCTGTAACAGCTGTAGATATTTCGGCCGAGGCAGTGCAGATGACGGACGCCAACGCCTCTAAAAACGGCTTGGATAAAGTTGTTAAAGGCTTGAAGGCCAATGTTTTTGATCTGCTGTCAGAACTGGTCAATAATAAGTCCCGGGAATATGATTTTATATTTTAGACCCGCCGGCGTTTACAAAGTCGGGCAGTACGGTCAAAAATGCCATCCGCGGCTATAAAGAGATCAATTTAAAGGCTATGAAGCTGCTGCCGCGCGGCGGTTATCTGGCGACTTGTTCCTGCTCGCATTTTATGAAGGAAGAGCTGTTTGTGCAGATGCTGCATGATGCGGCTGCAGACGCCAATGTACAGCTGCGGCAGATCGAGGCGCGCCAGCAGTCGCCTGACCATCCGATTTTATGGAATGTCCCGGAGACGTATTATTTGAAATTTTATATTTTCCAGGTTGTGGATGAAAAATAGAAATTCTTCCTCTGTCGGAAGCGCAGAAACGGAAAAGCGAAGTGTAAGAAATGGGAGGAATTGCCATATGACAGAACCAACACCCCATGCACAAAAGAAAAAGCACTCCCGCCAGATGGCCACAAGCTGTGAGTCGTGCGGCAATTTTGTGTATGATGATGATTATGAGTGCTACACCTGCGAGGTGGATCTCGATGAGGATGAGATGGCACGTTTTCTGCAGGATAAATTTTACAACTGTCCGTACTACCAGCTCGGCGACGAGTATCGGATTGTGCGGAAACAGATGTAGGCAGGCAATGCGTCCGGTATACAAAGCTGCGGCGTTTGCGATAAAAACAAAAAAGAACAGGAGGATTTTACCATGAACAACGAAGTATTAAATGCAATCAAAACAAGAAGAAGCATCCGCAAATACAAAGCGGAGCAGATTACCGATGAGCAGCTCGATGCAATTCTGGAGGCCGGAACGTATGCGGCAACCGGCATGGGAAAACAGTCGCCGGTGATTGTTGTGGTACAGAAACCGGAGCTGATTGCAAAACTTTCGAAAATGAATGCGGCTGTTATGGGTACAACATCCGATCCGTTCTACGGCGCACCGACCGTTCTGATCGTGCTTGCTGACCCGGAGCGCGGAACTTATGTGGAGGACGGCTCTCTTGTCATGGGAAATCTGATGCTGGCAGCACATGCCGTTGGTGTGGATTCCTGCTGGATCCATCGTGCAAAAGAAGAGTTCGCGAGCCCGGAGGGAAAAGCCCTCTTAAAAGAGTGGGGACTTTCCGAAAATTATGTTGGAATCGGCCACTGCATCCTCGGCTATCGCGACTGTGAGTACCCAGAGGCAAAAGAAAGAAAATCAGATTATATTGTAAGAGTATAATCATCTGCGAAAACGGCTCCGGGAGCGGCTGTGCGTTGAAAACACCCGCCCGGAGTCCATATTTTTAACCGAATCAAGCAAGTAGCGAAGCGGATTGCGAATATCCGCTTTGCTAGAGACAACAGAGGAACAGCCATGTATCGAATTATGATTGTAGAAGATGATGAAGTCATCGCCCGCGCCGTGCAGCAGAGTCTGGTTTCCTGGGGCATGGATGCGTTCTGCGTACAGGATTTTTCCGGCGTTCTCGCCGAATTTGCCGTGAAAAATCCGCAATTAGTGCTGATGGACATTCATCTTCCCTTTTTTAACGGATTTCACTGGTGCCAGGAGATTCGAAAAGTCTCGAAAGTGCCGGTAATTTTTCTTCTTCTGCATCGGACAACATGAACATCATTATGGCCGTTAATATGGGCGGCGATGACTTTATCGCGAAGCCGTTTGATTTAAGTGTCCTGACCGCCAAAGTCCAGGCGATGCTCCGCCGCACCTACGAATTTGCCGGAGAAACGAATTTCCTCGAGCACCGCGGTGCCATGCTCGATACGGGAAGTGGTGTGCTGAATTACCGGGGAAAGCGGATTGAGCTGACAAAAAATGAGTGGCGTATTCTGCAGTCCCTTCTCGAAAATAAAGGAAAAGCCGTCAGCCGCGATATGCTGATGATGCATCTGTGGGAATCGGACAGTTTTATAGATGACAACACGCTGACCGTCAATGTCACGCGCCTGCGGAAAAAACTGGAGGAGGCAGGACTTACAGACTTTATCCAGACGAAAAAGGGTGTCGGCTACCTGATCGCATGACGGAAGCAGAACAGGAGAAAAGGATGGAACAACAGAAAGAGGGAATCCGGCAGGAGTTTATGCTTCTTAACTGGTATTTGAAAGAGCATTACCTTTATATAAATTGAGAGGATTTTATATGGCAGAGATCAAAGTTCTGGCACTGGATCTGGATGGCACCCTGACCAACAGCCAGAAAGAAGTTACACCCCGCACCCGCGCCGCACTGGATGCCGCAATTGCGAAGGGTGTCACCATCGTGCTGGCATCCGGCCGTCCCACCGCGGGCGTGCTGCCGCTGGCAAAGGAACTGGGGCTGGATAAAAAGGGCGGCTGCATCCTTTCTTACAACGGCGGCAAGATCATCGACTGCCGCACCGGCGAGACTTTGTACCAGAAACAGCTGGATGCCCAGTACGTACCCGAGCTGTGCGCCTTTGCCGCCGCACAGAACGTGACCATTATCACCTATAATAAAGAGGGCGTTGTCACCGAGCACCCGGACGACAAGTGGGCACTGCGCGAGTGCTTTACCTGCAAGCTGCCCATGACCGGCGTGGACGATCTGGCAAAGTATGTGGATTACCCCATCTGCAAAATGCTCATCACGCTGGACCCAGCCCGCCGGGACGAGGTGTGGGCCGCCGGCAAAAAGCAGTTTGACGGCCGCATCGACCTGTACCCCTCCAGCCCGTTCTTTATTGAAGCCGTGCCGCTGGGCGTTGCCAAGGACGGCAGCCTTGCCGCCCTTTTGGAGCACATGGGCCTTGGCCGCGAAAATCTGATGGCCTGCGGCGACGGCCTGAATGACCGCTCCATGATCGAGTACGCCGGTGTGGGCGTGGCCATGCAGAACGCCGAAGAGCCGGTAAAGGCCGTGGCCGACTATGTGACTGCCGCCGACAACGACCACGACGGTGTGGCCGAGGCTGTGGAGAAGTTTATTTTAAAGTAACGAGAGGAACACAAAACAATGCCGCGCAATCTGGTTTTATTTGATCTGGAATGGAATATCGGCTACCAGCCGTATACCTTTAATTACCATGGCGTGCAGCAGACCTTCCGGGGCGAGATCGTGGAGATCGGTGCCGTGAAGATCGACGAGGATGCCAACGTGCTGGACACCTTTTCCATCCATCTGCGGCCCCGCATCTTCCGTAAGCTGCAGCATCACATTGCCAAGGTCACCGGCCTGACGCAGGCCGATCTGGACAAGGGTGAGCCCATCGTGCAGGGCCTGCGCCGCTTTATGCAGTGGTGCGGCCCGGATGCCGAATTTGCCGAGTGGGGCATGGATGACGTACCGGTGCTCAAGCAGAACCTGTACCTGTGCAACATCGACGAATCAAAGCCCACCGTCTGGTACGACCTGCAGCAGGTGTTCCTGCGGGAGCATCCCCGCAAAGAGGGCGAGGGCATGACGCTGGAAAGCGTCGTCACCCGCTTAGGGCTGCCCATGGAGCGGCAGTTCCACGATGCCCTTTCCGACACGCTGTACACCGCCGATGTCTGTCGGATGCTCGACCTGCGGGCCGGTCTTGCGGCCTACCCCACTGAGGAGGAATCCCTGCGGGCCAGCCTGTGCCCCACCCCCGGCGACTACCGGGATTTTGAGGTCTTCCGCGGCTATGTGGAGCAGTACACCTGGCGCACCGACCCCAAAATTTACACCATGAACTGCCCGGAGTGCGGCGCACCGCTCAAGCCCGATGATGTATGGTTGAAAAAGGGCAGCAACAGCTGGTACACCCTGAGCCAGTGCCCCCACTGCGCCGGCAGCAGCAATGCCGCAGGCAAGGGTGTGTTCCAGCGCTACAAGCTGGCCCGCCGCGACGGCCTGCACTGGAGCTATGCCCGCTGTCTCCAGATCCCGGACGATGCTTCTCTTGCCCGGTGGGAAAAGCAGCGCACCGCCCAGCTGGAGCGTATGAAGGCCCGCGCAGAAAAGCAGGCTGCGGAGTAAAACAGCACCGGCAGCTTCGTAGTATCCCAAGGAAGCTGTGCACAGGGCAAAAAAAATGTCGCTTTGTGTTCATGCTTGTGTCATACAATATGGATATACTACGGATAGAGGAACCTGCGGATGGGAAAGCGCAGGCGGAAGGGATGGATGTGCACAATGAACTTTTGTCTGCGCCAGCTGGGAACGCTGGAGTTCTGGGAAACTCTGCTGGACAGTTTTGGCAACCTTGGCCCCATTGCCCCCATCATGCTGGCCATGGTGGAGTCGTTTTTTCCGCCGCTTCCGCTCATTGCCATTGTGGCGCTGAATGTAGCGGCTCACGGCGGCATTCTGGGTTTTCTGTACAGCTGGGCCGGTGTGGCGCTGGGCGGCAGCATCATGTTCCTGTTCTGGCGGCGGGTGGTCAAGTGCTTCTTCTGGAAGTTTGCCTCCCGCTCGCCCAAGCTGGAAAAGGCTCAGCAGTGGGTGAACCGCTTTGACACTTCGTCGCTGTTCATGCTCGCGCTGCTGCCCTTCGCGCCAAGCTCCTTTATGCATCTGGCCTTTGGCATCTCGGACTTTGACGAAAAGCGCTATCTCATTACCATGCTGCTGGGCAAGGGCGTGATGATTGCCATGATGGCAGTGTTTGGGCAGTCGCTGGTCAGTTCCATGAAGAACCCGTTGTATCTGGTGCTGGCCGTTCTGCTGTGGGGCGGGATGTACTGGGTGAGCAAACAGTTCTGCAAAAAACACAATCTGGAATAATAATTTAGAATGCCCTCCGCTTCGCTCTGGGCATATTTTAGCGGAAAAATATTTTTTATAATAGGGCAACAGCAGACAGCCTGCAGGCTGTCTGCTGTTGCATTTTCACAGTAATGGCCCAAAAGGTAAACTCCATCTGTTGCGCTTATTTCCTTCGGAAATGACCGCGCAACCGGAAAATATGCCGCTTGCAACTACGGCCCCTTCCGTGAAAAAGCAAACCAGCCAAGCCCGCAGGCTTGGCTGGTTTGCAATATAAAAAATAATATTTCATTATTTTATGCCCAGAGCAAAGCGGAGGGCATTTAAAATCGTTTCCTTCCCCCTTGACATTCACTTTGACTGCTGTATAATATGTATGCTATCAAACAGTTTTATTTGAAACTGTTCAATGCCAAAACAACCATGAAGGACAAAACCATGATGTGTGACGAAACCAAAAACGAGTGCTGCAATCACGCCGATCCCCCTTGGGAAGGCCCACAGGTCATCCCGGCGCAGATCCGCCGGGTGGACAACCTGATCTTCCGCAAGATCAACCAGTTTGCCCGCGAAAATGACGTGGAGCAGGCCACCCCCATGCACGGGTGGATCATTGGGTATCTCTACCGCCACCGGGACACCCCCGTGTTCCAGCGGGACATTGAGCGGGAGTTCTCTATCACCCGCTCCACCGTGACCAACATCCTGCAGTTGATGGAGCGCAAGGGGTATATTGAGCGGCGCAGCGTGCCGCAGGACGCCCGGCTCAAGCAGCTGGTGCTCACCGAAGAGGGCATCTGCTTCCACGAAAAGACGATGCTCTGCTTCCACCAGACCGACGACTATGTGGCCGGGCTGCTGACAGCGGAGGAAAATACCGAGCTGCTGCGGCTTTTAAACAAGCTGCGGGATGCACTGCAGTGATGCAACCTGCCGAAAAAGTGTTCGTTAAATTAGTAATTATGAACATTTTTTGAAACGTCTTGACAATTAAAATGTTTTGTATAAAATTGTTCTGTACCAAACAAATAAAAAGTAACAGGAGGTAACTCAGATGATCAAAAAGTTAGTGTCACATCTGGGCGAGTATAAACGCGCCGCAGTCCTGACACCGCTCTTTGCCGCTCTGGAAGCCGTGATGGATGTGCTTTTGCCCACCATCATGGCCTTTATCATCGATCAGGGCATTGAAAAGGGCGATATGAACGCCATCCTCAAGTACGGCCTGCTCACCTTTCTGGTGGCTGTGGTCGCGCTGGCGCTGGGCGTTCTGGCCGGCAAATACGCCGCCGAGGCATCCACCGGCTTTGCCGGAAATCTGCGCGATGCCATGTATGAGAACATCCAGCATTATTCTTTTTCCAACATTGATAAGTTCTCCACCGCAGGCCTTGTCACCCGTATGACCACCGACGTGACCAACGTGCAGAACGCCTTCCAGATGATCGAGCGCATGTGCGTGCGCGCCCCGGTGCATCTGGTGTTCGCCCTGTTCATGGCCGTGATGATCGGCGGCCCGCTGTCGCTGATCTTCGTGGTGGCTGTGGTCTTTCTGGTGGCGGTGCTGGCAGGCATCATGGTGCCCACCTTCCACATCTTTGACCGGGTGTTCAAAAACTACGATGCCCTGAACGCTTCCGTGCAGGAAAACGTCTCCGCCATCCGCGTAGTGAAGAGCTTCGTGCGCGAGGGCTTTGAGAACGAGAAGTACACCAAAGCCTGCCAGAGCCTGTACGACCAGTTTGTGAACGCTGAGAGCCGCCTGAGCTTCAATAACCCTGCCATGCTCACCGCCGTTTACGGCTGCAACATCGCCCTGAGCTGGCTGGGTGCCAAGTACGTTCTGCATGGTGCCATCACCACCGGCCAGCTGAACGCTCTGTTCGGCTACATCATGAACATCCTCATGGCCCTGATGATGCTGAGCATGGCCTTTGTCATGATCTCCATGTCTGCCGCTTCCGCAAAGCGTATTGTGGAAGTGCTGGACGAGACCACCGACCTGCCCCCCGCAAAGCAGCCGGTGCAGCAGGTGAAGGACGGCGGCATCGAGTTCGAGCATGTCACCTTCAAGTATAAGCACGGCAGCGGCCAGCCGGTGCTGAATGATATCACCTTCAGCATCAAGCCCGGTGAGACCTTAGGTATCATCGGCGGCACCGGCAGCGCAAAATCCAGCCTTGTGCAGCTGATCCCCCGCCTGTATGATGCCGAGACCGGCACCGTGAAGGTGGGCGGCGTGGATGTGCGCGACTACAACCTCGACGTACTGCGCCGCGAGGTGTCCATGGTGCTGCAGAAGAACGTGCTGTTCAGCGGCACCATTCTCGATAACCTGCGCTGGGGCGACGAGAACGCCAGCGAGGAAGAGTGCATCCGTGTGGCAAAGCTTGCCTGCGCCGATGAGTTCATCGAGCGCTTCCCGGACAAATACAATACATGGATCGAGCAGGGCGGCTCCAACGTGTCCGGCGGCCAGAAGCAGCGCCTGACCCATCGCCCGCGCCCTGCTGCGCAAGCCCAAGGTTCTGATTTTGGACGACTCCACCAGCGCCGTGGATACCGCTACTGATGCCAAGATCCGCAAGGCATTCCGGGAGGAGATCCCCGGCACCACCAAGATCATCATTGCACAGCGCATTTCCTCGGTGCAGGACGCCGACCGCATCCTTGTGCTGGATAACGGTAAGATCGATGGTCTGGGCACCCACGAAGAGCTGCTCAAGACCAACGCCATCTATCAGGAAGTTTACAGCAGCCAGACCCAGGGCAGCGGCGACTTGACAAACAGGGAGGTGAACAGTAATGGCTCAGGCAAAAGAAGTTCGCGGCCCCGGCCCCGCATGGGCGGTCCCCGGCCCAAAGTGGAAAACCCGGGCAAGCTGCTGAAGCGCATTATGGATGAGGTATTCCGGCACTATCTGCCCCACTGCATCCTTGTGCTTGTCTGCATCGTGGTCAGCGCGCTGGCAAACGTACAGGCCAGTCTGTTCTTAAAGACCCTGATGGACGATTACATCGTGCCCATGACCCAGCAGCAGGACCCGGATTTTGCCCCGCTGGCAGCAGCTCTGCTGCGGGTAGGCATCATCTACGTCATCGGCATTCTGGCCGCATGGCTCAACGCCCGCATCATGGTCAACGTGACGCAGGGCACCCTGCGCAACCTGCGCACCCAGCTGTTCACCCACATGGAGAGCCTGCCCATCAAGTATTTTGACCAGCATCCCCACGGCGACATCATGTCCGTGTACACCAACGACGTGGATACCCTGCGCCAGATGCTCAGCCAGAGCATCCCGCAGCTGGTGTCCAGCGCCATTACCATTGTTTCGGTGTTCTTCAGCATGTGCATGCTCAGCTGGCAGCTGACGATCGTCACCATGCTGATGGTGGCGCTGATGATGTTCTGCTCCAAAAAAATCACCCAGCAGTCCGGCAAATACTTCATCCAGCAGCAGCGTGACCTTGGCAAGTTGAACGGCTATATCGAAGAGATGATCGGAGGGCCAGAAGGTCGTCAAGGTGTTCACCCACGAACAGAAGGCTCTGGCCGGCTTCCGCCAGCTGAACGACCAGCTGAAGGACAGCGCCAACAAAGCCAACAGCTTTGCCAACATCATGATGCCGGTCAACGCCCAGCTGGGCAACATCAGCTATGCCGTCTGCGCGCTGGCAGGCGCAGCCATGGCCGTGAGCGGCATGGGCGGCACGACCCTTGGCACGGTGGTGGCTTTCCTGAGCCTGAACAAGGGCTTCAACATGCCCATCAGTCAGGTGTCCATGCAGGCCAACAGCATCATCATGGCTCTGGCCGGTGCCGAGCGTATCTTCAAGATGATGGACGAAGAGAGCGAGACCGACGAGGGCTATGTGACCCTTGTCAACGCAAAGTACGACCGCAACGACCAGCTGGTGGAGACGGACGAGCGCACCGGCCTGTGGGCATGGAAGCACCCGCACCACGACGGCACTACCACCTACCACAAGCTGGAAGGCAGCATCACCTTTACCGATGTAGACTTTGGCTATGTGCCGGAAAAAACCGTCCTGCACGATATCAACCTGTATGGCCGTCCGGGCCAGAAGATCGCCTTTGTCGGCTCTACCGGTGCCGGTAAGACCACCATCACCAACCTCATCAACCGGTTCTACGACATTCAGGACGGCAAGATCCGCTACGACGGCATCAACATCCACAAGATCAAAAAGGCCGATCTGCGCCGTTCTCTGGGCATCGTGCTGCAGGACACCCATCTGTTCACCGGCACGGTGATGGAGAACATCCGCTACGGCCGGCTGGATGCCACCGATGAAGAGTGCATCGCCGCCGCCCGCCTTGCCAACGCGGATGGCTTCATCAAGCGTCTGCCGGAAGGCTACAACACCATGCTCACCGGCGATGGTGCCAACCTCTCGCAGGGCCAGCGCCAGCTGCTGGCCATCGCCCGCGCCGCCGTGGCAGATCCCCCGGTGCTGATCCTGGACGAGGCCACCTCCTCCATCGATACCCGCACCGAAGCGCTGGTGCAGCGCGGCATGGACGGCTTGATGTACGGCCGCACCAGCTTTGTCATTGCGCACCGCCTGTCCACCGTCCGCAATGCAGACTGCATCGTGGTGCTGGAGCAGGGCCGCATCATCGAGCGCGGCAGCCACGACGAGCTGATTGCCAAGAAGGGCAAGTATTACCAGCTGTACACCGGCAATCTGGCCGAGGACTAAGCTTTTTTCTGCCTCCTCAATGAAAAAGCGACAGCGTGCATCAAATTGCGCGCTGCCGCTTTTTGTGTTATACTGGCTCTGCGGCCCTTCTCCGATCCCCCTGTCGCGGAAAGGAGGTGGTAAACATGCCTAGCTTTATCGCGTTTTTTCAGACTGTCGCAGCAGAGGTAGTAGCCTACTATTTATGCAAGTGGCTTGACAGCCTGTTCTTCAAGGGCAGCAAGCACTAATGAAAAGAAGCACCCCGGTACTGGTTCTACCGGGGTGCTTCGATTTTTTACGTGGTAAACACGTTCGGCCTTATCGCGTTGCCTACCCTTATTATACGCACTTTCATGCAAAAGTCAAGAGGTTTCTGATTCATTTTTCTACTATGTTACGTCAGAATTTTTTATACTTTACAAGGCTTTGCCGTTGGTTTATACTGAAAGCTGAATGATTCTATCAAATTGAGGAGTTTTGCATCGTGGTTTCGGAGAGCACACTCACCTTGGATATCCTGCCGCTTTCGGCAGACACAGCCCGGCTGGTGCGGGTGTACGGCACAGAGCCGTGTATCGCGCTGCCCGGCACCCTGCCAGCACCGGAGGGCGGCAGCTTTGCTGTTACCGAACTGGGCGACTACTGCTTTTCCGAAAAGCCGCGCAGCCTGCCTGCGGCAGACAAGACCTGCCGCTACGAGGCGGCCCCGGACGGCACGGCGCGGCTGATTCGGGCCTTTGGGCAGACGGTAGGCGGCACCTGCCGTCGATATGACTTCGACTTTGACGCCCCGGCTTCCGATGCGGACACGCTGCACCCGGTGTGTGGGAACTTTCTCGAAGAGCTGACCCTGCCGGACAGCTTACAGGTCGTCGGCAGCTGCGCATTCTACAACTGCCGCAAGCTGCGTCTGCTCACCGTGGGCACGGGCAGCCTGACCATGGGCAGCGATGTGTTTTTGAACTGCTTCGCGCTGGAGACCATCCGGGTGCAGGCAGGCCCTGAAGAACCTACCGGCCTGTTTGCCCTTGTGAACAACATCACCGAAGCGGTGCGGGCTGAGTTTTGCCCTGCCGGTACAGCAGCCCCGCTGGCGGCGCTCTGGTATCCCGCCTACTGGGAGGATATCGAGGAAACCCCCGCCCACATTCTTCTGCACACCTTTTCCGGCCAAGGATACCATTACCGGCAGTGTTTTTTAGAGAACAAATTCCTCCCCGCAGAATACGACGCGATCTTCCCGCAGGGCCACGATGCCGACGATGCCAATGTGATGGCAATGCTCTGCTTTGACCGGCTGCGGTATCCGTGGCAGCTGACCGAAGCCGCTGCCGGGCACTACCGGGCATTTCTGGCAGCCAACACCGACCGGGTGCTGGCCCGCCTGCTAAAGGCGCAGGACAATGATGCCGTGCGTGCACTCATTGCGCTGGATGTGCTGGACAAAGACGGCTTTGCCGAAGCTTCAGCCCTTGCCGCCAAGGCCGGGAACGCCGCTGCCGCCGCTCTGCTGGCGGATGCGGAGCACAAAAAGTATGCTCCTCAGCCCAAAAAGCAGCGGTACGATTTTGATTTTTAAACAGCAGAAAACTCCTTCCGTCGCACTTCGTGCGCCAGCTCCCTCTAAGAGGAAGCCTTTGGCAGTAAGGGTAAGCTTCTGGTTTCGCCAGAGGCCCCATCCCTGAGAGGGCTGGCATCGCGCAGCAATGACTGGGGGAGTTTGCAGCGAAGCTGAGAGGGTTCTAAGTGAGGTGACACTTTTGCCCCAAACGATCCAAAAAGAAAAATTTTTTGACCCGCGCAAGCCGTTCCAGTCCCAGCGGCCGGAGACCCACGAGGAGTGGCAGGCACGCATGGGCGGCGAGGTGCTGGCGGTGGTGCGCAGCGGGCTGTATCTGGACTTCCGCTTTCTGGATATGGCGCTCAGTGCCTTGTCCCCGCCCCGGACGAGCGCTGCCGGGTGCTGGCTACGGATGGTCAGGTCCTGTTTTATCAACCCAGCCACCTGCTGCGGCTCTATCAGGACAATCCAAAATATCTCAACCGATTGTATCTGCACACCATATTCCACTGCGTATTCCGACATTTGTGGCTGAAAGGCCGCCGGGAGCCGCAGCTGTGGAGCCTTGCCTGTGATATCGCAGTGGAAAACGTTATCGACAGCCTGAACCGCACCAGCGTCAAGCGCCCGCTGACCTATGTGCGCCAGAACGCCTACCAGCAGATCACCGCCGAGGAAACCGTGGTGGCAGCCGCGCCGGTGTATCGGTGGCTCACCCGGCAGACCCCCGGTGTGCTGCGCCAGCTGGAGCGGGAGTTCGTGACCGACGACCACCGTCTGTGGCCGAAGGATGCGCCTGACCAGCCCCAGCAGATGCCCACTCCCGTGCCCCAGAAAACGTGGCAGAAGATCGGGGAGCGGATGCAGACAGAGCTGGACCTGCGGGATAAGGAAGCCGGGGACGGTGCCGATGCCCTGAAGCAGCAGGTAAAAGCCGCCAACCGCAGCCGCCGCAGCTACCGGGATTTTCTGCGCCGGTTCTGCGTGCTGCGGGAGGAAGTAAAGCTGGACCCGGACGAGTTCGACCTGAACTTCTACACCTACGGCCTTTCGGTGTACGGAAACCTGCCCCTCATCGAGCCTCTGGAAAGCAGGGAGAGCAAAAAGATCGAGGAGCTGGCCCTTGTCATCGACACCAGCTACTCCACCTCCGGTGAACTGGTGCGGGCGTTCCTTGCGGAGACCTACACTCTGCTGAAAGGACAGGAGAACTTTTTCCACCGGATGAACCTGCACCTGATCCAGGCCGATAACGCCATCCGGCAGGATATCCTAATTCACAATGAGGACGAGCTGATCCACGCCATGAACCACTTTGAGCTGCGGGGCGGCGGCGGAACGGACTTCCGCCCGGCCTTTGAATACGTGAACCAGCTGTGCGCCGAGGAAACATACTGTGAACAGATTAAGGTTCTTGAGGATGCAGGTGTTGATCTGATTGCTGCGGAAAACCATGATCAATATCGAGGAAACACTTGCTGCACTGGATGCTGCTGCATCCATAAGTTCTCTTCCTGTAATGTGTACAATGACCGTAGAAGCTGACGGAAGCATTTTCAGCGGAGGAAATGCTGTGGAGGCTGCGATCGCCCTTGAGGGTGCAGGTGCTGTGGCAGTTGGGATCAACTGTTCTGTAGGACCTGACCAGCTGGTATCCGTTGTCCGCAATATCAAAGAGAACGTATCCATTCCTGTCATCGCCAAACCTAATGCCGGTATGCCGACGATTGATGATCAGGGAAATGCCATTTACAGTATGGACGCCAAAAGCTTTGCAGAACATATGAAGGTTCTGATCGAAAATGGTGCGTCTGTTGTCGGAGGATGCTGTGGTACTACTCCGGAATTCATCCGCGAGATAAGCAGAAGCCTCGGAAGATAGATTTTGTATCTTCGACAGCCATAGTCAGACGAATAACGAATATTCGCAGCCAAAGCAGGGAACTTTCCTGATTCGGTTAAAGAGGGATATGACTCAAAAAAGCACATAACTTAGGATAGAATCTGTCTCAATCCGAGATATTCTCATCCTCTGTTATGTGCTTTTTGGTAATTGTCCGGCTTTCCTCTGTCCTGATTCTGCGAAAATACCATGGCAATTCTATAAACAATTGCGCTTTTTATTATCTGCTTTTCATCTACTTCACTTTGATTGCCTTCTTCGGACACATCTCCTGGCAGCAGAAACAGCGGATACACTTTCTGTAATCATATACCGGCGGCTTTCCTTTGCCTTTTCTGAAATCCACAGCTTTCCCCGGAACCGGACAGCTCTGCACACAGATCCCGCAGCGGACACATTTATCAGCTTCTATATATGGTTTTTTTCTGAAAAATGTTTAACGCTCCCGCCATTCTTGTCCAGATATTCTTTCGCACTTCTGTGCGGTCTACATTAAAAGCCGGATTTCCGATTTTTTCACTGCCTCTGCCATGGAAATCTCCCCGTCTGGTGTCAGAAGGGTAATCTCCTCTTCTTTCCATGTACCAAGTCCCATTTTCTCGCCATGATAGTTCGTCGGAACCATCTCCGGTTTCAGATAAACCAGACGGCTGAATACACTGTCCAGTGCAACCGGATCTGTGGACATCAGCAGTACATTCATAGGAACCGGATCTCCCGAACCCGGTCCGTTGCCCTCCATGGCCACAATCCCATCCATCACATACAGCTTCGGTGCCACACATTTATTCAGATCAATAAGCATTCTGGCAAAGCTGTCTGCACTCGGGTACTGCGTGTGCCCCTTCGCTTTATGGAATCCATATACAAACCC
>ENA-OQKQ01000390-OQKQ01000390.1-human-gut-metagenome-genome-assembly--contig:-NODE-390-length-15341-cov-4.906073_pt1 | contig 15341 bp, 18 predicted proteins | sample MGYA00242651_ERZ504803 | MGnify/ENA primary metagenome ERZ504803 (study PRJEB26092, sample SAMD00036380) | human gut metagenome | host: Homo sapiens | study: EMG produced TPA metagenomics assembly of...
GAGAAATTCTGTTCCTCAACCGGAGCTTCATAGTGGATATATCCGATCAAGGCACAGTAGAGCAGCGTTTCCGCCTTCGTCCAGAACTCATCACCGGCTTTTCCATCACCCTTTGTGTTGGCAATCAGCGTTGTCACCAGTTTCAGAATGTCTTTTTCTGAATGGATATAGGCAAATGGGTTATAGTGCATCGACTTCTGAAAGTTGATGGTGTTGAAAATCTTGATGGTGTAGCCATGCTTCAAAAGGGCGTTGCCGCACTCAATCACGATGCTGCCTTTCGGGTCAGTGACCACATAGGAACTGTGCATCTGGAGAAGGTTTGGCTTCAACCAAAAGCGAGTTTTACCGGAACCCGAACCGCCGATAATCAGAACATTCTTATTTCGGGCATTGGCAGGATTCTTCGGGCGATTGCTCATCATCAGCCGCTCCGTTTTCGTCAGGATCACATTGTCCTCGAACTTTGGTGCAATAAACGGCTCAATATCTTTTGCCGTTCCCCAACGAGCAGAACCGTACTCAACATTGTGTCGGTACTTCTTTGCGTTTTTGCCTTTTAGATAGACAGCCAGCCGAAGTCCTGCGCCGCAGAGAATACCAATCAGCAAATCCAACGGGTGAAAGCTGGGAAACGGATTGTTCAGGGCTATCGGAAGGGCATGAAAAAAGCTGAGGATTTTCGCAGATGAATCTGCCCCCTCAGCCAATCTCCATGCTTCTCCTAAATTCGTAGCGAACAACCCTACCAGAAAATACGGTAAATTCAGAATCAGGAGCTTTTTCATTTTTCTCTTATCCATCACAGATCACGCTCCTGTTTCTTCTCTCGAACCTTCTTCGGAATCGCTGCGACAATTTCCTTGAACTTCTTCAGCTGCGCCAGAACGCTCGGCTTTTCATTCTTGGTTAATGCCCTTGCCTGATGTTCCTTGCAGATTGCATCCAAAGCATCTGCATCTTTAGAACGGACAAAAACAAGAAACCGGGGAGGATCAACGGACTTATCTTTTCTTACGGCAAAGTCCACGCCATACTTCTTGGCGAGCTTTTCAAAATCACGGATACTCTCTTTGTCGATCTCAACATTCGTAGCACCCTGATTCTGTCCCAAAAGCTGTTTCACGGATTGCTTTCCATGAACGGCAGGGTCTCGTGCCTTTTTCATCTTCACTTTTTCCCGGTGCTGCAAATACTTGCGGATACCGGCAATGATAGTGCGCCCCGTCAGCTTGGTTGTGCTGATCGCCAGGTTTACTGTTCTGTTTTCAACTTCTTCCTGCATGATTCATCACCTCCTGCAAGCAGTAGAGTGAACAGATTATCGTGCCATATCTCTGTGGTCGTAATACAGATTGCCCTTGGCAACTGCGGCATGGCTGATAATCTTGATATTGCCAGCTTTCTGGTTATCCAGAGCCTTCTGATAACCCACATCGCTCAAATACAGGCGATTTCTTTCGCCTTTCCAACCGACAGGCGATTCATCGGTCAGCACATCGAAAATAATCATGTGCTTGGTGGCGTCATCAAATCGTGCCAAGTCCATATAGGTATGTCCCTGGTACTCCTTGGCACCATCCTGAATCCGCTTTCGCTCCATCAGCTCTCCAATCGTCGAATTTCTTTGCATAAGAACCTCCTTACAGAACATCTCGGTCAGGGTTACTTTTGTGGGGAACCGAATCAGCTTTGACAGGTGCATCTTCTTTCTTCACCATGTCATCCGGCAGGGGAAGCGCCATAATGCTGCGCCCCATGCGTACAAAAGTCTCAGGCTGATGAAAGTGTTCCTCAAACTGCTTCATCAGTTCCGGGGACAGAGAACAAAAATCATCCTCGCCCAATCCCACAACCAGAAAATCACCGGCGATAATGTCATAAATATCGCCGTCATCATCACGCAGCGCACGGTTCAGTTCTTTGCCTACGAGTTTACCTTCGTCGTGCATCACCAGTGCAACCGGCTCATTGAACGGATAAGTTGCCTCAATATCGCCACCTACGGCTTTCTGCAAATCCTCCAGCTCACAGCCGATCTGCACAGCCTGCGGATACATGAACGGCTTTACCAGCAACACATTCATGGTATCTGCCTGTTCTTTCTGAACCTCCCGTTCCTCGGTCGTGCCGAACGCAACACCGGTAAAGTTTTCGGAGTCCAGAATGTACTCCGAATTGTAATAAGCGGCTCTAACCTGTTCCTCTGCCGCATCGTGAGATTCTGCTTGCACCGTAACCGTTTTCTCCAAGGTTTCGGTGATCTTCACATCGTATTCTTTCAAGTTTCGATACCTCCGTTTCTTTGGAAATAAGAAAAGCGACCATCCATGAACCTGTTACAGTTCATAAATAGTCGCATCCACATCGGCTAAAAGCTCGAACAAGCAAATATCGTCCAGTTCGCAAATCAGGGAACCCATGTCGAAGAAAATATCGTCCTCGCATTCCACCGTAGTAACCACGCTGCGGTGTTCGTTAAGACAAATGGCTTCTTCCTTGTCCATCGTGATCGTAGACATACAGGACACCACATAGAATGTCATATCTTCTGCTAACCACAGCTCCTTGCTCTGAATCGTGCGAACTTTTTCATCGCCGCTCATATCTTCTACATAGGACAGAAGCCGCACGGCTCTGCTGTTCAGAAGTACCTTTCCCTGATAGTCGATACCCTCACCAGCAGAGGACAATACTCGATACTCGCTAATCATCTCGGCATTTTTCTGAAACGACTTTGCCAGAAGCGCAGGAGAAATATCATCGAACTCCTCACTGTAGTTTACGAGCATATCTACCATATAATCAGGATCGCAAAGGTCGTAGAGTTCTTCCAAAGCGCCCTGAATGTTTTTGGGTGTAAACATTTTTTACCTTACCTTTCCATTGATTTTTCTCTTTTTTTCTGCCATTGCTCCAAAAGCTGAATGATTTTATCCTCCATCTGCTTGTTGGTATAGGACTTCGGGAAGTATTTTCGCAACGAATCCGTTTTGAAGGTTACTCTGTCCAGCTCTCCCTTCTTGATTTCATTCATAATCTCGCACATCGCATCCAGCGTACACTCGCCCTCCTGTGCGAGCTTTTTAATTCGCTGTGCTTGCGAAAGGGAAGGAGCTGCTTGAGCATAATCCATTGCAGAAAGAAAATCCTTCTGTTCTTCACTTGCCAGATAGGAAAGCTCCACCGCAGGATTGAATTTGATCTGACCCGTATCTACCATATCCAGCAGTTCCGGAATCAGTTCGGTCAGACGGATATAACGGTGTACCTGATTTCTGCTTTCTCCTGCCTCCTGACCGACTATATCCATTGCCTGCAACTTCATCCCAACTTGGGATGAAGTTAAATCGGTGCGTTGACCTTGATGTTTAATCGCATCCAGCTTCATCTTATAAGCAAATGCTCTTTCACTCGGCAGGATACTCTCCCTCTGCAAATTCGCATCAACCATCAAAATAATGGCTGCATCATCGTCCAGGTCACGAACAATCGCAGGCATGGTTTCCTTACCCGCAAGCTCCGATGCCCGGTGCCGCCTGTGACCAGAAACGATTTCATAACCACCGTCGGGGTCAGGACGGACAATCGCAGGAGTGAGAACTCCGAAATCTCGGACGCTCTCTGCCGTTTTCATCATTTCTTCATCATCAACCACACGGAAGGGGTGTCCCTCAAAGGGGTGTAGCTCAGAAAGCGGAATTTCCTGCACACGCTCCTGCTGGGCTTCAGCTCTGGATTGATCGGTGGAGAAAATATCATCGTACCCCTTCAAGCTGATGTTTGCGCCTTTTTTCTGCATTGTTTAACACCTCCTTCGTCAGAATTTTATAGGCTTCGGCAACTTTGCCTTTGGGATCATGCTTGAAGATACTGGTTCCCTCTGCGCTGATTTCCTCTGCACGGACAGAGCGGGGAATGTCGGTCTTGTAAACCTTCAGCTTTCCGCCGTAGCTCTCCCGAATCAGATTGCTGATGTCTTTGGAGTAGTTGGTGCGGCTGTCCACCATCGTCAGAAGAATCCCTTCAATCCTCAGTTTCGGGTTGATTTGCCTCTTGACCTTGTTGATGGTTCCAAGCAGCTGTTCCAGACCCTTTGCAGGAAGGTATGCTGCCTGAACCGGTATCAGCACATTGTCGGCAGCTGCCAACGCATTGACGGTCAGCATACCCAAAGACGGCATACAGTCAAGAAGAATGTAATCATAATTCTGTTTGACTGTATCCAGGTATTGCCGGAGAATGGTTTCCCGGCTCATGGCATTGACCAGTGCTACCTCCATACCTGAGAGTTCGATGTTGGACGGCACCAAATCAACGCCCTCCGGATGATGAAGAATCCCTTCATCGGGAGTAATAGGGTTTTCCATCATAATCTTTCCCATCAGATCGGAAAGTGTCGGAGACAGATCATCCGGGCAGGGATTGCCCAAACTGACCGTCAGGGAAGCCTGGGGATCGGTGTCTACCAGAAGCACCTTTTTTCCTTCAAGAGCCAAGCCAACGCCCAGATTCTCGGTGGTGGTGGTCTTTCCAGTGCCTCCTTTCTGATTGACCACCGCAATGATGGTTGCTTTTTTCGACATTTATCGTCACTCTCCTTCCTCTCGCTTCATTTTCAATTTCTTAAATCCTCCTTCCAAATATCCGTGTGACATATCGTGCCGAACAAGAGCATCGTAGTAGGTGTCTATTGTCGTCGGCGCATTGTATATCGTAGTCAGCATATACTGACGGATATTTCTAATCTTTTGTGGTGTTCTCCTTGAAGCAGTCCATAACATATCGAATGTGTTCGGCATTCAGTTTCATAAACCGACTGCGGACAATTTCTGCCGGACGCTCCTCTGCACCAATGCGAATCAACGGTCGCTTCGTGCAAACTGTTTCAACGATCAACTCCAGAATGTTATCCAGCATTTCGGAATCGTAAGGGTAATCCTTCTTCAACAAATCCATACTGAGCTGATCCGAGAAATAATCAAAGTATTCTTGATACCGGTCATTCTCGTCCATCATTCCACCATTTCCGGAAGGAAAGATAGAATCAGTATCACTAAATTCAGTATTTTTAATATCAGTATTATTACATTGTGATTTCGGAAGTTCTTGAGTTGTGATTTCCATTGTTCCAGAATTGTGATTTTCACAATTCAAGAGTTGTGAATCCACAGCAGAGATAAAGTTCTTCACATAGATCAGGTTGGGCTTTCCCAAACCCTGGCGCTTACGTTCAATCAATCCTGCTTTCTTCTCAAGTTCACTGAGCAGCTTGATAGCCTTTTGTTCAGCACAGTTCAGAGCCATCTTCGCTTCGTCGATTGTAAAAATGATATACACTCTACCGTTTTTATCTATCCAACCATTCTTGGCAGACAGGCTCATGCGGTCAAGCAAAATGCCATACAGCATCTTGGCATCGGCAGAAATATTCCAGAACCTCTCGTTCGTGAACAACACCTTCGGAACTCGATAGAATGTGAATAGATCGGATTGCTGACCGTAAAAATAATCAAAACTCACACGGCTTCACCACCTTCTTTCTGCGGAAAACTTTCTGTTGTCAGCGGAATGCTGCGGAAAGTCGTATCCGTCTTTTCGTAAGGACATCGGGCAAAATAGTAGAAGCGGTATTCCTGTTCATACACATCCATATCAACGAAGCCCCACTTCACGCATAACCTTCTTCGTACACCAACCAATGCACGGGTGATCTCGCCCATAGGGACAGCCATCACATTCCGACTTGGGTTTCGGCGGCAAAGAGATTAAGTAGTAGCAATTATTTCTACCCAGACGGCAGCCCTTTCTGCCATTCGTCCAGAAGTAGCAGTAATGACAGTCGCTCGGCTTGTCTGCGGTATAAACAGGCTTGCTCAAATAAAACACCTCCAATCTCTTGTATTTGCCCATGGGTTTGGGCATAAAAAAAGAGCGCCTATCCATCCCCAATGCGGGGCAAATAGACGCTCTATGTACATAACGATATTTAATTTTATCTGCTATAACTGCATGGTATTCAAAACATCCGCCTTTTTTGATTAGCTGGATTTTTGGCACGATTTTGGGGCTGATTAGCAGGAAGGGCATTTTCATTAGCAAGAACAGCCCGTTTTCTGCTAAAAATTAGCTGGCGATTTTGTCTTATAACAACCGTTCGATTCTGGAGGGGTTGTCAAAAATCAAATTTTGGAGTAGAATTTTATCTCATACAGTGAAAGAGCTTTTTCGTAGCTTTTTATATAAGAAAAGCCGAAAACCCTTGAAAACAAAGGCTTTCGGCGTTGTTCACTGGCGTCCATAAGAGGATTTGAACCTCCGACCCCACGCTTAGGAGGCGTGTGCTCTATCCAGCTGAGCTATATGGACGTGTCTGATATATGATTATAGCCCGATCAAAGTCGAACTGCAATCCCTTATTAGGTTTTTTTTGAGGTGGCCGTTGTAACGCAACCTTAGGAGGCGGTCGCTCTATCCAACTGAGCTAACGGGACGGGTGTAGGTATTTTGTTTGAAAATGATGTAGGGGTCGATACCTACATCGCACCGCAAACGGACCGCTTTTGCAAAAAATGCAAACGGATAAAGAAAAAGCCACCCTATAGGTGACTGCTTTCCTTCAAGTTCCTATGGTGACCCGGACGAGAATCGAACTCGTGTTACCGCCGTGAAAGGGCGGTGTCTTAACCTCTTGACCACCGGGCCATGGTGGCTTTAACTGGATTCGAACCAGTGACACCACGGGTATGAACCGTGTGCTCTAGCCAACTGAGCTATAAAGCCATACTGAAAAACTTGCAAACAGAATTATAGCCGATTGCGCCCCGTTTGTCAACACTTTTTTTGCAAAAGAGATCAGAATGCCGACGGATTAGCACATTTGTTTGACAAGGCAGGGACCAAATGCTATACTGTCTTTAAATAAAAAACACAAAAAAGCGGACGGAAGGGAGGTCCCGAACATGGACGCCATCAGCGGTATGCAGCAAAAGATTCTGCGCTATATTCAGCGCACTTTGGACGAGCGAGGTGTGGCGCCCTCCGTGCGGGAAATCGGTGACGCTGTGGGGCTCAGCTCCACCTCCTCCGTGCAATACAATTTGAACAAACTGGAGCGTATGGGCTGCATTGAGCGGGACCCCAACTGCAAGCGCACCATTCGACTGCCCGGCCGCGCGGCGCAGGTGGCCCAGGTGCCGCTGCTGGGCACGGTGACTGCCGGTGTGCCCATTCTTGCTACCCAGCATATTGAGGAGTATATTCCTGTGTTCGGCGCTCGGCCGGGGGAGGAGCTGTTTGCCCTCCATGTGCGAGGCGACAGTATGATCGGCGCCCATATTGAGGACGGCGACATTGTGGTGGTGGAGCGCACCCCGGTGGCGGAGAACGGCCAGATCGTGGTGGCGATGATCGACGAGGAGGCCACGGTGAAGCGGTTTTATAAGGAGCACGGTCACTTCCGCCTGCAACCGGAGAATGATGCCTACGCCCCCATCATTGTGGACGAATTGGTGGTGCTGGGACGGGTTAAGTTCGTGATCCGGCAATACTATTAAGAGTTTTAACCGGCGGCAGCGCCGGTATGCAGAGGTGTTTGAGATGAGCGAAAACTGTAATCATAACTGCGAGGGCTGCCAGGCAGACTGCGGTAGCCGCAAGGCGGACTTTAAGCAGCCTGCCAACAAATACAGCCATATCAAGAAAGTCATCGGTGTAGTCAGCGGCAAGGGCGGCGTAGGCAAAAGCCTGGTCACCTGTCTGCTGGCGGCCGGGTGCGCCAAGGCGGGACTGAAAGTGGGTGTGCTGGACGCGGACATTACCGGTCCCAGCGTGCCTAAGTCCTTTGGGGTGCACAGCCGGGCTATGCAGGACGGCGAGTGTCTGCTGCCTGCCGTTACGGACGGCGGCATTAAATTGATGAGCATTAACCTGCTGCTGGAGAGCGAGAGCGCCCCGGTGGTGTGGCGTGGTCCGGTGATTAGCGGTGTCATTAACCAGTTTTGGTCCGATGTGCGCTGGGGAGAGCTGGACTATCTGTTTGTGGATATGCCCCCGGGCACCGGCGATGTGGCGCTGACCGTGTTTCAGGGCCTGCCGGTGGACGGGATCGTGATCGTTACCACCCCTCAGGATCTGGTGCAGATGATCGTGGAAAAGGCTTTCAATATGGCCAAGATGATGAAAGTGCCGGTGCTGGGTTTGGTGGAGAATATGAGCGCTTATGTATGCCCAGACTGCGGCAAGTCCCACCCACTGTTTGGCACTTCTAAAGTAGAGGAGACGGCGGCGGCGCTGGGCGTGCCGGTGCTGGCAAAATTGCCTTTGGACCCGGCGGTGAATGCGCTGGTGGACGCCGGTCGGGTAGAGGATGTGCAGCGCCCGGAGTTGCAAGATTTTATTGATGTACTGAAAGGCTATGGTGATTAAGATGGCTAAGCGTCAGGATTATATTAGTTGGGACGAGTATTTTATGGGCATTTCCTTGCTCAGCTGTTTGCGCAGTAAGGACCCCAATACCCAGGTGGGCGCCTGCATTGTCAACGGCGACAATCACATTGTCAGCGTGGGCTACAACGGCTTGCCCCGAGGCTGCAGCGATGACGAGTACCCTTGGGACCGCACGGCCGATGCCCCCAACAAAACCAAATATCCCTTTGTGTGCCATGCGGAGCTGAACGCCATTTTGAACGCCGGGGGTAACAGCCTGAAGGACTGCCGCATTTATGTGGCGCTGTTTCCCTGCAATGAGTGCGCCAAGGCCATTATCCAAAGCGGCATTAACGAAGTGATCTATATCAGCGACAAGTACGCTGACTCGGACGCCACTTTAGCCAGCAAGCGTATGCTGGCCTCCGCCGGGGTCAAGCTGACCCGCTTTGCCAGCAACAAGACCATTACTATCTCGTTTGACGAAAAGGAAGTTTAATTATGCCAAACCCGGTTGCCATCGGCGAGACGGCGCCTCAAACGGCGCTGCCGGCGCAGGTGGATATTTACGATTTTGACAAAACCCTGGTGCCCTTTGACAGCGGCTCCCTGTTTATCGGCTACTGCGCCCTGCATTATCCTTGGGTGCTGGTGTATTTGCCGGTTTGGTTCATTGCGTGCCTGCTGTTTGCCTTGCGGGTTCTGTCTTTGCAAAAGTTTAAGAACCTGTGCTTCGGCTTTTTGCCCATGGTGCCGGTGCAGCGGGCGGCAAAGGGCTTTTGGGAGAAGCATTTGCACCGGGTGTATCCCTGGTTTACCCAAAAGAAACGCCCGGCGGTGATCATCAGCGCGTCACCGGATTTTTTGCTGGAGGAATTGCAGCGCCGACTGGGGCTGCCGTATCTGCTGTGTACCCGGCACAACCCAAAGACCGGGCGTATTTTAGGGCAGAACTGCCGGGGTGAAGAAAAGGTGCGCCGCTTTCACCGGGCGTTCCCCGGTGTGCAGGTGGTGGATGTGTACTCCGATTCTTTGGGCCACGACAAACCCATTTTTGGCCTGGCAACCGGCACCTGTTACCATGTGACCGGCCATGCACCCCATGCCTTTAACTACCGAACCCAATATAAAGACTGACATTTTTTAAGGATTTTCCGGAATGAGAAAGAATTTACCTATTATTTTGCTTTCTGCGCTGGTGGTGATCGGGCTGCTGGTGGGGGTGGGCTATTATTTTCAGACCTACCGCCACGGCAAGGCGCCGGAGGAAGGACTGACGGTGGTTACCGCCGAGAGCACCACCGCTTCTAATAAACGCGCCCTTTTGGCAGAGAATAAAGAGGGCGACTTTCAGCTGTACGCCCAGGGGGACAAGGCCATCTTGGTCCATCAGGGCAAAAGCAAGACCTTTTCCGGCTGGAGCCATTACCTGACCAAGGAACGACCCAAGCTCTACTATACGGATCTGAACGGCGACAAAAAGAAAGAGCTGGTGGTGCGATTGGTCAGTGGTATTGACCGGTCCACCGGGCAGGAGCTGTACACCTATGACCTGTATGTGCTCACCCCCCACAAGCAAAAGGACGGCAGCTTTGAATACGATCTTGTGGTTGCCGACCGAGAAAGCTGGAAGCGGCCCTTTACCCAGGCGGTGAAGTGCAGCGTCACCCAGTTGAAAAATGACCCTATGCGGGTGCAGGTGGCTATGGGCAATGCCTCCGGCAGCCTGAGTTTTGACGAAAAAACCGGTATTTCCACCTCCAAGTACACCGCATTTTCCCGGGCGGAAACGAATGCGGACGGCACCCCGCAAACCATTTACGGCTGGGACTACGGTATCGGCACCTACACGGTGGAGGACGGGCAGATAAAAGTCAAAATCGCCGTGCGTATCGACTACAAGCCCTCCCGCCAGATCAAGATTGCGGGCTACGTCCACTGTGGCCTGGATTATTTGGGCGGCGGCTTCTCCTTAAAGAAAGGCAGCGTTTACTATCGGGCTGCCAAGGACTACCGCATTACGGACCCCCGGGATGTGGCGGAGCGGGACTGGGCCTATACCCTCACCAATGCTTCCGGCACCGCAGGCATTACCGAGCCGCAGCTGAGCCGGGTGGAGGGTACCCTTACCGTGCCGGACAGCGGCGCGGACGGGGTGCGATCCTTCAGCGGGATGGACAGTCAGATCAAGGCGGTGAGCGCTGTGCGCTTTACCAACAAGCAGATTGTGCTGACGGCAGCGGAGGGCTACAGCTTTATGCAAAATACGGCGAATGCCCGGGACTATGCGGTGCAGATCACCCGGAACAAAGTGACCTACCGTATTGATAAAAGTGCAGAGATCACAGAGGCGACGGCCGCAGTGTGCTTACCTTTTACGCTGGACAAAAGCTACAAGCGCAGCGACCTGCAAAAGGTGACCCTGCGCTTTGGTGCATAGAATTTTTTCATTTGTTGTAAACATTTTAGCGCATTGGTTGACAGACACTGCTTTTTGTGTTATACTATTTTCGGAGGCGTTATTATGAACCAAGTCATGATCTCGGCGGACTCCACCTGCGATCTGCCGGTGGATCTGCAACGGCAGCGCCATGTGTACTGCTTTGCCCTGTCTATTTTGCTGGGCGATACGGCGTATGCAGACGGGGTGGAAATTCGCCCGGCGGATATTTACGCCGATGTGGCGGAGAACCATCGCCTGCCCAAGACGGCGGCGGTGCCCCCCGGTGTGTATTATGACAAATTTAAGCAGTGGACGGACGCCGGGTGCAGCGTCGTGCACATTGGACTGTCCTCTGCCATTTCCTCCAGCTATCAGAACGCCTGCACCGCTGCGGCGGATCTGGACAATGTATATTGTATCGACTCTAAGAATTTGTGCATGGGCATGGGGCTGCTGGTACTGCGCGCTTGCGATCTGCGGGACAGCGGTATGGACGCCCGGCGGATCGCCGCCAAGGTGAGCCGGTTGGTGCCCAAGGTGTCTTCCACCTTTGTGCTCAGCGACTTGGAGTATTTGTATAAAGGTGGGCGCTGCTCCGGCGTGGCCCGCTTCGGCGCCAATGTGCTGGGGATCAAGCCCAGTATCGCCGTCACCCCGGAGGGCAGCCTGGAAGTGTCTAAAAAATATCGGGGCAAGATGGATAGTGTTTACCGCCAGTATGTAACGGACCGACTGCTGGATTTGAAGCGCATGGACACCGGACGAATTGTGCTGGCAGACAGCGGCGGTGTTGCGCCGGACACGCTGGCGTTTTTGCGGGGAGTTATCAGCGGCAAGACCGGTTGCAAGGAATTGATCCTGGCGGATGCCGGTTGCACCATCTCCAGCCACTGCGGACCGGGCACGCTGGCGGTGTTTTATCTGCAAAAATAAGAGCGTGGCTTTTAATTAAAAAAGAAATATGAGGAGATATGAGGTGATCGTATGCGCGTAAAAAAGCAAGAGTGCGGTGCTGCATATGTTGCTGGGCAGCCCCAAATCATCAGCGGTCAGGAGCTGGCCAATCGATTGGGGGTCAGCCGCCAAACCGTTGGCAAATGTGTGCAGCAATTGCGGGAGGAAGGGTCAAAATTGAAGCTACCCAGCGTCTGGGTTATAAGTTCCTGGGCGACAACAATCTGGTTACGGCAGAGGTGCTTACCCCCGGCTGCATTGCCCGTTGGAACCCATTTATTATGCTACGGTGGACTCCACCAACACGGAGGCCAAGCGGCTGCTGAACGCCGGGTAGTCGAGGCAATTTTTAGGTTAGTGGCAGATGAGCAGACCGCCGGGCGCGGCCGCCAGGGCGAAGCAGTTTTATTCTCCCCGGACGCACCGGGAGTCTATATGACCGTGGTGGTGCATCACGGCCGACGGCTGCAAGACGCAGTGTCTGTGACCACTGCTGCCGGTGTGGCGGTGTGTCGAGCCATTGAGGAGCTGACGGACAAGCTCCCCCAAATCAAGTGGGTCAATGATGTGTACATAGACGACAAGAAGATCTGCGGCATTTTGACCGAGGCTGTTGTGGGTATGGAGAGCGGCGTAGCCGAGGCCATGATCATCGGTATCGGTGTCAATATGCAGACGGAGCAGTTTCCCGCAGATGTGGAGAACGCCGCGTCTTTGGATGCAGATGTGAGCCGGGCGGACATGATCGCCGCGATTGCGGACCATTTGTGGGAGATCTTGGACGACGGTTACGAAAGTTATATTGATTATTACCGCAGTCACAGTATGCTGTTGGGCAAGGCCGTTACTTTTATCCGGGACGGCGTGACCACACCGGCTACGGCCATTGGGATTGATGAGACCGGAGGGCTGGTGGTGCGCCTGGAAGACGGTAGCGTGATTACCCTGCGCAGCGGTGAGATTACCGTGCGCCCTCGGTGCACAAAAAAAATCTTGACAATCGGCTGAATTCTGTTATAATAATTAAGCCGCATATTGCGGGCTGGTAAGTTGCGCCCTTTTGGCGCGCGCCTGCCGTAGCGAGTTTAAGTAAAGGAGAATGACAGATGTACGCAGTTATTGTTACCGGCGGTAAACAGTACAAGGTGTCTGAGGGCGATGTGCTTTATATCGAGAAGCTGAACGCCGAGGCAGACGCCGAGATCACCTTTGACACCGTACTTGCAGTAGGCACCGACGACGGGCTGAAGGTAGGCAAGGATTGTGCCAAGGCTGCTGTTAGCGCTAAGGTCCTGAAGAACGGCAAGGCAAAGAAGATCACCGTCTTTACCTACAAGCCCAAGAAGGACGAGAAGCGGAAGATGGGTCACCGTCAGCCTTACACTAAGGTTGAGATCACTTCCATCAAGGCATAATGATTTCCATTGATTTTTTCGCAGCGCAGGGAGCGCTTACGGGCTTTTCCGCCCACGGTCACGCAGACACAGCCCCTTATGGAGAGGACATTGTTTGCGCTGCCGTATCCAGCGCCTGCCTGCTCACTGCCAACACCATAACCGAGGTGCTGCACCTGCCGGCCGCAGCGGAGATGAAGGACGGGTTCCTTCAGTTGCGGCTCAGTGGGGATACCGCCCCGGCGCAGGTGCTCCTGCAAGGGCTGAAGCTCCATTTGAGCACCCTTTCAGAGCAGTACCCGCAAAGTATTCAAGTTTTGATTTCGGAGGTGTAAGTCATGCTCAAGTTAGATATTCAGCTTTTTGCACATAAAAAAGGTATGGGTTCTACCAAGAACGGCCGTGACAGCGAGTCCAAGCGCCTGGGCGCCAAGCGCGCAGACGGTCAGTTCGTGCTGGCCGGCAACATTCTGTATCGCCAGCGCGGCACCCATATTCACCCCGGCACCAATGTAGGCATCGGCTCTGACGATACCCTGTATGCACTGGTGGACGGCACCGTGAAGTTTGAAAAGCTGGGCAAGGACAGAAAGAAAGTTTCTGTTTATCCCGTAGAGCAGTAATGCAAACCAAGAGAGGGTAAGGGCAGTAGGCTCTTACCCTTTTTATTTGTTTTTTGGAGGAATGGGTATGAAGACAGCGGTAGTTACCGGCGCGTCCGGCGGCATTGGATTGGAGACGGCGCGGGCGCTTTTGGCAGACGGCTGGCAGGTGGTGTGCCTAAGCCGCCATGCCTGCCCGTTGGAGGGGGTGCGCAGCATTCCATGCGATATAACGGACAGCGCCCAGGTGCAGGCGGCCTTTGCAGCCGTTGACCGGGTAGATCTGCTGGTGAATAACGCCGGGTTCGGTATTTCCGGCGCGGTGGAGTGCACCGGGGAGGCAGAAATGCGCCGCCAGTTTGATTTGAATTTTTTTGGATGGGTCACGGTGATTCAGGCGGCCCTGCCGGCCTTGCGAGAGAGTCGAGGGCGTATTCTCAATATTTCCTCCGCCGCAGCGGTGTTTTCCATTCCATTCCAGAGCTTTTACTCTGCCACCAAGGCGGCGGTGGAAAGCTTGACCTGCGCCCTGCGCAGCGAGCTGGCGCCCTTTGATATTACCGTTGGCGCCCTGCGGCTGGGGGATGTAAAGACCGGTTTTACCGCCGCCCGCCAAAAGAGCGGCTCCGGTGACGATTTGTACGCCGGGCGCATTGCGCGCAGCGTGGCGGTGATGGAGCGCGACGAGCAAAACGGTATGCCCCCGGCTGCCATTGCCGCCGCTGTGGTTCGTGCCGCCCATAAGAAGCGCCTGCCCCCGGTGACCACTGTGGGCATCAAGTATAAGCTCCTTTGCGGGCTGAATAAGCTGCTGCCCCTTTCCGCTGTCACCGCTCTGGTGGCCAAGATCTATATTCCGGAGAAGTAAAATGCGAACCCAGATTCGCCTCCCCTGTCAGGGAGGCGTTGCGCAAAGAAAAGCGGAGGGATTGCCCTCGACCATACGGCTGCAAGTCATAAAAAAAGACCACCCACAGCGGGTGGCCTTTTTGCTAGCTATAGATATTTATTTTGTATCAAAGCGGAATTCGGTGGTTGTGGTGAAGGGCACGCCGGCTTTGACGAATTCTACCGGGAAGTTGGGGCAATGAAGGCTGTCCGGGTAGAACTGGGTTTCCAGCGCTACGCCCCGGCGGTAGGTAACCTTGGAGTCGCCCTTGCCCGGGTTGCCGTCTTTCTTTAGCCAGCCGCCGCAATAGACCTGCACACCGGGCAGGTCCGTCCACACGGACAGTCGCCGTCCGCTCTCCGGCTCCCACAGCACCGCCGCTTCTGCAAAGGCTCTGGGGTTTGCCTTGGTCAGACAGAAATTGTTATCATAGCCGATACCGGGAATCACGGCACGGAAAGGCGCATCGATCCGCTCCCCGATGGGGTGGGGGGCAGAAAAGTCCATCATCGTACCGGTCAGGTCGCCCAGCTCGCCGGTGGGCGAGTTGGTCGTCGTCCGTTTCCGTAAACCGATGGGCGTGGACAGTGAGCACATGCCCCTCAATGGTCTTCGCCGGGTTGCAGGACAGA
>ENA-OQKQ01000391-OQKQ01000391.1-human-gut-metagenome-genome-assembly--contig:-NODE-391-length-15303-cov-4.873946_pt1 | contig 15303 bp, 10 predicted proteins | sample MGYA00242651_ERZ504803 | MGnify/ENA primary metagenome ERZ504803 (study PRJEB26092, sample SAMD00036380) | human gut metagenome | host: Homo sapiens | study: EMG produced TPA metagenomics assembly of...
AAGAAGAACAAGAACCGCAAACAGAAATAATAACAATATAATCGCGGCAATACAACAACCGCAGCAACCAGCGCCAGATCGAGGTTGATGACGAGGCTGTAGCACGCCAGGTTAAGGAGACTCTTGCACGTTGACCAGCAAGAGTCAGAACAAGAAAGGGTGCTAAGTACCGTAAGGAGAAGCGTGAGGCTGTTCAGGAGAAGTTGCAGGATCAGGCTCGTCAGGAGCAGAAGGAAAGCAAGATTCTGAAACTTACTGAGTTCGTTACCGTTAGCGAGTTGGCTACGATGATGGATATCAGCGTTACTCAGGTTATCTCTACGCTGATGGGCGTAGGTATCATGGTATCTATCAACCAGCGCCTGGATGCAGAGACCATCAATATGGTAGCTGAGGAGTTCGGTTTCAAGACCGAATACGTGAGTGCCGAGGTTCAGGAGGCCGTGAGCGAGGAAGAGGATGATGAGAACGACTTGGTTCCACGTGCTCCAATCGTAACCGTCATGGGTCACGTAGACCATGGTAAGACCTCTTTGCTCGACTATATCCGCAATACCAATGTGATTGCCGGTGAGGCAGGTGGTATTACCCAGCATATCGGTGCATACAGTGTTACGCTGAACAGTGGCCGCAAGGTTACCTTCCTTGATACTCCAGGTCACGAGGCGTTTACCGCCATGCGTGCCCGTGGTGCCCAGGCTACCGATATCGCCATCATCATCATCGCAGCCGATGACTCTGTGATGCCTACCACCAAGAGGCTATCGCTCATGCCCAGGCTGCCGGTGTGCCTATGGTATTCGCAATCAACAAGATTGATAAGCCAGGTGCTAACCCAGACCGTATCCGTGAGGACTTGGCTAACATGAACCTGCTCGTTGAGGAGTGGGGTGGTAAGTATCAGTGCCAGGAAATCAGTGCCAAGAAGGGTATCGGTGTTCACGATTTGCTCGACAAGGTGCTCCTCGAGGCTGACATGCTCGACTTGAAGGCTAACCCTAACCGTCGTGCTACAGGAACCATCATCGAGTCTTCTCTCGACAAGGGTCGTGGATATGTTTCTACCGTATTGGTTGCCAACGGTACCCTGAAGGTAGGCGACATCGTACTCGCCGGTACTTCTTGGGGGCGTGTCAAGGCGATGTTCAATGAGCGTAATGCCAACATCAAGTCAGCAGCTCCTGCTGAGCCAGCTATCATCCTCGGTTTGAATGGTGCGCCTACTGCAGGTGACCAGTTCCACGTAATCGAGACAGAGCAGGAGGCTCGCGAAATCGCCAACAAGCGTGAGCAGCTGCAGCGTGAGCAGGGCTTGCGTACTCAGAAGCGCTTGACCCTGGGTGATATCTCTCACCGTATCGCACGTGGTGAGTTCCATGAGTTGAACGTCATCGTGAAGGGTGATACCGATGGTTCTGTTGAGGCTTTGAGCGACTCATTCATCAAGCTTTCTACCGAGAAGGTTCAGGTGAACGTGGTGAACAAGGCTGTGGGTCAGATTTCAGAGAACGACGTGATGCTGGCATCTGCTTCAGATGCAGTCATCGTTGGTTTCCAGGTTCGTCCATCTGCCGATGCTCGTAAGGCTGCCGACCGTGAGGGTGTTGAGATCAACACATACTCTATCATCTACGATGCTATCGATGATATCAAGAGTGCGATGGTTGGTATGCTCGACAAGGTGAAGAAGGAAATCGTTACCGGTCAGGTTGAGGTTAAGCAGACCTTCAAGATTTCTAAGGTGGGTACTATTGCCGGTTGTCTCGTTACCGAGGGTAAGGTACACGCTAAGGATAAGGCTCGCGTCATCCGTGACGGTATCGTGATACGTACAGCAGAAATCGATGCCTTGAAGCGTTACAAGGACGATGTTAAGGAGGTGGTTACCGGTATGGAATGCGGTTTGAGCCTCGTCAACTACAACGATATCCAGGAGGGCGACGTTATCGAGACCTTCACTGAGATCGAGGTAGAGCAGAAGCTTTAATAAAGTGAAGAGTGAAGAACGAAAAGCGAAGAATTCATTTGTTTTTCGCTCTATCATATATATAATAAGGTAGGGATGAGTCCTCAGCGGCTTATCCCTATTTAGGGTTAAAATAACGAACGGTTATTCTAAATAACAATGGCAGAAATAGAGAAAGAACAGAATCAGGTTGTCAAGGATGTGATAGACCAGAAATACGAGTATGGTTTTACCACCGATGTACATACTGAAATCATAGAAAAGGGTCTCAACGAGGATGTTGTGCGCCTGATCTCGCAGAAGAAGGGAGAGCCAGACTGGATGCTCGAATTTCGTCTGAAAGCCTACAATTACTGGAAGACGCTCAAGGAGCCAAAGTGGGGACACGTTCACGTGCCACCTATTGACTACCAGGAGATTTCATACTATGCCGACCCTTTGGCAAAGAAGCCAAAAAACCAGGAGATTGATCCTGAGTTGGAGAAAACATTCGACAAACTCGGTATTCCTCTGGAGGAGCGTCTGGCTTTGAGCGGTACCGCTGTAGATGCCATCATGGACTCTGTGTCGGTGAAGACTACCTTCAAGGAGAAACTCCGTGAGAAGGGCGTCATCTTCTGCAGTATTGGTGAGGCTGTGAAGGAGCATCCTGATCTGGTAAGAGAGTATCTGGGAACCGTGGTTCCTTATCGTGATAACTTTTATGCAGCCTTGAACAGTTGCGTATTCAGTGATGGCTCATTCGTTTATATTCCTAAGGGCGTCCGCTGCCCGATGGAGTTGAGCAGTTACTTCCGCATCAATGCCCGTAACACCGGTCAGTTTGAGCGTACATTGATCATCGCCGATGATGATGCCTACGTTTCTTACCTGGAGGGATGTACAGCGCCAATGCGTGATGAGAACCAGCTCCATGCGGCTATCGTAGAGATTATCGTCAAGGATAATGCTGAGGTGAAATACTCTACCGTTCAGAACTGGTATCCTGGTGATGAGCATGGTAAGGGTGGTGTGCTGAACCTGGTAACCAAGCGAGGCGACTTGCGCGGTGTGAACTCTAAGTTGAGCTGGACTCAGGTAGAGACGGGTTCTGCGATTACCTGGAAGTATCCTTCCTGTATCTTGCGTGGCGACAACTCTGTAGCTGAGTTCTACAGCGTAGCTGTTACCAACAACTATCAGGAGGCTGATACCGGTACCAAGATGATTCACATGGGTAAGAACACCAAGAGTACCATCATCTCGAAGGGTATCTCGGCAGGTCATAGCCAGAACTCCTATCGTGGTCTGGTTCGTGCCACATCCAATGCCGATAATGCGCGCAACTACAGTTCCTGCGACTCCTTGTTGCTGGGCAGCGATTGTGGAGCGCATACCTTCCCATATATGGATGCCCATAACGACACAGCCGTGTTCGAGCATGAGGCAACTACCTCGAAGATTTCAGAAGACCAGCTCTTCTATTGCAATCAGCGAGGTATTCCTACCGAGGAGGCTGTCGGCTTGATCGTAAACGGTTATGCCAAGGATGTGCTCAACAAGTTGCCTATGGAGTTTGCCGTTGAGGCACAGAAACTCCTGAGTGTTTCACTCGAAGGAACCGTAGGATAGTTATCATAATTCTCGATGAAATCGATAAAAATTGACTAAAATTATGTTAGAGGTAAAGAATCTGCATGCTACTATTGCAGGCAAAGAAATATTGAAAGGTATCAACCTGACCATCAACGATGGTGAGATACATGCTATCATGGGACCTAACGGTTCCGGTAAGTCAACCTTGAGCGCTGTGCTCACGGGTAACCCTCTCTATACCGTAACCGAGGGCGAGGCTATCTTCAACGGCAAGAACCTTCTGGATATGAAGCCAGAGGACCGTGCCCGTGAAGGCTTGTTCCTCTCTTTCCAGTATCCAGTGGAGATTCCTGGTGTATCCATGACCAACTTCATGCGTGCAGCTATCAATGCCAAGCGTGAGTATCAGGGTTTGGAACCATTGAATACAAGCGAATTTATGAAGCTGATGCGTGAAAAGCGCGAGTTGGTGGAATTGGACAGCAAGTTGGCTCGCCGTTCAGTAAACGAAGGTTTCTCGGGTGGTGAGAAGAAGCGCAACGAGATTTTCCAGATGGCTATGCTGGAGCCAAAGCTTTCTATTCTCGATGAAACCGACTCTGGTCTCGACGTGGATGCGATGCGTATCGTGGCTGACGGTGTGAACAAGATGCATACCGACAAGACATCTGCCATCGTCATCACTCATTACGAGCGTCTGCTTGATATGATTAAGCCAAGTGTGGTTCACGTACTCTATAAGGGTAGAATCGTGAAGACTGCCGGTCCTGAACTTGCCAAGGAGATTGAGGCTCGTGGCTACGACTGGATCAAGGCTGAAGTAGATGAGAAATAATTAGGAGGATGGCTATGCTTTCAGAAAAACAATATTTAGACTTGTATCAGTCTTCTTCGAGAATCATCAAGAAGAACAGTGCTGAGGTGCTCAATGCGGTGCGCGATGCTGCGTTTGAGGACTTCCGTCGCCTGGGCTTTCCTTCCCGAAAGGTAGAAAGATACAAGTACACAGATATGAGCGCCATCTTCGAGCCAGACTATGGCTTGAACTTGAACCGTCTGGAAATTCCGGTAGATCCATATCAGGCTTTCCGCTGCGATGTGCCTAACCTGAGCACTTCGCTCTACTTCGTGGTGAACGATGCTTTCTATTGCAAGGCATTGCCAAAGGTAGAGTTGCCAGAGGGTGTTATCGTGGACTCTTTGAACAAGATTGCTGCAGAAAACCCTGAATTCATCGGGAGATACTACGCTAAGATTGCCAAAACCGATGAAGATGGCATCACGGCATTGAATACATTCCTGGCACAGGATGGCTTGCTGATTTATGTTCCAAAGAATGTAAAGGTAGAGCGAACCATTCAGGTCATCAATATTCTCCGTTCGGATGTTGATTTGATGGTAAACCGACGTGTACTCATCGTGATGGAACAGGGTGCTGAGGCTAAGTTCCTCTTCTGCGACCATGCAGCCGATGACAAGAACTTCCTCGCAACCCAGGTTATCGAGGCTTATGTTGGCGAGAATGCCAGTCTCGACCTCTATTGTCTGGAAGAGACTCATTACAAGAACCGTCGTGTCAGCAACGTTTACATTGAGCAGCAGGCTAACAGCCGTGTAAACCATAACGTCATCACCCTTCATAACGGTATCACCCGCAACCGACTCGACCTCGTGTTCAAGGGCGAGGGAGCCGAGTGCTTCTGCAATGGTTGTGTGATTGCCGACAAGAACCAGGTGGTTGATAACAATACGCTCATCGATCATCAGGTGGGTCATTGTACCAGCAACGAGCTTTATAAGTATGTACTCGATGGTGAGGCACGTGGTGCTTTTGCCGGTAGAGTGTTGGTTCGTCATGGTGCCCAGAAAACTGTTTCTCAGGAAACCAACCAGAACCTCTGTGCAACGAAGACTGCCCGTATGTTCACCCAGCCGATGCTGGAGATTTATGCCGATGATGTGAAGTGTGCGCATGGTAGTACTGTAGGTCAGCTCAACGATGCCGCATTGTTCTATATGCAGCAGCGTGGTGTGAGCCGCGAGGAGGCTAAGTTGCTCCTTCAGTTTGCATTTATCAACGAAGTCATCGACAAGATGGAGCTGGAGCCATTGCGTGATCGCCTGCATCATCTCGTAGAGAAGCGATTCCGTGGTGAACTCAATAAGTGTGAGGGCTGCAAGCTTTGCAAGTAGATAATATCCTTTTAAAGGAGTTAAGTTCTTAAAAATATGTATGATATCAATCAAGTAAGAGCAGATTTCCCGATTTTATCGAGAAAGGTCTATGATAAGCCATTGGTGTATCTGGATAATGCGGCAACCACGCAGAAGCCATTGTGCGTGCTCGATGCCATGCGCGACGAGTATCTCAATGTAAATGCCAATGTGCATCGTGGTGTTCACTATCTCTCTCAGCAGGCTACCGACCTTCATGAGGCAGCCCGCGAAACCGTGCGCAAGTTTATCAATGCGCCTAAGGTTGAGGAAGTCATCTTTACCCGCGGTACTACCGAGAGTCTGAATCTCGTGGTTTCATCGTTCAGCGATGCCTTTATGAGCGAGGGCGACGAGGTGATTATCTCTACCATGGAGCATCACTCCAATATCGTGCCTTGGCAGTTGCAGGCTGCCAAGAAGGGAATCGCCATCCGAGTAATCCCTATCAACGATAAAGGTGAGATTAACCTCGATGAATTCGCCAATTTATTTACCGAACGCACCAAAATCGTGAGCATTGCCCAGGTGAGCAACGTGCTCGGTACGGTGAATCCGGTAAAAGAGATGATAAAGATTGCTCATGAGCACGATGTGCCTGTCATGGTGGATGGCGCTCAGAGTACTCCTCATTTTGCTGTGGATGTACAGGATATGGATTGCGATTTCTTCGCTTTCAGCGGACATAAGATTTATGGTCCTACCGGTATCGGTGTGCTTTACGGCAAGGAAGAATGGCTCGACAAGTTGCCTCCTTATCAGGGCGGTGGCGAAATGATTGAGAGTGTAAGTTTTGAAAAGACTACTTTCGAGAAGTTACCTTTCAAGTTCGAGGCTGGTACTCCTGATTATGTAGCTACCCATGGTCTGGCAAAGGCCATCGATTATGTTTCAGCGCTCGGCATGGATAACATTGCCAAGCACGAGCAGGAACTCACCCGCTACTGCATGGAGCAGATGCGTACCATCGATGGAATCAGACTTTTTGGTGAGCAGGAGGGCAAGGATGCCGTTGTCAGCTTCTTGGTTGGTGATATTCATCATATGGACATGGGAACCTTGCTCGACCGTTTGGGCATTGCTGTCCGTACCGGTCATCATTGTGCTCAGCCTTTGATGGACCGTTATGGCATTCTGGGAACTGTTCGTGCCAGCTTTGCCTTGTACAATACCAAGGAGGAGGTTGATGCGCTTGTAGCAGGCGTAAAACGCGTTTCTCAGATGTTCTAAAAGCTTTTATATATAATGATTCCCCATTTCTATGATGGAATTGGGGAATTATTGTTTTTATATTTACATAAAACAACCTAAAAACAAACAAATGAAAAGAATATTTTTAAGTGCTTTTCTGTTGGTTTCCTTGAGCCTTTCTGCTCAGAATATAGATAGAAAGCAGGTAGTAGAGAGGAATAATCCTCATGTAGTGACGATGGATTCGTTGAATTCTCTGTCTGTGGGTAATGGTGGCTTTGCCATGACTGTCGATGGAACCGGCCTTCAGTCTTTCCCTAAGCCTTATTCCAAGGGCGTTCCTTTGGGTACGATGAGCGATTGGGGCTGGCATTCATTTGCCAATCCTGAGAATTATAAACCGGAAGAAAGTTGGCGTTATTATGACTATGGAAGAGGAAGAAAGGAGCCATACGCTACCCAGATTAAGGAAGATAAGAGAAAGAAGGCTGCAGGAGATTGGTATCGTGTCAATCCTCATCGTCTGCATTTGGGTACATTGGGACTTTCTCTGGGGTCTGATCCTAAGAATATACAGCAGGTTAACCAAATTTTGGACATGTGGGATGGAATGATTAAGAGCAGCTTTATTTATCATGGTCGTGCTTATCAGGTGGAGACCACTTGTCATCCTGAGCTGGATATGATTGCTACTCACGTCCAGTCTAAAGGTTCTATTGCATTTGATATCCGTTTTGCTTATCCTACAGGCGGTCATTGTGATGATGCTTGCGATTGGAATAAAGATCATCTTCATTCCACAATGCTTGTTTCACAGGATAAGAATTCTGCCGTATTGAAACGAACTATCGATGAAACCGTCTATTTCGTGATGTTAAGATGGCAGGGTACAGCTAAACTCAAGCAGAAAGGCAAGAACTTCTATCAGCTGCAGTCAAAGTCTGCTGACTTGAAGTTGACCTGTGAATATGCAGAGCAGATATCTTCTGAGAGCAAGACTTTTGCTGAGGTTGCGGATGCAGCCAAGGCTTATTGGAATCGCTATTGGCAGAAAGGAGCGATGGTAGATTTCGGACAGTGTAAGGATCCTCGTGCTCAGGAGATGGAGCGCCGTGTAGTGTTGAGCCAATACCTGCTGGCTATTCAGGATGCTGGTGAAACTCCTCCTCAGGAAACCGGTCTTACCTATAATTCCTGGTTTGGCAAATTCCATTTGGAGATGATTCTCTGGCACCAGGCACAATTTGCCTTGTGGGGACATCCTGAATTGTTGGAGCGTTCTTTATCCTGGTATTTTAAGGCTGAGCCGAATGCCCGCAAGATAGCCCAGCGACAGGGATTCAAGGGAGTAAGATGGATGAAAATGACCGATCCGGATGCAGGAGAGGCTCCTTCTAGTGTGGGAAGTTTCCTGATTTGGCAACAGCCACACCTGATTTATCTGGCGGAATTGCTTTATCGTGCTGATCCTTCGCCTGCCATCTTGCAGAAATATGCGAAGTTGGTCGATGAAACCGCTGAATTTATGGGCGACTTTGCAGAATATGATAAGGAGAAAGACCGTTATATTCTTCGTGGTTGTATTGCTGCCCAGGAAACCTTACCTGCTGCAACAACCGTGAATCCTCCTTTCGAACTCAGTCAGTGGCATTGTGCCTTGAAAATTGCGCAGGAATGGCGTGAACGCCTAGGTAAGGCTCGTGATGCTCATTGGGACGACATTATAGCTAAGATTTCTCCTCTTGCATCTAAAGACAGTTTATATCTTGCTGCAGAAACCGAGCCTGATACCTATACCAAGGTTCGTATGTTCAGTGATCATCCAGCCGCGATGGGCGCTATCGGTCTGTTCCCATATAATAGTAGAATGATTGATTTTGCCAAGATGAAGAAGACAGAACAGTGGATTTGGAAGAACTGGAAGTGGGAGACATCCTGGGGATGGGATTATCCGATGATGGCTATGGGAGCCGCCCGCATGAGAGAGCCCGAGAATGCAGTTGGAGCCTTGCTGATGAAGCAGCAGAAGAACACCTATTTGGTAAGTGGTCATAATTATCAGGATGGTCGTCTTCGTCTTTATCTTCCAGGCAATGGAGGTTACCTGATGGCTGTAGCTATGATGTGTGCAGGCTGGGACGGAAGTGTTCATCCCAATCCAGGTTTTCCACAAGATGGCAACTGGAATGTGAAATGGGAAGGTCTGAAACCCCTCTTTTAGCCTGGTAGGAGAAAAAGCCACACAGCTAAATACGTTCGTAAATACAACAATAAACTTATATAAACTTAAAAAATCATTTTATGCAAAACAAATCACTTATGTTCCAAGTATGCATGGTATTGTTCATGCTACTGGTGGTTCCTGTGAAAGGCCTCGCTCAAGGGGTGACTATTTCAGGACAAGTGACGGATGACATGGATGTAGTTATCGGTGCGACGGTAAAAGTTGTGCCAGGTAATACAGGCACCGTTACCGACGTGGATGGTAACTTTAAGCTGACCGTTCCCTCATCTGCCAAGTCTTTGGTTATTTCTTATGTAGGTTACAAGACAAAGACAGTAGACATCAAGGGCCGTACACAGATTAATGTACAGCTCGAGCCCGAGGCTCAGATGCTCGACGAGGTTGTTTCTATTGGTTATGCTAAGGTAAAAAAAGAAAGATTTGACTGGTGCAACAGCTTCTGTAAATGGTAAGGAATTGGTAAATGTACCTGTTACATCTGCTGCACAAGCTTTTAGCAGGAAAAAGCTGCGGGCGCGTTAATATTATTTCTAAAAGTGGTGCACCAGGTTCCAGTTCTACTGTAACAGTTCGTGGTGGTATGTCCTTAACTCAAGGCTCAGAGCCGCTGTATATTGTGGATGGCTTCGAAATGAGCAATGCCTTGGAGAATATTGATGTAAATGATATTGAGAGTATTGATGTTTTGAAGGATGCTTCTTCTACTGCGATTTATGGTGCTCGTGGATCTAATGGTATAATATTGATTACGACAAAATCAGGTCATAAAGGTAAGACCCAAATCAACTATAACACTTATTTTGCTTTTGATGTGTTGTCTAAGAAGTTGGGTATGATGAGTAATGCTGCTGATTTTGTTAAATATCAGTATGAGATGGCAGCTTTGAATGGTAAGGCTTCTATTTGGAGTAATGTGTTTGATAATGGTAAGGCAACAGATGAAGCTGATTTTTATACGGATGTTTATGATCGTATAGAAAGTAATTATGCAAATGCAGCTTCTTTAGATTGGCAGGATGAAGTCTTTGGCGGTTCTGCTTTCAAGCAAAATCACAACATTAATATTACTACCGGTACCGATAAGACTCAGGTAATGTTGAGCTACAATTATTATAATCAAGATGGATTGTTGGCTAACCATAATGACAAAAAGAATTCTTTCCGTGCAAAAGTGAATTCTGAGCTTTATAAAGGAATCCGTCTGGATGTGAACACAATGTTTAGTGGACGTAGTGTCCATGGCGGAGGAGCTTATTCAGGAATGAAGAGTGTCCTTCTTCAACCCATTACAGGAGGTACTATGTTTACTCTGGATCAACTGCTTAATGAACAGACTTATCCAGATTTTTCCAGCCTTGACTCTTCTTACGATACTGCCAATCCGTTGATCCAAAATCTTGCTTCAACAAGTAAAAAACATTCACGTCTTTTTACTGTTAATGCTGGTTTGGAATTTGATTTTTTGAAACATTTTACTTGGCGTACAGCTGGTAGTTATACTTGGAGCAATGCCAAGTCAACTTCTTTTGCAGATGAAAGATCTACATCTTACATCATGGATCCTGTTAATACGGGTATTAACGGTAGTATAGGTAATAGTGAAAGCTATAAGTGGCAGGTTACTAATACATTGAATTATCAACAAACTTTTGCAAAGAAGCATAAAATAACAGCTTTGTTGGGTCAAGAAACGACTTACTCTGAGTCAGAGAGTAATTCTATGACCTTAAATAAGTTCCCTGTTCCTAACCATGGCTTGGATGATATTTCTGTAGCTAATGTAAAGGAAAAAAGCTCGGGACATTCTCATAGTGGAATCGTTTCTTTCTTCGGTCGTTTGAATTACAATTACGATGAACGTTATATATTGACAGCGTCTCTTCGTGCTGATGGTTCTTCCAAGTTCGCTCGTGGTCATCAGTGGGGATATTTCCCTTCTATTGCAGGTGCTTGGCGTATCTCAGAGGAAAAGTTCTTTAAGGATAAACCGATCAATGATGTGGTTAGTAGTTTGAAGTTACGTGTGGGTTATGGTGCTACAGGAAATAATGATATTTCTGATTATCTGTATCGTACCAACGTGTCACAGACCATCTATCCTATGAATAACAGTACCACTAATCCAGCTTATGCATTGAGTGGTACACTTGGAAATAGTGCTTTGCAGTGGGAATCTTTAAATTCCACCAATATTGGTGTGGACGTATCTTTTCTTAACGGTCGTATTAATTTGACTGCAGAATGGTATAACAACGAAGCAAGTAACTTGTTGATGCAGAGTGTTGTCCCTGCAAGTACAGGTTATTCTTACCAATATCAGAATATTGGTAAGATGCGCAATCGTGGTTGGGAATTTACTTTGAATACAGTCAATGTACAGACTAAGAATTTCCGTTGGACTTCTGATTTGAATCTATCTTTCAATAAGTCAAAGGTGATTTCTTTGGAAAACGGACAAGACAGTAAAGTGTTCACTGTTGGTGGTAACAGAAGTGGTTCTGTAACTTATTATGCAACAGTAGGTCAAGAGTTGGGAGATATGTATGGTTATAAATACGAAGGTATCTATACAACCGATGATTTCGAAGAAGTAAATGGTAAGTTTGTACTTAAAGAAGGTGTAGTCTCTGTAGATAAGACAAATATCCAGCCTGGTGACATCAAGTTTGCAGCAGACAACGAGGATGGAACCAAGTTTACAAAAAAGATGGTTAAAATAGGTAACGGTACACCTGATTGCGTTGGTGGTTTCAACAATACGCTCACCTATAAAGGCTTCGATTTCAACATGTTTATGAAGTTCTCAATAGGAAATGACATTTACAATGCCACTAAGCATAGCTTGAGCCCATACGCCATGTTCCAAAATGTTCCTTCAGAATTTGGTGACAACTATTATCGTCTCATAGATCCAACGACAGGTAAAACTGCGACTACGTTAGCTCGTTTGAAGGAATTAAATCCAAATGAAACTTCTCGTACATGGAGTCCAAGCAAGGTGAATACCAATTGTATCACTTATCCTTCTTCTTATTATGTTGAAGATGGTTCATATTTACGTTTGTCGCAGATTACTTTGGGTTATACATTCCCTAAAGCTTGGGTGAACAAGGCATATATCAGCAATGCCCGTATATACTTTACAGTTTATAATGTGGCAACCATTACAGGTTATGACGGTTATGATCCAGAGGTATCTGCTGCAAATGGTGTAGCTACAACCCCAGGTTATGACAGTTCTACTTACCCTCGCTCAAGGAGCTTTGTTGTGGGCTTGAATGTTACATTCTAAGTTTAAGTGTAAAATATTAAATACGAAAAGTAATGAAGATAAATAAGATATTCGTGGCTGTAATGGCTACAATCGGATTGACCTCTTGTAACGATTGGCTTGATATGGAGGCATATAAATCTGACGATACAGAGTTCGCTTTTCAGAATGAAACTAATGCAGACTTGTTCGTACAAGGATGTTATAGAGGTATTGTCCCAGGCGATTTTTATTATCAAATGGGCATGGGTGATGGTGTTATGCATTCATGTGAGGATGGAACAACCAACAACTCTAAGTATAATATTTGTAACTATAAGTATGATGCTACTACTCCTACGACATTGACAGGAGTATATAATGAAGAGTATGGTGCAATAGAGCAAGCTAATATTGCCATCAAAAACTTGAGTGAAATGGCAGAGAGCAATAAGCGTAACTCAATGTTAGGTGAGGCTTTGTGCCTTCGTGCTTTCGGTTATCTTAACTTAATACGTGTTTATGGTGATGTGCCAGCTCGTTGGTTGCCTATGGATGATATTTCAGATAAGAATGAGGCCTTGTATCCAAAGCGTACTTCACGTGATGAAATCTATGACAAGATAATCGCAGACCTTCAGCAGGCGGTTGATTATTTGCCATGGTTCTCTGAGAGTGGATATGCAACTACAGAACGCTTTACTAAGCAGGCAGCTTATGCTTTACTTGCACGTACAGCGCTATATGCTGGTGGCTATTCTCTTCGCTGGAATCTTGAAACCAATGACGTTAATACCATGCAAGTGAAGCGTTGTGACGATGCAGAACGAGTAAAGGAGTTGTATCAGATTGCTGACAATGCTTGCAAGGCTGTTATTAATAAAGGTGAAAACTATTTGGTAAAAGCAGCTAACGGCAAGAGTGGTTATGAGAATTTATGGTATAACTTTGATCAGCGTAATCTAACCGCTGTCAATTCAGAAATGCTTCTCTCTTTAGCTCAATATGGTTCAGAGACCAACTCTAAATTCCAGATTTATGCACATCCAGGTTCAAGAGGCGGCACGTTTGGTTCACGCAAAGCTATGCAGTTTATTTTGCCTACCTATTATCTCTCTTTTGACAAGAAAGATACTCGTAGAGATGTCAATTGTACTTCTTACAGTATTTATTTCTTAAATAAAGGTAAGAGTAGTGATACTTGGGTCGATGTTGGTACAACTTACTCTTGCATCATGTCTGGAAAGTTCCGTCTTTCTTGGTGTGTCGAGCCACAAGATGCGAGCAAACGTAACTTGAATATTCCAATTCTTCGTTATGCAGATGTACTCCTGATGTATGCAGAGGCTGAGAATTTCTTGAATAATGGACCGACTTCTGAAGCAAAGAATGCATTAAAGGAAGTACGTGAACGTGCAGGAATTGCTGATATGGAGATTCCTTCAACTCAAACAGCCTTCGATGATGCTTTGTCTCAAGAAAGGAAGTGGGAATTTGCTACAGAGTTTATGCTCCGAACAGATTTGATTCGTATGGGACGTTTGGCTAAGGAAATTGCTCAGACTAAGCAGGATATGAAGGATTTGTCTGATAAACGAGGAGCATATGCTAATGTTGCTACTTATCGTCTTTACAAGTTCCACAAAGATGCGCAGGTATATGGCGACGAGTTCTTGGCAGTTGACTATATTGACATTACTGATGCTCACGAAATCGAAATTTTGAAGACTGTTCCTAATCAGGCAAAGTTGGCAGAAATTGTTCAAGCGCATGGAATAGCTGTGAATAATGGCGATAAATGGTATCCTGTCAACATGTTTGAGGCATATAACAGCTCATTCAATGTAAAGGCACGTCAGTCTGTTGGTTTCTCTGGTGGTGCTAAGGCTTTACAGATAGGTAATATCATTTATACCAAGCCTACAGGAAAGTCTGAGAATGGAGGAACTTATCCTAATTGGATTGAGGCTGCTGACGGAAGTGATGGCTTGTATTATGGATATGTGGAAAATCATTGCGAATTACTTCCTTTTGCAAACAAGAGTGCTGGTCATCCAATGGTTGACAACCCTAACCTGACTCAGTTGCCAGGTTATGAACAGTAAATGTGTATTTTACCATAGAAAATGTGTTTTTTGAAACAATAGATTTTATTTGGTAAAATGGTCAGCAGCATCCAGCTTACAAGTAAGGATTGTTTTTAGTACAGTACATACATTTTGGTAAATAAGAATTATTTTTAGTAAAAAAAAGGACGAACTCGTGATGAGCTCGTCCCTTTTTCTGTTTGGTATAAATGCTGTTATTACAGCAGGTTGAAGAGGATTTTGCCCTTGTTGAGCAGGTTCTTCAGCTTTTCTTTTCCGTCTTGTCCGATGAGTCGCTGTCGTTGTTTCTCATATTCTTCATGTTTATATGGTTAGTGATTGCAAATATACGCTAAAGCTGACAAACAAGCAAGAATATTGCGATAATTTTTTTATCGCCCTGCCATAAAAATCTTTTCTTATAGAGACAAACTTCCGAGAAGTCTGCTCCCAACTGCTTCGCCTAACCTTTATTTAGTTAAATATATGTCACATACAATGAAATATAGCTTATATTTGACTAAATATAGGAAGTGGCTCATGCTTAGGAGCAGTCTTCCATGGACTTTTGTGATAGGCTTTCCATGGTTTTGTGGTAGGGTGAAGTGATTTTTGTGGTAGGGAATTTGGTTTTTCCAAGTATTTGGCGTATCTTTGCACCGTGTTAAGACTAATCTGAATAATGAGATACAGAATTTTTTTATGGCGGCGGCTTTTGCCTTGCTGCCAGTTCCTGCCATGATGGCGGACAGCGTGGCGTTGGTACGGAGCCTAT
>ENA-OQKQ01000395-OQKQ01000395.1-human-gut-metagenome-genome-assembly--contig:-NODE-395-length-15185-cov-5.526298_pt1 | contig 15185 bp, 18 predicted proteins | sample MGYA00242651_ERZ504803 | MGnify/ENA primary metagenome ERZ504803 (study PRJEB26092, sample SAMD00036380) | human gut metagenome | host: Homo sapiens | study: EMG produced TPA metagenomics assembly of...
ATGTGTGCGACTGGAAGCATATATGGCTGATGAACACGGCGGCAAGGACGGTTGGAAGATTGAAAAATGTTATGTAAAAGACGACAGCAACCGTGAAATGCTCGACATTATTGCCGGCAAGTTCTTCATTGCATACGCACCGATTGAGTCGGAAAAGTTTCTCAGTATGCCGAAAGAACTGGCTCGTAAGTACGAGGAAAAGTTCAAATATCCGGAGAGGTTTTACAAGTCTTTGGACGGTATTGAAGCAAAGCCGTATAAGCCGGTCTCCAAGGATATGGAGAGATAAGAGTCAATCTATGGGGCAACCCTGAGTGTCTGCATAATCTTAGCGAGCAGACCATTTATGGACAGGAATGTCCAAAACGGTACACTCGTTAGGGGTTGCCCCTAATACCCCAAGAAAGGAGCATAAACTATGCGGGAGATAGTATTGGTCGCCGCTGGGTTAATCATCGGCGGTTTTTTCGGAGTAACAACAATGTGCCTGTTTCAGATAAATCGGGACAGGCACTATATTTACAGAAAGGACAGCGATAAAAATGAGCAAGAGAAACATTGAAAAGCACATTCTGATGAACAAGGCAGAAGCTCAGGATTTGCAGAAAAAAGCAAAACGGGTGTGTCTTTCCGAAGGCGGTCTTATCCGTTTGCTTCTCAAAGGATACGAGCCGAGAGAAAAGCCCGACGAAAGATTTTACGATGTTATGCGTGAGCTTTCTGCTATCGGGAACAACATCAATCAGCTTGCGGCAAAAGCAAACACCCTCGGATTTGTGGACGCACCGCAGCTTAAAAAGGAAGCCGAGCGTTGGCACAAGTTTCAGGCTGATGTGGAGCGTACTTTTTTAAGACCCGATAAGAGCGATATGAAATGGCAGTAAGTAAATTGTGGTCTGTCACATCAAGGCTCGGTCAGGTAATCGACTATGCTGCCAATCCCGAAAAGACTGCGGCAGATATTTACACCGAGGAACAGTATCAGGCTCTCCGTGATGTTCTCAGCTATGCAAAGGACGAAGAAAAAACCGAGCGTGAATTTTTCGTTGAGGGTATCAACTGCAACCCTGCGACCGCAAGAGACCAGTTTGTATCTGTGAAAAAAGCATACGGCAAAGACGATGGCATTCAAGCCTATCACGGATACCTGAGTTTTAAGGAACAGGACATATCCCCGGAGCTGGCACAGAAAATCGGAATGGAATTTGCAAACGAAGTGTGGGGCAAAAGATTTCAGGTGGTGGTTACTACTCATCTGAACACGAAGCACCTGCACTGCCACTATGTAATCAACTCCGTTTCCTTTGTGGACGGCAAGCGGTTATGGGGCGATGAAAAAGCGTGGTTCAAGTTCCGTTTGGTTGCCGACCGTCTCTGTGAAAAGTACGGACTGTATTACAATCCAAACCCAAACCGCAGTAAGCAATCGTCTTATTACTATAAGCAGGAGCAAGCAGGTATGCCGAGCCGATATTCAATGACCCGTGACGCCATTGATGAAGCGATTGCACACAGCACCAACTTAAAGACCTTTGATTATATTCTCACGCAGATGGGTTATGAACATTGTCTCAGCGACAGCCGAAAGTATTGGACGATTGTTCCGAAAGGATACAAGAAGCCGATACGACTTAAATCCCTCGGAGAGAATTATACCGAGGAAGCAATCAAGCGTAGGCTGACGGAAAATCAAAAGGTTCTCATCGTTCCTTTTGCAAAGGAAACGGTAAGAGTCACACAGTACCGATTGCCCACAAGAGAACACAAAGTCAAAAAGGTCGGCGGACTGTATGGGCTGTATCTGCATTACTGCTATAAGCTGGGTTATCTGCCGAAGTACAAAAAACAGAATACCGCAAGGCTTCATTATCTTTTGAAAGAAGATTTGCTGAAGCTCGACAAAATCACTCAGGAGACAAGGCTGCTTGCACGGGAGAACATTTCTACCGACGAGCAGCTTTTCTCATATAAAGAGTCCGTGTTGTCGCAAATCAAATCCCTGACTGACGATAGAACGCACCTGCGAAAACAGTTAAGAAGAAATTTGAGTGACGATGAGCTATCAAATGTCAAAGAGCAGATTGCGGCAATCACGAGCAAACTGTGGACTCTCCGCAAAGAGGTCGGTCTTTGTGATGACATAGCCGAAAGGTCAAAGGTCATTGAAGCCAACCTTGAAACGGTAAGAGTTTACGAAGAAAAACAAGAACGAAAGGAGCAGAACCGTAATGACAAACGGAGGTGATGCGGCAGAACAGGTCGTCAGGCTATCGCTTGAAGGCTTTGAAGTAGCCGCAAAATTAAGCGGAGCGGCAGCAAAGAATATTGCCGTTCTTTTAGTCTCTGTTCTCAAACAGGAACAGAAAACAAAAGGCAAGGCTCGACTTACTAATATGATTAAGTCGGGCAAGGAGCTGAAGGTGTTTTCTATCCCCAACAAGGACTTGAAGAAGTTTACCGAGCAGGCAAAACGCTACGGCGTTCTCTACTGCGTACTCAGGGATAAAAACACAAAGGGCGATAATGTCCCGATTGATATTATTGCCCGTGCAGAGGACGCTTCCAAAATTCAGAGAATCGTTGAGAGATTTGAACTCGGTAAAGTTGATAAGGCTGCGATTGTCACCGAGTCTCAGAAGGCTGTCGAAAAGCGTGAAGCTTTGGAGAAAGACAAGCCGACGAAAACCAAAACGAAATCATCACTGAGGAAGCCGTCAGAAAACCTATTCAGAAAGAGGGGTATTCCCAGTCAAACCCCACAGTCGCCAAAACGGACAAAAACCCTCCGTCAAGGCACGACTCCGAGCCGGTAGATATGCAAACTGATAAGGGTACTGTTAGCGACAGACAGAGAAAGCCGTCGGTAAAATCAAAGCTTGACCGATATAAGGCAAAGTCCAAGCAGCAGAAAGAAGCAGAACGCAAAGAGCCGGAGGTATCCAAGCCGGAGGTTAAGAAAGCACCGGCACAGACCGTACACCAGCAGCCGAAACCTAAAAGCAAAAATGTGAAAGAGAGGTAATCACAATGACAAACAATTTTACTCCTGCTAAGGCAGGACAGCAGAGAAGCAGACTTTCCAAAGAGGAATATGCCGAGAAGATGAAAGCGGAAAAAGAAGCCGTATATCAGATGGCGGACGACACCGCAAAGGCTATCGTTTCCGACCCGGAAAAGTTCAAAGCCTTCCTTGATACGCAGAGCCGTCTCGACCGATACTCTGCGGTCAACGCACTTCTGATTTTTAAGCAGCTCCCCGAAGCAAGCCAGCTTAAAAACTTTGATGACTGGAGCAAGGATAATGTGAAAATTCAGAAAGGTGCAAAAAGCATTTCCATTCTTGAACCTGTCGAGTATGCCAAGAGAGACGGTACGACCGGCATTTCCTACAATGTGAAAAAGGTCTTTGATGTTTCTCAGACCAACGGCAAAAGACCGCCTGCACCGACTGTCAACCGTGACCCGAAAGCACTCATTACAGTTATGTTGGATTCTTCCCCGGTTGAAGTGGAAGCGACAAATGAGCTTCCGTATCCCAATATGGCGGCGTTTTACAACAACGAGGAACAGACCTTGTATGTAAAGCGTGATGTGGGAGACAGCGTAGCGGTCGCTCAGTGCGTAGCACAGGAGCTTGGCCACGCACAGCTCTCCATCAACAGCGACAGTTACAGCAGAGCGGATATGGGATTTCAGGCGGTATGTATCGGCTATATGCTTTGCAAGAAGTACGGTGTCGATACACAGAATTTTGCAATCAACCGTATCCCTGAGAAGCTCGCCGGAAAAGAGCCGAAGGACATTCGCTATGAGCTTTCCAAAACGAGAAATGCGATGGCGGATATTCACTCCCGTGTTTCCGATGAGCTTTACAAGAAGAAGCAGGAACGAAGCAAAGACTACGAAAGATAAGGTGAGACTATGGCGAAGGAAGAAATGTATCATATCGCATTGGACGATTATGAACACGGCATTATTATCCGTTCTCTCAACGACGAGAAAACAGATTTGATGAACGAGGGCAAATCTACCGATGCGGTGGACGACCTTATCATCAAGGTCGGAACTGCCCCAAAGAAAAAGTTTAGAGTTATCGAAAAGGAACGCTCCTGTGAATCGAGATAACGAAAGGCAGTCTGCGATTATTCTTTCCGTCATCGGTATTATCCCGGTCGTATGGCTGGCACTTCTGATTGCACCCTCTGTAAAAGGAGGATTGCCGGAAATACTGCCGAGCCTATTAACAGCGTTCAACAACCCATTCCATATTGAGCTATGCGAGGACAGCCTAAAAACTGTCCTCGTTTTGCTTCTCTGCTATGCAATGGGTATCGGGATTTACTTCTCAACACAGAAGAATTACCGAAGGCGTGAAGAACACGGCTCTGCAAAATGGGGCAATGCAAGAGCCGTAAACAAAAAATACAGACAGTCTCCGGCTTCGGAGAACAAGCTGATGACGCAAAATGTCTGTATCGGACTCAATGCTAAGAAACACCGAAGAAACTTAAACACCCTTGTGTGCGGCGGTTCGGGAGCCGGTAAGACAAGGTTTTACTGTAAGCCGAATCTTATGCAGTGTAACACATCATTTGTCATTCTTGACCCAAAGGGCGAAATTCTCCGAGATACCGGAAAGCTGCTTGAAAGCAAAGGCTATGAAGTCCGTGTTCTCGATTTGATTTCAATGGAGAAAAGCCATTGCTATAACCCGTTTGTCTATTTGCAGAATGACAACGATGTGCAAAAGCTCGTGACGAACCTTTTTAAGAGTACCACTCCGAAAGGAAGTCAATCACAAGACCCCTTTTGGGATACCTCGGCTTCAATGCTTCTGCTTGCACTTGTATTCTATCTTCACTACGAAGCGCCCGAAGATGAACAGAATTTTGCAATGGTAATGGAAATGCTCAGAGCCGGTTCGATTGAGGACGAGGAGGACACAAGACCTTCTCCTCTCGATGAACTGTTTGCGGAACTGGAAATGTCAAATCCCGACCACATCGCTTTGAAGTATTACCGTTCCTATCATTCAGGTGCGGCGAAAACCTTAAAGTCCATACAGATAACCCTTGCGGCAAGACTGGAAAAGTTCAACCTTGAAAGTCTTGCTTCTTTAACCACCACAGACGAGCTTGACCTCCCGTCACTCGGAGAGAAAAAGGTCGCTCTGTTTGCTTTGATACCGGATAACGATTCCAGCTTTAACTTCTTGGTATCTATCCTTTACACACAGCTTTTTCAGCAGTTGTTTTATGCTGCCGACCACATTCACGGAGGCTCGCTTCCCGTTCCCGTTCATTTCCTGATGGACGAATTTGCGAATGTTTCACTCCCTGATGACTTTGACAAGATACTGTCGGTTATGCGTTCCCGTGGAGTGTCGGTAAGTATCATCTTGCAGAACTTGGCTCAGTTAAAAGCCTTGTTTGAAAAGCAATGGGAAAGTATTGTCGGCAACTGCGACGAGTTTTTATATCTCGGCGGCAACGAGCAAAGCACCCACAAATATGTGTCCGAGCTTCTCGGCAAGGAAACCATTGATACCAACACTTTCGGAAAGAGTACCGGTCGAAGCGGCAACTACTCCACCAATTATCAGATTAGCGGTCGAGAGCTTTTAACCCCTGATGAGGTTCGTATGCTTGATAACCAATACGCAATTCTGTTTATTCGTGGAGAACGCCCCGTTATGGACTTCAAGTATGACATCTTGAAGCACCCGAATGTGGCACTTACAACCGATGGAAAGGCTTCTGCCTATAAGCACGGCGAAGTGACCGTCAAGCACTCATCAATTTCCGTTCTTTCTATTAACCCGGACGAACTTCCGGAGGAAAGCTACGGAGAAACCAATTACGAGCTTCTGTCCGATGAGGATTTTGAAGTAAATAAAAACTTATTTTAACGGAGGAAAACACAATGAATATTTTTAAGAAGAACAACGAAAAGAAAACTACTCAGAAGCTGCCTATGACTGGAAAGGTTCAGAAAGGCTTCCGTGCTTACTGCGCCGTAATCGCAGCAGCAACTCTTGTTTGCGGCATGAGCGTTACCGCTTTTGCCGCAAGCGACCCGATTACCGTAGTCAACAATCTGTCCGATTTTATCTTCGGACTTATCCGTGCCATCGGTCTTATCCTGCTTGGCTTCGGAATCGTTCAGGTCGGTCTCTCTTTGAAGTCTCACGACCCGTCTCAGAGAGCCAACGGTTTCCTGACTCTTGCAGGCGGTATCATCATTACCTTTGCAAAGGAAATCCTTACCCTTATTACCGGTTAAGAGAACACAGTTATCAAACGGGGCATACCTGGCATTTCAGGTATGTCCCTAATCTTAAAGGAGGTGCAAACAGATGAGTGATAACTGGGTAGTTCAGAACCTCGAAAATGCCCTTGAAACTTGGAACAGCAAGCTATCGGAAATATGGCAGTTACTAACCACTTCACCGCAGCAGTTCAAAGGCGGCAGTATTTGGTCTGTAATGGTGAATATCAACGGAGCGGTTCAGGCTATCGGTCTTGCCCTACTTGTTCTGTTTTTTGTTGTCGGTGTGGTTCGCACCTGCGGCAGCTTTACCGATGTAAAGAAACCGGAACACGCATTAAAGCTGTTCATTCGATTTGCCATTGCCAAAGGTGTGATTACCTACGGTCTGGAGCTTATGCTTGCCCTGTTCGACATCGTACAAGGTACGATTTCAACCATTATGACATCTGCAGGATTCGGTACGCCCAATCAAACAACCTTACCTGCCGAAATGGTAACAACCATTGAAAGCTGCGGTTTTTTTGAGAGTATCCCATTGTGGGCGGTTACTCTTATCGGCGGACTTTTTATAACAGTCTTGTCGTTCATTATGATAATGACGGTGTACGGACGATTTTTCAAGCTGTATATGTACACGGCTCTCGCTCCGATACCGCTTTCCACTTTTGCCGGAGAGCCGTCGCAGAATGTGGGTAAGAGCTTTATAAAGAGCTACTGTGCCGTTTTGCTTGAGGGAGCAGTAATTGTACTTGCTTGTATCATCTTCTCCCTATTTGCTTCTACGCCGCCGGTAGTGAACCCTGATGCCGCAGCCGTTACTCAGGTATGGGCATATATCGGAGAACTGGTATTCAATATGCTTGTTCTCGTTGGTGCAATCAAGATGAGTGACCGTATCATTCGTGAGATGATGGGCTTGTAATTTGATTTTTTTATATAATTGAGCTATAATATACTTGTTTGATTTACATTTGATAGAGCGAGCATATATCAAGCGTAAATCACTCCTGTCGTAGAAAAATGATTTGCAAGATTCACTACTGATGAAAAATTGCTCGTATTTTAGTAGTAAGGTTCAAAAAGGGTTCTAGGTAACCGACCGTTTCGTTATGCAATCATTGATAAGAACTGCTGCGAAGAAAGGAGGTAAACGCTATGGCTCGAAACAAGGGCGTGTCGGGTAAAACCCACACTAAACAACAGTTAGACGATTATGCAAATCAGCATAATCCTAACAACAAAGCATACAAAGCCAAAGTAACAAACCAAAAACAAATTAAGAAACAAAAGGGTAAAGAACATCCTGATTATGTTGCTGATTTGGATTGGATGTGTTTTAGCAAAGGTCCGTATGAATTTGATTAAAAACTGAATATGCTTTGAGTGGAAACATCAATCAGAAATGGTTGATGTTTTCTTTTTGCAAGAAAGGATTATTATGGAAGTTAAAATTAACCGAGAAATACGAAATTACACAGAGTCAATGTTTTTTGGACTGTCGCTCAGACAGTTCATTTTTTCTGTCCTCGCCTGTGCGGTAGCGGTAGGACTTTACTTCCTCCTAAAACCGTACCTCGGAACAGAAACCGTATCGTGGGTGTGCATTTTGGGAGCTGCCCCTTTTGCGGCTCTCGGCTTTGTGAAATACAACGGAATGACGGCTGAGAAATTTATATGGGCGTGGATAAAGTCCGAGTTCCTTATGCCGAAAAAGCTGGTCTTTCATTCCACCAACACCTATTACGAATTGATGAAACCGACAATCGAACAAAAACAGAAGGAGGCTTATAAGAACAATGATTAAAACCCTTACAAACCTGTTAAAGCAGGACAAAGAAAAGTTTGTAGTACCAAAGGGCGTACAGGATTGTATTCCCATTACCGCAATCTATGATGACGGTATTTTCCGTGTGGGCAAGGACAAGTATTCCAAGAGTTTCAAGTTCACGGATATTAACTTTGCCGTAGCAAGCCGTGAGGACAAGGAAGCAATGTTCCTTGAATACTCCGAGCTTCTCAACTCTCTTGACAGCGGAGCTACTACAAAGCTGACTATCAACAACAGACGGCTTAACCGTTTGGACTTTGAGAAAACCATTCTTATCCCCGAAACCGGCGATGAGCTTGATGTTTACCGAGAGGAATATAACAAAATGCTTCTCGACAAGGCGACCGGTGCAAATGCAATCGTTCAGGATAAGTATGTTACTATCTCGATTAACAAAAAGAGCGTGGAGGACGCAAGAACATATTTTGCCCGTGTCGGTGCTGACCTGATTGCCCACTTTGCAAGACTCGGAAGCAAATGTGTGGAGCTTGAAACCGATGAGAGACTGAGAATTGTCCACGATTTCTTCCGTGTCGGGGAGGAAACCGCCTACCACTTCAATATTAAGGAAACGAGAAAAAAGGGACACGATTTCAAGGATTATGTTTGTCCGGATACAATGGAATTTGAAAAGGACTACTTCAAAATGGGAAACCGTTACGGGAGAGTCCTTTTTCTTCGTGAGTACGCTTCCTATATCAAGGACAGTATGGTAGCCGAGCTTACCGACCTGAACCGCAACCTTATGATGTCCATTGACATTGTACCCGTTCCGACCGATGAAGCGGTGAGAGAAGCAGAGAGCAGACTGCTCGGTGTTGAGACGAACATAACCAACTGGCAGAGAAAGCAGAATCAGAACAATAACTTTTCCGCTACCGTTCCTTATGATATGGAACAGCAGAAAAAGGAAATGAAGGAGTTCCTCGATGACCTTACCACTCGTGATCAGCGAATGATGTTCGCTGTACTCACTATGGTTCATACTGCGGACTCCAAAGAACAGCTTGATAACGACACCGAGGCTCTGCTTACGACTGCAAGAAAGCATTTGTGCCAGTTTGCCGTTCTCAAGTATCAGCAGATGGATGGACTGAATACGGCTATGCCCTTTGGAACACGCAAGATTGACGCATTCAGAACCCTTACCACAGAAAGCCTTGCGGTATTTATCCCGTTCAGGGTTCAGGACATCTACCACGAAAACGGCATTTACTACGGTCAGAATGTCATCAGCAAAAATATGATTATTGCCGACCGCAAACAGCTACTCAACGGTAACTCCTTTATTCTCGGCGTATCCGGCGGCGGTAAATCCTTTGCGGCAAAGGGAGAAATTGAAAACATCATTCTTTCCTCCAACGCAGATGTTATTATCATCGACCCTGAGCGAGAGTATTCGCAGCTTGTAAAGGCTCTCGGCGGCGAAATCATCAATATTTCCGCTACTTCTCCGAGCCATATCAATGCGATGGATATGAACAAGGAATACGGCGACGGAGCAAATCCGGTTATCCTGAAATCCGAGTTCATTATGTCCCTTTGCGAACAGCTTATCGGCGGCACAAACCTCGGAGCAAAGCAGAAGTCTATCATTGACCGTTGTACGGCGAGCGTTTACCGAGACTATCAGCAGAGAGGATATACCGGTACTGTTCCTACTTTGCAGGACTTCCGTGCGGAACTTTTGAAACAGGACGAGCCGGAAGCAAAGGAAATCGCCCTTGCTATCGAGCTGTTTACACACGGTTCTTTGAATACTTTTGCAAAGCCGACCAATGTTGATACGGATAACCGACTTATCTGTTATGACATTCTTGACCTCGGCAAGCAGCTTATGCCTATCGGTATGCTTGTCGTCCTTGACTCTATTCTGAACCGAATCACACAGAACCGTGCTAAGGGTAAGCAGACTTTCATCTTCATTGATGAAATCTACCTCCTGTTCCAGCACGAATACTCCGCAAACTTCCTGTTTACCCTTTGGAAGCGTGTGAGAAAGTACGGTGCTTATGCCACCGGCATTACGCAGAATGTGGACGACCTTTTGCAGAGCCATACGGCAAGAACTATGCTTGCAAACAGCGAGTTTTTGATTATGCTCAATCAGGCGTCAACCGACAGAATTGAGCTTGCCAAGCTGCTTAACATTTCCGACCTCCAGCTTTCATATATCACGAATGTTGACGCAGGACACGGACTGATTAAGGTCGGCAGTTCGCTTGTGCCGTTTGCAAACAAGTTCCCGAAGAATACGAAGCTGTATAAGCTGATGACAACCAAACCGGGCGAGGGTGTATAACCCTTGCCCTATTCTGTAAATGAGAAAGGAAACACCTATGAAAAACAAAATCTATATTGCCATAATCTGTGCTTTCAGCATTGTATTTGCCGTCAGTTCAGGTTTTCTCATCAAGCACTATTACGACTCTGCAAAGCAGGCTGAGATGTACGACAATCTGATTGAGGTTGTGGAGACCGAGCCTGAAGAAACCACAGAGCCGATGAACTACTCCGAAGAAAAGACCTTTATCCCAGAGTATCAGGAGCTTTATCTGCAAAATAACGATATGGTCGGCTGGATTAAGGTTGAGGACACAAAAATCAATTATCCCGTTATGCAGTCAAAGGATAACCCGAACTTCTATCTGAAGCACGGCTTTGATAAGGCATACACCGACTACGGCTGTCCTTATGTTCAGGAAAACTGCGATATGGAGCTTCCAAGCGACAATATCATTATCTACGGTCATCATATGAACGACGGCTCTATGTTCGCCGGTCTTATGAAATTCAAGGACAAGAGCTTTTGGGAAAAGCACAAAACAGTATCCTTTGATACGCTGACCGACAGACAGACCTATGAAGTGATTGCCGTGTTCAAAACCGTAGTATATACGGACAGTCCCGATAGCTTCAAATACTATCAGTTCGTCAATGCGGAGACCGCCGAGGATTTCACTGCCTATGTTGAGAAGTGCAAGGAACTGTCGCTTTACGATACGGGCGTAACCGCCGAATACGGCGACAAGCTCCTGACCCTTTCCACCTGTGAGTATTCCCGGACAAACGGCAGACTTGTTGTAGTGACGAAGCTAATAAACGAATAACACAACAGGTGGTTCAGCCTGCATAGGAAGGAGGGATTGTATGGCTGATATTAAAACGAAAGACAAGGCAAAAGGTACGATACGAACAATAGATAAGGCTGCCGTCGCAACCCAACGAATGAAGCAGGCGTATATCGCAACAAAAGAAAAGGCGGAGCGGTCGGTAAATGCCAACAGCAGTTCTGCCGAGGAATACGCTTCCGATAAACTGGAAAGCGGTATTGACGAGGTGGTTCACGATGGTGCCTATGCGTTTGACAAGGCGGGACGAAAGGGACTTGAAACCACAAAAGAAAATATCCGAACTGCAAAGGACGGTATTCAGCGTTTCAAGCAGCAGCGAGCCGAGCAGTCTTTGAGAAAACAGGCTTCGCAAAACACAAGCTCTGCGATTAAGACTGTCGACAAGGCGGAAAAGACCATAAAGCAGTCTGCCACTTCCTCCGGAAAGAAAACCATTAAGTTTGCCGGAAAAGAAGCAACAAAGACCGCACAGAAATCGGTTAAGACGGCTGAGCAGACTGCAAAGACTGCGATAAAAACCAGTCAGCAAGCGGCAAAAGCGGCACAGAAAACAGCTCAGGCGACAGTTAAGGCTTCGCAGAAAGCGGCACAGGCGGCAAAAGCCACGGCCAAAGCAACTGCCGCTACGATTAAAGCCGCAGCCAAAGCCACCGTTGCCGCAGTAAAAGCAATCATTGCGGCGGTAAAAGGTCTTGTTGCCGCCATTGCTGCCGGCGGCTGGGTTGCGGTGGTGGTTATTATTGTTCTGTGTCTTGTCGGATTAATTGCCGGTTCTGTGTTTGGTATCTTCTTTTCAGGAGAGGATTCCGGAACGGGAATGTCTATGCAGACAGTCGTTCAGGAAATCAATCAAGAATATGATGACCGATTGGAGCAGGAAAAGAACTCCGTAAGCTATGATGTGCTTGAAATGAGCGGAAGCCGAGCTGTGTGGAAAGAAGTTCTTGCGGTCTATTCCGTTAAAGTAAATACCGACCCCGATAATCCGATGGAGGTTGCTACGGTTGATGAAACCAAGAAGCAGCTACTGTCGGATATTTTTTGGGAGATGAACGATATTTCTTCCAGAGCGGAATCGAAAACCCACACCGAAATCGAAGAAAGCGACGACGGACACGGCAACATCGTACAGACCGAAACCACAGTAACAGAAACTTTCCTGTATATCACGGTATCGCACAAGACCGTTGATGAAATGGCGACTATGTACGGCTTTAATCAGGAGCAGAAAGAGTATCTTGCCGAGCTGCTAAAGGACGAAAACAATCAACTATGGTCTCAGGTGCTTTACGGTATCGGATACAGCGACGACCAAATCGTAACGGTTGCTCTGTCTCAGGTAGGTAATGTAGGCGGTCAGCCTTACTGGTCTTGGTACGGATTTGACTCCCGTGTAGAGTGGTGTGCCTGCTTCGTTTCTTGGTGTGCCAACGAGTGCGGATATATCGACGCCGGTATTATTCCGAAGTATGCCGGCTGTGTAAACGGCGTTCAATGGTTTAGAGACCGAGGACAATGGGCAGACGGTTCGTATGAACCTTCGCCCGGTACAATCATCTTCTTTGACTGGGAGGGCGACGGCGTGACAGACCACACCGGTATCGTTCAGAAATGCGAGAACGGTACAGTCTATACCGTTGAGGGCAACTCAGGCGACACTTGCAGAACCAAAACATACACGGTTGGTAGCTCAGTTATCTACGGATACGGTATTCCGGCATATTAAAAAAGATGGCTGCTCGTTTGAGTAGCCATCAAGTACATTATTCAAAATCAGTTATTTCTCTATCTTTCAGATAGACATTGTGCGTGTGATAAGTAAAACACATCAACAAATCGCTGTCTCTATTATCTTTTGCTTTGAACATAGAAAAGTCGTCGGACAGGATAAAAATAAGTCCCAGCAGTTTCTTTATATATCCATTATATGAAGCATAGTTCATATAGAGAGATGCGGTATATCCGTCATCGTCCTCTATCAAATCTGCGTCAATTTCATAGGTTTCTGATAACTCACGGACTGCCCAAATAAATTTATCTTTATTAGCTATACGCCTTTCATTGGGGATAGTCCTTCTGTTTTTCTTCATAAAATCAAGAAATTCTTCTGCTGACATCAAGTTTTCGTTATCATCATAATTCTCTTTTTTCATTTCTTCTTCAATTTGTTCAAGCGTCGGTCGGTCAAACCGATTACTGAATATCACTCTTTCTTTCCCCATCCTCTTTTACTCCTAAGTTGATTATTTTGAGTTTTTTCTCTTGGCTCTCTCATAGGTCTTGGCAGCACGCCCCAAGAATGAGTCACGAAACAGATTGCATATCCGGAATTATCCACCATATATCTGTTTCTTGCGGGAATGGCAGATTTGAAATTGTATTTTTCAAATCCGTCGGGATATATTATCGAATCGAAAAGCTCTTTATCATATACATTGAAAGAGAGATAAGGAATAACGAGATAGTTATTGATGTGCGGAAACTCCTTTTTGAGTTCATAGACGCAGCGACCGCATAACCTGTCAAAGCCGCCTTGCCCTCCGCTAAGAAAATCTGTCACGCCCTTTTCGATTAGCTCTCGTATCGCATTTTTGAGCTTTTCTGCGGATAATCCAAAACATTCATTATGACCTATAAAGGTAGCTGTTGTTTCCAAAGCCATTGTAAATCACTCCTGACATAAGACATTATAACACAAATTTCTTTTAAAATCATCACTAATAGTTGTTTTATCTTCCGTAAGGTTGGTGTATATCGCTTTCAACATAATCTATACTAATAGTTATAGAAGTACACCAAAGGGGGTGATGTGATGCAGCTTGATACAATCGGCAAGAATATCAGAAAGTATCGTCTTATGAAAAAGTTCCGTCAGGAGGATTTAGCTGAGAAAGCCGGACTAACAACAAATTATATTGGTATGGTCGAGCGTGGAGAGAAAATTCCATCACTTGAAACCTTTATTAAGATACTAAACGCTTTGGAAGTATCGTCGGATATGGTTCTTGCTGATGTTTTGGAAACAGGATATACCGTCAAGAACTCCATACTGAATGAAAAACTTGCCAAGCTTGCTCCTGAAGATAGAAGCAAGATATATGAGGTTATTGATACCCTATTAAAACACTCAAAGCAAATTGCACCATAAATCACGAAAGTTCGCTTTAATCAGCGGGCTTTCTTTTTTTGGTGAGAAAAAATTTATACTTTCGACAAGTATTGCGGGACTTCGACAAATCGGTTGTGGTATAACTATAACTGTTAGTGATAGATACTCACCATAAGACATAGGAGGAAATGGAATGAAGAACATAATTAAGGAAGTTGCAAAAGCACACGGAATAAGCGAACAGGAAGTAAGAAATGAAATGAGAGTTGCTATTAGGGCGGCGATGAAAAACACAGACCCTACGGCACAGGCATTTTGGAAACAGATAGCCCCGGACGGAAAAGAACTTCCGGTGGAAAAGGTCATTGCTTCTATCTCCCTGATGGTTCAAGAGAATAAGCTGTGTAGTTGAGGTGCAACCGCACCTCATTTTTTTATCCAAACCAACCATTAGTAATGATAAGTTACCGAAGATAGGTGTTATAAAAAAGCGACACCTATATAGAAATTGAGTGTTTTTAATCCTGTTTGTTATGCAGTTTTCCAGTAAAAAAGAATCCACAGTAGCTCCGGCTTTCACAACGGAGGGAGATTCTACCAATCTGCTCCCTGTGGCATATGTAAATGTAGACTCTCTTTTATCGAATTACAACTATTCGAAAGATTTGAATGAACGTATTCTCAAGATGCAGGAAGACTATCGTTTAGATATGACTCAGCGGTCAAATGCCTTACGGACAGAATTAAATGATTTCCAACGTAAATATGAAGCCAATGCTTTCCTTACTACGGAAAGAGCGCAGCAGGAAGGAAACCGTTTGCAGAAAAAGCAGGAGGAACTTTC
>ENA-OQKQ01000396-OQKQ01000396.1-human-gut-metagenome-genome-assembly--contig:-NODE-396-length-15144-cov-3.791103_pt1 | contig 15144 bp, 16 predicted proteins | sample MGYA00242651_ERZ504803 | MGnify/ENA primary metagenome ERZ504803 (study PRJEB26092, sample SAMD00036380) | human gut metagenome | host: Homo sapiens | study: EMG produced TPA metagenomics assembly of...
GAAAAAGACTGATATTTGAACAATAAATGTTGCGCCGTTTGAGATTTTTGCCGTACCTTTGCACTCAGAAAAAGAATTAAAAACAAACTAAGCAATGAAGAAAACAAACAATGATTACCCTGGCACTCGCCCTCACTCTGGCAATGCCTACCCTACCCGCCTTCGCCCAGAAGGCGATGAGCAAGAAAGAAATTGCCGAAAAAGAAAAGGCTTTCAAGAACCTTCAGCATCCTTGGAAGGGAAAGAAGGTGGCTTAACTTCGGCGACTCCCATCACAGACCCTAACATCAAGGCATCAAAAGTAAAATACTGGGGATTCCTGCAGGATTGGCTCGGCATCACCCCTTACGTTTATGGTGTGAGCGGCAGACAGTGGAACGATATTCCCCGTCAGGCAGACCAACTGCAGAAGGAACATGGTGATGATTTCGATGCCATCCTCATCTTTATGGGTACCAACGATTACAATAACGGTGTGCCTGTAGGCGAATGGTACACAGAGACTTTCGACAGCGTGAGAGTTGCCCGCCACAAGCCAAGCGAAATGGTACAGCGCCGCCACCGCCACTTCTGCATGGACAAGAATACATTAAAAGGCCGCATCAACATCGCCATGTCGAAGTTGAAGCAGATGTATCCTACCAAGCAAATCGTGGTGATGACTCCTGTGCATCGTGCTCTCTTTGCCAGTGGTGACAAGAACATCCAGCCAGATGAGATGTACGAGAATGCGCGTGGCATCTTCTTCGATGAATACGTGAAAGCTATCAAGGAAACAGGCAATGTCTGGGCGGTTCCGGTCATCGACCTCAACTCCCTTTCCGGTCTCTTCCCTCTTTACGATGCTGGTGCGCAGATGTTTAACAAACCGGATACCGACCGTCTTCATCCAAATGATGCCGGCCACTCTCGCATGGCTAAGACCATTATGCAGCAGCTATCTGCATTGCCTTGCGTCTTCTAGAAATCCGTGGCAATAGGTGGCAATAGGTGACAATAAGAATACGTCTTATTGTCACCCATTTCTTTCTGTGTATCAATCACTTACAATCTGCGTGGCAGATGTGACAATAAAATAGAAAAACTTTTTCCTACATACGCGATGAAACATAACCATCAATATCGCTAAATGTCGTATCCAGAAACGTCAGGTCTTTCATTTGCAAGACATCAATCATACGATATTCCTTATACAACTGGCGAGAAAAACGAAGTTCAAAGGCCAAACGCAAATCATCTGTTGCATCAGCCCCTTCATCCTGCTTTGCCTCTTTACCCGTAATGGTTCTCATTCTTACAATCTCATACACATCACGAATCCCCTTACCCTTAATATATGGCACGAAATAATGAAGATCCTGCAATGCTATGGTTGACGGGAACTTGGCACCCGTATAATATAAGGTGGCAGATTGATTCAAAAAACTCTTTTCGTACCCACGCCGATGACTCGGACGAACCACACCAACCAACACCCGATTATCCACTTCCATTACAGTACCCTTCTGCGGAATCACATGTTGCACAGTATCCTTAGCCTTCGTTTCTATCAGTTCCCGGATAAAACCTTCAAGCAACTTTCTGTTTTCGCTATCGTTCGGCCGAAGCGGAAAAGCACCAATGTTCACCTCCTTAATAGTCTGATAGAACTTTGAAACCTCCACATCTGCCGGTTCACCATCACCAGGAAAAAGAATGTATCCGCCTATCACCTCCTTCTTTAACGGAGCCTCAACATAATCACAATAATAAATGGCATCACGATAACGATGCATCTGATTGATGGCATCATCCGGTGGCACATCTACTCCACTCGCATTCTTGCTGGCTATCCGATATTTCGCATCGAAGAGATAAGTCATCTTCATATCTTTCTGCAAATCATTCTTGGTAAGTTGCAACACTATATCTGGCTTCTGAGGAACCGTTGGCACTATCAGATTCTGCATTCCAATACAATCATTGGTCTGTTCCGTACTTTTCGGATTATATACCAATTCGGCAAGTTCTACCCCATCTTTTCTAAAGAGAACACGAGAATGTTCTCCCTTGCCCAACTCCCAGGTAAACAGACCATTCAGTTCCATTCGATTGCGATGTTCCACATCATCCTGATCCAGATTCAACTCCTTCTTCACTATGTGGCTCACCTCTATGAAACACCATATTTCATAAAGCGTGGCGATGTCCTTGGATTGCAACCGATAGATGCCTTCATTTAGAGAGTAAGCCTTACGGAGCAAATTCCAAGTACGATAAACCTGACTATATCCCGTAGCTTCTGAAGAACCATACTTTCCTGGTTCAACCCCTTAAAACGCCCAACGGTTCGGAAGAAAGAATTTTTCCTTAACCGATTCAGGGAAACATAAGTTGCCTGAAGTTCTTGCTTAGTAGCATCAGAAACCTCCTTAACCTGCTCTATACGAGTTTTTAAGAGTTCATACTTACCCGTAATCTGCGATAAAGCAAATTTCAGAAATCGATTTTCCTGAGTATCATTCGACTCTATTTTTTCGGTGATACGATAAAGATGAGCGGGTTCTTTGCGATGCTCAGCTATTTCATTTTCAAGAGACATAGGAACTCGGCGCACCTTATCTGCCCGCAGATAAGTTTCCCTGCCATGCAAGCGATGACGTGGTCGGTCGATAATGTGCCGACAAGCCTCCAAGAACTTCTTTTGTTCACCAGCAAAGATACTCCACCATATAATCTCTGGTGTTTCTCCCTGTTTATCAGGAGCAAAGCTATGATAGGTCCGTTTTAGAAAATCAAGCGAGAGCATCCGATACTCTTGCTCAATATCCTCTACAATTTTCTTCCAATGAGAATGATAATCCAGTTTGGTACTCAACACCTCGAAGGAGAATGAAAACTTTCTTTTGATGAGCTCAGAAGATACACCATCTGATTTCTTTCTCTTAACAATATAATCAAAACAGATTTCAGAACGTCCTATCTCATTGCCGAAATTCAGAAAGCCAGCCAACATACCATGACGGAAACTGAACCTGTCGTTATCATTCTGCAAGATGGAACCAAAATGTGCCTCTACAATCTTGGCATCATTCTTTTCCTCAAACTCCACCCATATCGGATAGTCTGCATTATCAAAGAATATGGCAGGAGCAGAAGAATCTTTTAATATCACCTTAGAAGTGGATTGGTCATTCAAATACCGCTCCACCAGTTCAACACCATCCGACCAGGAATATGTGGAGGAAAGTTTGTCTTCCCCCACATTCCTCTTCGCTTTATCCCAAATAGCATCAAACTTGGTGCATTCTATGGTCATCACAAAGTCGTGATGCTTGATTCTTAAAAGTTCCATTACCGTTAACTCCAAAAACTAGTATAACCAGAACTAAGTTTCTTTTCCATTTCATCCAATTTAGCCAGAGAAACAGAACTATCTCTCATGTTTTCCGGCAACATCTTCGAAACAACTTCCTTTAAAGAAGTGAGCAACTCCGCCTTTACCTTCTCCTCATCGCCTTCTATTCTAGATAGGATTTTCATAGAAGTAATTTCATCCAAAGCACGGGCCACGACTTCATTTTGCGTCATTTCCAAACCTTGGCTATTTTTACGATAAGGCAAATTATTGACCACATAGAGCAGGAACTCGTTACGGGTTCGATAAGCAATCTTAAAAGGTGTACCTTCCAATACAGCATTGATTTCCTGTAAGTACAGTATCGCCTGGTTGCAAACCTCCAGGTTTTCCTGATACACGTCAACACCCTCCACCTTATCTCCCACCAAGTCTTCAAAATTGAGTTTTCCTATCTGTTCGTGTCGGGAAGTTAAGCCACCATATAAATCCACCTCATTCATTTCGATGGTCATGGCTCTGTCGAGTACTTTTCGGGAGAAGGAAAAGGTTGTTTCGTCCATATTGACGGTTCCCACGATAATGAGGTTCTGAGGGATTGTTAATCGCTTTCCACCTTCTTCTTTCAAATATAGATTTCTTTCTTCGTCATTATCTGCAAAGAGTTGATCTATCAAATTTTTATAAGCTTCAGTCTGTTCATAATCAACAATCGGATCCGTTACAACAACGCCATCTTCATCAACCGTCCTGCTTTCTATCACACTCAAAAACTCAGCAAAGTATTGTTCTACAGGAGCAAGATTCATCTCATCCAGACATAAGAAATAAGGATGCTTTGGGTCATGGATAGCCTTAACCATAAATCGGAGAAATGGGCCAACTACAAAACGTTCGCCATTAATTCGGCTTACATACCCAATAAGTTCAGATGAATCATGCCAATTAGGCTTCACCTGTACCATTTCAAAGTTCTTTGGTTTATGTTCCTTATATTCAGGAGAATCAACATCCCAGCAAGCACGAGCCAATTCACGAACGATTCTACTTTTACCCGTACCAGAGATACCTGCCAAGAGAAGGAAAGGCTTCGACTTGATAGCTGTGATATAAGGGCGATACTTATATTTGATTGAACCTTTATTTTTTGAAGATATCTCTTTATCAACAAACAATTCATCGATATCAGCAGCAGATATACTACAAGCTTCTAAATCAAACTTCTGAATATATTTATTTAAGCAAGAAAGAAAGATTTCTTTATCCGCCAAAATGAAATCAATTAACTTTTCTGTAAAAATATCCTGTAAAGCAACAAGTATAGCCTCGTAATTATCACCATCGGGAATTGAGACATCTCTTAAAATCCATATAATAAGAGCTACATATAATTCTTTGTTTTCAACATATGCAGATAAATTAGAATAATACTCCTCATTACGTATCAAAACCCCATTACGAATTAAAAATAAAGGCTTATTACCACGTTTTGGATAACTAAATGTTTCTGATGAATTTACAAGAGAAGCACTAACTTGTCCAGCAGAATAAAAATTACTTCCAACACAATAATCTCCAGCATGTGATTTTAAAGGATGGAAGAAATTAGTAGTGTACATTCCTTCACATACACTACAAATCTTTCCTACATAAGTAACAAAAGCTCTTTTGTCTGTCAAATTACGAGTATCACAATCTCTATTATGCGTACAAAAGAACATATCCAAAGCCAAAAAATGCCTAATCGCACTTACTTTTTGAGTAGCACCTTGCAAACTCGGATTTTCAGACAAACGAGAAAGGCATTCATATGCCTTTAATACTGATTTTTTTGAAAAATATCTCATATTTATTCCTTAGGTAATACTTTTAATAATGCATATCCCAACACCCATGCAAGTACAGGTGGAACAGCATTTCCTATCACTTTATAAACGAGATTGAAGTGGTATAGAAGTAAAGAGATAATCATCTGGAAAAGACTGAATTCTCGCACATTCACGAACTAGAATATCTTCTATTCTCTACAGGATGTGTTATACCACATTTATCGGGTTGAGCTGAAGCGGTAATCGTTCCATTAATTTCCCCAAAAGCAAATCTTCTGAAAAATTTAGGTGCATGATACTTCTTTGGATTATCAGCTATTTTTTTGAAACGTTCCGTTAGAAGTTCATAAGGAATATCCTTCCACGATCTACCTTCAAAGCAAATTGACGGTAAATCAGAATAGCGGTATCCATCTTTAAAATATCTAAAAGCATCTAGCCCATGAGTGCATCCACCTATCAAGTCAACGGTATGCTGCGTTCCAGGACTATAAGGCCAAACATCAGAATCTGCCACATCACTAATATTTTGTAATATTCGCCCTAATAATAGTTCTTCTTTTTTTCCAAAATGCTCTGAAGGTATTTCATTTTCTTCCACTATTTCTTTCATCAGCCCAAAATCAAAAGTAGGAATTCCTAAAGACTTATCAATACCAACCATTAAAACCCTGTATCGTTTTTGAGGTACTCCATAGTCAGATGCACATACTAAATGCATAGATACATCATATCCCAACAAGTTCATCCGCTTTTCGATTTCTTGCGGTACTGTTGTTACATTATCTTCCATCTTAGAAGACAAAATACCACGGACATTTTCAAAGACAAAAGCTTGAGGACGATGTCCATTATCGATTTTTCCTCTAATAACACGTTCACATTCAGCAAATAAAGTTCCACGACCACTAGTGTCATTTACTCCTTTTCGGTTACCTGCATTTGAAAAAGGCTGGCAAGGAAAGCCTGCCAATAAAATATCAAAATCTGGAATTTCGGAAACTTCGACATCACGAATATCTGCCAAAATACTTTCTACACCATCTTTCGTCAATAAATGATTTGCATTGTAGCAAGTATAAGCATCTTGATCAAAGTCATTTGCAAAAACGATTTTTGATTTAGTCTTTCGAAATAATGTTTTCCAAAATAGAATCCACCAGTAAAGCCTAAATCAAGTCCGCCACATCCAGAAAATAAAGACGCAATTTTTTTGGGCATATTGCACAACGATTTTAGGGAAACTATTACTAAATTTCCCTTGTTACTAACTAATTTTGAAGTTGACAAATACCCACATATAAATACAAGAGCATAACCCATGAGTACATAACTCATGCGCTACACTGTATTATATAATGAATCTATAAAAAAGGATATATTGCCGCTATAGATGAGCGTTGAACTTCATTCAGAGAATGGGCTAACACATAATGCCCGAGAGATAGATACAAAAGAAGCGCAGGCTTCCCTTATCTATACTCTCGGGCATTTGGCGTGGCCCATTCCTAACAGATAAGTTCAGCCACGCTATAGCGCAGGCATTCACTTATTCTATGTTAGGAAATACGTCTTTAAATCGCCAAATTTCGAGAGTATTCCGAATATCGTAAACGCTTTGTATATTATTATATTATATGTCTAAAGTTTATTCTTTCTGTTTCTTATTATTCTATTTTATTTGTTCAACTTATGTTACAAGGGAGCAGCCACCTGCGGCAACCTCTCCCCTTTTCGAGGGCAAAGTTACAAAAAATAAATGAAATATGCAACTTAATACCTCAAAATATCTTTTACCGAGTAAATTTTACTTGAAGCATCAAAGGAGAAATACTGGTCATCCATAATCATATAATCCTCTCTCTGCTTCTTACTCAGACTCTTAATATCGGGAAACATGGATATCGGAACTATCACTTCTCGACCATCAGATATGCAAATTGAAGCTCATTTTTTCCAATCGGTGATTGGAAAATGTTTTGGAAAGCCTTATAGAATCTTGTTAAGTTCTATAAACAACTCTTAGCAAATCTCTTGCTATATGTATTATTAATAGAACAAATACACATTTTTTATATAAAAGTTTGGAGAATACAAAGAAAACTTGTAATTTTGCAGCACAGATAATAAATTAATTAATAGGAGGACATAAATATGGCAACAGCAATAAAAGCAATCCCTACTTTACATGGCGAAGATGCAATTCGCTTTCGTGAGGAAATGGAAGCAAACGAAAGAGCATTTCTTTCTCGGGAAAAAAGGGATAGAAATAAAGACCCCTTTATTATAAAAATGAGAGAAATGTTACGCAAATCAGGATTAAGATAATTAAGAAATACCAAACTCATGTATTGTAACTTATTGGCAGAAGATTAATGAAGTATTTAAAGATACTTAGCTTAAAACAGAAGAAATCATGATTAACGACAGGAGACAACTGGCTGACGTGTATCAGCAAACTATAGATATTGTACTGGAGGGACATTACACCTCTGAGAATGGGGAGGAAGTGAAACTGCCCGACAACACGAAGATGCTGAAGGGAAGCAGATTCTATACCAAGCCACTGGATGCTTCAAACATACCTATCCTTGCAGATGGTTCCACCAAGATCATCGTGAAGAATGACGACAGCATCCATTGCGGTCATCAGTTGCAACAGGAAGGATACAATCCCGTGGTTCTCAACCTGGCAAGCCGTCGCAACCCGGGCGGTGGCGTGAAGAACGGAAGCCGGGCACAGGAGGAGAGCCTCTTCCGTAGCACCAACCTCTTTCTCTCTATGTATCGTTATGCAGAATATGCAGAGGATTACGGTTTGGAGAAAAGCAAGTTCCAATATCCGATGCCTGTGAGATTCGGAGGCATCTATGTTCCAGACGCTACTGTGTTCAGGGGTGGAGCCAAAGATGACTTTGCCTTGCTCGATACTCCTTATTATATGTCGTTCGTGACAGTAGCTGCCATCAATCATCCAGATTTAGATAGAGATGGAAACATCTGTGAAGAAGATGCCGCATTGACGAAAAACAAAATGAGAACGATGCTGCGCGTCGGTTTGCTGAACGGACACGACAGCATCGTGCTCGGTGCATTCGGTTGCGGTGCCTTCCACAATCCTCCGAAACATATCGCAAGACTGTTTCACGAAGTCATCGACGAGAAGGAGTTCAAGGACAAATACAAGCTCATCGCCTTCGCCATCCTTGAAGACCATAACTCGCCAAGAGGTGGAAACCTGCAACCCTTCATCGAGGAATTCAAGTCATAAGCTCCCACAGATTTGGCTTTCCCTTCGGCCGCCGATTTTCAATTCACAGATTTACACAGATGGGGCTTGATTAGCAGTAATCAATGCCTCGTTTCTCACACTCTCCTCGCAGGGCGGCGAGGAAGTAGCTGCGTTCGCTGCCCCAACCACGAACCTTGCGCTCATGATCTATGGTCTGCTTCAAACGCTCATCGCTGTATGCAGCAAAGCGGGCAGCATACTCTGAAATTCTTGACTCGGCATAACCTGCATCAACAGTTGATGACTCAGCATTAGCTGCCTTAATTGTTGATGACTCGGCATTAGCTGCCATTACATTCTCATTGTTCCTTAAATTTGAATTTGGATTCATAAAGATAATTATTTTAAGTTGTTAAACACTTACACATTCTTTTACCACCGTGGTTATCTCTATGCGAAACTCGGTTGGTGTGCCGCAACTGGGCAACTCTTAATGCTTGATTTCGGGTGCAAAAGTACATCATTATTCTGAAACCACCAAATTTTTTCGGGATTATTTTTCTTGTTTTTTTCCTTCTTCTAAAGAAGAAGATTCTTCGGGGTAGCAGATAGTAAGGAAGAGAAATCCTTTAATGGTTAAACTTTCCTATATTTGCATTATAATAGTATTATAATAATAAAATTATAATTACCTTTGTAAATTGACAATCAGAAAGATACAAACAATTGAAATATAAAAACAAAGAATGATATGATACAGCAAGTAGAATTTTCATTGCGTCCGCTTCCTCGCGGCTTTCACCTCGTAACCAACGAGGTGATGAGGAACCTGCCAGCGCTGCCTAAGACAGGGATTCTGAATCTCTTCGTAAGACATACCAGTTGCGGATTGTCGCTGAACGAGAACTTCGACCCAGATGTGAGACATGACTTGAAGGGTATCTTCGAAAGACTGGTTCCGGATGGCGACCCAAGATACCTGCACCAGGATGAAGGACCGACGGATATGTCGGCCCATGCCAAATCGAGCATGGTGGGTGTATCACTCACCATTCCCATTACCAACGGCAGATTAAACCTCGGAACATGGCAGGGGATCTACCTCTGTGAATTCAGAGAGGGAGGCGGAAGCCGACACCTCATCGCAACGATTATCGGGGAATAAATAACCGTTGCGACGAATCGAAGACGCCTCTATTTCCTGGATGAATCGGAGGCGTCCTTATCTATTTCACGGAAAAGGCCGAAGTATCTCTTGCATACCCAGACGATGCCGACAACCATTGCTATGACGAGGATTCCTCTTAAAATTCCACTTAATATCTTTGGCATACAATCCCAAATAGGCAGAAGATGCATCGCAAAACCTAAAACCGCCGTCAATACCCACACACCGATGGTCAAGAGTTTCTCGTTTTTGATAGCTGGCTCAGGATCCTCTACTTCTACCAGATTTCTCAACTGGTATATCTTATAAAAAAAGAATACACCGTTCAGACATAAAAGAACACAGCAAGCTACCATTCCTCCAAAAAACAGATCCTCGTTATCTATCAAATCAACACAACTAATCCATAGAAAGAAGAGAGATAATCCTACAGAAGCAAAGCGACTGCTGAGAGAAAGATAATATACCTGTCGGGCATTAACTATCTTGACGAAAGGCAAATCAATGGCTGTGGGATGATAGCTATGACGCAAGTTTTGAACTGAAAAAAGTGTACCTACCGCAGCTATGACAATATACAGAAACCAATCATCAGATGTGGCATGAATGATGTTTCTGATGGTGAGCAGCCACATGGCAAGAACCAGGATTCCTACAATAAATTCAAAGACCCTGGCACTTGTAGAACGGTAAATCTTGACTTGCGCAAAGATGCCAGCTGGCTCTTCTTCATCACCATTCTTGAATAAATCAAGCACAAAATTAAATATTTTATTCTTCATCTTTCTTCTTCTCTTCTATTAGATTTGATTCATCTTCTTCCTTTGATTTCTTTGATGCAGCCTTCTTTTTCTTAGGCAGTCTGCCAGCCTTGCGCAGTGCTTCGGCGATGATCCATTGCAGCTGGCCGTTGGTTGAGCGGAACTCATCCTCCGCCCACGCTTCAATGGCACTCATCGTTTCCGAATCAATGCGCAATATAAAACTCTTCGTATTTGTTTCCTTTTTAGCCATACTTTTTAAATGCATGAACTTTCATGGCATGCTTCATCCACTTACAAAAGTTCTATTAATGATTCAATGTTCCCGTATTTACTACAGGCTGGGCAGTATCATCGCCACAGAGCACTACGAGCAGATTGCTGACCATGGCAGCCTTCTTGTCGTCATCAAGCTCTACCACATCTTCATCGCTCAACTTCTGCAATGCCATCTTCACCATCGACACGGCACCCTCTACGATCTTCTCTCTAGCAGAAATGATGGCTGAAGCCTGCTGGCGACGAAGCATCACGGCTGCTATCTCCGGCGCATAAGCCAGATAGTTGATACGAGCCTCTACTACCTCGATACCTGCCATTGCCAATCGCTCATCAATGCGAGCCTCCAACTCCTTATTGATTTCATCACTTCCATCTCGAAGCGTAATCTGATTCGACTTTCCCCCCTCGTCATCATCGTAAGCATACTGTCCGGCTACCTGTCGGAGAGCAGCATCTGCCTGAATCTGGACAAAGCGGTCCAGCATGTTCATGATCTGTGCAGCAGAAGCACCGATGCCTGCCTGACCCGTAGAACCCTCAGCCATGGTCTGAGTATCAATCTCGAAGATAGCCTTGTAGGTATCCTTCAGTTTCCATACCAGCACCATACCAATCATAATCGGATTACCCGTCTTGTCATTCACCTTGATAGGTTCGGCATCGAGGTTGCGCACACGAAGCGAAAGCTTCTTCTGACTGATAAACGGATTCAGCCAATAGTAACCCGGCTCTGTAAAAGTGCCACGATATTTACCGAAGAAAAGCAACACGCGAGCCTGACCCGGCTCTACCAGGATGAAACCGCAGACGCAGATGATGCTCAGGATGAGAAGCAGTACGCCACAAACACCACATACATTTGTCAGCCAGTCCTCTTGCGAAACGCAGGCAAATATAAACAAGCCAACTCCAGCCAAAAAGCCGATGATGTTTAATACTAACATCAGGATGCCATTCAAGGTCTTTCCCTGATACGTAAATTCCTTATTCTCCATAATTTTACTTTATTTATTACGTTATTAATGTTGATATCATTTTGATATCGCAAATATACGGTATTAAAATGATATCACAAGGGCAGAAGATAAAGATTTCAAATACTTTAACAGAAAAAGGTCGTTGGGACGATACCCAACGACCTTTTCCCAAATTTTCACCTATTTATATATAGAAATATTATTCTATCACTTCCATTTCTTCCTCTTCTATTTCTTCCTTGATCTCCTTCTCTTTCTTTCCGAAATTAGGATCAATCTTCAGGAAAGCAGTAACCAGGAAGGTGATGGCGCAACATGCCATCACGATGATGAAGAACATGCGGTAACCTACCATATCCTTCAGATATCCAGAAACCATGCCCGGCAGCATCAATCCGAGATAGGAGATGCCCGTACAGATGGAATAATGGGAGGTTTTGAACTTCCCTGACTGTAGAACAGCATGTAGAGGGTAAGAACCGTGAAGCCCAGACCATAACCCAACTGCTCGACAAAAAGACAGCTGGAAACCACGATGAGGTTACTGTTGAGCGAATAACTCAGATAGATGTAAACCACATCAGGCAAGGTGATGGCGCAAACCAGAGGCCAGAGCCATTTCTTCATTCCATCCCTGCTCACCAGAATTCCACCAAGAATTCCACCCAGCAGCAAACCTATCAATCCCACAGTACCATTGGCAAAACCATATTCCTGAGGTGACAGTCCCAGTCCACCCTGCGAATTAGGACGGAGGATGAAGGTCTTGGTCATGGTGTTCAGAAGCGCTTCAGGGAATCGGTAGAGTAAGAGAAAGAGCATCACACAGACGGTTTCACCCAATCCGAACTTCACGAAGAAGGTGCGGAACATGTTCTTCAGTTCATGAGCCACTTCACCCACCGTTCTGTCGGTCTGCACATCATCCTTCGGGCGAGGCATGAAGCGGCTGTGGTAGAGCCACAAACCGATGAAGATACCTGCCAGTCCGTAAAAGATAAGCGCCCATGAGAAGCGAATCTGGTTGCGGAAGAGAACCTGAAGCACACCTGCCAGCATCACCAGAAAACCATTCACAAAGATGATGGCGAGGCGGTAGAAGGTATTTCGCAAGCCTACAAACTTAGTCTGCGTATGTTCATCCAGCTCAATCATGTAGAAACCATCTGCAGAAATGTCGTGGGTAGCACTACAGAAGGCGATGAGGAAGAAGAAGCACATCGTTGCCTGGAACCAGAAGGCGGTAGGCAGCGAGAAGGCGATGCCAGCAAGGGCAGCTCCAATGAGTGCCTGCATGGTGAGCACCCACCAGCGCTTAGTCTTCAGCAAATCTATGAACGGACTCCACAAGGGCTTGATGACCCAGGGCAGGGCGAGCCATCCGGTATAGAGACCCACCTCAGCATCGGTCAGCCCCAACTGCATGTACATCACCACAGAGAGGGCGGTTACGATGACGTTGGGGAGTCCTTCTGCAAAATAGAGGGTCGGAATCCATGCCCATGGACTCCGACTGTTTTTCTCAGTTACCATTTTACATCACTATTTATAAAGTTTCTTGATTTCAGCACCCTGATAGTAGTGCAGCAGGATGGCATCATAATGATAACCCTGCTCGCCCATCACGGCAGCACCAATCTGGCAGAGACCTACTCCATGCCCCCAACCGGCTCCGATGAGTTCGAAACGCTGAGGCACTCCCTGTTCATCCTTATCATATTTATCCACCACGAAGGCTGAACTCAGCAGATGACTGTCGCTCAGCGTACGGCGGATTTCGAGTTCCTTACCGATGGTAAAGATCTTCTCTGTTCCGATGATCTGGAGCTTGCTGATTCTTCCACTCTTTCCGCGCTCCACGGCCTTCATGTCTAGGATGGCACCCAGGTCCATCTTCAGTTTGTCGGCGATGAGCTGCTGCAACTTCTCCTGACTGAGCGTTTCCTTCCAGCGGTAGAAATTGACGGTTTCCTGATCATAGTCGTTGAGCACTTCTGACAGGATTTTCTTGTCCTGCGTGTTGCAGAAAGCTGGCGGATTAAAGCGGATCCATTTCTCGGCCTCTTCCTCATTGGTCAGATTAGGCAGTGTATGTTCCACGCCCAGGGCAATGTCGCGAACCGCCGTGAGATAAGTCTTCGGCGTGTCCTCCCAGCAATACTGGAATTCCTCGGTTATTCCGCCGCAGCATTTCGAGAATCTTGCATCGCAGATTTCTTCGCCGTCCATCAGAATCTGTCCCTTGGTCTGGCGGATGGCTTCAGCTACATGGGGCGATGTTTCCTTGGTGATACCCTGGTAGCGCTGGCAGTGGTCGTCGGCACATACATCAAAGAGGGTGTGGTCTTCGCGGTCGTACCAGCGGATGTATTCGGTATCGGTTTTGATAAAGGAGAAAAAGCCTTCGTTTTTGTCACTCAAGGCCTTGCGTTTCTCTATTTGGGCAAACAGCCAGCTGCGTGATACCACGGCATGGGCTTTCAGAAACTCCAAAGAGGAAGTGGCGTTCATCTCCGAGGAGATGACGCTTATCAGATAGTCTTCGGCGGGAAGAATATTGATAGCGGTGATTTTGCCTTCGTCCACCACTAGTTTCAGTGTTCCCATAAAACTTTGGGTTTCTTGCCGTTCCCAGTGGAAATTAATTCCGATGGTTACGTCATATAATGAAAACGAGGCATGTTCGTCTTGTGGAGTGAAGGTCAGTTCGCGGTAAAGATTACCATTCCACAGAATACCTCCTTCGCTGAAGGCTACTTGTTGTTCACCACAGACCGTTTCTCCTTTAGCGAAAAAATTGCCGTTCAGTGAAAAATGTAATTTCTTGTGCGTTTACTATTCCTACGCTTATTTCGGGTTCTTTCATTGTTATTCGTCTTGTTTATGGGCTTGCTGTAATTCCTTCATCTCTTCGTGTTCTCTCTATCTTTTTGCTTTCTCGTCAAAATAACGTCCGGGTATCTTCTCGGCTTCTTCTACTGTTATTCCCACTTCTTTTATGATGGATGCCACTTTTTCTTCTGTTATTTTGTCGAAATCTTCCTGACGGGTGGTGACGATTACGCCAGCCATGTCCAAAGCTCCCGGACTGATGAGCATCTGTTCGCTGCCTTTTGCAAAGTAGCAGTCGGGACGGTGCTTGCTGCGGGGAAAAACCACCGTATAGTATAGATGGCCTTCCTTCCATAACAGCAGGTTGAACTTCGCTTCTTGTCCGTCTTCATCCGGTGGGAAAGCGGCGAGGGCGCTGTATAACAGGGAGTCGTCATAATGCGTGTTGCTTGAGAGGATTACCAAAGGACAGGGATAGTCCTTGGTGTTGAGGTAAATTCGGCTACATTCTAGTGGATAATCTTCCTCTTCTTCTAGGTAGGGAAAATACATGCTGCGTATATCGATTGTCTGTGCGTGGGTTATCAGCTGTTGTACGTTCGGGATGATGGGAACATCAGTTTTTCTGACTCCTTGAAGATGGAGATGGTCCGGTGCAGAGGCTCCGCAATGTGCTCCATTATAGAATAGGGCGTAGTCCGGATATTTCTGTACGAATGCACGGAC
>ENA-OQKQ01000397-OQKQ01000397.1-human-gut-metagenome-genome-assembly--contig:-NODE-397-length-15137-cov-5.697602_pt1 | contig 15137 bp, 18 predicted proteins | sample MGYA00242651_ERZ504803 | MGnify/ENA primary metagenome ERZ504803 (study PRJEB26092, sample SAMD00036380) | human gut metagenome | host: Homo sapiens | study: EMG produced TPA metagenomics assembly of...
CTGTTCCATCTGCATGCCCATCTGCTTTTCATCTGCTTCAGTTCTATCTGCTTGTACGTCTTACCCATACAATATACGAACTCGGCTACCGCTGCTCGTCTCGTTCTGGGTTACCTCATCGTCCAAACGGGCTGCGCTCAAGGCACCACGCTTGTGGAAAAGTTGTGGATAAACGAACTCGGCAGGGATGGTATAGTCAGGACCACCTGTGCCCAGCATCTTGCCTTTAGGAGCGCCTTTGCTGTCTGGATCGCGCCTTGAATCATAAAATCCTTGATGACACGATGGAAGAGAGTGCCATCGAAATATCCCTCCTTTGCCAACTTCAAGAAGTTGGCACGATGCTGAGGTGTCTCGTCGTAGAGGCGCACCTTGATGTCGCCCTCTGATGTCTTTATCAATACTTTTGCCATAATAATTTATAATCAGTATATTTTATTAATCAGTATATGTCGTAATCAGTATGTTTTTTTTACCTTTTTACTTTTCGTAATACTCATTCCACTCCTTCATAGCCTCCTGCCAGTCGGTCTGTTCACCGCTGGCTACGGCTTCTTTCTGTCTCTCTGCCTCGTCGCGAGCCTTATCTCGGGCACGTTTTGCCTTCATTGCCTCTATGGTGGCATCGTCGAGAATCTGAATGGCGCCACGCTTGATGGCTGCCTGCAACTCCTCTTCTCCGAAAGCCTTGCCAGGCTCATTGAAGTCAGAGATATTAAATTCATAATCCACACGAAGGTCGTGGCGTATCATTTTCTGTTGTAAACGGTTGCCTGCGTTCTTGAGTCGCAGCAACTTGCCGATTTCCTTGATTTCTCCTGCTGAGTATTTGTTTCTTCCCATTAATATGATTTGATATTATTATTTTTGCGTGCAAAATTAAGCATAATCCTCGACAAAACCAAGAAAAGTTTCAAGGAATTCACAAAAGAATCCCTTTCTCCCTTTACTTTCTTGCCCTTTTTACCCTTTTACCTTTTTACTCTTTTACCTTTAAATTACTTCCATGCCTTCTTCTGGTTCAGTTCTATCAGGCGGTCGAATTCAAAGTCGGCTTTGATTTTATCCAATATCCTCTTTACGATGATATTCATCACGCTTCCTTTGCTGTAGTTGGCAGAGCACATGAAGTTTACCCGTCCCTCCTTGACAAGCTGGCAGGCAGTCTTCTGTTTATCCTCGTTATCATATACCGCAATCGAGTGGCCGCCATGTTCCTTTACCATCTTCATGCAAGGCACATCGGTTTCTCCATCTCCGAAATATATCATTCGGGGGAAAGGGATAGGTCGCTTTTCGTCGGGGATATACTGATTCACTCTTCTGTTGTCGCTCACCTGTTTGATACCCTTGTTGATTTTGAAGAGGAATTGCGTCTTGGTAGTATAGTCTACGGCTACGGCTGGCCAATAGGCGATTCCCTTCTATTGTAGTGAAAGGAGCTAGGCGTAGATGTTCTCAAATTCCTGGGTCGATAGGTGTGCCCTCTATCATCTCCTTCAGTCCCGAGGAGTTGATGTAGTGCTTTACGTCCAGTCCGATACTGTTGCCATATTCATTCACGAGCGAAAACCATTGTTTTACGCCGCGGAACAGTTCTACATCCTTGCCGAATTTCTGAAAAGATTCCCGGGTGAGCGAGATATTGTTCTTCTTGGCTTCGTCGAGCATCAGATACATATAGGTCAAAATGCCGTTGGCATCCTTACCCTCTGCAAACTTTCTGTTTTTCTCCCAGAACTCGTCTTTTGTCTTGCCTGTAGCCTGTATGAATCCAAACTCCTGCATATTGCCCGGCGACAGTGTGCCGTCGAAATCATAAACCAGCGCTACCTGTGGTCTCTTCTTTGCCATATCTCGTTCTCCTTTCTTTTATATTTACCCTAAACTGTCTATCTCTTTCGGGAATGTTTTTCTCCCTTAATTTGCAAATATACATAATTTTCAGCGAATTAGCAAACTATTGGGATATAAAAAAACATAATGAAACAAAAAAGGCGTACAAAACTCATTTCTGAGCATTGTACGCCTTTACTATAATATTAGTCTGTATTACTTAACTTCTTCGAAGTCAGCGTCTTGTACATCCTGAGCGCCATCATTGCCGCCCTGTGCCTGCTGACCACCCTGTGCACCCTGAGGACCTGCCTGCTGGCCGCCCTGATACATCTGCTGTGAAGCAGCCTGCATGACGGTGTTCAAGTTGTTCATAGCTGAATCGATAGCTGCAACATCACCAGCCTTGTGAGCATCCTTCAACTGCTGCAAAGCCTGCTCGATACCTGGCTTCTTGTCTGCAGGAATCTTATCACCGTTATCCTTCAGGAAGTTCTCGGTGGTGAAGATCATACTGTCAGCCTGGTTCATCTTGTCAATCTTCTCGCGCTCAGCCTTATCAGCAGCAGCGTTCTGCTCTGCCTCAGCCTTCATGCGGTTGATCTCGTCCTCGCTCAAGCCAGATGAAGCCTCGATGCGGATGCTCTGCTCCTTACCGGTAGCCTTATCCTTAGCTGATACGTTCAAGATACCGTTGGCATCGATATCGAAGGTAACCTCAATCTGAGGAACACCACGGCGAGCTGGAGCGATACCTGTCAGGTTGAACTGACCGATGCTCTTGTTCTGAGCTGCCATTGGACGCTCACCCTGCAATACGTGGATGGTAACCTCTGTCTGGTTATCAGCTGCTGTAGAGAATACCTCGCTCTTCTTGCAAGGGATAGTTGTATTGGCATCGATGAGCTTAGTCATCACACCACCCATAGTCTCGATACCGAGAGTCAATGGAGTAACGTCGAGCAATACGATGTCACCAACACCCTCTTCCTTGTTCAGAATGGCACCCTGGATAGCTGCACCTACTGCAACAACCTCATCTGGGTTAACACCCTTAGAAGGCTCCTTGCCGAAGTAGTTCTTAACGAGTGTCTGAACGGCTGGGATACGGCTTGAACCACCAACCAGGATAACCTCGTCGATATCTGATGTAGAGAGCTTAGCATCACGAACGGCATTCTGGCAAGGTACCAAGCAAGCCTGAATCAGGTTGTGAGCCAACTGCTCGAACTGTGCACGGGTCAAAGTCTTAACCAAGTGCTTTGGCATACCGTCAACGGCTGTGATGTATGGCAAGTTGATTTCGGTAGATGTAGAGCTTGACAACTCAATCTTAGCCTTCTCAGCAGCCTCCTTCAAACGCTGCATAGCCATAGGGTCCTTGCGGAGATCTACGCCTTCTTCAGCCTTGAAGCCATCAGCCAACCAGTTGATGATTACCTGGTCGAAGTCATCACCACCCAGGTGAGTATCACCATTGGTAGAAAGTACCTCGAATACGCCGCCACCGAACTCCAGAATAGAGATATCGAATGTACCACCACCCAAGTCGAATACGGCAATCTTCATATCCTTGTTAGCCTTGTCAACACCGTAAGCCAAAGCTGCGGCTGTAGGCTCATTTACGATACGCTGAACGTTCAAACCTGCAATCTGACCAGCCTCCTTTGTAGCCTGACGCTGTGAGTCAGAGAAGTAAGCAGGAACTGTGATTACAGCATCTGTAACCTCCTGTCCGAGATAATCCTCTGCAGTCTTCTTCATCTTCTGGAGAACCATTGCAGAAATCTCCTGTGGAGTATACTTGCGACCCTCGATTTCAACACGTGGATAACCACCCTCGTTTACTACTGTGTAAGGCATTGCCTCAGCCTCTTTCTGGCTCTGAGTGTATGTCTCACCCATGAAACGCTTGATAGAATATACTGTGTTCTTAGGGTTTGTGATGGCCTGACGCTTAGCAGGATCACCTACCTTGCGGTCACCATCCTTAACGAAACCTACTACTGATGGAGTAGTACGCTTACCTTCACTGTTAGCGATTACAACTGGTTCGCTACCTTCGAAAACGGCAACACAACTGTTTGTGGTACCCAAGTCAATTCCAATTACTTTTCCCATAATTATATCTTTTTTATTTTATCGTTATTAATATGTTATTTATCTCATGAACTTGCTGGCTAATGGAAGTCTGCCGAAGATATGCATCTGTCGGGAACCTCTATATTCAGCGTTCACGCTTTCCGTCATAACAAAGCATGTGCCAAGGGATTGTAAAATTTAAAGTGGCTGACAAGGTGTCAGATAATGCTGACAAAATAAAAGGAATCAAGATATGGGAGGCGATAAAATGTCGCATTCTCCCTATCTTGATTCCTGTAATATGATTGAGAAATCTTTCTTTTCAGATAAAGCTCCTATATATAATAAGGTGTGAAACCTTATCTGGCTTTATTTCTGTTCCTTAGCAGCAAGTGCTTCGCGAACCTTAGCTTCCAGTTCATCGAGAAGTTCAGGGTTATCCTTGAGCAATGCCTTGCAGGCATCGGCACCCTGTCCGAGTTTAGAACCGCCATAGCTATACCAGCTGCCGCTCTTTTCGATGATATCGTTGGCTACAGCCAGACCGAATACCTCGCCGGCACGGCTGATGCCTTCGCCAAACATGATGTCGAACTCTGCCTTGCGGAAAGGAGGAGCCACCTTGTTCTTCACAACCTTTACGCGAACCAGATTACCTACTACCTCATCGCCGTCCTTGATGGCTGTAGCCTTGCGGATATCCAAACGCACTGATGCATAGAACTTCAGAGCATTACCACCGGTGGTTGTCTCTGGGTTACCGAACATTACACCAATCTTCTCGCGCAACTGGTTGATGAAGATGCAGGTAGTGTTGGTCTTGCTGATGGTAGAAGTGAGCTTGCGGAGAGCCTGACTCATCAATCGAGCCTGAAGACCTACCACATTGTCACCCATATCGCCTTCGATTTCCTTCTTAGGAGTCAAGGCGGCAACAGAGTCAACAACTACGATGTCTACAGCAGCAGAACTGATCAGCTGGTCTGCAATCTGCAACGCCTGCTCACCATTATCTGGTTGTGAAATCCACAAGTTATCAACATCAACGCCCAATTTAGCTGCATAGAAACGGTCGAAAGCGTGCTCTGCATCAATGAAAGCAGCGATACCGCCAGCCTTCTGCGCCTCTGCGATGGCGTGGATAGCCAATGTTGTCTTACCAGAAGATTCCGGACCGTAAATTTCGATGATACGTCCCTTAGGATAACCGCCTACGCCCAGTGCATTGTCGAGAGCGATACTGCCTGTAGGGATAACTTCGATGTTCTCAACGTGCTCATCTCCGAGTTTCATGATAGAGCCCTTACCGAAGTCTTTTTCTATCTTAGCCATGGCTGCCTGAAGAGCTTTCAGCTTGCCTTCATTGGGATTCAATTTTCCCTCTTGCATTTCTTTTGCCATATCTTATTTAATTTAAAGTTTAGTCGATTTCCAAATCGCCATCAAACACCTCGTGCCATGGCAATCCCTGCTTGTTCAACTGCTCCATGAATGGATCTGGGTCGAACTCCTCTACGTTCCATACGCCTGGTTTCTTCCAGATGCCCTTGAGGAACATCATGGCACCAATCATGGCTGGCACACCGGTGGTGTAGCTTACGCCCTGCATACCGGTTTCGTTGTAAGCCTCCTGGTGCTTGCAGTTGTTATAAACGTAGTAGGTGCGCTCCTTGCCATCCTTCTTACCGCGGATGCGGCAACCGATAGATGTTTCGCCGTCATAGTTCTCGCCGAGATCCTGTGGGTTAGGCAATACGGCCTTGAGGAACTGCAGAGGAACAATCTTTACCTTGGCTGTCTTGCCTGAACCGTCTGCCAATGGAGCCTCGTATTCGATTTCGTCGATGCGGCTCATGCCGAGGTTCTGGATGCAGTCGAGGTAGGTGAGATACTGCTGACCGAAGGTCATCCAGAAGCGTGCCTCCTTGATGGTAGGGTAGTTCTTCACCAGACTCTCCAACTCCTCGTGGTGCATCAGATAGCTCTCGCGAGGACCGATGTTAGGGTAGGTGAGAGGCTTGTGGATAGACAGAGGGTCGGTTTCAATCCATTCGCCATCCTTATACCAGAGTCCCTTCTGGGTAATCTCGCGGATATTGATTTCTGGGTTGAAGTTGGTTGCGAAAGCCTTGTGATGGTTACCGGCGTTGCAATCCACGATGTCGAGCACCTCAATCTCATCGAAGTGATGCTTGGCTGCATAAGCGGTGAAGATGCCTGATACTCCTGGGTCGAAACCGCAGCCGAGGATAGCGCAGAGACCAGCCTGTTCGAACTTATCCTTGTATGCCCACTGCCATGAGTACTCGAAGTGAGCCTCGTCCTTAGGCTCATAGTTAGCGGTATCCATGTAGTTGCAACCGCAAGCCAGACAGGCATCCATGATAGTGAGATCCTGATAAGGCAAAGCTAGGTTGATGACAAGCTCAGGCTTGTAGCTATTGAAGAGAGCCTTCAACTGCTCAACGTCGTCGGCATCCACCTCAGCTGTCTGAATATCCATCTTGTAGCCCTTGGCATGGATATCCTTAACCAGCTTATCGCATTTTTCCTTGCGACGGCTAGCAATCATAAACTCGGTGAAAACGTCCTGGTTCTGGACGATCTTGAAGGCAGCCACGGTAGCCACGCCACCTGCGCCAATCATAAGTACTCTACTCATTTATAATCTTATTTTTTATGTTTATTATTTTTATGTTTATTTTATTTCATCTGCCGAAATTCCCAGGGCATTCATGAGCGAATAACCGAGAATCTCCTGTCTGAAGTTGCCGCCTGGCATGGGCTGCATGGCAAAGAGGGTGATGCGTTTGTCGTCGTCATCTACCTTACGGAGTATCTCGCGGAGTCGGTCGTAAGCATCTCCATCCTCAGAATTTGGGATTACCATCACTCGCTTCACCTCCTTGGCGTTGCATACGGTGCGTGCCACATCTACGAGGAAGTCATCCTTGCCTACCATCTTCTCCTCTGTAGGATAAGAAGAGATGATGAATTCTCCGAGCTTATCATCCTTGAAAGCCTGAGCGTTCAGATCCTTCTCATAGTTGGCAGGGCGGAAGTTCTTCATCGCCATCGACTGCTTGTCGTGGATAAGCACAACCTGTGTCTCGTGCTCGCCCTCTCTCAGACCTCCGTCAAGGGCAATGCAGACTGCCCATTGTGCCATATCGGCTGGTTGGATGCGACGGTTAATCATTCGTTCGAAGTTGACTATCAGGTCGAAAGCCACTCGGTCGATATAGTCGGCATCAGCGATAATTACATTCTCGCTCCATTTTATGTTGTTTGTATCTAATGTATTCATTGGTGCAAAAATTAAGCAAACGAGCATGATGAAAGCTTGCTTTCAAATTGTCGAATGCAGATTATTTCTGCAAATTTACGAATAAATTTCGTAATTAAGGCATTTTGGAAATATAAAATAATAAAAAAGATAGTATTTTCATCATTTCTTCATTTGATGGAATACTATCTTCAGTATTTTATGTGATAATCCGGACTCTTCTTCTTTCTGTTCTCCGAAGTCTTTTATGCGATAATTTTCGCCAGATAATGTCCGGCGAGAACGGCGATAAGTCCCAGCGCCAGACTTCCGAAGAGATAGAGCATCATATAGAGGTAATTCTCTTCTTTCATCAGTCCTGCTCCCTCGTTCATAAAGGTAGAGAAGGTAGTGAATCCTCCGCAGAATCCCGTGGTGAGCAGCAGTTTGGCAGATGGCGACATCCATCCCCCTTCCCGCCAGTTCAATCCCGAGAGGAACCCGATGATGAGGCATCCCGCCACATTCACCGCCATCGTTCCGAACGGAAAGGCAATCACCGTGCAGGATTGCACCATCTTCGATACCCAATATCTCATGCCGCCTCCGAAGAAGCTGCCGATGCTTACTATCAATACTTCTTTCATCTTCTTATCTCCTTATTTATAATGTATAATATATAATAACTTGTATGATATTTCCTTGTATATACTATCAGCCTTGCCGCTATTCATTTCTCAAAATATGTGCCAATGGCTATGATAGGGATGTTTTCCATCCATTCTTGGTCTACATATCCTTTCATGGAGATACGTAACCCTTTCAACCCTGGGTTGTCTTTGATGAATTGTGCCAGGGAACGCGCACGTACGTTTTCCTCTGCCTTCACTTCTACTGGTATAACCCTTTGGCTATCTTGAATGATGAAATCAATCTCCGAGGGAGTCTTGGTATTGCTCCAGTAATAGGGCTTTAATCCCAAGGCCAACAGTTGCTGTAGCACATACTGTTCTGTAAATGCACCTTTGAACTCAGTGAATGCATTGTCGCCTATCAGCATCTGGTCTGCTGAGGCATCTGTCATGCATGCCAGGAGACCACAATCTAATAAGAACAGTTTAAAGGCATCCCTATCTTCATAAAATTTAAGCGGCATTTTAGGTTCCTTGATGCGGCTCACCTTATATACAATGCCGGCATCTACCAACCATTGTATGGCCAGTTCAAAATCCTTGGCTCTGCTACCTTTGCGGACAGCTCCATAGATGAACTTCTTGTTTTCACGTGCCAGTTGAGAAGGGAGAGAATCCAGCACCTCCCGGATTCTTGTAGATTCCGCAGCTGAAGTATGTTTGGAAATATCCCTGCGATAGGCTTCCAGAATATCACGCTGCAGGGTGCGAACCTGCTGCAAGTCTGTATTTTCGATGAATTTGCTTACCACTCCTGGCATGCCGCCCACAAAGTAATATTGCCGGAGCAGTTCCGTCATCTTGGGTTTAATGATGTCGATAAGTCCCCAGTCTTTTGAATGGAGTAATTCTATCCAATTTTCATTGCCGGTTGCATCAAGATATTCCTCGTAATCCATGGGATACATGGTAAGCATATCTACTTTCCCTACAGGAAACGACTCTCCTTTACCCAGGGTAACCCCAAGGAGGGAACCTGCTACCATAATATGGTATTCGGGAGCTTTTTCGCAAAAGTACTTCAAACTATGGAGTCCTCTCGGAATCTCCTGTATTTCATCCATGATGATGAGAGTAGCAGCAGGTGTAATCCTTACGCCAGTAATGGCTTGGATGGTTATGAGGATTCTGTCTATGTTGTAATCAAGCTCAAAGAGCTGTTTCATTCTTGGTTCATCGTCACAGTTGATATATGCTACGTTTTTGTATTCCTTTTTTCCAAAGTGCTGCATGATCCAAGTCTTACCCACTTGTCTGGCACCTAGTAACATCAAGGGCTTTCTGTCCTTGCTTTCTTTCCATTTCAGAAGTTGCTTGTATATCTTTCTTTTCATAACTAACTGGAATTTAAATATTTCTGTTGCAAAGATACACTTTTTCGATGATAAAAACAAGTAAATTATACACTTTTTCGATGATAACGAATGTTAAATCATACATTTTTTCGATGATAAGGTAGTAAAAAGACTGTCACCGCTTGTTCATCTTCGGATGATGACGACACTCCGGCTACTGGTGATATTAAGACCAACATCGTTGGTACATGAGAACTTACGCATATTAAGGGGTGGTATTGGGCTGATGATGAGGATGAAAGCCATATCACTGTAGATAAAAGTCCTGAAAGTGATGATAAATTTAGATTTTCTCTCAATGCTAATGGTGGTTGCATTTGGTATGATTATGATGCAGGGACTTGGAAATCTTATTCAGGAATTACTAAATATGAATTGAATGCCAACATTTTGATTATTAAGGATTCCTATTCTTCAGGGGATGAAACAGATTGGCAAACTTGCAAGCGCTTTAAGATTGTTTCTATCAAAGGTAATACGATGGTTTGTACTGTATGCTTAATGGATGAGGATGATACAGAACTTACATTTACGAAAAGATAAATATTAAAATAAACTAAGGATAGAGAAAAGCAGTATGTTGCGTGTTTTTCATACTGCTTTTCAGCTTACTTTTTGATTCTGTTGTTCTGGCGCAGAGAGTTGATCTGTGCCAACTTCTGCTCCCGCGAGTAAGGATGCAATAACATGTATTGTTCCCCCTTTAACGCAGCCAAGCTGCTCTGACGGTGAAAATCGTTTATATAAGATCTTTCCAGTACTGAATTGTTCTGCATAATCATCTAATTTTGCTAGACCTTCAGATGTAAATCCTTCATTGATTATGTCACTGATGGACATCAAAAATCATGGTTTGTCATAAATTATATTGTTTGATAAAATCTATTGGTGGCAAAGTTATAGTTTTTCTTCGATAACACCAAATTATTTGGGCTTTATTTCGCATTTTCCAGCAAATTGTTTTAATACATCTTTCATTTCCCGTTGTCCTTGAAATTACATGGCGATGTAGGAATCTCTGCGTCGGGACGTAGGAAAGATTACGTCGCCATGTAGTAAAGTCTACGTCGGGACGTAATTTTTGGGGTATCTATAAGGTATTGTATCAGATTCTTTTTAGATTTAGCGTCGAGTTTATACGCACACGAAAAAAGTTTTTTCGAAAAAAAATTTTATGTGCAGGAAATAAATGAGGAGAAAATGCAGCAGCTGAGTGCTATTGTGACCACGATTTCTGATAAGCAGTATCAAAATGATTAACTGCCTGGAGAAGCTTGTAGATAGGGTTGATTTAGCAGAATGAGTTGGTTCTACTGGATGACGGAGTCGGCTCGATGGGATAAAGGAGTCAACTCTATAGGTTGATGCAAGCGTCTTCGTGAGTTGAAAGACATTACTCCTCGGGTTCCAGAAGATACCTTCTCAGCAGTTGCCACTAGGCTCAGCAGGTCTGCCGAGCCTAGTCGGCAGGTCTGCTGACTGCAGTCCGCAGCTTTGCTGAGCCTAGTGGTAACACTATATTCTAGCCGATATTTCTCTCATATCATCCGGAAGAAAAGAGATTGTCTTCTCTTTCATTTCTTGCGGAATACCGAATCGTGCTTCGGCGATGGAGCCAACGATGGCTCCGATGGTATCGCTATCGCCGCCATGAGATATGGCTAGGCGGATGGCATCCTCGAAGGATGAGGCTTGCGAGAGGAGATAGAAGGATAATGGCACGGCATCCATGCAGGTTTCATCGAATTTGCCCTTCGGATAATCTCGCGTATCGAAATCCTCGTAATAGCTGCGGGCGATATCCTTGAAGGCTTTCATTGCCTTATCATCAGATTCTTTAGAATTCTTATCTTTACACTCCTTAGATTCTTCAGAGAATCTGCTCTTGCGGAAATGCCAGATGGCATGAGCCACGGCTTTGGCTCCCTTGATTCCTTCGGGATGGTTATGGGTAGGAAGAGCCGTTTTCTCTGCCTCTTCCAAAACCTGCGACAGGTCATCGAATAGCCAAGCCACTGGCGATACTCGCATTGCCGAACCATTGCCAAAACTATTATATGGCTGCGGATCAAGAGAACGAATCCACCCCGCGAATCTTCCGCCATACGCTCCTTTTGGAGAAGGATAGCGGCGGCACCAATCCAGCAGGCTTTCCTGATAGCTTCGTCCGTTCAGTATCGCATCGGCTATCGCCACCGTACAAATGGTATCATCGGTGAAGTCGCATCCCTCGCCGAACATCTCGAAATCATAATCAAACGTATTGTTGAACTCATATTTTGAGCCAGCAATATCTCCTATTATTGCTCCTAACATAAGCTACTAATTCTCTATAACTTTATTCTATCACCTCCCAGAAACTCTCCGGCAAGCTGATGTTCTTCATCTCCTTTGCCTTCTCGAACAATGGGGCGATGTCTTCGGCTTCGAAGCCGGCGATGCCGCAACCTATTGGGGTTACCAGGAAATGCTTCTCGGGATGTCGCTTGGCATAGGCGATGAATCTATCCACGTATGGACGGATGGTTTCTACGCCGCCCTGCATCGTAGGGATGGCATAACTCTGGCCTTGCAAGCCTACACCCTTGCCCATGACGGCACCGAAATGCAGGCGGGCAATGCGGGCTGCTCCACCACCATGCATGCCAGCCAGATTGCTGCCAAACACAAAAATCTCGTTCTCCTTTAATGAATCAATCCAGCTAGGAGTGATTCTTCCCTTCTTCATATCTTCCATATTCTTCTTATTATTAAATATGTTATTGCCATTATCAGTCGCTTCCTCGCAGCGCATGCACTCGGACATCATTCTCGGCATCGACATCTTCGGAGCACTTTCGATACAGGTGTCTTCCTCCGCGAACGACAGGTAGCTTCCGTATTCCGATGCATCGAAGTATCTCTTGAAATAAGGAATCACTACATCGTGCATCATCTTCTGACAACGCTGGGTAACGGCAGAATGGGATATGCCCAACTGAGCGGCTACGTCCTTGCCCCTGAATCCCTCTATATAGAGCATCTTCAGAATGATGCTGTTCTTGCTGTCTCTGCCATAATAGAAATTGCCGATGTCTTCTATCGTCTGGTAAAGATCGTGCTCAAACTGGTTGTCGGTTACGTCAAACTGCATCTTGCGGCTTTCCTGTCGTGCCTCGAAACTCTCGAAGCGATGCTCCTTCACCACCTCCTTCAGTTTATCCAGCAGCAGGAACCGGAAGCCATTCACCATCCAGGTTTTGAGCGACATGCTCGGTTTTCGGTCTTCCAGCGGCTTGAAGCCGTGTTCACAGAGATAGAGATAGTATTCGTGAGCCAATGAATAAAAGTCCATGCCCGGCTTGTGCTGCAGGTCGTATCGCTTATCGTAGATGCAATAAGCCACCCGGCAGTATCCGTAGTAATACTCCCTCACTATTCTGGCATCGGCATCCTTGAAGCCCTGCAGAATCTCATCATCCGATAAGCTTTCTAATGCCTTCTTATCCGATGGTTCTATCTTTTCCGAAAAATCAGTGTCTGAAAAATTCTTTTCTTTCTTCATATCTATATCTTTTTGATATCTGCAATTCGATTGCAAATATATACTTTTTGCAAAAGAAATGGCAGGTTTTGCCCATTTTTTCTCTTCTATATTCTATTAAAAGAGAAAATGATGCAAAATTAAGCTGGTATCGAAAAAAAGTATCCCCTTTTTTACTTTTCCCGTTTTGGATGGTCATATAATCGTACCATTCAAGTATATTTTTTTTCTTCCCAAGCCAGTATCAAGCCGACAACGCCCGAATAGCTCTTCCTGCCTTCTGCCACATGGTTGCTCCTGAGGTAGAGTTCGAAGATGAAATCCTGGGCGGCATCCAATGCCTTGCATCGCTTGCCGAGCCAGTAGCGGCGGTCGCTCTTTGCCAGTTGGATAATCTCGGGACGGATATGTTTCAGGAATTTTTCTCCCTCCTTTTTCGCCGAGAATATCGAATACATTGTTCAGTACGTGGAAGAATATGTGGTAATAGCCGCTGAACCTCATCAGCTTATCTGCCGATGCCGTGCACACGATGTAACTGTAGAAATTCGCCTCTCCCTCGTTGGCTACACCCAGAAAGTGAGCAAACTCGTGGGCATAAGGTGGCAGGATAATCGTGGGGGAGAATAATCTCCATTAAGCGTAAACTCACAGAAGAAAGGCCCCATGCTTCCGGTAACGCCCGACATCGAACTGAGGGGTGTGAATACCATCGTCTTGACATGAGGATGCTGGTTAGAAAGGTGCATTGATACCCTCCTTATAACCTATTTTATTATATTCCTTCAGAACCGCATCCCGCACCCGATTTTTCAAACCGTCACCTACGATGCTATCAGAGAAAATGCTACTCCCGGCAATATCAGAAGAAATGCTTAAAGCGTTGAGACTGTCGGCATATTTGATAGGCGAATGCCTTGAATTTAGCTTCGCTTACTTCCACCGTCTTCATTCCTATTCTATCATAGATATTCGGCTGGGAGTAGTTCAATCCCCAGGCGATGTAGAACCAGGCATATACCCAAAGCAGGTATTCTGCCACTCTTCCGAATATAACCTTCTTCTTGGGATAGCTGCCTTTCTTTGCTGCCAGGAAGAAGTATCGCTTGGCAAGCTTCTTTCTCAATCCTATCTCATAGATGGGATAGAAGATAACCCAGGCAATGCTGAGAACGATGAAGATATCGCCTACGGCAAAAGGAAAAAATCCTGAGATGGGAGAAAGGAGTGTGCCGATAATCGGATAGATACGGGTGGTGTAGATGAATCCCCATAGAGGAATCATTTTGGCAAGAGTAATGAGGAGGAGCAGTACCAGCAATAACCAGTGGCGCCACTTTACCCGATTGAGTCGAAATGTATGCAGTATCTTCATGTTTTTTATTCTAATTGTTCTTATTCTTTATTCTAATTGTTCTTAATGTCGCCAAATATGGCTTTCTGATGCAAAAATACAAAAGTTTTCTGAATAGTTGACAGCATCGATTCATTTTTTTGCTATTTTTGCATATACAAAAGATAGAAACGAATTTATTAACTTAAAGTAATAGGAGGGGCTATTATGAAACAGACACAGGAAAAATTCGAGGCAATGAACCTAGAGTATGAGAACCTCTATAATGAGGAAGATGACCGCAGAGATTATAATTCTGTTTGGTACAGTTAGGTAATTGGATGCAGTTAGACAATTCTTACTAAGGACAGTTGGATTATCAGCTAGTTATGCTGCTAGATAATAAAGCAGCCAGATCATAAAAAGGCTATGCTATTTGTTGCAGAATCTCAAGCAACAACAGCATAGCCTTCTTGTGTCCTTATTTCTCGAAGTGCTGGTAATCCTTGCTATGTTTCCAGTCGCCACCCCATCGGAACCCTTTCTCTTTAAAGAGCCGGTAGCATAAATCGCCCTTTCTGATCATGTAAGCATGGTGCTTGCTACGGTCGAGATAAGGTCGTGCCGTAGCTGGCTCTACCACTTCCTTGCCATTCTTCAAATGCTTATGATAGGGATTGTAGAGGGTATTGATGTCAACGGCAAGTCCCTTGCCGTGCTTCGAAACGGTCTTGGTATGTGAGATGAATCGGAAATTGAAGCTGGAGGAGTTGTTGTCCCTCATTGCCCTCTCGTCATCGGCATCCCAGTAAGTCGATAAGTCTCATTCGCTCTATCGGATATTTTGCCTTATATAGCTTTCTGAGGATAGCGAGTACATCAGCAGCTATCGCTTTGTTCACCACCATTTCTCCCACTATCTTCCTGCCGTCCTTATCCACATGCAGGCATCTCAGATATCGCAGTTCGCTTCTTGCTACGGTGCAATCTTTTTTATACGTCTTTCCTTGCATCAGATGGAAGATGGGGGTCAGGGATAGGAGAGATGGAG
>ENA-OQKQ01000400-OQKQ01000400.1-human-gut-metagenome-genome-assembly--contig:-NODE-400-length-15112-cov-8.224224_pt1 | contig 15112 bp, 15 predicted proteins | sample MGYA00242651_ERZ504803 | MGnify/ENA primary metagenome ERZ504803 (study PRJEB26092, sample SAMD00036380) | human gut metagenome | host: Homo sapiens | study: EMG produced TPA metagenomics assembly of...
ATTGATCTCCCTTCTGAGATGGATTCTTCATAAGCGGCATTCCTTTTCCACGCAGTCTGATCTTAGATCCTGACTGAGTTCCTTCTTTGATCTTACAGATAACATTTCCATATAATGTCTTGATCACTGCTTCACCTCCACAAACGGCTGTGCTAAATGGAACATTGATCGTTGTATACACATCATTTCCTTTTCGCTCAAATCCTTGTTTCTCACCGACTGTTACTTTCAGGAATAAATCACCTGCTTCACCGCCTCCGATTCCTGGATTTCCTTTTCCTCTTAAGCGGACACTTTTTCCTGTATCAATTCCGGCTGGTATATGAACCTGTAATGACTGCATCGCACCATTTTGATCTTGCAAATGAATGACTTTATCGCAGCCCGTAACCGCTTCATCAAAACTAATAGAGATATCTGCGTGTGCGTCGGAACCTTTCTGTCTGAAGGATCCACTTCCGAATCCACCACCTCCAAATCCATCAGAAGAGCCAAAACCTCCTTGATGGAAACTGCTTCGATGGAATCCTTTGTTGTTTTTTCCGCCACCGAACATACTTCCAAAGATGTCACCAAAGATATCATCGCCATCTCCACCTTCAAAGTGGAATTCCTGATATCCTCCATGAGCACCACCATAGTTTTGGTAATTCTTATAGAACTCAGATTCTGCTCCGGTTCCGTCAAAGGCAGCATGACCATATTGATCATATAATTTTCTCTTCTCTGGATCACTTAATATATTATAAGCATCGGTCGCTTCTTTGAATTTCTGTTCTGCTGTTTTATCTCCAGGATTCATATCTGGATGATATTTCTTTGCCAGTTTCCGATATGCTTTCTTGATCGTTTTTTTCATCTGCAGTTTTACTGATTCCAAGAACTTCATATAAATCACGTTTTGCTGCCATTTCGTTTCACCTTCTTTTCCTTTCATTCTCAAATAGATAGAAAGATTCCCCGGGAATCTGATCATCCCGGGGAAAGTTCTTTTATCCTTCAATCGTAACGAATTTCTTTTCTTCTACTTTCTTCTCCGGAGCTTTCTTCGGAATATCCAGCATCAGAATACCATTCTCGTATTTACCGTGGATATCTTTCTCTGTGATATTTTTGCCAACATAGAAGCTTCTGCTCATGTTTCCTGCGTAACGTTCACGGCGGATATATTTACCTTCTTTATCTTTCTCATCTTTATCTAATCCTTTTGCTGCACTGATCGTTAATATCCGTCTTTCTAGTTCAGTCTGTAATCTCATCTTTCTTAAATCCTGGAAGGTCGATCGCTACTTCGTAGTTTCCGTCTTTTTCCTTCACATCAGTCTTCATTAAAGTTCTTTGCGTGTTTACCATACAGTTCTTTATCAATATCTGGGAAAGAAAAATCCATCCAGTCGTCGTTAAATAAGTTTCCTCCAAAAATACTAGGCATCATCATCATAAGTCATCTCTCCTTTTTCTTTATAATAATGTTTGGGCGTGTCAGGGTAATTCCTGACACTTGCCTTTTATGTGAAGCATATTGAGAAGTTCTCAATATGACTTGTTGTATCTTATGGAGCCTTCGGTTCTTTGGCTTCTCTCTTAAGCCCTTCCCTCTTGCTCTAGTTGTACTATAACACCTATTATTAGCACTGTCAAGAGGTGAGTGCTAATTTTTTGTGAAGATTTTGTGAAGCCTTGATTTTACGGGCTTCACAGGGATTTTTCACTTGCTTTCGCACTCGATTTTCTTGATTTGACCACATTTTTACGACAAATTCTTGGAAAAATATATTCGTCTGATTTTCTTACCACATTTTACGACAACGACTTATGGTTTATACCACAGCAGGTACGGTTTCTGGCAGGTTCATTTTGGACATCTCGTTCTCCACATGAGACTTTTCTGCAATATGATTATAGACATTCATTGTAATCTGTGCATCTGAATGGCCCATCACATACTGCATAACTTTGGGATTGACGTTATTCTCACCCAGTCTGGTACATCCCGTATGACGAAGGGTATGCGATGAAATAGGAGGCATCAGCTCCGGCTCTCTCTTCTCTTCTTCTGCCAGTTTGCTTTCTTTCTTATTATAGGCATTGACAATATTTTTCAGAAAGCTGTTCACTCCCGCCGGCATGATCGGACGCCCATGCTTTGTATTGAAGATGAATCCACTACGTCCACCGATCTCCACATTACTCTGCAAACCAAGCATCAGATTCAGTTCTCTCTGCTTACGGAACGCATCATATACCATCTGTGTCATAGGAATGTCTCTGATTCCTGCATCCGTTTTGGTTTCTGAATCATGGAAACAATATCCTTCATCACCTTCATAATACACAAGCTGTCCACCTACATGAATCTCCCTGTTCTTCATATCCACATCTGACCAGGTTAAGCCGATAGTCTCACTCACTCTCAGGCAAGCTCCAAACATAACCTGCATCATTGGAAGATGAGGCTTATACACATTACTCTGTTCAACAAACTTCAGGAGTTTTTCCTGCTGTTCCAGTGTCAGTGCTTCTTTCTCCTTTGCCGGAGCCCCATAATCTCCAAGTGTTCCAGTTACCGGATTCTTACGGATAATCCCGTCTTCCACTGCCAGTTCAAAACTGGGATTCAATAAACCATAAAGACCTTTGATCGTACTGTGTGCCAGTCCTTCATCTGACAATGAGGAAAAGAACGTCCTTACGTGAGATGTCTTAAAATCTACAACACGAATATTTCCTAAAGTATTTCGTATCCGGTAGTCCCACATACGGATATAATTCTTTTTCGTTCTTTCCTTGATATTCTTTGTTGCCATGTATCGCTCAAACAACGTATTTACAGTCAGCTTCTTGACTGATGCGTCTGTAATAAGCAGATCATCCATATCCTTATTGATCTTCTTTTCCATTTCTCGCAGACTCACCAGATCAGCTGCATAAACCGAATTACGCTTTCCGGTAATTTCATCCTTGTAACGATACTCATAACGTCCATCCGGGCGCTGGTATTCACCTGTTTTTAAATTTCTGCCTTTATTATCTTTTCTTGCCATATCAATCATTCCTTTCACTTCATTTTTCGTTATTCGGAATGATTTTTGTCCTGTCGGTATCAGTCATTTACTGCCTGATATCTGCTCACAGATTAACATAATATTTTATGATTTCCAAGGGTAAATTCCTGCAAAATGCTAATTTTTATTTGCCTTTTTTATAGGAATATTTTTCACTTTTCATTCCGAAGGAAAGTTGTTGTATTTTATCCTCTCATCTTTCATTACACTGCCATTGCATCAATATATTTTTTTATCTTATCCACGTTATAAAGAACACGTCTTCCAACAATCACTCTTGCTTCTGCATAGTCTGCAATTTTCTTTGCAGTTACTTCTCCGCAGGATAACATTGCCATTAATCCTTCAATATCTACCGTCAGACGGTTTTCAGCCTTATACTCTGTTGTTTTTCTCATGATGCACATACCTCCTTTCCTCCGTATTCTTCTGCATCACCTCCCAGACAGCGGTTATGCCCGTTGTCAGTACACTCTACTTTTTGTTTAGACTTCTTACAATGATTTTCCATTCCGTTCGACGTGTTGGCTTCCATTTGTATATGGCGGTGTCAACGTTACAATTGACCTCTATCAGAAATCTTTCTGAATACTGGCAGCTTCTTCTCAAGCATACCAGCCGTTGCCGGAGTATCTTCGGTTTCCACATACTACTCTCTGATACAGCGATGGAATCCTGTGTTACCTTTAAGCCCCGAAAGGCACCCATACAGCTCATTCAATTTTCAATGTTCAACAATCAAAAGTTTTGTAGGTATACATTTTTGTACCTATTTCGATTTAATGCCATTATATCCCCAGTTACTGCTAATGTCAATAGCACTTCATGTGTTTTAGGTTCTTTTTTGTACTCTTTTTCATTGATTTTCTGCCAGCTTGTGTTATAATATGGACAAATAGTTATTCATTTCTTGATTTCACTATCTTTAACGGATGTTTATCAGGACTAATGCAGAGGTGACTTTATGAATTTTAATCTGAAACTAAAAAAAATCCGGACATTCCGGAAAATGACACAAAAAGAACTGTCAGAGAAGATCGGACTGACCGATCAGCATAGAATTGTACAATATGAAAAAGGTGTTCGTGTTCCAAAAAAAGATCTGGTTGATAAAATGGCTAAGGCTCTTGATGTTAATCCTTATACCCTCTATGATACCGCTGGACGTGACGCTTCCGAAATGATGGAACTGCTTTTCTGGCTGGATGAATTTAACCCATCTGCCCTGCATCTGTTTCTACCTCGGAAATTTCCTGGTGAAAAATGCAATGAAGTAGCTGACACTTCCGTTTACTACCATGACAACGATAGTTGGCCTGCTCATGCACCTGTCTGTATGTGGTTTGACTATGGAGTTCTGAATGATTTTCTGAAAGAATGGGTGGTTCGAATGGATGAACTGAAATCCGGTGTGATTACCAGAGATGAATATTTTGAATGGAAAATCAACTGGCCGTATACCTGTGATGATTGTGGAAAACGGAAACCCTCAAAACAGTGGCGGAAATCAAACGAATAGAATTTAGTGAAACTTAGCAAAACTTAAATTCACTGTATTTTTTCTCTTTGCTCAAAAAAGGCACTGCAAACCAATAATTCTATGGTTTTCAGTGCCTTTTGTTCTATACACTAAGTTTCCAATTTGCTGCTTCCGTCTGCAGATCAACCAGCTTACGATATAGACCATTTTTCTTCATAAGCGTATCATGGTTTCCTTTTTCTGCCACAACACCTTTATCCAGAACAACGATCTGATCCGCTGCTTCAATCGTTCTCATCCTATGAGCGATTACCAGAACTGTCTTCCCACTGACTAGTTCAGATATCGCTTCCTGTATCTGTGTTTCACTGTCCACATCTAAAGAAGCAGTTGCTTCATCCAGTAAAATAACAGGTGCATCTTTTAAAAGTGCACGGGCAATGGAAAGACGTTGGCACTCCCCGCCAGAAAGCGTAGAACCATTTTCTCCGATTACCGTCTGATAACCCTGCGGCAATTTTTCGATAAAATCATGACATTTTGCAGCCTTTGCTGCAGCAATAACATCCTCATCACTTGCACCTTTTCGTCCGACACGGATATTTTCCATAATTGTATTATTGAAAAGAACAACATCCTGAAAAACAATCGAAAAATCTTTCATCAATGCGACCGGATCAATTTTTGCGATATCTGCACCACCAAGTGTAATTTTCCCACCATCCACGTCATAGAATTTAGCTGCCAGTTTTGCTATGGTGCTCTTACCACCGCCGGATGGTCCTACTAATGCAGTCACCTGTCCCTGTTTTGCAGTAAAAGATACATCTTTTAAAACTGTTTTTCCTGTTTCATAAGAAAACTTCACATGGTCAAAAATCACATCATATCCTTTGGTGTGATACTCTGTCTGCCCGTTTTCTAACGGATATTCCTGGATTTCTTTCAAGCGTTTTACCTGTAAATTCACACCAAAAAGTTCTGCCATATTCGCCATAGCTCCAGAAAGTGGATCATACAGACGGGAGGCTGCGATCAAATATAGAATATAAGTAAACAGATCAATTTTTTCCTTTAAAATCAGCGAACTTCCCACAACAATAACCGTTGCCAGTCCAAGCCGTAAGACCATCTGACCGGTTGTAAGAAGACTCGCACTGACCATTTCACTGGAAATCTGCGCTTTTTCTGCTGCATCCAATTTCGCATCCAGTTTCTCCAGATAAGTTTTCTCCTGATTACATGCCTTAATATCCTGTACCGTTTCCAGACATTCCTGTATTCCTTCTGACAAATCAATTCTTGTTGTCATATATTTCTTTGCAAGCAGTTCCTGCCACTTGCGTGAAAGAAGAACAATTGCAAATGCCACCGGTGCAACCCACAAAAGAGCAATTCCCATTTTCCAGTTCATAACAAGAAGTACCAGACACACAATACTTGTAGAAATAAGTGCTCCAAAAAATTGCGGAACTGTATGGGAAAACGCATGCTCAAAACTGGCACAGTCGCCCATAATTGTACTTGTCAGATCAGCAAGGTCACGTTCATGGAAAAATCCAAGCGGTAACGTCCTGAGCTTTTCTGCAAGTGTAATGCGTCTACGTTCACTTTCCTCATAGGTACCAATATAGGCTTTTGTATACTGCAGATAATGAAGGACAAAAATAATCACTAAAATGATAATTCCAACAACTGTACATCCTGCAAATCCTGCCACTTTTTCTTCCATTCCAAGAGCCATAGGAAGCATCGTATTTAATACTATTGCAAGTAGGGCAACCGGGAGCATCAGACTGATATTTGCCAGTACAGAATAAACAATTGCTTTAAAAAGATCCTTTGCACCCTGGACACTCAGAGCGTATTTTTTCTGTAATCTGTTAATCATGATTTTCCTCCTTTCTCACAGTCGTTCCAACCTTCCAGATAATCTGTGTCTGATATTCTTTCCACATGGATGCGTAGACACCATTCTGTTTCAGCAATTCATCATGATTGCCTCGTTCTATTATTTTTCCATCACCAAAGACCAGAATCATATCTGCATCCTGAATCGTGGACAGACGATGTGCAATCATAAGTACTGTTTTTCCGCTGGTCAGTCCTTCAAAGGCAAGCTGGATCTGATGCTCATTTTCCGCATCTGCAAAAGCTGTCGCTTCATCAAGTATAATAATTGGTGCATCTTTCAGAATTGCACGTGCTAATGCAATCCGCTGATTTTCACCACCCGACAGATAGGTTCCTCCACTTCCAACTATAGTATCCAAACCATTTGGAAGTCTCTCTATGATATCCTGACATTGTGCTGCTTCTGCCGCTCTCATCACTTCTTCACGTGTGGCATCTGGCCTGGAAGCTCTAATATTTTCAAGTAAGGTATCATTGAAAAGACGGGTGTTCTGGAACACAAATGCAATCTGATCCATGAGGTCATTTTTAGCAATCTCACGAACATCCACACCACCCACTAAGACGTCTCCTTCCTGCACATCATAAAAACGTGGAATCAGACTGGCCGCTGTAGATTTGCCACTACCGGAAGCTCCGACTAATGCAATTTTCTTACCATCAGGGACTTCGAAGCTTACATGATACAATGCTTTTTTCTTAGCACCTGGATAAGTAAAAGAAACATCCTCGAATACAACAGAAGCATCCTTTGGCTGTTTTTGTGTATTTGATTCTTTAAGCGGTTTTTCCTGCAAAATTGCTTCTATTCTGCTTACTGCACTTTTTGCCGCCATTAACTGTTCGCTTGCAAACATGATTCGATTCATCATTGTTGTACAAACTGGCGTAAACAGACTGTAAAACAGGAAATCTAAAAACAGTTTCTGACGATCCGCCTGTCCACTTGCTGCCGAAAAAAGCATCAGTGCAGTCGGGATCAACAAAATAAAAGTTCCATTTAAAGTAATGTTAAATCCCGTCAATGGGATACGACAGCAGATTGCATATCCACTGGCATATTTTTTGTATTCTTCAATCGCTGCATGAAAGTTTTTGAATGAGTAAATGGTTTGCTGGAATACCTTTACAACCGGGATTCCACGAACGAATTCTACCGCTTCTTTATTCATATTTTCCAGTGCGGTCATGTATCCCGACATAAAATCGGCATTATCTCCACCCATCATTTTCTTTAAGAAAAATACACTGATTGCCAGTGGAATCAAACAACAGATTCCAAGTCTCCAGTCAAAGACAAACAACAAACTGATGACTGCAACCGGCATAACAACTGCACCGGTCAGATCCGGCAACTGATGTGCCAGAAACCCTTCGGTCAGTCCAGCATTGTCATCAATAATTTTCCGAAGTCTGCCACTGGCATTCTGACTGAAATATCCAAGCGGTAACGTGACAATATGGTGCATTGCCTCTTTTTTCATATTGGTAGCTGTACGAAATGCTGCCAGATGCGAACAACATAATGCTACAAAATATAATAAAATACTAAGTAACGAAAATGCTACTGCAAGCCACGCATAATGCCCACTGGAAGCTGCCAGTGACAAATCTCCCTTTTTCATCGCATACAAGATATCCCGAATCACAAACCAGATACAGACAAATGGAATAATAGAAAGCACCGTGGATATTCCTGCCAGAATGCAGCTGGCAATAGTCAACCAATGACGTTTCCCTGCAAATCCCCACATCCGGGATAACTCGGCATTTTCTTTTTGCTCATGACCTTATATCCTCCTCAAAAAGCCGGTGGCATCAGAATCTCTCCGATTTCCACCGACTCAAATTTATTTTCACTATTCAGACAGATTCTCTTTACAGAATAACTGTATACAGTTCTCAACATCGGCTTTCGTATAGTCAACAGAAATTCCTGCTGCCAGCCAATAAGCATATTCACCTGCATCATATTTTTCCAATGCATCCAGGTCACTTCCATATCTGAACTCAATGTGCCATGTAGTTTTCATCGTATCCGGAGCGATACAGAAATAGGTAAACTCGCCGGAATCAGCATCATCACTTTCGTAGATGTACAGACCACGCGTTTCTTCCATACCTACGTAATGATAAGAATGACTGAATACATCATTCCCCTCTTCATCCACACCAGATATTGTTGTTCCGTCAAACGTGAACTGATCTATATTCTGTAAAAATTCACAGTCGTATGCCATATTTCCATCCTTGTAGGTTTCCACTGCTTCTTCACCGGTGACTGTTCCAGTTACCATAGAAGACATTTTTTCAACAGCCGCCTGAGCATTATCCTCTCCTACAATTGCAGCACTGTCATCGAGCCACAGCTGATCGTATTCATCTGCCAGAATAACCGGCCACAGTTCCTGATAAGTACCTTTCAGATCGCATAAAAGCTGATCTGCTGCATCCTGATTCTCATCAGTTTCACTTTCCTTCTGTACGCTTGTAGTCTGTTCTTCTGTAGCACTGTTTTCTGTTTGCTTTGTTTCAGATGTGCTACTGCTTGTATTTCCACATCCCGTCAATAAAGAAATAGACAAAGTTGCTGCTAAAAACAAACTTGTTAATAATTTTCTCTGTTTCATTATAATCCTCCTAAATAAAAAATATGCATTAGTTAGTATTATCTAACCAATACATATTTTATCTGGTACTAATATGAAACTCAATGACCTGGCAGACTAGTTTCTATCCAATCAGACATTCTTTTTATACTCCGTTGGTGTCATTCCATATTCACCTCGAAATGCCGAAGTAAATTTATTGGGATTTGTATATCCGATTTCTGTTGCGATTTCACCTACAGATAAATTCCCCTCCCGTAATAATTTTTCAGCAATTTGTAAACGATAAGTCCGGAGATACGCATAAACAGGTGCACCATACATTCCCTTAAAACAACGTTTCATTGCCGTAGGTGATATTTCAAAACGCTCTGCCAACTCCTCAATTGTATAATGTTCTTTGATATGTCCTACAATAAAATCATGAATCTGTCTGGTACAGTTCCTTTGCGATTTTGAGAAATAAACATAGTCGTTCTTAATCCTGTCAAAATCCATTTCTGTTAGTATCAATAAAAGCTCCAGAAGCTTTATTCTGATATAACTAGGCTTTATATGTTCCTGAACAGTATATAATTCCGAAAATATATGTTGGACAGTTTCATTTGCACGAACCATATAAAAATCCTGTTTTCCTGCAAACTCTGAAATTCGAGTAAGATTAATAGAAAGAAGTTTCAAGATTCTTCTCATCTCATCTGTAATTTCTTCCAACTCAATCGTTATCGTTATCCCATGATAATGGGAAGTAGGAAATGTTGATGTATGTGATTTCTTATGCAAGGTACAAATGGATAAATTTCCCGCTGCCATATAGCAATAACTACGCTCTCCAAACGCACACTCACACCGCCCCTCCCGACAATAATTAATTTCAATAAATCCAGGACGTGGACTCTGCATCTTATTACAATATTCCATATGCATATCATTATAGACCAGCTCCATTCCTGGAAATGTCTGATATACGGCGATATCTCCTGTACCACTTTCATTCTCAAGATGAAATCTTGAACATATAGCATCTTCTTTTTTTCTCCGGACAGAAGATCCATATAAATCAACACTTCTGAAATCCGATTCCACTTCCGAAGACGCAAAAAGTATATCTCCAGCAACCTTATATGGATTGTCCTCTGTTGTTACTGTTCTCATATTACACCTGTCCACTTTCTTCCGCTGCTTTTTTTACTTTTGTCTCCTCTTTCATAAAACATCATAGCTTATCTCCTTCAGCAATTAGTTTTATCTAACTTTCTCATATAAAAAAATGTTACCTTATAAAGCTCCAGTCCCTACAATAGGTAACATCGTTTGAGTTTCTATACTCTTTCAGTGTAACACCGTTAGGACTGACTGACAAGAAAATATAGAAATTCATTATAGCAAATAAATTCGATTTATTGTTCAATAGCCAACATTCTTATTATTCAAATATATTCTAATCAGAACAGCCCCTACATTTATGACAAAAATCACAAACAGCAGATTAAATGGCAAATATTCCCGTATCAAGTTTCCTAATACCGCAATAAAGGAAAAGCTGGCTATCAAAACCATTTTATAAATATCATCCCATATCTTTCGATACCGTTCAATTCCGCCCCATACAAGAAATACACCCCCGACAATTCCCGCCATAATCACAGCACTTGAAAATATTCGTTCAAAAACTACCTCTCCCGTAGAATATCCCATATAATCCAGCTGTTCAAACCATATCGCATACTTTCTGCACCAATTAACTGGCAACATAATCAGTTGCATTAAATCCCTTTGAAATGCTCCATTCTGAATAAGTGAAAAGAATATGACACAAAGATATCCCCAAGCCCAGAAAAACTGTATTTCTTTCATATCCTCCATTTCCGATTTTGCTTTTCTCCTGGCTTTTTGTATCTCCATATCTGCCCGTTTCTTTTCCCTTTCAGCCTGATACTCTGCCTGTCTTGCCTGTTTTTCTGCTTCTTCCTGTTTTTGCTGTGCCTGTTCAACCGCTTTCACCGACGATTGGTTCACCTGTGTCTGTAATTTAGAGTTCTGGTCCCGAACGTCTTTTATTTCTTCTTCGAGCTGCTCTTGCTCGTTCCTGCTCATTAAGCCATTTCTGTTTCTCAGATCGTCGTTGCTCTGCTGAAGCGACTGATTCAGCTTCTGCGTTTCGGACAGTTCGGTTGTCAGACGCTGAATTTCTACGGTTGATTTCCGAATTTCTTCTCGCAATCTCTGCCTGTCGGATAAGATTGTCTGTTTCTCTTCTTCCAGTGTCTGTATCTGCTTTTTCTGTGTTCGCATGAACTCTTTCGCTTTTTCGAAACTTTGTACGAGAATATCCCTCTCCACTTTGAGCTTGATCGGTGATTCCTCTGGTGTCTGTGATGGCTGCGTCAAGCTCTCTGTAATAGTTGCTGAGTTCTTCGTTTGCTCTGCTGTCTCTGTCGGCTGCAACTCTGGATTTTTCCCTATTTCCATTAAATTCATTCTCCAAGCCCTCCTTGCTGATGTCCAGATGGAATGTTTTGGATAGATTGCTGTCACGCACTTTCTTTCCATCCTGATTCTGGAATGTGATGTGCTTCCGTTTCTCTGTCCAATTTACGTTCCACCCGAACTGCTTCATTTTTTCTATAAACTTTTCTTTGCTGATACAATTTTCCAGTGCCTTTAACACTGCCATTGCACAATCCGCTACAAAGCTGTCCCTTACCTGTTGCCGGAACAGGTTATATTTATCCTTGTTCCATGCAATAACTTCGCCTTTTTCGATTTCACTGCCGTCAAAGTGTTTTCCTTTTTCTGCAATGGTCAATCCACGTTCCCGGCACATTTGATTGGTAAGCTGTTTCATACATTCCAGATCCTTTTTGGTGTTATGCAGCTTTCTCCCATCTTCATAACTTACTGAATTGGTAACCAGATGGCAGTGGATATGGTTTTTATCCTTATGCACAGCCACTAAGGTCTGGAATCCACTGAACCATTTTTCTGCAAACTCTTTTCCAAATTCAAACGCCTGCTCCGGGGTGATCTGCTCATCTTTATGCCAGGAAATAATGTTGTGGGCATACATTCTCCCGGTATCTTTATTCCACATCTTCTTTTCTTCCAGAAAGGTTCTGTACACCAGATCATAGTCAATCTCATCATGGCGATACGGGCCTGTTACATAGGTAAGCAGTTCGCTGGTCTTGTCCTGTCGCAATACATATTCGATGCAGTTTCTCATTGCTCCATGTGTATTTGTCCGCTTATTAATCGTCTTATTAACTGCCATATCCTCTCACTCTCCTTCCGATACTTGAGAATATTTTTGTTGAGGAAATACAACATACTGTCATTTGGAACTTCTCCATCTGTATGCAGCTTTCTTGCAATCTGATTGATATTTGTAGTAGCTCCCCGAAGCTGACTGAGAATATCTGCAAACATCTGGTTCAATCTTTTTAATTCTTCCACTTCCTCTGTAGAAGCTATCTTCAAATCTGCGATTGCTTTTATTACAACTTCCTGCTGTGTTCTTCCTGATTCTTTAACCTTGCTCTGAAACAGATCGTATTCCTCTTTATTCATCCGTATGGTTACTGTATAATTTCGTTTTCTCATAGGCATTCGTCTCCTTTCTTTGCTTGATTTTTATTCTTTATTAACAGACAAATCATTCTGACCGATAAATTAACAACGGGATTCCATAAGGGGCAACGCCCCTTTGGTGGGTGCAGGGTGAAACCCTAGTCAATCAGTAAGTGTTCTGTAGAAATGTCCGGTGGACATTTCGCAGGAATACTTACGCCATTGACGTGCCGGGGTTCCAAGGGGCAGAGCCCTCTGGCAAGTTTAGGAACAGCCCAAAGGCTGGCTCCGGTGCAGAGTGGCTTGCCACTTTGCGAAACTTGCCTGTCATCTCCCCACTACTGAAGCAACACTAGCCAAGCAACATTTTCCCCACTGCATTATCAAATCTAAATGGAGATGACAGTGGTTTTGTGGTGCAGGGACAGACTGTGGAAGAAATAGAAAAGCTCCCATTTCGATAGATTTTCTCTTTCTGAAACAGACTGTTCATGCATCACTCCGATGCGAAGTATCGGACAATCATGTGCCGTATCCGGCACTCTATTCTTTTCTTCGCCTTGCTTGTTCAATCCACCCATCTGCCAACGCTTTTCTGTTATATTTTCCTGTTATTTCTGTCTTTCTTTTTCTGGATCTCTTTCCATTTCTGCTAAAAGACATAAAAATAGCAGTCATAAACATTTCTCCAATTTATAATGTCTGAAATGTCACCACTGCCATTATCTTTTTCTGCTATTCTGTTTTTGTAAAGCTAGTCCTTACTGTCAGTCTGTTTTCCTGTTACTGCTATTCCATAACCATCTAAAAACTGTCCGCAAAATCCAATGCTGCATCCATATCAGCTTCTTTTTCCCAATCCAGATTATCCTCCATAATCTCTCCATCCGTTTTCTCCATTGTCAGTGTTCTGTCCGGCAGATCACTTTCTCCTACCAATTCTTTTACAAACGGTACAAGCATTTCCATCAGATTCTTCGCTATAGCCATCGGGACGGATTCTTTCACTCCATCCCTGACAGCTGTTTCCACTCTTTCCAGAAAAGCATCTTCCTTTTCTCTGGTTTCCAGATACGGATCTGCTTCATTCCTGTACTCTCTGGAAAAATAATCATTCAACGCCACTACAACTGCTCTGGTGTACGATTTATATTTCTCCCTGTCCATTGTCTGCAAATATTCCCATGCCTTTCTGTCTTGTTCATCACAAAGATTCAAACGGATATTTGTATTGATGATTTTCCGTTCTTTTCTCATACAAGCATCCCTCCGTTTCTCTGGATTTTCCTTACGGTCATTGCTTCATAACCTTTCGCTGTGGCACAGATGTCCCGTACAATCGTTACCCGGCTCTTGTCATATTCTCCAAAATTCTGAATCATACAGCCGCCACCGCCGACCACATACAGACGCATCAGTTCTGGATTATATTCCCGTTCCCTCAGCTTATGGAAGATTTCTTTCGTATAATCCCCGGCTGCTTTGCGAATGACTGAAAGATATTTTTCACCAATGTCTGCTGTCCCGGTACGGATCACCTGCTCAATCACCAACTCGTCCACCACCGTTCCCAGTTCTTTCAGCAGGGATTCCCTGACAGCAAGCACACACTGGTGTGTTCCATATTTCTCTGTAAAACATTTCTTCTCTAATGGACGTGAATTATTGATATACATGATATTCATAGTTCCATTTCCAATATCTGCCAGCATATTGATGCCTTTAAAATCCTGTAAGCGGTAAAAGGCTGCTGCAAATCCCTGTGGGTAAATGTCTGCTCCTGCAAACTCCACATGATATTCTTTATTGCGGAATGTAAAATCTACACATTCATTCTGGAGAAGATATTTCTGGAAATCTTCTTTCTGTGTAGCTACCCAGGTAAGGGGAAGTCCGGCTGCAATGTGTACCTTTGCCCGGTTCATTCCTTTCCCATCCAGTTCCCTTGCGATAGCCGCCAACGTCAGCACATAATAATCCTCGTCCTGTGTTTTCTCTGCACAGAACTCCTTGTGTTCCTCTCCGATCTGGTAATACATGCCATTGTAAACAAGAAGATTATTCTGAAAGATTGGCTCCTTATCATATCTGGCTACACCGGATGGAAAGCATCTGGTGGCTGTTTTCATGTTTCCATACCCATGATCAATCCCGATCACCATAACTATCTCATTATTGTTGTTTTTCATCATTCTCATAATCATACCTCATACTTTCTTAACTTTTATTTTTGGCTTTCTCCCAAATTCGGGAAAAACTTATATTTGTATCAGCTAAAATGTTGATACATAAAAGGGCAGTCAGTGTAAAAAAAGCAAAATTTTATGTACTCTGGCAGCTATCTTTATTATTTCTCCTGCTCCGGTAACATTTCTTTTTGCTTATTTTGCCCTAAATGCCCTTAATTCCCTGATTCATATTTAATTGTAACTGTTTATAATCTGTATCTGTTTCTTCAAAAGGTATTCTTTCTT
>ENA-OQKQ01000403-OQKQ01000403.1-human-gut-metagenome-genome-assembly--contig:-NODE-403-length-14961-cov-2.857018_pt1 | contig 14961 bp, 19 predicted proteins | sample MGYA00242651_ERZ504803 | MGnify/ENA primary metagenome ERZ504803 (study PRJEB26092, sample SAMD00036380) | human gut metagenome | host: Homo sapiens | study: EMG produced TPA metagenomics assembly of...
CGCCCTGCGGGTAAGCCGCACCCTGCGGGACACCGCCTACCGTGCCATGCAGGCGCGGGAAGCACTGGAAAAAAAGTTGGGGCGGGAGCCCACCATGGACGAGATCGCCGCTGCAGCCGGGCTTGCCCGGCGCGAGGTGACCGCCGCGCTGGAATCTGTGGTAGAGCCGCTCAGCCTTGACGAGCCGGTGTACACCGACGGCGGCGATGCGATGTACGTCATCGACCAAGTGCGGGACCCGGACAGCGAGGAAAGCTGGATCAGCGGGTTGCAGTTCCGCGATACGGTAGCCGCTCTTTCGCCCCGGGAAAAGCGCATCATGGAGCTGCGATATCTGCGCGGTAAGACCCAGATGGAGGTGGCGCAGGAGATCGGCATCAGTCAGGCGCAGGTAAGCCGGCTGGAAAAGGCGCGTTGCAACAGTTCCACACCGGGGGATAAAGGCAGCCGCCTGAAAACCCTCTCAGTCAATGCCAGCCCCCTAGAAGGGGGAGCGTGGCGCGCAAGCGCCTGAGAGGGTTCCGTCCCAGCAAAAAAGACCGCTGCGCAGTGCAGCGGCTTTTTTTGGGCTTCAGCGGCGGCTGTATCTGCGCCGGGTGGCAGCCCCGCCCCGCAGGTGGCGCTCGGCCTTGTTGCGGGCCAGCACGGCGCGCACCTGCCCGTACAGCGCCGGGCTGATGCTGCGCAGCCGCACGGCAACGTCCTTGTGCACGGTGGACTTGCTGCACCCGAACGCAGCCGCCGCTGCCCGCACCGTGGCGTTGTGGGCGGCAATGTACTCCCCCAGCTGCACGGCACGCTGTTCCGGATCGGCTTTCATATCCCGCCTCCCTGCGTTCCAGCTTTGCAATGGTATAACATACGCGCCGCCGGGGCGGATTATGTCTGCGGGCTTGACTTTTTGTCCCACGGCGCGTATACTGTGGGCGGACATAAAAACAGGGGCGCCGTAAGGCTGAGATCCGCATAGCGCGGAGTACCCTTTACCTGATCCGGGCAATGCCGGCGTAGGGAGTTTGCGGAACCGTCCGGTACGTTCAACAAACCTCCATGCGTCTGCTGCCAGCAGGCGCATTTTGTTTTTGTGTACTACTATGAGAGAGGAATTTTTCATCATGTCTAAAACCTATTCCAAGACCCGCATTCTGGTGGAATGCGCCCTGATGATCGCTATTGGCACGGTGCTTTCCAACATCAAGTTCTTCACCATGCCCAATGGCGGCAGCATTACCCTGCTGAGTATGCTGCCCTTTGTGCTGGTGTCCTTCCGCCACGGCGCAAAGTGGGGGCTGTTCACTGGTTTCGTGAACTCCTGCCTGCAAATGATCATGGGCTTCTACCCTCCTCCCGCTTCCACCTTCCTCTACTTCCTCGGTGAGGTGCTGCTGGACTATGTGCTGGCCTTTATGGCACTGGGTCTGGCCGAGTTGTTCGCCCGCCCCTTCAAGAACCGCACCGTGGGTGTGGCCGTAGGCACCTTTGCCGCCGGTTTCCTGCGCTTTATGTGCAGCTTTTTGTCCGGTGTGCTGGTGTGGGGCAACCTGAGCGATGGTCTGGCCGCATGGACTTACAGCCTGACCTACAACGGCAGCTATATGCTGCCCGAGACCCTGCTCACCATGGTGGCCGCTGTGCTGCTGTGCCGCGTGGCCCCGCAGATCTTTGACCGTCAGGCACGCTAAGGTGTAGTTTTTCCCAAAAGAGCACTCCCCCGCTTTTTCGATCCCCGCCGGGCACACGCCCTGCGGGGATCTTTGCTGCAAAAAATTTGCAAAAAACTGTTGACAAGTGCTTCTGCGGCTGGTATAATTACACACGTCGTCAGGCACGGGGACAAACATCTGGGGGTTTAGCTCAGCTGGGAGAGCGCTTGCATGGCATGCAAGAGGTCACCGGTTCGATCCCGGTAATCTCCACCAGAACCAAAGCACCACACGGAAACGTGTGGTGCTTTTTTGTTGTTGCCAAACGAGTGAGGGCTTAGCTCACCCAGGGGAGCGCCGTGCATGGACTGCAAGAGGGTCACCGTGATCAGAATCGGCCCGGTAATCTCCACCAGAAGGAAAAAGCACTACACAGAAACGTGTGGTGCTTTTTTGTGTTGCCAAACGAGTGAGGGCTTAGCTCACCCAGGGGAGCGCCGTGCATGGACTGCAAGAGGGTCACCGTGATCAGAGTCGGCCCGGTATTCTCCACCAGAAGGAAAAGCACCGCACGGAAACGTGTGGTGCTTTTCTTTTTATACAGACGCAGAAAAAGGCGGGAGCTTCCCACAAAAGGGAAAGCCACCGCCTTTGTTGATCATCGGATGAGCCAGCCGTAATCCTGTCTGCAATCTACCACATGATCTGCATAAACCGTATGATCTACGATCTGGAAGATAAGCATATAGCGTTTTTCAAACAAGATAAATCGGTAAGCATTTTTAGGAATGTATTCGCCTTTGAGCCATGGGCAGCGCTGCGGCATCTGCTCCAGAGATTTTGCAGCCTTTTCAAATTCCGCTGTAAGCCGCTCTGCTGCTGCAGGGTTGACCTGTGCCAGAAATGCGGCGTGGGACACCAGCATCTGAGCTAGCCCGTTGCTGACACGATCACACGGTATTTATTTTGCTGCTCCATGTCCGGCGGCCTCCTTGATCGCACTGCGCATCATGGAAGTGACCCTCGTCAATCGAATAGCCCTCGCTTCCACGCATCCGGTCCTCTTCCACGGAAAGCAGCTCTTCGCGGAGCTTCAGCATTTTTTCACGGCGGTTGTAGGTTTCGATGTCCATGACGACCAAGTCACCCTCGCCGTTTTGGTGAGAAAAATCGGCTCAGCGGTTTCTCTGCACAGATCGGCGATCTCGTTGTAGTTCTGACGAATCGCTGCAGATGGACGGATATTCATAAAAGCACCTCCTGCTCCTGAACGATCTATAATAGTAAAATTCTAATTATATTATATCCATATTGTGCAACGAAGTCAATGCGAACAGCTGTCACTTCGTTCTCCGGTTCGATCCCGGTAATCTCCACCAGATCAGAAAGGCATCACACATTGTGTGGTGCCTTTTTGTTTGCATTGCAGCAGGAAAACACACAAAAATTTCTGCCCACTGCCGCAACCTGCGTGAAACGGGCTGTTTTGTGCGCGAATGGCAGACCACGGAAGGCGGAACTTGTGCTATAATATAAAAAACAGGGAAGCAGAAGGAACAGGGGGTGCAGCAATGAACCTGCAGACGGCGATCGTGGAAGACAGCAAGCCGGATGCCGAACGGTTGAAACAGCTGCTGAAAAAGGCATTTGAAAATGAGAATATATCCTGCAGCTGTTTTGCCAGCGGAGATGAATTTTTGCGGGCCGGCGGGCGCGAAGGGTATCAGGTGGTGTTTCTGGACATCTGCATGGAGGGCACCAATGGCATTGAGACGGCGCAGCGGCTGCGTGCGGCCGACCCGGACCTGCTGATCGTGTTTGTGACATCCTCGCCGGAGTACGTGTGGGATGCCTTTCCGGTACATCCATTCGATTATCTGCTCAAGCCTTATAAGGAAGAAAAGTTTGAGCAGCTGGCAGGGGAGCTGCGGCGGGTGCTGTGCCGCCAGCAGCCAGAGCTGGAGGTGCGCATTGCCCGGCAGATCGTGCGGCTGCCGCTGACCAAGATCTACTATGCTACGGCACAGAACCATTATGTGCGTGTGGTCACGGATGACGGCGAGTGCCGGGCCACGGCAAATTTTGCACAGGTGCAGGAACAGCTTCAGACCCAGCCGGAATTTCTGGTGTGCAACCGCGGCGTGATCATCAACATGTCCAAGGTGCTGCGGTTTGAGGGCGACTGCATTGAAATGCTGGATGGGACTCATCTGCCGGTGCGGCAGAAGGACAAAAACAGCCTGCTTGCCCAATTTACGCAGTACCAGTTCCGTGGTATGCAGCGGGAATTCTGACCCGGAAAGGAGAGCGCTTGTGAATTTTGCATTGTTTGGACGTTTTTTTCTGGAATTTGCAATGATGTATCCGGCAGAATACCTCTGCCTTGCCTCGCTGCAGGAGCACTTGCGTGCACCGCGTAAAACCTATGCCATCGGTGCGTCGGCGATCACACTGATGGGTCTGGCTGGCGCAGCGGTGTGCTGCATGCTGGACATGGAAACGAACTTCCTGCTCATCCCGCTGCTCATCATCAGCTCTGGCTGCTGCGCTGGCGCACCGACCGGGAAGTATCGATCAGCCAGACCATGTTTCTGTTCTCGGTGTCGGCAGTGATGATGTCTGTGTGCACCCTGCTTGCCATTGTGCTGAACGCGGAAGCTGAGCTGGACAATGCACAGCCGGTGTTTCTGCCCAGCACCTCGGTCATCTGCCTGACCCTCTCGGTGATACTCAGCGCCATCTTCCGCTTTACGGCAGTGCGCTGGAGCCGGTGGCTGCTGCAGGAGTACCACGGCGAAGCCTTCTGGGAGTCGGCATGGCCGCTGCCGGCACTGTACGCGGCGTTTCTGGTGTTCTGTATGCCGAAGGAGATCGGCGTCATCCTGATGAACCGCATCCGCATCATCGCGGTGCTGGCAGTGAGCATCTCGCTGCTGGGCATCTTTCTGCTGCTGTACGAGATGTACCGCGTGGCAAAGGAGTATGCCCGCAGCTCCCAGCTGGACCGCGAAAACCAGCTGCTGGCCGTGGAGTCCCGCCGCTATATGGAGCTGCGCAGCTATCTGGAACAGACCCGCCACCTGCGGCACGATTTCCGCCAGCACCTGCATGTGATCTCCGGCCTGACCGAGGCCGGGCGGCTGGATGAACTGAAAAGCTACCTGAGCCAGTACGAGAGCGAACTCAGCGATGCCAGACCCACCCTGTGCGTCAACGCTGCGGTGGATGCGCTTGCCGGCCACTACGACTACGAGGCCCGGAGACAGGGCATCCAGATCGAATGGAAGCTGGAACTGCCCAAGCTCCTGCCCCTGCCGGAGGCCGACCTGTGCACCATTCTTGGCAACCTGCTGGAAAATGCGCTCCATGCCAGCCAGAAGCTGCCGCCGGAAGAACGGCAGGTCAAGGTGCTGGCCCGGATGCTCAGCCCGGCTATGATGGGCCTGATGGTGGAGAACCGCTACGATGGCGTGCTGAAAAAGCAGGGCGGCGTTCTGCACTCTACCAAGCATGACGGACAGGGCATCGGCCTTGTTTCCGTCGAAACTGCCGTGCACAGGTATCACGGCAATCTGACGGTGGAAACGAGCGGCAACGTTTTCCGGGCCAATGTGCTGCTGAACCTGTAAAATATTCCTGCCCCAAGGCACCGGCTTTTTTGCACAAGCCGGTGCCTTTTGATTGCACTTTTCCCGGGAGATCATGATACTTATTTATAAAAGGAAAGGCAGGAGGGGAGCATATGGCAGCAGAAAGCAAAACCGGCTGTTTCTTAAACTTTCCTAAAAAATCTTTATCCGGCCCAGCCCTCCCCCCGACGGGAGGGCTTTTTGCTGTCCGCACGACGCATACGGTCAAGTTGAAAAATGAATAAAATTTACACATAGAATGAGATGATTTTAGGCTGAATGAGCAAAGAATCGAAAGAAGTCCCATAATCATATTGACATAATGGGTAATAGGGTGTAAACTACGTGCATCGGGTCGAGCAAATCCGAAAATTGAGATCATTCAGGGAGGAAACGGCTATGATGTGTTGTTGCGCAATGTGTTGTTGTACCACAAACGCTTCCCGGACCGGCCGCCCTGCAGCATGGTATGCCGTGTGAGCATATCTGCATATTCTGTGTGGGAACACGCAGAAGGATCTGTCGCTGACCGCCTGGGAGCTTACTTGAAGAGGGAGCTTCCGGGCGTTTTGTTTTGACCCGCAAATCAGGATACAAGGGAGGAATCCGGCAATGGACTGGAATGCGATCCAGCAATATTTGCCGCTCTACCAGAAGGCCGCTGTACTTACCGTGCGGCTGGGCGTTGCAGGCATCATTTTTGCCATCATCATTGGCCTTGCCTGCGCAGTGATCCAGTATGACAAGGTGCCCGTTCTGCGGCAGATCGTGGGTGTTTACATCCAGCTGTCCCGCAACACACCGCTGCTGGTGCAGCTGTTCTTCATTTATTATGGTCTGCCCAAGGTGGGCATCCGCACCAATGCCGAGATCTGCGGCATTGCCGGTCTGGCGTTTCTGGGCGGCAGCTACATGGCCGAAGCGTTCCGCAGCGGTCTGGAAGCCATTGAGCCCATCCAGACCGAGAGTGCCTACAGCCTTGGCATGAACCGCTGGCAGACCATGCGCTACATCATTCTGCCGCAGGCCATGTCCACCAGTATGCCGGCTTTCATGGCAAATGTGATCTTCCTGCTCAAGGAGACCAGCGTGTTCAGCGCCATCAGCCTGATGGACCTGATGTTCACGGCAAAGGACCTGATCGGCATGTACTCCAAAACCATCGAATGTCTGTTCCTGCTGGTGGTGTTCTACCTTATCATTCTGCTGCCGGTGTCCATTGTGGGCAGCCTGATCGAAAGGAGGCTGCGCTATGCTGGATTTGGGTCTTGATGTCCTGTTCAAGGGCAAAAACATGGCCCGCCTGCTGGGCGGCCTTGGCGTTGCACTCAAGATCAGCGCCGTCTCGGTGATCATCAGCCTGCCGCTGGGCATCCTGCTGGGCGTGCTCATGACCTCCCGCAACCCCGTTATCAAGGCGATCCTGCGGCTGTATCTGGAGTTCGTCCGCATCATGCCGCAGATGGTGCTGCTGTTCCTCGTTTACTTCGGCACCACCCGTGCCTTTGGGTGGAACCTTTCCGGCGAGACGGCATCCATCATCGTGTTTGTGCTGTGGGGCACCGCAGAAATGAGCGACCTTGTGCGCGGTGCGCTGATCGCCATTCCGAAGCACCAGTATGAGAGCGCCGAGGCCCTTGGCATGAGCCGTGCGCAGACCTACTGGTACATCATCATTCCGCAGACGGTGCGCCGCCTGATCCCGCTGTCCATCAACCTGATTACCCGCATGATCAAGACCACCAGCCTTGTGCTGATGATCGGTGTGGTGGAAGTGATCAAGGTAGCACAGCAGATCATCGAGGCCAACCGCACCGCCAGCCCCAACGCAGCGTTTGGCATTTATCTCACGGTTTTCGTGTTATATTTCTTCGTATGCTGGCCCATCAGTCTGCTGGCATCCTATCTCGAAAAGAAATGGAAGTGACCGTACATGGCAGAACCTATTTTGACTGTTGAACATCTGATCAAGGCCTATGGCGAGACCCCCGTGCTGGATGATATCAGCTTTGCTGTCAAGCCCGGCGAGGTCATCGTGGTGGTCGGCCCTTCGGGCTGCGGCAAAAGCACCCTGCTGCGCTGTCTGAATGGTCTGGAGCCCACCCAGAGCGGCCGGGTGCGGCTGGGCAATGAGACCGTTGCCTACGGCGGTAAAAATCTGACTCAGCTGCGCCAGCGCATCGGCATGGTGTTCCAGAGCTACGAGCTGTTCCCGCACATGACGGTGCTGGACAATGTGCTTCTGGCACCCACCAAGGTGCAGAAGCGCCCCAAAGCGGAAGTGCAGCAGGAGGCCGAAGCTCTGCTGGACCGTGTGGGCCTGCTTGCCAAGAAAAACAGCTACCCGCGGGAGCTTTCCGGCGGACAGAAGCAGCGCGTTGCCATCGTGCGCGCACTGTGTATGCACCCGGAGATCCTTCTGTTTGACGAAGTGACCGCTGCCCTTGATCCGGAAATGGTGCGCGAGGTGCTGGACGTTATGCTGGACCTTGCCAAGCAGGGCAAGACCATGATCATCGTCACCCACGAAATGCAGTTTGCCCGCGCCATTGCCAACCGCGTCATCTTTCTGGATGGCGGCAAGATCGTGGAAGAAGCTGCACCGGCCGAGTTCTTTGACCGGCCCAAGACCGAGCGCGCGCAACGCTTCCTGCGCACCTTCACGTTTGATGCTGTGAAATGAGTCACAGATCAAGATAAAGGCTGCGGGTGTTCCGCAGCCAAATGGGAAAGATTTTGTAAAGGAGTAATCATTATGAAACAGTCTAAGATCTCTCGTCGTTCCTTCTTGCTGGGTCTGGGCGCAGTTTCCGCTGCCGCTGTTCTGACCGCATGCGGCGGCTCTTCTTCTGCTTCCACTGCAGCATCTGGCAGCGCAGCATCCGGCAGCAGCGTGGTCTACCGCACGCTGGATCAGATCAAGGAGTCCGGCACCATCAACATCGGCGTGTTCTCCGATAAGAACCCGTTCGGCTATGTGGACGAGAACGGCGAATATCAGGGCTATGATGTCTACTTTGCACGCCGTCTGGGCGAGGATCTGGGCGTAGAGATCAACTTCGTTTCTACCGAGGCTGCAAACCGCATCGAGTACCTGCAGACCGGCAAGGCGGATGTGATCCTGGCAAACTTCACCGTGACCCCGGAGCGCGCAGAGGAAGTGGACTTTGCTCTGCCTTACATGAACGTGGCTCTGGGTGTCATTTCTCCGGACAGCAACGTTATTACCACTCTGGACAACTGGAACGCTGACGATCAGATGATCGTCATTTCCGGCACCACCGCCGAGACCTACCTGACCAAGGAGTACCCCGACATTCCGCTGCAGAAGTACGATTCCTATGCAACGGCCAAGAATGCACTGGAGAACGGCAACGGCGTGGCATGGGCCAACGATAACACCGAGGTCATTGCATTTGCAAAGCAGAACACCGGCTACACGGTCGGCATTCCCTCTCTGGGCAGTCAGGACACCATTGCTCCCGCTGTGAGCCAGGGCAACACCACCGTTCTGGATTGGCTGAACGAGGAGATCAAGGCTCTGGGCGAGGAGAACTTCTTCCACAAGGACTATGAGGAGACTCTGGTGGATACCTACGGCCTTGACTATGAGGATGAGCTGGTCGTTGAGGGCGGCGTGACCGGCGGCGCAGATGCCGCATCCAGCGAAGCTGCTTCTTCGGAAGCCGCATCTTCTGAGGCTGCTGCTTCCGAAGTAGCTTCCAGCGCAGCCGCACAGTAAATAAAAACACCGAGCGGGCAGGAGAGGGCTGAACCTTTCCTGCCCGTTTTTGCATTGCACCATCTGCCGGAACGTGCTATACTGGAACAAAACAACTCCTGTCTGAAAAAACCTGAAAAAGAGGGGATGTTCCCAATGAAACGTGCCTATACGAACGGGATCCTGCTGGATGGCACCAAGCAGATGCAGCCGGAAGCGCACAAGATCCTGCTGACCGAGGATGATAAGATCATTGCCATTGTCGATGAGGGCGTGGATCTGGACGGTTATGAGGTGATCGATCTGCACGGAGGCTATCTGTGCCCGGGCCTGATCAACCTGCATGTGCATCTGGCAGGCAACGGCAAGCCCAGCGCAAAGCCGCGGGATAATGCTGCGCTGGTGCGCAAAATTCTGAGCAATGGCCTGACCCGTGTGGTGGCCTACAGGCTGGTATGCAGCTACGCGAAGCTGGAACTGCTGGGTGGCGTGACTACCATCCGCACCGTGGGCGGCATTGCAGATTTTGACACCCGCTGCCGTGATGATGCTGCAGCTGGCAAGCTGCTGGCACCGCGCATCCTTGCTGCCAACGAAGGCATTTCGGTGCCGGGCGGACATATGGCAGGCTCGGTGGCAGTTGCGGCCCATAACAATGCCGAAGCACTTGCTCAGCTCAAAAAGGCCAGCGGACAGAAGGTGGATCTTGTCAAGCTGATGATCACCGGCGGCGTGCTGGATGCCACGGAAAAGGGAACCCCCGGCGAGCTGAAGATGAAGCCGGAAATGGTCAAAGCCGTCTGCGACGAGGCCCACAAGCTGGGCTATACCGTGGCGGCACACACCGAGTCGCCAGAGGGCGTAAAGGTGGCGCTGGAAAACGGCGTGGATTCCATTGAGCACGGCGCAAAGATGGATGATGAGACCATCCGCCTGTATAAGGAGCGGGGAGCCTTTGTGTGCACCACCATCTCCCCGGCGCTGCCCTACGCACTGTTTGATACGGCGGTTTCCGGCGCTTCGGAAAAGGACCAGTATAACGGCAAGATCGTGTTTGACGGTGTGGTGGAAAGCGCAAAGACCGCCCTTGCCAACGGCATCCCGGTGGCCTTGGGCAACGATGTAGGCTGCCCGTACATCACCCAGTACGATTTCTGGCGGGAGCTGTGCTACTTCCACAAATACTGCGGTGTAAGCAACCAGTTCGCCCTGTACACGGCCACCCTGCGCAATGCTCAGCTGGCCGGAGTAGGAGACGTGACCGGTTCCATTGAGCCGGGCAAGAGCGCAGATTTTATTGTGACAAAGCACAACCCACTGGAAGACCTGCGTGCGCTGCAGCATCTGGAACTGGTGGTCTGCCGCGGCCATGTGATCAAAAAGCCGAACCCCAAGCGGAACAAAACGGTGGATGCCCTGCTGGACCCGTACCTCGAATAATACTGAAAAAGCAAGGAGAGACGATTGGTCTTTCCTTGCTTTTTCGTTCACATGCCTGCCATCACGGCCATGATGCTTTGCCAGCTCTTGTTGCGGGCAGCGGGCACAGTGGTGCGGCGGCGTGCGGGTGCAGAGCCGGAAGAGACCGTATTCATGGCGGTCATCGGCACCGACGGATGGAAGAATACGGCTGTATCACCGGCCAGCCACTGGGCGGCAAGGCGGGCTGCCTGCGGGTCGGCCTGCAGGGTGCGGCGCTCGGCACCGGCCAGATGATCCGCCAGCCAGTAGAGGATGGCACCCAGCGGCAGGCTGGGCAGAACATCCTGACTCCAGTAGGTCCAGCGGGCACCGGCCCCTACAAAACTCTCCACGGTAATAACGGCACCGGTGCGGGCGTTCTGCGGGATGCTGCCCTGATAATCGATACCGGCGCACTGGCGAAGCTCGGCGGTGATGCGCTGGGTGCGGGCCAGATCCAGCCGGTCTTCCCGGCAGTAGGCGCGGAAATCGGTCTCGTCGATCAGGCCGTCGGCGCTGGAAGGAAAGCGGCCCACCAGTTGGCCATCGGCGTTGTGGCACAGCTGCCAGCCCTTGCGGAACAGCTGAAAGTTCAGGTAGCGGCGACCCATGGTGGAGTAGCACAGAATGGAAGTGCTCTCACCGGGCAGCTGCTTCAGCTCCAGGCAGGCATCGTTGCCGCAGGTGTCCTGCAGCTTTACCGTTAAAAGCAGCTGCGCACCGGGGTGCTGAGCTGACATAGCGTTGTGCATGGCATCAAAATAACGGTTGGCATCCATGATCGGTTCCCTCCTGAAACTATAACACAGCAGTTCGTTGTATAACGGATGGGCACTGCGCCAAACGACCCGGTGCACAGCAGGCGGCTTACGCAGGAATGTTTTATTGACTGAACATAGTATAGCATACTTCACGGCAAAAAACAACTATAAGTTTGCAGAAAAACAAAATATTTCCGCGCATCCTGCAACAGTGACCCGAAACATGGTTGTTGCAAGAGTGAATCAGTTGTGTTATGTATCAAAAACAGCCCACAGACGGCAAGGCCAAAGCCTCCCATCTGTGGGCTGTTCTGGTAAAATATGGTTCAATCGCCCAGTTCACGGATCTCGTTCTGAATCAGCCGCCCGGCCGCGCGGGCCAGTTGGTCCATGCCGCGGATACGGGCCATGTTTTTGCCGTAGATCTGTGCAGCGGCACCGGCAGAGCTGTCCTCACCCATGAACACAGCCGACACCCGGATGCCCATGCGCTGCAGCGCACGCACCTGCGCGGCAGTGTCAGCCACACCGGCAGCGTCCTCGTAACCGCAGCCCAGCGGGTTTTCTGCACTGGGCGGGATGCGGCGGCTGTCGTTGGGCGAAGCGTCCGTCAGCACGATGAGCAGATGCCGCGGCGCAGGACCGGGCGCAAACCGCAAAAGATCGCCTGCTGCCCGCAGGGCAAGGCCGTCACGGTTCCAGCCGGAAGCAAAATATCGGTTGATGTTTTGCAGGTTTTTGTCTGCAAAGCCTTTGAGCACACGCAGTACGGTGTAGCCCCGCAGGCTGCTGAAGCTGGACACCCGCACCGGGATACCGCAGGCCGCAAGGCTCTGGGCCAAAATGGATCCTTGAGCCGCGATCACTTCCTGACAGTGCAGGCGGGAAGCGGATGCGTCCAATAAAAGGTCTACCGTAAAAGAGGGCTGGTTCTCTTCCTCGGCACACAAAAACACCCGGTCATCGTTCAAAAGTGGTGCGCGCCAGATGCGCCCAGCGTTCAGGTTGCCGCTGCGGGCAACACGGGCGTTGGGCTGCTGGTGCACAAGGATGCAGTTGCGGATCTGCTCGGTAAGCCGCAGCACCACACTGCGGTGCAGTTCCCGATTTTTGGCGTAATAAGCGCGGTTGCGGTCGGCCTGAAGTTCAGCCTGCTCAGCCAGATGCTTTGCTTCCGGGGTGGGGCCTGTTCCGGGCTGGGCACACCGGCACTGAACCACAAATGGCACCCCAGATGGTCGCCCACGCAAAGCTCCTGCTCAGCCTTGCGCAGCCGTTCCGGTGGGTAGAGAGAGCGGCCGAAGCAGCTTTCGATGTAGGCTCTGTCCTGCGCGGCATTCTGCTTCAGGGTGATGTGGGCCCTGCGCTTGTCCACCGCCAGTCCGCCGCCCACAGCATCCACGGAGCTTGAGTGTTCCACGGTCACGCGGTCGGTTTTGATCATCTGGGTGGGCATGGCTTTGGTGGCAAGCTTTGCCAGCAGGCCGTCCAGATGCAGATGCAAAGCTGCTCTCTGGTGCACAGTGCCGTCGAACAGGTTGAATTTTGCGTAGATCGATAAAATTTCGGCTTTCAGCTGTTCCGGCTCCGGCACATGCTCCGGGGCCAGCGCGGCGGCAAGGCCGGACTCATAAGGGGTCATCACCGGGTCGGCACGGCCCAGCACACGCCGCCAGCGTGCAGCCTGCATGGTGTACACCAGCTGATTTTTTGCCATCCACTCCTGACGGGAGAGCTTGTACTGGATGGCAAAGAAATAATCTGCATGGGCATGGCGCAGTGCTTCCAGCACCGGGCGGCGGGGCAGCTCCAGCCGATAGGCTGCATTTTCCAGATACAGCCATGTCATGTCGTCCAGCATCGTCTGCCGCAGATCACTGTCCCATGCATCAAAGATGCTGCGGATCAGCGCATCACCGTAATATTTGTGGATGAGGCCCACGACAGTGTTCATGTAAAAATCGGTGGTGCCGTCGGTATAGCGGGCCAGAAACAGCGGCTCAAAGCCATAGGCTCCTGCAGCAGCCCAGACCTGATTGGCCGCACGCCGCTCCTGCGCGGTGTAACTCTGGGCGTCCATCAGCCAAAGAGCTTGGCGGCATCCAGCTTGGCCGGAATGCGCGCTGCGATCACATCACGGATCAGGCCCTGCTCGTAGGAGTCAAAGGCCTTGTTGGTGATGCCCATATCCAGTGCCGCGCCTGCCGGGATGCCGCGCCGGATCAGCCGCAGGGCATCCAGCATACCGCGCAGATCCAGCGCCTTGGTGGAAATTTCCGCACTGTCGCACTTTTTCTGCAGGTCAAGGAACAGCAGTGCAAACTGGCGCACATACTTGGAAGCAAGATCGGGGAACTGCGTCCGCAGCAGCTTTTCCAGATCGTCCTGCGTAATGGTGGGCATCTGGATGACCACGAAACGGGAGGTGAGGGCCTCGTTCAGCTCACGAGTGCCGGCATAACCGTAGTTCATGGTGGCAATAAAGCGGGTCTCCTCCGCCAGCGGGATGCGGTCGTAGCCGGGCACATCGATGGCGCGGCGGAAGTCCAGCACCGCGTGCAGCACGGCCAGCGCTTCGTTTTTGGCCATGTTGATCTCATCCAGCACACCAAAGCCGCCGCACTGGGCGCAGCGGTATACCGGGCCGGGCCGGAACACCACCTGACCGTCCGCAAAAGTGTCCATGCCAATGAGGGATGCTGCGTCCATGTTCACATGGAAGGAGATGTCCCATGCGGGACGGCCAAAGGCGGCGGCAAGGTTCTCGGCCAGCACGTTTTTGCCGGTGGCTTTTCCGCCTGCCAGCAGCAGGTTTTCGCCGCAGAGCAGCGCCGCCAGCGCCTGCTCCCACACCTGTTTGCCATAGTAGGTAAAGGCAGGGGAAGGGATGCGCGGGCGCAGTGCGTCCGGCAGGGCATGGGCAGCGCGGTACTGTTGGACTGCTTCCAGCAGAGCGGGGTCTACCCCGTTCCTGCTGCAGAGTTTCAAGGAGATCAGACATTTGTACAAACACCTCGATTTTGCCGGTTGTCTGGCACAAACCGGCTGTTCAGCTTTATCATAGCACAATCGTGGGGATTTGTGTAGGGGGCACGTGGCGAAAAAATGGCAAAGAGAGGCGGCCCCAAACAGGGACCGCCTCTCTTTATGAAGAAAGAAGAAATGGAAAAACGCTTAAGTTGTGCCGGAAAACCGCGCTGGATCAGGCGTTATCCAGACCAGCCATCTGCTTGACGGCCTTCATGGCGAAGGTCAGGGTGCGGCCCATGGCTACACCGGCCATCAGGCAGGGGTAGTTGTTGGCAAAGAAGCTGCCGGACATATCACCGGTGATATACAGGCCCTCCATGGGCTGATTGTTGTTGTCCAGCGCCTGACCCTTTTCGTTGATGGCAATGCCCTGCTCGGTGGTCAGCAGAGAGGCACCCAGCCAGCAGCCATAGAAGGGCGCAGTGCGGATGGCACTCAGGCGGTAAGCGGGCTTGCCGAAATCCTCATCGTTCTGCTTGTCGTACAGCTCATTGTAGCGCTCCACGGTAGCAAGGAAGGTGTCCTTGGCAGCACCGGTAAAGCCCATCTTGTCGGCCAGCTCGTCCAGCGTATCGCACTTGAACAATGCCCCGGCCTCAATAGCCTCGTCCATCTTACCCTGAATGTACTTCTCGCCGCCGTTGCGGGTCTGGGCAGAGCAGCCGATGGTGTGGAAACGTTTTGCGTCCTCCAGAATGTTGGCATCGCAGATCTGT
>ENA-OQKQ01000405-OQKQ01000405.1-human-gut-metagenome-genome-assembly--contig:-NODE-405-length-14826-cov-4.683244_pt1 | contig 14826 bp, 9 predicted proteins | sample MGYA00242651_ERZ504803 | MGnify/ENA primary metagenome ERZ504803 (study PRJEB26092, sample SAMD00036380) | human gut metagenome | host: Homo sapiens | study: EMG produced TPA metagenomics assembly of...
TCATGGATTTCTGCGTGCCGTGAGTATCAGTTTAGTGGTCATGAACGTGTACTGGTCTGCTACGAAGCCATCCGGCTGTGGGGACTGAACATACGGCGTGTGGCAAAATCCTTCTGAACTTCGACCGCACGGCGGGGCTGTTCCATTCCATTCTCTACACGAAGCTGTTTTCCGCCTTTTGCTTGCCTTGTCCTGTCTGGGTACGAAGGGTGTCAAGGGTGAGAAAATCACTTGGGGGAGAATCTGGACAGCATTTGCCGTCGGGTTCGTGCTGTTTTTCCTGAACTGGTGGTTGCTGCCCCTGCCGCTGCCGCTTGAAGCGGTGACGGGACTGTATGTCCTTACCATTGGAACGGGCTATGTCTGCCTGTTGATGGGTGGTCTGTGGATGAGCCGCCTGTTGAAACACAATTTGATGGAGGATGTTTTCAACAACGAGAACGAGAGTTTCATGCAGGAAACGAGGCTTATCGAAAGCGAGTATTCGGTCAATCTGCCGACACGTTTCTATTACAGGAAACGCTGGAACAACGGTTGGATCAATGTAGTTAATCCCTTCCGTGCGTCCATCGTGTTGGGTACGCCGGGCAGCGGCAAGTCCTATGCCGTGGTAAACAATTTTATCAAGCAACAGATTGAAAAGGGCTTTAGTCAATACATCTACGATTTCAAGTATCCCGACCTATCTACTATTGCCTACAACCATTTGCTGAACCACCCGGACGGCTACAAGGTAAAGCCGAAGTTCTATGTGATCAACTTCGACGACCCGCGACGCTCTCATCGGTGCAATCCCATTCACCCGGATTTTATGGAAGATATTACGGATGCCTATGAGAGTGCCTACACAATAATGCTCAACCTCAATAAAACGTGGGTGCAAAAGCAGGGCGACTTCTTCGTGGAGTCACCTATCATTCTGTTTGCCAGTATTATCTGGTATCTCAAAATCTATCAGAACGGGAAGTTTTGCACGTTTCCCCATGCTATCGAGTTTCTGAACCGCCGTTACGAGGATATATTTCCGATACTGACCTCTTATCCGGAGCTGGAGAACTACCTTTCGCCGTTCATGGATGCGTGGCTTGGAGGGGCTGCGGAGCAGCTCATGGGTCAGATAGCGTCGGCAAAAATCCCGCTTTCGAGGATGATTTCACCGCAGCTCTACTGGGTGATGTCAGACAGCGAGTTTACGCTGGACATCAACAATCCCGAAGAGCCGAAAATCCTCTGCGTGGGTAACAATCCCGACCGTCAGAATATCTACGGTGCGGCACTCGGTCTGTATAATTCCCGTATCGTGAAGCTCATCAACAAGAAGGGGATGCTGAAGTCATCGGTCATCATCGACGAGTTGCCCACAATATACTTCAAAGGGTTGGACAATCTTATAGCTACCGCCCGAAGCAACAAGGTTGCCGTGTGTCTGGGCTTTCAGGATTTCAGCCAGTTAGTGCGTGACTACGGGGACAAAGAGGCGAAAGTGGTGATGAACACTGTCGGCAATATTTTCTCCGGTCAGGTGGTGGGGGAAACAGCCAAGACGCTCTCCGAGCGGTTCGGTAAGGTGTTGCAGAAACGGCAGTCCATCTCCATCAACCGGCAGGATGTTTCCACCTCCATCAACACGCAGATGGACGCGCTCATTCCACCGAGTAAGATTTCCGGGCTTACGCAGGGAATGTTTGTCGGTTCTGTATCCGACAACTTCAACGAGCGTATCGAGCAGAAGATTTTTCATTGCGAGATTGTGGTGGATGCCGAAAAGGTGAAACGGGAAGAAAGTGCCTACAAGAAAATTCCCGTCATTACAAACTTCACGGACGAGGACGGCAACGACCGCATGAAGGAAACGGTGCAGGCGAACTACCGGCGCATCAAGGAAGAGGTGAAGCAGATTGTGCAGGAGGAACTGGAGCGTATCAAAAACGATCCGGTGCTGTGTAAACTGCTACCAGATAATGAGACTGTCTAACAAGTCCCCAAAATTGAAAATTATCCCTATCGAAGTTTGAAGTGACCCCCAAAAGTTGGATACAATTTTTTTGGGGGGCACTTCAGTTCTGACGGGTAAAATCGTAAAATTCGGACTTGTTAGACAAATACTTACGCGGTTTCAACCTCAGGTACTGAATCTATCGAATTGACAAATTTAACCAATTGCGGATCTGAATCTTTTTGTATGAGGTTTCGGAGACTCTTTTTCAATTCATAAGCATCATCCCCTGCTGTATTTATTAAATCCATATAAAAATCTTTGTTTTGCAGAATCAATGAACGGCATGCCCCATCGGAAATTACAGGTTTCACTATTTTATCAATAACGTCTCCAGCTTGACTTTTCAAATTACCATGCGATCTAAGCCATGTTTCGAAAAATTGAAACTTTATTGCATTGATAGTCTTTTTACCGATGCAGAAATCATTTCTTATATCGGTAACTGTCGATTTAATTTTTCGTTTATCCAATCTTTCAACTATATTCTTGAAACAATTAGGGAAAGGATTCAAACTTTGAGTTCCAGAAGCAATATCCATCAGAATCTTTTTGCCAAATTCAGTCAAGTTATCTGGCAAGGATTTGATTTTAGCCAGTAAATGTTTTATTGCGACAAACCAATAATATGATGTATGTGCTGTTCTTTGGGCGTATAATGTATCAACACTTATTTCAGACAACGCTTCGAACGCTATTTTATTGATATGATCGGTCAGGACATTGCTTATTTTAGTGGTCAAATCGTAAAAAGATGCGTCAGGAATTACATCTTTAATATTGTTCTTAGTGATATACTTATCCAAATCGGTATTCCACTCTGCTAAATGCTCGATAAATACCTCATCCGTTACACCTATTCTGTTCTTAATATCTTCAAATTGGGGCAATATGTCTGAGAGCAATAATTTATAGCCAAGTTTATGATTTACCATGTATTGTAGTGTTTCATTTAATAGCGGTATATTCCATCCCACACTATTTACTAATAAGTCTCCATGATCCACATAATAGTCCATGAGTTCTGCAACATATTTTATATCTCCACCCTCTATTAAGGAAACGGAATGACCATGTGCCAATTGCATGGCGACTAAATCGTAATATCCAGACTCTTTAATGTTTCGGCCATCAGTTTCTAATTCAGAATGCAACTGATTTATGTAGGTTGAATCTAACGTTACAGGTAAAGGTCTTTCTTCGTCAGATGCCAATAAACGATAGGTTGTAAATATAGCCCCTATATTATCTTTATTTACATTCTGTTCATCAATGCAATTCGTGATCGCTTGCAAAAGCGTTGGAAACGTATAGGTAGAATTATCTTTTAACGTTTTTACAATATCTGCATGGTCGAAATTATCGGGTAGTAAGTTTGCCAAATAATTATCGAGCGCCTCCGAATTTGTTGCTACTTGATAATATTTATATGCTTTAGTTGTCGCGTTATCCCGATAGGCAGCATCTGTTGCATTTGCAGCTTGAATATAATCGATAAATGTATTTGGCTTGACTGTTTTTGCTTCAATCAATGACGTAAAATCGCACGCCAACTTATTTTGCGCAATAAACCTGTCTATTGCATCTAACGTTTTGAAATAGTCGCCGCCATTGAAGTCATTGAACCGAACTATCTTCTTATATAATTGAGCAATCACATGGTTTTGGCTTTCCGTGTCTAAATGCAACAGCAGTTCTTGGTATTCGACAGGGAACACCTGCTTCTCTATGGATTCTTTTAATTTCAATTGTGCTATTCTTTGCCATACACGCAGAATAACATCGCTCTTTCGAGTTAATTTATGCAAACAATGTATAATCTTATCGATAAGCGCATTGTCCATACATTGTATAACTTCTTCTAATACAGTGTCAAATTGTTTATTAGTCTCTGCATATTGATTTATGTCGTGGTCTTCTTCTCCGTTGATGCAGCCTTCAATATATTTTTTCAATGGAATTTGTCGAGCATCTTCAACATCGACACCATATACCAAAGCTGCAATTTCGCGTTGTGTTTGCAGATCATTGTTAATTATTGTTTGAATGCCATTCAGATAGTCGCCGGACAATATTTGTTCTACTGGATTTGCCAGAATATCCGTCTTCTTCAAACAGAACAATGCTATGTTTATCATCAAAATTTCGTTACACCACTCTTGTTTAAGAGCGACCATCTCATTGATATATGATATAATTTCCCTAACATTGGCATTAGGATTTACCAATCTGAATATCCGATTTATAGTTTCTTTCGCTTCATTTTCTGTTTCTCCAAATGCTTCAACAAACAGTTTGTTGAATATACTTCGATAGTCGGTAATAACAGGAGGAGCAACACGATAAACAATAGGGAAAGTTTTATTGATAAAATACTTGGTCAGTTGTTTCGTTTGTTCGTCGGTCTCATCTCCGAATGCACAAGCTAAATGTGTTTCATCGAAAGGAATAACAGCCCAAACATTTTCAAAACCGCTATCGGCGAAGAACGTATGGATAGAAGACCATAATTCTTTTACTTTTTCAGCGGGGAGACGATCCATGTTGTCAAAAACAAGGACTAATTTACGTTGTCCTTTTTCCTTGATAAAATCAGAAATGTCTTGCATCCATGTTTTGAACTCGTAAACCGTTGGTTCGTCTTCGCTCAAAGTCTCATAGCAAACGTCCTTTTCGACTTTATCTTGATAAATAGCTAACATATAACTCCATCCATATTTATGATCTTTGCTATATGCCCATTTCCAAACGCACAATGCAATAAGAACTGGCAGTGCAGCTATGATAATAGACAATAAAGAAAACCACCATGTTGTGGGTGTAGGTTTTACTGCATACGCAATAAATGTAAATATCGGAGTTAAAACTGCAACCAAAAATGCCGCAACCATACCATTACTGATAAGGGGATATTTTTCGGTTACGGTCTCCGTTTTACGGGCTAATAAATATTTCAGCTTTTCAGACCATGATACGGTTTTCGTACCTCCACCTTTGACTTTTATTGTTGCATTTCCAGATAGGATACCATCATCAATAAGTTTGCTTGTAAGCAATTCCAATATAGAGCGGCGTTGCAAGTCCTCTTGATGTCCCCATGCGTCATACTCAAAAAAGTAATAGTCGTCTGATAATTCACGTTCCAACATTTTAACCACGTTGGATTTTCCAGATCCCCAAATACCTTCGATGCCGATAATTCGAGGTAAAGTACATTCCTCATCCAATGAATCATTCTGACAAAAATGGCGAGCAATAGTTTTTGCCAACCTTTCTTGCGAACCTCCATCGAATTTGTCAATACCACACGGTTTATTTTGGATAAACCGCGGATATTGCTGTTTGGATTGTAGTTTTGTTTCCATATACGTAATTTATTGATTATACGAACTCCAAATAATTCTCCCGATTTACCACATGAAACTCGGCATAGGGATAGGCTTCTTGGAAGGCTTTCGGTGCGGCCGGCATTTTATTTCCCCACTTGAACTCCAAGGCGGTAAGACTGTCGGCACTCTCCTCAATCAGGTCGATTTCCTGTTTGTCGTAGGTGCGCCAGAAATAGAACTCCCTGTGCAGTCCCTCATTGAAGTTCGCTTTGCGCCGCTCTCCGATGATGTAGTTCTCCCACAGCGCACCGACATCCTGCCGAATGGCCAGCGGTGAGAAAGCCCCGATAATGGCATTGCGAATGCCGTTGTCGTAGAAGTACCACTTGCCAGCTTTTGTAACCTCCTTGCGTAGGTTACGCGAATAAGCCCCCAGACGATAGATAACGAAGACCTTTTCCAATAGGTCGAGGTATTTTTCAACGGTCGTCTTGCTCATGCCGAGTTGTTTACCTAACTCTTCGTAAGAAACTTCGCTGCCCAACTGAAAAGCTATCAATCGCAGTAGATCGCGCATCTTGCTCGAATTTTTTAAGCCGTCAATTGCTAAGATATCTTTAAGCAGGTATGCACCGACAATATCACGTAGGTAGTCTGTTTTACGTTCATAGTTCTCCATCATTACTACTTCGGGATAGGAACCGTAAATCAAGCGCGCTTCGAGGTTCTGGCGGGTTTCAAGTGCCGTTTCCGTCTGTGCGATTTCCCGTTGCGAGAATGGTGTAAGGAGAAATTGCGTACTGCGGCCGACCAACGGTTCACCAGTCTTATTCAGCAAATCGAATGACGAAGAACCACTTGCCAAGACACTTATTCCCGGTATTTCATCAACTATCAACTTCAGAATACTACCGATTTGTGGTATGTTCTGTGCCTCATCAATAGCCAGCAAATCAATACCATCCAATAAATGCCGATAATTGGCTATTGAGCGATTCTCCAATAGTGCTAATGTGTCGTAGTCTTCGCCGTTGAGCATCATCGTCCTACCTGAATAGTTGTCCACAATTTTACGCATCATTACCGTTTTACCAACACGGCGAGCACCAAAAATCAGTACTGCTTTATTGGGCGCGATTCGTGCTGTAATCTTCTCTTGAAGTATTCTATTTACTGTTTCCATACCTTATAAAATATAATGCAAAGATAATCATATTTTTTTAATTGGCGAATTTTACAAAAAAAACGGGCTATTAAATGGCGATTTTTACAACCACAATCTTATGGAAGTTGTTTCATTGTTTTTAGTAATGATATATGTTCATACTATGATGACTCAATAATTTACCAGACATACGTTTCTGAAATTTGTCCTTATAGGAATGAAAAACTCACATATATTGTGCTAATTAATATATAATTAAATGAAAATAAAAAGACAGGATACGAGTATTCCTGTCTTCTCATATGTAATGGATATTTTTTTATTTTCTCATCCGCTCCAACTCCTCATCACGCAACATTCTCTCGTTCAGTTTTTCCTGCATCCTGTCAATGAAATAGGTGCGGCTTTCGTTCTTCCGGCGTTTGATATCAGTGTAGAAGCGGTAGCAGTCTTTAGAATCAACCCCGAATATCTTATAGAGAAGTGGGGCGAGCTGTTTGAGCGGCATATTGCCGTTGTTGATGCAGCCCATCACGTCTATGCCGTAGATAAGTTCCACGAGGTCGATGGCATTGCCCGTCCATTGAAGAAGGCTGGCGGTGGTTTCTGTTGCGTTGTTGGCGGATATTAGTGGTGGCACTTGGGGCGTGGCAAGGAATTTCTGCATCTTTCTTACGAAAGACAGAGCCTTGCTGACGTAGGCGGCAATCTCTCTTTTTTCTCTGACAGATTACGTACGGGATGGTGCTGCAACTCGATTTCGATGTAGGCAAGCGCGATGACGGTAAGGTTCATGTCCATGCCGCCGTTGCACAGTTCGATCACTTGGGTGGCGAAAGCCGTGTATGCCGTTTCCATATTGCAGTCGCCGGCTTCGTTTATCAGGCGGAAAAAGTCGGTTTCCGCCAGCAAGAAATAATTCATGGTTCTGTCAATTTTGAAAATTACACTTTGTTTTCTGCGTGCGCACATGAATATAATTGGCAAAAAACGCGGCAGAAAATAAAAAATCCAACACTCAATTTTACAAAGTGCTGGATTTCAGAGGTATAAAATTCAGTATTTTTTCACAAGGACAAATTATCTCCGACTTAAATTGTTTGTAATCGGAACATTTATTCTATTCCTGAAAATAGAAATGTATGCTTGCCGCACATTTTGGCTATCTTGCTTTTTTATCAAGGATATAGATAATGCGACATACACCGTTGGGATAGCTTTTCAAAGAGGAAAGCGTCCAGTGTTGCTCTGGCAGAGCCGACTTAAAAAAATGTCGTCCGCTTCCGGATATGAAAGGAACGGTGTATAGTATGATTTCATCCACAGCGTGCATCCGCAGCAGTCCGTTTATATAGTCTGCCGTGTCCGGTGTGGCTTCCGCGAGGTAACGGATGTTTGTGCAGTCTTTTCTCCATTCGTGCAGCATTGAAATGGAATAGTCCGGTGTCACACGGTAAAAGGCTTTCTTCCTGATTTCATCAAGACCGCAACGGTCAAGGCACAAATCCTGATGTGCTTTATCATATAACTCTGAAGAAAGACATCCGTCCATCGTCAGTACGGCGAGAATCTGAACTTTACCCATAATCGTTTCCTTTCGTTAGGCAAGGGTAAAAAAGTAGCGTGCAATTCACACTACCTTCAAGCGATGGCTCTGGTAAAGCCTTTACGGAGAGTACGTGAATGCACGCTATGCGTAAGCATAGCATAAGCATCACGCAATCGTCTCCGTAGTTCCAATTTACCAGATTTTCGCTTGAAACGCCTTGCGGTCTTATCCTATATGTTGGCGGCGAAAAGCTCCTGCCAATCGCCGTTTTTCTCAAATGTTATGCAAAGATAGCCAAATTCAGTGAATTACGGGCTATGATTGCTTGAATTTATATTTAAGTCCATACTCTTCAAGTTTGCTGTATAGTGTTGTCCTGCCTATGCCGAGCAGTTCTGCGGCGACACTCCGGTTGCCGTTTGCCTGTTTCAACGCACGCAATATCCGCTCCTTATCCTCCGCGTCATTGCGCAAGGCGAAGCTGACAGTAGAGGTCGGTTTCGTCACGGCAAGTTCCAGATGCTCTTTCATGACAACACCTTCCTGCGCCTGCAATACAGCACCCATAACTTTCTGCCGAAGTTCCCGCACGTTGCCCGGCCATGCGTGTGTCAGCAACGCTTTACGTGCTTCGGAACTGAACCCGCTCACGCTACACTCCAGCTCTCTGTTTGCCATATCACGGAAGAACTCTGCCAGCGGCATAATGTCTTCTTGACAGTCACGCAACGGAGGAACGGTTATCCCGAAGTCGTGCAGGCGGTACAGAAGATCCTGCCGAAAACGCTTTTCATTCACCGATACCTCCAAATCTTCATTGGTAGCAGCGATGATGCGGACATTGAAATTCCGGTCTGCCTTGTCTCCGACCGGGCGATACCGCCTCTCCTGTATGGCACGGAGCAACATCTGTTGGGTTTCCAACGCGAGGTTTCCTACCTCGTCCAGAAACAACGTGCCGCCTTCCGCCTCATGGAAATATCCTTTCTTGGCATTGTCCGCACCTGTAAATGCACCTTTGACGTGTCCGAAGAAAGCCGACGGTGCAAGCTCTTTGGAGAGTGAACCGCAGTCCACCGCCACAAATGGCTTGCCTGCACGTTTGCTCTTGTCATGCAACAGGTGGGCAATATGCTCCTTGCCCGTGCCGTTCTCACCAAATATCATCACGCTCATATCGGTGGCGGCTACCAGCCTTATGCGGTGCATGATTTTCTGAAAGGCGGAACCTTCACGGGCGAATATAGGCATACGGCGTTGTCCTGCCTGACGTTCTTTCAGTATGGAACGGATCAGGGGGACAAGTTTATCCTCCACAAGCTGTTTGGGAATATAGTCTATCGAGCCGAGTTTCATGCTTTCCACGGCGGTATTAACTTCGGCGTAGTCGGTCATAATGATGAAGGGCTGCATCTTTCCCTCCTTTCGCATCCAGCACAAAAGGTCTATGCCACTGCCGTCAGGCAGACGCAGGTCGGCAACCACGATATCATTATCTGTTGCCTGTTGCAGATGTTTCTTCGCGGTTGAGAGGTGGTAAGCCTTCATATTGCGGTAGCCCTCCCGTGACAGCATATTGCAGACATATTCGCAATACACGATGTTGTCTTCCACCACAATTATTTTTGTCTTATTCATCTTCGTATTTTCTCCTTTCCTCTTCTGCCAACCGTATTATTTCCACTCCCTTATCCAGCACGGCAGTCACGGCATGGCTTAACGCTTCACCATCCGGGAGAGCATCGCCACGAAGCAATCCGTAAAGTACATTCAGCGGTTGGTCGGCACGGAGCACCTCCCACGAACTGCGCAGGTGGTGGATCAGGGAATCCAGCTTTTGCAGGTCTTTTTCTTTTGCTGCATCCCGTACCGCCTGCATTTCCTTTTCTGTTTCAGTTATCAACTTTTCCAGCATGACGGCTTCATTGCCATAGGACAATAAGGCGGAAAAGTCCGGTTTCCCGTCCGGTGTCGCTTTTATGGCACACCTGTCGGAAACCTCCATCAGTTCCGATATGGAGAACGGTTTGAACAGGCATCCGGCAAAGCCTTTTGCCAATAGTTCCCCTTTGTTACAACTGCCCGAAGCGGTTGCCACAACCACCGGGATTGTTGGTGAATTGCCCACGTTGGACGAACGCAACAGTTCCAGCAATTCGAAACCGTTTATATCGGGCATATTCAAGTCTGTCAGCAACAGGCTGTATTCTTTCTGGCGTATCATTTCCATCAGTGCCGCAGCATCGGTGCAAGTGTCGCAGTGTATTCCTTCTTGGGAATACATCTCTTTCAGCATCAGAAGTAATACCTCATCATTGTCAATGGCGACAACATCATGGAATTTATTGTTATGATAAACAGGTGTATTGCTTGTATATCCAAGCTGTTCTTCAGCTTCCTGCATAGAAATTTCAACTGTGAAACGACTGCCTTTCCCTTTCTTGCTGTCTAAACGGATTGTTCCGCCAAGCATCGACACAATATTACGCATTATGGCAAGCCCAAGCCCGAAACCCTCCTTTGCGGCGGCATTTGATAGACGTTCAAACGCACCGAACGCTTGTTTCTGTTCCTCTTCTGTCATGCCTGTACCTGTATCTTCAACGACCAGTGTCAGAACTCCATTATCATATTCAGTAATCAAAGAAACACCGCCTTCTTCTGTGAACTTGACAGCGTTTGACAGCAGGTTATTCCCGATTTGTATTATTCGCTCTTTGTCGGTCAATACAATGGCATCGTGTCCAGTCTTCACGGACAAGGACAGCCCTTTGTTCACGGCAACAGGCATGAACTCCGTTTCAAGTGTGTGCGTGATTGCTGAAATCCGGCAGGGTGACAGACGGGGCTGTTCCTTGCCGTTGTCCAGGCGGAAGAAGTCAAGCAAAGTGTTAAGCATATCCCGCATACGGTCGGAGGATTGCAGTATGTTTTGGATATACTGCCCGGACTTATCCTCACACTGTTCTTTCCGTATCAGTCCGGCATAGCCTGTTATTGCTGTCAGCGGTGTGCGCAGTTCATGGGTGATAGTATGTACCGCCTTCTTCCTTGACGTTATCAGTGCCTCGTTCCGTTGTACGGATTGTTCCAGTTGCCTTATCAAATCAGTTGTCTTGTGCTTGTATTGTTTAATGCTTTTTGCATCACGATGTATGATGATGTAGGAAATTAACAACAATAGAAGAACGAATCCCATTAAACCGCCTACTTGCATAAATGACTTTTCACGCATGGCAACTATTTCGTTTTCCCGGCTTTGCAGTTCGGTTTGTACCTTTTCTTCTATTTGGCAAATCAATTCTTGCAGTTGTCTGTTAAGTTCTGCATTACGAGCTGCAAGGCTGTCGGCTTGTTCCGACAATTGGCGATCCTGCACTTTCTGTTCGCTGATTACGTTTCTATTGACCGAATGAAGGATAGTGGTTGATACTGCTGGGAGTTACTTCCGTTTTTTTTGACCGAATATGCCTAAGAAACCTTTTCGTTTTGGCTTTTTGGACTGTTCCTGCACACTTTTCTGTACAATAACCGGAATTTGATTGGCTATCTTCTTGTTAATAGATTGTTGTTCATCCATTAACCGGACTATCTGGAACATCTGTCGTTCCTTATCCTCTAAAAGACTGCGCACACTATCGATGCGCTCTGCTGGATAGGTGGCCTTGAAACGGCAGAGCATACTGTCCATTGCCATACGCCGTGCATGGTAATGCTCGATATCTTTATCGTTCCATTCCAGTATTGTTTCACCCAATAGAGAAAATTTTATCATTTGAATATTGATATTGTTTATTTCTTTTCGGAGCTCGTCTATTTTTTTATTGCCAAGTTCTAATGCTTCTATCTCCTGCCATTCATAGAGGCTATTATATGCCATACATCCGATAAGAATGGAGATAAGTATATATCCCAACCGTATTGCCTTATAGAAATTTCCTGACCGCTCCATTATTTTAATGACATTGATTTTTGGAACATGAATAAAAGTTTATCTTTTTCGTTCATGCGGATATTATCAGAATAACCGTCTTTTGTTATTTGATACCCACATGGCTTAACCATAAAAATGCCTAAGCCCTTAGTGTACGAACTTACTTCTGAGGCATAGTCTTTACTTGTATTTAATGGAACTTTCCCTTTAATATGACACCACTCATTATTACAACTGATGTCTTCAATCTCAGACATCAGTTTTTGCAAATCTGTAATAGCTTTGGAACTCGCTACTTGGGGTATCTGCAACTCAAAACAGAGCATCGGTTCGAGAATGTCCACACCTGACTGTTGCAAAGCCAGCCTGAAGACATAAGGGGTCAGCTGTCTGAAATCAGCAGGTGTACTTACCGGGCTATAATACTCGGCTTGAGTAAAAGTTACTTTCAGATCTGTCACTTCCCATCCATGTAAACCAGATTGGCAAGACATACGAATCCCTTCAAAAACGGCATTTTGAAAAGAATGGTTCAGATAACCATAGGAGATGTCACTTTCGATTTGCAACCCTGCCCCTAACGGTAAGGGTTCAAGAGTCAGCCCTATTGTGGCCCAGTAAGGGTTGGGTGGTACTTCGATCTGAATAATCTTATTGACCTTTTTTATAGGTCGTTCTTTGTAGATAGTCTTGATCTCATCAAAATGGACCTTTACGGAAAATCGTTCTTCCAGCAATGTCTGTATGATTTCCTTTTGGGTCAAACCATATAACGAGATTTCCAATTCATCACTATATGAGTTTATGGAAAAGGACAAAGACGGGTCTTCAATCCACAATGTATTCAGAGCGGATATCACCTTGCTTCTCTCTTCGGGCTTATTTGGCCGGACGGAGGATTTGAGAGCGGGATGCTGATGAGATAATCCTTGAATCAAACAAGGTTTAGCACCTAAATAATCTCCGATTCGAAAATCTTCTATATCTTCTACAATCGCGATATCATTGGCACCCACTTCATCAACATTTATCTCTCTGCCCTGATAAATAGTCTTTAGATTTTTAATCTTGATGAATTTTTCCGAATCGTTGATTCTTACAACGTCTCGAAGTCTCAGACTTCCGTCAATTATTTTAAGAAAACTTCTTTTATGCCCTTTGGGGTCATGCTCTATCTTATAGAGATAAGCTGAAAGTCTGTTTGAGACTGATGCCGGAGGAAGTATAAAAGAAGAAATGGCGTCCAACAACTCATTGATACCGATATTGAACATTGCTGATCCATGTAGCACCGGATAGACTTTGGCTTTTGCCACAAGAGCGATTATCGTATTCCAATAATCAGCCGGTGAAATTTCGCTATCCGCCAAATATCGTTCTAATATATCGTCGTCATGGTTGCATACAAATTCTTTGTATTCTTCCTTTACCTTAAATCCGCAACTCCATTCCCGAAGTGCTACCTACATAAAGAGAAATGGACTTTTGATTCGTAAGATAACCATTAAGTCCTCGCGTCCGTTTCAATGCGCATACCATCCCCTTACCCCATAAAGCGACTTGAGGCAATACGCAATCAGTGGCCATCAAGTGATGTAAATCATCCGGAAGAAGTTTTGAAGGCTTCTGCATATGCATGGTTGTCGGTGTAGATATTCAGCACACATTGCCTTGCGGTCTTAATCCACTTGGCAGGTACTGAAATGAATTTGAAGACAAACGTCTTGATACGGCTGGTTTCCTTGAGCCCGAACTTCTTCACTTCAATCCTTTGCATGATGGCCTTGTAGAAATTGCGTATCAGTGCCGTCAGGAGCAGGAACACGGTATTTTCCGCCATGAAGGATTTAGGCAGTCTGTCCCATCCAAACCCATTGTTCATGTCATCAAAGACGCGTTCCTTGCCACCGCGCATGTTATAGAACTCCACGATGTCCCTCATGGATGATTCGTAATCGTTGGTCAGGATGCAGCGGTATGTATATTCCCCCTCCCACAGGTCCGGTCCACTGCCCATGCGTCTCTGTCTCTGGATTACCAGGCGATACGGTTTGCCCTTCCACTTCTCAACGAGAATGGAGTTCAACTCAAACACGATGCCGTTTATCTCTTCCTTCTTCCACCCTCTGAGCGCGAAGATGTCATCATAGAGCGAGCAGCAGCGGTTGGCGCGTATGTAGAATGTCCTGCAATGCTTCCTGACCTCATCCACAATGTCTTCAGAGCATGAGCCGCAGTCGGCCCTGAAGCGTTTGACTGTCAGCTTCTTCTCTTCAAGTCTCTCCAAAATCCTCTTTAGCGTGTCCTTCTGGTGAAAGCGTACATTGGTGTTGCCGTCGCTGTTCTCTATGCCGACAATCATGTCGCCGATAACGGCCACACCGGACCTGTAACCAAGAAATTTCTTGTACGTGGGCTTTGCATCGTACTTCTCCGCCTCAATGAACTGGTGGTCAAAGTCAACGTCATACTCCCCGCCCTCTTTCAACTGCCCTGTGGACAACAGGCAATTCAGGAGCAATGTGTTGAGTGTGTCTGCCGTATTGAAATCATAGGACTTTCCGGCATCAGACGTGTATGAGATGTTTTCCCGGGTCAGTTCGTTTATTGCCCTAAGGATGGTGTCGGCGCTACAGGTGCGGAGTGTGGGGTGAAGGGAAAGATGACTCATTAAGTGGGCGGTGACATCCTCAACGCAAGAACCGCCGCAGAAGTAAACGCATAGGAGGGAGCGGATGATTTCGCTGTATTGATAACCATAGAGTTTGCATCTCAACCCAAGTGTTGAGTCAATTGTAGAGGAGAGAAGGGAGGTAAATTGCTCCATGATTGGAAATATGCCTCCAAAAGGAG
>ENA-OQKQ01000407-OQKQ01000407.1-human-gut-metagenome-genome-assembly--contig:-NODE-407-length-14785-cov-2.006959_pt1 | contig 14785 bp, 13 predicted proteins | sample MGYA00242651_ERZ504803 | MGnify/ENA primary metagenome ERZ504803 (study PRJEB26092, sample SAMD00036380) | human gut metagenome | host: Homo sapiens | study: EMG produced TPA metagenomics assembly of...
GTAAAATCTGTACCCATGAATTATAATCTAAACAGGAGAATCATCTAAAAACACAATACAAAGGAGAAACTTATGAAAAAGCTAAAAGAATTAACATCTCTGCTATTTCTGTTCTGCTGCTTTGCTTCTGTCTCATCCTGTTTCCGCAGACAGCCAGGGCAGGCTCTCTTACGCCAACCGCACAGGACAATCTCAATGTCAGGTTACGCCGTACCTCTGACCTTGTTCCTGTTTCCAGCGGATACATGAGGGTCTTCCACCAGAAAAATTCTATTGGCGTTGAATACTATGATAATAATCTGAAGATCAGAAGCAAACGCAAGATCAACATGGAGCTTCCGCTGTGGGGTGGCTTTTATGCCGGATCTGACGGATATTATCTGGTAGAAGGCCGGACAAACAACAAAGAAAACGATTCCGCTGAGGTTATCCGCGTCATCCGCTACGATGCAAACTGGAAACGAACCGGTGCGGCAGCAATTACCAGTAACCCTGAGCTTTTTGGCGGTGAGGTCCGCACGCCCTTTAACTATGGCTGTGTGGAAATGACAGAAAGCAACGGCAAACTCTATGTTGTTACCGGTCACGAAGGATATGTAGATTCCTCTGTCGGTCAGGGACATCAGGGCTTCCTTATGGCCGAGATCGACCAGGCAACCATGAAAGGAAAGATCGTTTCCTGCGATCTGTGGCATTCCTTTGCACAGTATATCAAATCACATGGTTCTTATCTCTACGTACTGGAGCAGAGTGAGGGTTCACGATGTACAAAGCTTTCCAGATATGACAGCAATACACTTGACCGCACCACCATAGAGCTTTTGCCATACGGAGGCTCACATACTTCTGTGTGGGCACTGGCCTGCTACGCAAGCGTTGACGGCATGGCTGTTTCCTCTGACAGTGTATTATGCGTTGGCACTTCCATCGATCAGTCCAAATATGATAAGGTATCTGAAAACACGCCTCATAACCTTTATCTGTCCGTCACACCAATGTCTGACTTTTCCGAAAAAGCAACCACTACCAGGAAGCTTACCAACTTTACAGGCGGAGGAAAAAGCTTTGCGGGCGTAAAGATCACCAAAATAAATGACAACCGTTTTATGATTTCCTGGGAAGAATACGTCTCCGACGATAACAAGAAAAACTCTTCCGCTAACGATCCGCTCTCTTCCAGCACCCTTCATTATCTTTTTGTGGACGGAAAGGGAAAGAGTCTCAGCAAAGAGTTTACAACAGCTGCTCCGATTTCTGACTGTCAGCCTGTGGTAAAGGATTCCAGGGTCGTTTATTATGCTTCAAACTCCAACACCTTGAACTTTTATTCCATTAATTCCGACAACGGAAAAGCTGACAAAAAAACTTACCATATCGCAGGTGACAACGCAACCTGGAATTTCAAAAACGGTATCCTTACGATCTCCGGCTACGGACCACTTTCTATTTCCACAGAGGAAAACCACCGATACCCGGTCTCTTCAACAAAAGGCTGGTTTATCTTCTCCAACGATTCCTCCTGGAAAGCTATCAAAAACCAGATCAGAAAGGTAATAATAAAGCCTGGGATCACAAGTATTTCCGAAAGGGCCTTTGCTTATCTTCCTGAGCTGAAAGAAGTGGACATCCAGAAAGGGGTCACAAAGATCGGAAAAGAAGCTTTCGCCTACTGTGACAAGCTATCCAGGATCAACATACCTGATACTGTTAAAAGCATTGGAACGGATGCTGTGTGGGGCGGCTACGGGTATGTCAACTCTCATGCATATTTTTGCAAGATCCATGCTCCGTACGGCTCTTACGCAGTTACATATGCCAAGAAAAACAATATCAGCTATGCATGCAATATTTCCGATGCAGCTGTAACAGGGATCAAAAAAACATATACCTATACAGGCTCTGACATAAAGCCCGTTCCAACCGTAACTCTTGGAAAAGCAAAGCTTTCTGGCATCAATGATTATCATGTGACATACCAGAACAATAAAAAAGCAGGAACTGCTACCCTGAAGATCATCGGTGATTACCATTTCTACGGAACCATCACCTTAAATTTCCAGATCACTCCTGCAGCCACACCAAAGCCACAGACTGCAAAAACATTCCGGGATGCCTATAATGTCTACACAGTCAATACCACCGGGACTTCCGTAGCACTGAAGGGACCACGTTCACGCAATACTGTCACTGCAAAGATTCCGGCCACTGTCAAAGCTAACGGAAAAACCTACAAAGTCACAGCCATTGCAGCCAATGCCTTCAAAAACTGTAAAAACCTGAAACAGGTAACGATTTCAGGAAATATCACAAGCATAGGTGCCGGAGCCTTCCAGGGATGCACAAGTCTTCGTACTGTAAAAATCGGTTCCCGAGTTTCTGCGATCGGCACGAAAGCTTTCTGTGACTGTAAGGCCCTTACCTCTGTCACCATACAGACAGGACGTCTTACTTCCAAAAGCTCAGGTAAATATATCTTCACAAGAGCAGGTCAGAATAATTACAAAAAACTGACTGTAAAGGTTCCGGCAAACAAACTTTCTTCTTACAAAAAGCTGCTTCAGAGTCAGGGGCTGTCCACACAGGCCAGGGTCATCAAATAGCCAGGATCGTACCTTGCATTTCCACGCCCTTTATGCTATACTCAGTTTCGCTGCAAAAGCCCGCAAAAACCAAGGTCGTACAGGGCTTACAAGGCGGTCACCGCCTATAAATGTGCCGAGTGTTCGTGACCTTCCACTCGTAAAACAAAACTAAAGGAGAATATTGAATATGAAAAACAAAGGTACTCAGTTTCTGGCAGAAGCAGCAGTGATTGCAGCTGTATATGTTGTCCTGACACTGGTATTCGCGCCACTTAGCTTCGGTGAAGTTCAGATCCGGTTTTCCGAGGCGCTGACCGTGCTTCCGTTCTTCACACCGGCTGCCATCCCGGGACTGTTCGTGGGATGTATCATCGCCAATCTTCTTGGCGGTGCGATTCCGGTTGACATCATTTTCGGAAGCATTGCCACACTTATCGGTGCATTCTTTACCTACAAGCTTCGCAATACAGGCAAATGGACAGCCCCAATCCCGCCGATCGTTTCCAACATTGTGATCGTTCCTCTTGTGCTTCGTTACGGATATGGCATTAACCTTCCTATCCCGTTTATGATGCTCACAGTAGGAGCCGGCGAATTTATCTCAGCCGGTGTGATCGGTATGATCCTTCTTGGAGCACTTTCCAAATACAAAAATGTACTTTTTCATAAAAAAGCAGCAGTCTGACTAAATCTGCTACCCACAAAAAGGAGCCATGAGAAAACAGCAGCATTTCTCATGGCTCTCTTTTATTTTTTCTCTGCGGATTCCTGCAGACTGCGCAGGATCCTCTTTTCCATTCTGGATACCTGTACCTGGGATACGCCAAGCTCATGGGCGATCTCCATCTGGGTCATGTTCTGAAAATACCGCATATAGATCAGCCTCCGCTCCTTTGCCTCCAGAGTTCCCAGTATCTCTTCCAGAAAAATCCTGTCCAGTACTTTTTCCTGCCGGTTTTCTTTTTCCGGAAGCTTGTCCATCAGAGAAATCTCCGTTCCCTCACCCTGATAGATCGTTTTGTGAAGAGATTCCACCTCTGCACCGGATTCCATGGTCATTACCAGTTCTTCTATGGAAATTCCCATTTCCTCTGCCATTTCTCCCGTCGTAGGTTCCCGCTCCAGCCGGCGTGTCAGTGCTTCTCTCACCTGATAGATCCTGTAATGGTTTTCCTTCAGAGAACGGCTTACCTTCAGTATCCCGTCGTCCCTGAGATAACGTTTGATCTCTCCGATGATCATGGGAACGGCATAGGTGGAAAATTTCACATCATAGGACATGTCAAACTTATCCACAGCTTTCAGAAGTCCGATGCTGCCGATCTGGAACAGATCCTCCATCTCCACCCCTCGTCCCAGAAAACGCTTTGCCACACTGTATATCAGTCCTGTATTTTCCTCAAACAAAAGATCTCTTGCCGCTTTATCCCCCTGGTGTGCACGCCCGATGAGGACAAGAGTACGATCCATAGTTACCTCCTGATGATCTTTTTCATGTGCACTGTAGTTCCACGGCCAACCTCCGATTCCACCTGAAGCTCATCCATAAACGCCTCCATGAATGTAAACCCCATACCGGAGCGGTCTTTATCAGCCTTTGTGGTAAACAGAGGCTCCATGGCTTTTTTGATATCCGGGATCCCGGCTCCGTGATCTGTCACATCTACCTGAAGCTCCTGCCCCCGGAGACGACATTCTACCCGAATCTTATGTATCTCCCCTTCATACCCGTGTATGATGCAGTTGGTCACTGCCTCCGATACTGCGGTCTTCAGATCCGAAATTTCCTCCAGCGTAGGATTCAGCTGTGTGCAGAATGAAGCCACAGCAACTCTTGCCAGTGCTTCATTTACCGGTCTGCTGTCAAAAATGATCGTCATTTCATTTGTGTTTTCCATCATAAACACCCTCCTGTTCACCTGCCGATTTTTTAATTCCACAGATTTCAATATATTTTCCCACTCCGGATAGCCGTAAAAGCTTTGCAATATGACTGTTCACATTGACAACCTGCACACATTTCCCCCTCATGCCAAGTGCCCGGTACCTACCCATCAGCAGACCGATCCCGGAACTGTCCATAAAAACGGTCTCTGAGAAATCAAAAATCATATTTTTTATATAGTTATGTCCAATAATCCGGTCTGAATCTCTCCGGATCTCATCAGAAGCCGGATGATCCAGTTCCGCCGGAAGATGTACAGTCAGCACGGTTCCGGATTTTTCAAAACCTGATGTCATTCTATCATTCCCCCATTTTTGATTTTTTATTCCATTTCTCATGACCAAAGGGTAAAAAAAGAGGAATGCGCCAACGCACATTCCCCTTATCCGAGGTTTCTCCTCTGTATGAATTATGATATTTTTTATTCTGTATAACCTCCATCGTAAGAGGAATCCTCATATCCTCCGTCACTGTAGCTGCTGTCTTCTCCGGAATCTCCGTCAGAGCTCTGTGTATCTTCTCCATCCGAAGCTGCGGCATCCGCTCCAGCTTCAGCTGTTCCATCTGTACTGCTGTCAGCACTGGACGTTCCGTCAGAAGCTCCGCTCCCGATCCCGCTTACACCGGTCTTTCCGCTGATAGTACTGTAAATCCCCTTTGCAGAATCTGACAGTGTATCCACATATACCTTCTGTAGTTCCAGCGCCGCTGTATCCAGATCCTCCTGCTGCATGGCAGTATATGCATTAAACAAAGCCTCATAGCTCTGACTGCGTTTCTGCTCTTCCTCTGCCTGCTTGGCAACTGCATCTGCCGTATCACTGGACTGGGCAGCTTCTCCCTGAGCTTTGGTAAGCTCCACGCTCTGGCTGGAAAGAGAATCACTGTACTGTATGATCTGCTGATTGGCCTGCCTGTAAATATCCTGTTTCACAGCCGGCAGTACAAGGAGCCAGAATGCTGCCGCCCCTGCCGCAAATCCAAGTACCGTGGTAAAGAAAAGTGATATCTTTGATCTTTCTTTATAAGACGACGGCCTTACAACGATTTCTCCTGAAATATTATCATTCTCATTTTTTTCATTTCCAAACAAGCCCTTACGCCGTTTTTCCATCTTTGTGGTAACACCCGTCTGCTCGTCAACTTCACGCAGGAAACGAAGTGTGGTGGTATTGGTCTTGTCGATCCTGGCTGCTTTTTTCAGGGTTCTTCTCGCCTTATTCCACTCCTGATTCTTCATCTGGATCAGAGCAAGAAGATGATACCCCTTGATCAGCTTGGGATTCTGGGACAGGATCTTTTTCAGGCGGATGGCCGCCATATCCTCATGGCCTTCCCTGCACATGGCGAGGGCATTGTTATATTTCTTGATGCTTTCGTTGATCGTTTCCAGTTTGTTCTGATTTGCCTGAAGCCTGGCAATATATTCTGAAGCCAGATTTCGGTTCTTCTGGATATTCTTGCTGATGACCCACTCACTCAGTGCGGCAACCACCTCACCGGTCTCAAAATATACAAGACCAAGAAGATTTCTTGCACGGATATTCCGTTTGTCATAAGCAAGACTTTGCTTCAGACAGCTGATCGCCCCGGACAGATCCCGGATGCTGGCTTTCTCCAGACCCTGGTTGTAATAAAGCTTTGAAAGATAATCAACCTTCTTCTGGATCAGCACATTGGCTCCACAGTGCGGACAGTAATCCACATCTGTATCTGTCAGGAACGCTCCACAATTAATGCAGTTCATTCATGTCTCCTTATCTTACACGTCTGTTGCTCTTGACCTCACGCAGCATCTCCTGGAGTACATCCATGATATCTGTGATCTCCCGGTCATAAATGACACCTTCTACATCTGCCACATCCAGACATGGTTCAAATTTCTTCAGTTCCTCTTCGTAATCGATCATAATTTTTTCCTCCTGATCACAGCCTTGATCTCACCGACCAGATAAAGGGATCCTACACAGAACAGCATTCCATCCTCACCTTTTTCCTTTACTGCCCGTTCAAAAGCTGCTGGAACATCCTCTATTGCTTCCACTTCCGGTACTCCGTCTTCACGGAAGATCTCCGCAAGCTCTTCTACCGGAACTTTACGGTATCCGCCTACCTGTGTGACGATCACATGTCGAAAACGGATTCTGCTACAGATCGTGCGGATCATATCCGTATAGTCCTTGTCATCCACTGCGGAAAACAGTAGAGTCAGAGGAAATTCCTTCTGGAAATGTTCTGCTGTCTCTACAAACTTCTCAACACCGTCTTCGTTATGTGCGCCATCCACGATCACACCCGGAAGAACCGTTTCCATCCTTCCCTGCCAGCGTGTTTTTGCCATACCAGCCTTCAGAGCCTCCAGAGATACCGGAATCTGATCTTCCAGTACCTGAATGGTTTTCACCGCAAGAGCTGCATTCATAACCTGATAACGGGCGATAAACGGTATATCAAATACGGTATCGCCATATGTCTCGTCCTTAAGAGAAAACCGGATTCCGTCCTTTGTGATCTTATGGATCTCTGTGTCTTCCCGTTTCAGCTCATAATATGGACATCCCAGCTTCTCTGCATGCTCACGCATCACTCCGGCCGCATCCGGATCATTTCCATCGTAGATCACCGGAACACCCGGCACCATGATCCCTGCCTTCTCTCCTGCGATCTCGGAAACTGATTTCCAAGATACTGCATATGATCGAGGCTGATGGATGTGATCACACAGGCTGCCGGATCCTCCACAGCAGTGGTTGCATCCAGACGTCCGCCAAGACCGGTCTCCAGTGTTACATAGTCCACGCCGGCTTCTGCAAAGATCACCATTCCCATCAGAAGGAGTGTCTCAAAATAGGTGGGATGATAGCTTCCCTCCGCAACCAGCTCATCGGAAAGCTTTTAACTTTTTCAAAAGCACGAAGGAAAGTATCGTCATCGATCACTTCCTCGTTGATCTGAAAACGCTCGTTGATCTCCACCAGATGAGGAGATGTAAAAAGCCCACAGGAATATCCTGCTTCACGAAGTACTGATGTGATAAATGCACAGGTACTTCCTTTTCCATTGGTTCCTGCTACATGGATCACCCTGAATTTCTTCTGCGGATCACCAAGTCTTCTCAGGCATTCCCTGGTATGGTCCAGACTGTTCTTGGTAGTAAATCTGGGTATGTCTTCAATATACGCAACTGCTTCTTCGTAATTCATAAAAAAACCATCACTTATCTATAATGTATTCGCAAGAAACATCCGGGGAGAAAAACTTCTCCCATCTGTCTGTTACGATACCATTATATAATAGTGGTGGAAGATGTCCAGTCCTAATCGTAATATTTATCCGACATTTTTGTATCGGAGTATCTTTTCTATGCCATTTACTGGTTGTCTGTACTGTTTTCTTCTACCGGAATCTTCTGTGGATTCCGTTCTAACGCTGTATCCGTTTCCTCCATTGACCCTGTATCAGAACTGCTCTTTTCACTGTCAAGCTTCCACTTGCTGTCAGCGAGCAGCGCATAAACCGCCCGGTCATGGCTCTTTGTCATGGCCTTTCTTGTGGAACTGTTACTTCGCTGCACTACCGAGAGCCGGTCAAAATCATCCAGTTCCTTTCCGGTAATGATCAGCTTGGTAGGATTCACGTAAACCGTATCATACCATTCTCCGTTGATCTTCACCTGGCTGGACGGCGTAAAGTTTGTTCCCTGGATATAATAGGTGTGATCCGTCTCAGACACAACCTGAATGGAATCCAGCGTGGTATCATAGATTCCCATACGCATCTTTGTCCGCTCAAAAGGATTCGCTCCGTCATATGTATACTGCTTTCCGTAGAGAAGATCGTACTGCAGGGTCTCCAGATCCACCTGATAATTTTTGGTATTTCTTCTTGCCTGATGATACTTGAAAACATTTCCCTCATGGATACCTACACGATCCATAACCTCTGCTGCCATCTGATAAGCTGAGAGATTCACCTTCTTTTTCTCCATGCCGAAATTGTCCCACATTACATATTCTGTCTGGAACAGATATTTATTCTTGAGATCTTCAACCGTAAGTCCCATTGTTGGAAGGTGATCGCCGTACATAACCAGGATCACATCCTCCGGATAATCTGCCAGTGCATCTGTCAGCTCTTTAACAAAATTATCCATTTCGTGGATCTCATTGCAGTAATACTCCCACTGGTTGTTCTGCGCTTCTGTTGCGGCACCTGTGACTGTGATCTCCGGATCATCGATCAGCTGTTCTTCCGGATATGCTCCATGTCCCTGTGTGGAGATTGTATATACATAATCCGGTCCTTCCGTAGAATCCAGACATTTGATGATCTCATCAGTGAGAACTTCATCTTTTGTCCAGCCCAGCGGGTTCTTATCATTTTCCTCTGCCATATATTCAGCAGAAGTGAAAGTATCAAATCCAAGGTTCGGAAAGATACTTCTTCTTCCGTAGAAGTTTGCCTCATTATTATGCACTGCATGAGTGCTGTATCCAAGATTCTTCAGGACATATGGTGCGCTTTCGCAGGTTGTCTCTTTCAGAATACTCTTGTACGGATATTCTCCTGGTCCAAAATAATGAAGGCTCATACCTGTGATTGACTCAAATTCCGTATTTGCTGTACCGGCTCCGACTGCCGGAACCTTGTAGTATCCGGATGAATACTCTTTCATCAGCTTGCGGAATGTAGGGATCGGATCTTCGGAGATTTTCAGATAATTGACCAAAGTCGGATCAAAGAAGGATTCGAGCTGCAGGAAGAGAATATTCGGCTGATTTTTTCTCATTTGTTGCCGGAAGGTTATCCTCAGTCTTCTCGATTCTCTCAATCTCTTCTTCTGAATAATCACGAGGACAGCTGATGCCGGTGTTAAATATTGTGACACCAAGGCAGTATGGATATCCATAATCTTCATATGCAAATGCAATATTTCCAAAGTAATTGGAAAGCACTCTCTTTTCCAGCGCCAGCTGTGTGATTCCTACAATGCTGCAATTCCCACAACAACCAGGAGAAGGTCATAGCGGAATTTTACTTTTCGCTGATACTTTGGTCCTTTGATCAACAAAGAAAGAAGAATCAGTACTAATACTCCAAGCACGATCAATGCAACTACCACACCCCAGGACGGCAGATATTTGTTAAGGACTGCCATACCGTCTGTGAGCAGATGCAGATCCGGGCCGGTAAACGGTGTGACCCTGTTTGCCAGGATCACGCCATTGATAATTCCAAGAAGCAGCCAGAATATGGATACCAGAACACGCCAGAAGGTTCTTCGGCGGAACAAATATACAATCAGGCTCGTGGTAAATATAAGGCCTGCGTTATAAGCAAATACCAGTGGTTTTCCTGTCATGTAGGTCCACGCATCGGTAAAAGAATGACGACTGATCGCTTCGATAAGGAAATATCCGGCTGCACTGCAAAGCGCATGAAGCAGCAAGGATATCTTATTGCATATCTTATACAATTTCATCCAAATGCTCCTTTATTACTTGTCCATCTGAGTAAGCTGTATTTTAACCTTTTCCATCATTTCTTCATATTTCTGAAGTTTTTCTTTTTCTGCATTTACTTTTGCTTTCCGGAGCTTTGTTGACAAAGTTCGGATTGCTCAGCATTCCCTGGCATCTTGCGATTTCTTTTGCAAGACGCTCCTGTTCTTTTTTCAGACGCTTCGATTTCTTTTTCTCTGTCGACAAGATCTTCAAGCGGCATATATACAACTGCATCGGATACTACTACAGATACTGCATCTTCACCGATACCGTCTTTGTTTTCCTGTACAAGGATTTCTTTTGCAAATGCAAGGTTCACAAAGGATTTCTTGCATGCTTCGTATCTTGCACATGTATCAGCATCCTTACCTACAATGTAAAGGCTGGTTTTGCGGTTCATCGGCACGTTCATTTCTGTACGTGTGTTACGGATACCGCGAACTGCTTCTTTAAAGCTTTCCACTGCTTTTTCTGCCTCCGGGAAGGACCATGCTTCCTGGAATACCGGCCAGTCGGAGATCATGATAGATTCTTCTTCCGGAAGAAGTGTGCAGTAGATTTCTTCTGTGATGAATGGCATGTATGGGTGAAGCAGTTTCAGTCCTTCTGTCAGGGCTGTACGAAGTGTCCAGAGTGCATCGTTTGCAGCCTTTGGATCTTTGTCTGCTTTCCAGAGACGTACTTTTGCCATCTCGATATACCAGTCACAGAGCTCATCCCACAGGAAGTCATAGACCTTCTGTACGGCGATTCCAAGCTCATATTTGTCCATGTTGTCTGTAACTTCACGGATCACTGTATTGAGTTTGGAAAGAATCCATTTATCTTCAAGGCAAAGCTCATTTAAATCTGCAGGTTCAGTAACTGTCTTGCCTTCCAGGTTCATCATAATGAATCGGGATGCATTCCAGATCTTGTTTGCAAAGTTACGGCTGGATTCTACTCGCTCCCAGTAGAAACGCATGTCGTTTCCAGGTGCATTTCCTGTGATCAGTGTCAGGCGAAGTGCATCTGCGCCGTATTTATCAATAACTTCCAGCGGATCGATACCATTTCCAAGAGATTTACTCATCTTACGTCCCTGTGAGTCACGTACAAGACCATGGATCAGTACATGGTGGAATGGAACTTCTCCTGTCTGCTCAAGAGCGGAGAATACCATACGGATAACCCAGAAGAAGATAATGTCGTATCCTGTTACAAGAACATCTGTCGGATAGAAATATTCCAGTTCCGGTGTCTTGTCCGGCCATCCAAGTGTAGAGAACGGCCAAAGTGCAGAACTGAACCAGGTATCCAGTGTATCCTCATCCTGATGAAGATGTGTGCATCCACATTTCGGGCATTTTTCCGGCATTTCTCTTGCAACGACAACTTCACCACACTCATCACAGTAGTAAGCCGGGATTCTGTGTCCCCACCAGAGCTGACGGGAAATACACCAATCACGGATATTTTCCAGCCAGTGCAGATATGTCTTACCAAAGCTTGCCGGAACAAATTCCAATTCACCCGGTCTTAAAGATTCCATAGCTGCTTTTGCCATCTCGTCCATACGAACAAACCACTGTGGTTTGATCATTGGCTCTACGGTTGTGCCACAACGGTCATGCGTACCAACACTGTGATTATGTGGAACAACTTTTACGAGAAGTCCCTGCGCTTCAAGATCTGCTACCATTGCTTTACGGGCTTCGTAGCGGTCCATACCTGCATATTTGCCACCAAGAGAATTGATGGTAGCATCATCATTCAGAATATTAATTTCCTCCAGATTATGACGTTTGCCTACTTCAAAGTCATTCGGATCATGCGCCGGTGTAATTTTTACACATCCTGTTCCAAATTCTTTGTCAACATACTCATCCGCAATAACCGGGATCTCACGGTCAGTCAACGGCAGTTTCAGCATTTTACCGATCAGATCTTTGTATCTTTCATCATCCGGATTGACTGCAACTGCAGTATCTCCGAGAAGTGTTTCCGGACGTGTAGTTGCGATCTCTACAAATCTGCCTTCCTCACCTACGATCGGATAATTAATGTGCCAGAAAAATCCGTCCTGATCCTCATGTTCTACCTCTGCATCAGAGATGGAAGTCTGGCATACCGGACACCAGTTGATGATTCTGGAACCTTTGTAAATATATCCTTTCTCATACAGACGGATAAATACTTCCTGTACAGCCTTGGAGCATCCTTCGTCCATTGTGAAGCGTTCTCTCTCCCAGTCTGCAGAAGCACCGAGTTTCTTCAGCTGGTTGATGATCTTTCCGCCGTACTCTTCTTTCCATGCCCACGCATGTTTAAGGAATTCTTCACGTCCGATATCGTGTTTGTCGATTCCTTCTTTTTTCAGTTTATCGATAACCTTAACCTCTGTTGCGATTGCAGCATGGTCGGTTCCCGGCTGCCACAGTGCTTCGTATCCCTGCATTCTCTTGAAACGGATCAGGATATCCTGCATGGTTTCATCAAGTGCATGTCCCATATGAAGCTGGCCGGTTACGTTCGGCGGCGGCATTACGATTGTAAATGGTTTCTTATCTGGATTTACTTTTGCGTGGAAGTATCCGTTGTCCATCCATTTCTGATAAAGGCGGTCTTCCAGACCCTTTGGGTCATATGTTTTTGCAAGTTCTTTGCTCATAATTTCCTCCTGATTAAAAAAAGCATCTCCCATCTACTGTAATTGCATTTTTTCGCCTTGTCAAGACGGATTGTGCATTTTTCACAGAATCTGGGAGATTTGCTTTCCTGTATTATTTTTTCAAATCGTCATTCAACGGATTTCAGCGATTCTACCATATCGATCTTTTTCAGTTTTTTATGCATAAAGATGTTTACCACAGCTGAAAAGATACAGGTGATCACCGCACAGTACAAAAAGCTGAGTGGAGCAATGTTTCTTCCAAACATGACCGCATCCACCTCTACTGTGACAATAATAAAGCGATGGAGCAGGATACCAAATCCTGATCCAAACAGAATTCCTGCGATCGTCAGAATGATATTCTCTCGCAGGACATACTGAGAAACTTCTATATCAAAGAAACCAAGTACCTTTAATGTGGCAAGCTCTCGCTGGCGCTCAGTGATATTGATATTGTTCAGATTATAAAGTACTACAAATGCAAGCATTCCGGCAGACACGATCAGTACAAGAATAACTACACCAAGAGTGCTGAGCATACGGTCTACCATTTCGATCGTACTCTCTGTATAGCTGATGCTTAAGACAGCCGGTGAATCCATGATCTTCTGTCCGACTTTTTCTACCTGATCCTTATATTCCTCTTTTACTGAGAAAACGATATCTTCATAAACCGGCTCTTCTCCAAATGTTTCTTTGTAGATCTGCGGTGTCATATACACATAATGGCCTGCGTAGTTTTCGGTGATAACAGAGATCTTCACATGATACTCTTTGTCATCTTTTTTAAGTGTCAGTTCATCACCGATCTTCAGCCCCAGAAGGCTTGCTGTCTTTTCACAGACCGCCGCCCCATCCTCAGGCAACTCGTATTCTTCTTTTGTAACACGGTTTCGAAGTGTCACATCTTTTTTGAAGTTCTCAAGGTTTTCAGGAACAAACACATATACACTCAGATTTGATTTTCCGTTTGGAGCCGTGAGCTTTGAGAGTCTTATCTTCGTATAATGATCCAGTGATTCATTTTTATCCAGAGATTCTATAAGTGCTTCCCTTTCCGTATCCGTGGCATCGTCATCTGAGATGATCGTCGCATCATAATGCTGCAGATTCGTGTACTGAAGATGTACAATGTCTGAAACAGAATCACGAATACCAAAACCTACCAGCATCAGCGCCATACTTCCTGCAATTCCAAAAATAGTCATGAACAGACGTTTTTTATAACGGAACAGATTTCGAAGAGAAGATTTCCAGGTAAAATTCAGATGTTTCCACAAAATCGGTATCCGCTCCAGAAGGATTCGTTTCCCTTCTTTAGGTGTCGGTGGACGCATCAATGATGCCGGTGTCTCTGCCAGCGCATGCACACAAGAAAAAATCGTTGCACCAACTGTACAGATCAATGCCGCCACGGAAGCAAGCAGTGCATATTTCAGTTCATAATGTATCTGAAGGGTATTCTCCACATTGTGATACATAATTCCATAAGACTTGATAATTACAAACGGAATGATCTTTTCACCGATCAGGATACCGGCAACACTGCCGCCTGCCGTTGCCAGGAACGCATAATTCAGATATTTGGAAGCAATACTGATTTTACTGTAGCCGAGAGCCTTCATTGTTCCAATCTGCGTTCTCTGCTCCTCGACCATTCTGGTCATGGTGGTAAGACTGATAAGGGCTGCTACCAGGAAGAAAATAACAGGAAATACCTCGCCGATATTTTTGATACGGTCTGCATTGTCTCCGTAATCAGAGTATTCCGGAAGTCCATTTCGGTCTGTGAGAATCCATTCCGGATATTTTAAGTCTGTAAGTTCTTTTTTTGCATCGTCAATCTTTTCCTGCCCGTCTTTTATTTTATCTTCTGCTTCTTTTTTACCGTCTTCATATTCTTTCTTGCCATCGGCAAGCTCTTTTCGGGCATCCTCAAGCTCCTTCTCTGCATCTTTTAGCTTCTGCTCGTTTTCCTGGATTTCTCTTTCACCGTCGACCAGTTTCTGTTCATTTGCTGCTATCTCGGCCTCACCGGAATTCAGTTTTTGCTCATTTGCCTCGATTTCGGCCAGAGCAGAGTTCATTTTAGCCTTGTTTG
>ENA-OQKQ01000408-OQKQ01000408.1-human-gut-metagenome-genome-assembly--contig:-NODE-408-length-14781-cov-2.390474_pt1 | contig 14781 bp, 15 predicted proteins | sample MGYA00242651_ERZ504803 | MGnify/ENA primary metagenome ERZ504803 (study PRJEB26092, sample SAMD00036380) | human gut metagenome | host: Homo sapiens | study: EMG produced TPA metagenomics assembly of...
CACTGTCTGTCCTGCTTTTACCTGATCTCCCACCTTTACAAAAGCAGGTACATCCGGAGCAGATGCAGAATAGAAGGTTCCTACGATAGGAGAAGTGATAAACAGACTTTCCTCCTCTTCTTCCTCTGCTTTTTCCACAATTGTATTCACAGGTGCAGATGCAGCCACAGGAACTCCCGCTGCAACTACAGGAGGATGATCCAGCTTGCTCATTGTAATCTTTACATCCTTGTCCTTATATGTGAATTCATTAAGGGATGAATCCTCAATAATCTTTACCAGTCCTTCAATCTTCTCTAAATCCATCAAACATTATCCTTTCTGTCTATTTTATATTATTTTTTACGGTTATTCTTCAAACAGCTTGCGCAGTCTCTTTGCCACCAGACGGCAATCCAGAACCTCTTTACATGGCTGATGAATGATCTTTCTCAGTCCGTCAAGTTCTTTCATTTCCTCAACATAAAGAGCCTGAGCCTCCTGTACGGTAATTGCCTTGAAATGTATCTTATCATCTGTTTTTCTCTGTACCAGCTTGGGAATATCCACAGATGCCACTGTGGCAATTTTCCCATAACCGCCCGTTGTCTGACGGTCAGCCAGCAGAATGATAGGTTTACCATGGGAAGGTACCTGTATAGCCCCAAATGCGATTCCGTCGGAAATAATATCCGAAGTCTTCTTAGGAGCAATAAACGGTCCCTCCAGCCTGCAGCCCATACGGTCAAATTCATTTGTCACTGTATACTCACTGCCCAGGAAAGTCTTGATGCCCTGTTTGCTGAACATACCATCCTGCGGTCCCATTACTACCCGCAGTGTTGCTTCTGTCTGATCAAACTCATCCATATCAAGCTTTCGGGAAAGGAAAAACGGCAGATAACGTCTCTTAATACGAAATCCGATATAATCGTCCGCTTCCAGTTTTCTTCCCTTAAATCCGCCCAGACCACTCTTTAAATTGGTGCATCGGCTTCCCATCACTACCGGAATATCCAGATAACTGGAAAAAGCAATATAACCTCTGCTTCCCGTTCTGGCGCTTCCAAATTTCAGTACATCTCCCTTATTCATATACAGGGCTGTATACATGGGAGCCGGCTCTCCATTAATGGTTGGCTGGAAATCTCCGCCTGTGATTGCAATGATAGTAGCTGATGTAAATTCAAGGGTTGGGCCTATCAGCGTTATCTCCAATACTGCCTCATTCTCCGGATTATCCAGTAAGAAGATTGGCTATTTTGAATGAACGGACATCCATGACTCCTGCCACACTGAATCCCTGACTCTGATATCCATAACGCCCCAGATCCTGAACCGTTGTCATCATTCCGCCTTTTAATATACGAATTCCCATTTTATGCCTCCTCATGAACGGTGCACTGGTATTCGCCACGTTCTACTAATTCTCTGATCCGTTTGTACTCATCTTCATCGATCGGTACAAAACGGATATAATCTCCTGTCCTCTACCAGAATCGGGATTTCACGGTCCGGATCATAGGTTTTTACAGGTGTCATTCCCATCAGCTGCCATCCTCCCGGAGAATCCAGAGGATAAATCCCTGTCTGGGAACCACCGATTCCCACACTTCCTGCATTGATCTTGATTCTGGGATTTGCAAGACGGGGTGTATGGATCCTTTCATCCAGCCCGCCCAGATAACAAAAGCCCGGAAGAAAACCAAGCATATAGATCAGGTAAATCTCTGGAAGAATGAATCTTTATTACTTCCTCTACGGAAAGTCCGGCATGTTCTGCAATATTCTCAATATCCGGACCATATTCTCCTCCATAGCATACAGGAATCTCATAAACTTTTCTGCATCCTTCACCTGCTGTAACTTCCATCTTTAACAGAATTTCCAGTCTTTTTTTCAGGTCATCGTAGGAAATCACACGCGGGTCATAATTAACCAGCAGAGAACAGAACGCAGGGATCATATCTACAACTCCCTCTATATGCTGTTCTCTCATAAGCTGTACAGTGGCAGCGATCTTCCGGTTGATCTCCGGACTGATCTCTTTGCCAAATTCAACCAGAACAGAAGATCACCTTCTGTTAAAATTCTAATGTCCGGCATAATCTGCTCCTCTTTTCTTAATCTTTTCGCCATGTCTTTTTATAGCTGTTAATGAACCAAAAAGGTGTAACCTGGACGATCACACCTTTTTGATATACTCTCCAGTCTGAAAACCGGATACATTTTCCTCAATTATAACAATGTACCGATCTTAGATACAAATGTAGTCACACCGAGGTATGCTGTAAGAATTACCACGATCACTCCAAGAATGGTAAGTACTACCGGATGATGATAATTCTCTCCCATAATAGATTTCTTATGTGCAGCGATCAGACAGATTGCCAGGGTGATCGGAAGGATCAGACCATTCACAGCACCTGCAAGTACAAGAAGTACTGCCGGATTTCCAAGGATTTTCCAGGTCGCGACGGGCGTCCTCCGCCTTTTTCTCGCTAAGCTGCTTCTTCAGATCGGCTTTCAACTCGTCCAGAGTGTCAAACTCGGACACGTCCTTGGCAAACTCGTCGTCCAGTGCCGGTACTTCCTTGGTCTTGATCTCGTGGATCTTCACCTTAAACACAGCGTCTTTACCGGCCAGATTCTCTGCCTGATACTCCTCCGGGAAAGTCACATTCACATCAAATTCCTCTTCGGTCTTGTGACCGGCCACCTGCTCCTCAAAGCCGGGGATAAAGGAACCGGAGCCCAACTCCAAAGGATAGTTCTCGCCCTTGCCGCCGTCAAATGCAACGCCGTCCACAAAGCCCTCAAAGTCGATCTCTGCAGTGTCGCCCATCTCGGCAGCACGATCCTCAACGGTCACCAGTCGGCTGTTTCTGTCCAGCATGTTGGTCAACTCGTTGGCCACATCCTCATCGTCTGCCTCTGTGGGCAGCTGCACAGCCTCCAGGCCCTTATACTGGCCCAGCTTGACCTCCGGGTACACAGTGACCTTCATGGTCATATCCACGCCCTCGGACTTGCTGATGGTCTTTACATCCAGCTCGGAGGGAGAGTCCACCGTGCGCAGACCGGCCTCCTCAATGGCAGCCGTAACAACTGCGGGATACACGATCTCCAACGCGTCCTCATAGAAGAAGCCCTCACCGTAGAGCTTTTCGATCATACCCTGGGTAGCCTTGCCCTTTCTGAAGCCGGGCAGTTGGATAGATTTTCTGCGCTTCAAATATGCGTCCTTGCAAGCCTGAGTAAATTCCTCAGGGGCAACGGTAACCTCGATTTCATAAACATTGGTGTCCACTTTATTGGATGATTTCAGTGCCATTGCTTTGACCTCCTCAAAATTTATCTAATATCACCGATTTGGCATTATAACATATCTATTACTTAATTTCAAGCAAGTATTTATATTATTTGGCTTTTCTGCTCATTTGCAGATAAATAAGGGGGTAAACGCCAGATGATCGGCAGAGATCAGGCGAAAATCAATGCCCTGATACTCCCCCTCAAAAGCAAACCGGGCGGCTGCGCCGTGCAGATGGCCGTAATAGCACTTTTGCACACCGTACTGCTGCAACAGTTCTACGATCGGCGCACAGGCGTTCCCGGTGGTCACCGGCGGATAATGGAGAAAAACGATCTTTTCTCTGTCCCCTGCCGCCTCCAATGACATACGAATACGGCCTACTTCCCTGGCCAGCACTTTCTCGTCCTGGGCCTCCGGCGCGTCCTCAAAGAACCAGCCCCGGCTGCCGCACAAAGCCACATCGCCGTAAGGGATCGCCTGATTATGCAAAATCTGTAAAGTATCAAAATGATTTTCCTGCAAATACAGATCCATTTTGCGCTTGGTGTTCCACCAATAGTCGTGATTGCCCTTGAGCAAGATTTTTTGCCCGGGCAAATCGTTCAAAAAGGCAAAATCTGCCGTACATTCCGAGAATTTCATGGCCCAGCTAATATCCCCGGCGATCACCACCGTATCCTGCGGCTCCACCAAATGGCGCCAGTTGGCCGCCAAGCGAACGGTATAATCGCTCCAGCCGGGAAAACTGTCCATGGGCTTGTCCGTGCCAAAGGACAAATGGGTATCTGCAATGGCATACAGCGCCATAAGGCACCTCTTTTCCGTATAAAATACCCGCACCTGCACAAACTATGCGGGAAGGGAGTGAAAAAAATGGACGAGATCAAAGGCATTTCCTGTGAAGTCAAGAACTGCAAGTACCACGATGGCTCCGACTGCTGCACCGCCGGTCATATTCAGGTGGGCACGCAAAACGCAAAGACCTCTACGGACACCGCGTGCGAGACCTTCCAGTGCTGCGACGGCTGTTCTTGTAAGTAAAAAGCGAAAAAGGCAGGATATCGCATGATATCCTGCCCCAGCGTGTAGAAGAAGCTAAGTATAAATTTCTACACGCTGGCAGACATCGAGAAAGTGAGATAAATTTCGTATTTTGCGAATGGGTGCTGTACAACAGTACCGCCCCTGAGCAAAAGACGAAAAGCGCCAAAAGTGGCTTGAACTCGATGTTCAAGCCACTTTTTCAAAACAGTAGACAATATAGAACACCTTCGGCAGGAGCAAGCCCCTGCCCTACAAATATTCTATTTGAATTTTACAGCATGGCGCGATTTAGCCACTTTATCGACAGTCTGAGGCAGGGTATCATCTTAGGATATCCTGCCCTCTTTTTGTTCTGTTACAGGTTCAGCAGCTGAAAAACCATTTGGCTCATATTCTCCCGGTCACACACCTGGGTAAAGCGCACGGCCTTATCCTTTAATGCGGCCAAGGGCGCCGGTACGGCAGCGCCGGTGACCCGGTGCAGTTCCTCTACCATATCGAATTCATCCAGCTGCGGGGTGTTGCCCTCCAGCACGGCAGTGAGCACGCTCTTGGAGAACTTGTAAGGAGAGGCGGTGGAATCAATCACCGTAGGCAGATCGTCGCCGGTCTGGGCTACATAGTCCCGGTACACCTTTACAGCCACGGCGGTGTGGGTGTCGCACAGGTAGTTCTGATCGGTATAAGTCTTGTGAATGGTATCTGCCACAGCGGCCTCATCACAGTAACCGGCGGCAAACTCATTTTGGATCTTTGCCATCACTTCCGGCTCTACCGTGTATTTGCCGTTCTCCGCCAGCTGGGTCATCCAGCCGCGCACGGCAGCGTCGCTCTCGCCGCTCATATGGTACAGCAGCCGCTCCAGGTTGGAACTAATGAGAATGTCCATAGAGGGAGAGGTGGTGGCGTAAAAGTCCCGGTTTCGGTCATAAGTGCCGGTTTTCAGGAAATCAGTCAGTACATTGTTGGTATTGGACGCGCAAACCATAGTCTGAATGGGCAGGCCCATGTGCTTGGCATAATACCCGGCCAAAATGTTGCCGAAGTTGCCGGTGGGCACCACCACATTCATGGGCTCGCCTACTTGCAGCTGACCCATTTTGCACAGATCCGCATAAGCGGAGAAGTAATAGACAATCTGCGGCACCAGACGGCCCCAGTTAATCGAATTGGCAGAAGAGAACATCATATTCTTCTTTGCCAGCTCCGCCTTGATTTCGTCATTGGTAAAGATAGACTTAACGGCGCTCTGGGCGTCGTCAAAATTGCCGTGAATGGCGCAGACGGCCACATTCTCACCCTCCTGGGTGGTCATTTGCAGCTTCTGCATGGGAGACACACCGTCCACCGGGTAAAACACCAGGATCTTGGTCTTGTCAACATCCTTAAAGCCCTCTAACGCTGCCTTGCCGGTATCGCCTGAGGTGGCAACCAAGATCACGATGGTCTTGCCCTCGGCGGTCTTTTTGGCAGATACGGTCATCAGGTAGGGCAGCAGCTGGAGCGCCATATCCTTAAAGGCACAGGTGGGACCGTGCCACAGCTCCAAGATATTCTCCTTGCCGCCGATATTCACCGTAGGTGCCACTGCGAGGCTGGAGAACTTATCTGCCCGGTAAGCGCCCTCTACGCAGTAATTCAGCTCCTCCTCGGAAAAGTCCGTCAAGAAGGTGCGCAGCACGGTCTTGGCCCGGTCAATGTAGGACATCTCCATCATCTCCCGTACCGTATCCATAGAGAAGTGAGGCAGTTCCACCGGCACAAACAGGCCGCCCTCCTCGCTGATTCCCTGGGCAATGGCCTGGGCTGCGGTTACGCGAATCTCATTATTTCTTGTTGAAGTATATAGCATACACGCTCTCCTATTCGTTGGGGGGTTGTGATTTCGTTTTTCTTGCAGAATATTTTATACCAATGTAAAGGCATTTTCAAGGTGTTTTACGGATTTTGTGCCGTCCTTTTGTAAAAACACTTCAATTACATCAAATCTGGGTTGCTTTTTCGTTGGATTTTGGGTCAAAAACAGCTTGGCGGTTTGAATGATCCGCTCCTGTTTGTATTGGTCCACGAATTCTGCCGGGTCGGCAATGGCACCCTGACTGCGGGTTTTGACCTCCACAAACACCAAATACTGCCCCTTGGTACATATCAGGTCGATCTCGCCAAAACGGCAGCGGTAGTTCACATCATACAGCTTATAGCCCTGCTTTTGCAAGTACCGGGCAGCCTCCAGCTCGCCGTACTTGCCGTAGTATTCCGGCCGGATCATCGGTTCATCCATTTCTTCAGGAATGACAGCCGGTGAATGGGACTGATCCCGTACTGCTCCAGCCGTTCATAATGCAGCTTGGTGCCGTAGCCCTTGTGCTTTTCAAAAGCGTATTGCGGGTATTTCTCCGCCATTTGCAGCATATAGCGATCCCGACTGACCTTAGCCAAAATAGACGCTGCCGCAATGCTGGCGCTTTGAGCGTCGCCCTTAATGATCGTGCGCACCTCCAAGGGCAAGTCAGGGGCACGGTTGCCGTCTACCAAAGCGCAGTCCGGCTGTACCGGCAGGGCGGCTACCGCCCGCTGCATGGCAAGGTAAGTGGCATTGAGAATATTGATCTCATCAATTTCTTTTTCTGTGGCGGAGCCGATCCCATAGGCAGCACACTGGCTGCAAATGGTGTCAAACAGGATCTCCCGCTTTTTTTCGCTGAGCTTTTTGGAGTCGTTGACCCCCTCAATCACCTGCCCCGGGCGGAGCACCACCGCCGCCGCGTACACCGGACCTGCCAAGGGACCTCGCCCGGCTTCATCAATACCACAGATGCAGGTGTAGCCCTCTGCGCGGGCCTGATCTTCAAATGCTGTCCATTCCATCATTCCGGCAGTTCCAGGGTCATTCGCCCCAGCTTTCCTCCTCTAAATTCATCCGCCACAATCACTGCGGACCGGTTATAGTCGATCTCGCCGCCCCGCATTAAAAAGCCGCGCTTGCGGCCGATGGCTTCCAGTATTTCCCAGCCCTGCATATCCTCGTCCACCTCAATGCCGTACCGCTGGATAATGGCCTGCGGTCTGGTGTGCCCCAGTACCTCCAGCAAACGGCAGGTCAAGGTCTCCAGGTCTGTTACTTCATCTTTTACAGAGCCGATAAACGCCAGCCGATCCCCTACTTCCGGATCGTCAAACTTAGGCCACAGCACGCCGGGGGTGTCCAGCAGCTCAATGCCGCCGCCCACAGCGAACCACTGATTTTGCCGGGTGACACCGGCCTTGTCGGCCACCTTGGCGCGGTTTTTACCGGCCATACGGTTGATAAAGGAGCTTTTGCCGGTGTTGGGAATACCCACCACCATCAGCCGCAGTGGCTTGCCGGCCATACCTCGCTGGGTATTCTTCTCAATGGTCTTTTTCAGCACCTGCTGCACCGTGGGCAAAAAGGCGGACAGTCCCTTGCCGCTGCGGCAATCCACTGCCAGGGCAGTTTTGCCCTGGGCCTCAAAGGCTGCAATCCAGCGCTTGGTGGCCGCCGGGTCTGCCACATCGCATTTATTCAGCAGCACGATCCGGGGCTTGCCCCGCACCAGGGTGTCTAACTCCGGGTTGGCGGAGCTATACGGCACGCGGGCGTCCAGCAGTTCCACCACCCCGTCCACCAGAGGCAGCATTTCCTTGATCTGGCGCCGAGTCTTTGCCATGTGGCCCGGGAACCACTGTACCTTTTGTTTTTGAAAATCAGCCATTGTCTTTACCTGTCCTTACTTACTGCCCCCAGTTTACCATACACCGCGGAAAAAGGCAAATAAAAAAGCTCCTGTCACCAAGGTAACAGAAGCATTTTTTATGTGTCTTACTCAGCGTCGGCAGTCTTTGCAGCGTTATCTTTCTGCAAGTTCTCCTTCACCTTAGCAGCCTTACCCACACGGTCACGCAGGTAATACAGCTTTGCACGACGAACCTTACCGGAGCGGATCACCTGCACGCTCTCCACATTGGGAGAATGCAGCGGGAATACACGCTCAATACCTACGCCGTAAGAAAGGCGACGCACGGTAAAGGTCTTGCTGATACCGGAACCTTTAATAGCAATCACAGTACCCTCAAACATCTGGATACGCTCACGAGAACCCTCGCGGATCTTTACGGCAACCTTAACGGTATCACCAATCTGGAATTTAGGTGTTTCTTCTTTCATGCTGCCCTGAGCAATCAAATCAAGTGCGTTCATCAATAACAACCTCCTTCTTATTTATGAGGTGTTCTTAACAGAGATCTGCCAGAGGACCACCCTCGTTATGCCTGTAACGCAGAGCATTTCGCTCGTTGCAAGAAGCGCAACGGAATAAATGCGTTAGTATATTAGCACACTCGGTGCAAAAAAGCAAGTGTTTTTTACTGAAAGGGCTGATAATCTTTATCCAGCAGGTCCAGTCGGTAGATTCGCTTCCATTCCCATGGCAGTTCCACCAAGCGCAGCAGCGTGTCGCACAGCAGCGTAGGATTCAGATTTTTCTCCTGCCCGGCTGCCAAACGCAGGTGCAGCACCACGCCCTGAGGAGTCAGCTCCACACGGTACCGGTCAATGAAGGTCTTGATATCCACTTCCTTCATCACCCGCTTGCGACCCACCTTGCCTTTCTTCAGCGCCAGAATCTGCGGCGCGTCCAATACGGCCTGCAGCTTTTCCGCCGCTGCGGCATTATCGTCAAAAAGCCAGGGTAAAAGTCATAATCGGAAAAGGCAATCTCCGTACAGTCCCGAAAGTCGCAAAACACATCTTCGATTTGAATATCCGGCGGTAGGGCAGCGTTCATGCGCCGCTGCACCTCCAAAGGCCCCATGGGCTCTATCAATCGAATATCCATACTCTCGCAGGCACTCTCCACCCCAGGACAAGGCAGCGAAAGACGCATATAAGCGTGGGGTTAGTACCCTTCGGTGAACCACAAGGAATCCCGCCCGGCGCAAGGCTCTGGACATGACCCGATTCACATCCAGGTGACCAATGTACTTGGCCCGCCCGGTTTTACTGAACCGCAGTCGTATCTCGTGCCACTTCTGGTCTTGCATCGCAATGTCCTCCGTTGAGTTTGTTGGCGCCGCACCCGGCACAGCGGATCCGGCAATGGGGCGTAGTCACATTTTGGTGCGCCCGCTTGTTCTCCAGTTCCAGGAACTTGCGAGACACGCCGTAATCCAAATGATCCCAGGGCAGCAGCTCCTCAAAGGGGCGCCGCCGCTTGGTATAGAAGTCCGGGTCCAGCCCGCATTCTTCAAAGGCCTGCATCCAGGCGTCAAAGTTAAAGTGATCGTCCCAAGAATCAAACTTGCAGCCCAGTTCAAAAGCCCGTAGCAGCACCTTGGACAGCCGCCGATCTCCCCGCGCCAGCACGCCCTCTAAAAGCGAGGTGGGCGTTTCATGGTAAGACACGCGGATTTTGCGGCTGGGCACACTCTCCAACAAGTGGGCCTGCTTGGCCCGCAAGGAGGTCATGGTGTCCTCCGGCTCCCACTGGAAGGGCGTAAAGGGCTTGGGAATAAAGGACGCGCAGGACACGGACACGCTGACGGCGCAACCTTTCTTGTGCTCCGGAGTGTTATAGTAGGCGTCTACCACCTTGCCCGCCAGCTGAGCGATACCGGCAATATCCTCCATGGTTTCCGTAGGCAGCCCCATCATAAAGTACAGCTTCACGGAAGTCCAGCCGCCGGCAAAGGCCTTGGTACAGGTGCGCAGCACTTCTTCTTCCGTCACATTCTTGTTGATTACATCCCGCATACGCTGGGTGCCCGCCTCCGGGGCAAAGGTCAGCCCGCTGCGGCGCACTTTGGACAGCTTGTCCACCAGCTCATCGCTAAAGTTATCCACCCGCAGGCTGGGCAGGGACAAATTGATCTTGTCCCGCACGGTCCAGTCAATCAGGGAGGTGAGCATTTCGTTGACGCAGCTGTGGTCGGAGGTGGACAGAGAGCACAAGGACAGCTCATCATACCCGGTAGAGTCGATCAGCGCCTTGGACTGACGGTTGATGGTCTCTACACTCTTCTCTCGAATGGGGCGATAGATAAACCCAGCCTGACAAAAGCGGCAGCCGCGAATACAGCCCCGAAAAATCTCTTCCACTGCCCGGTCGTGGACAATATCAATAAACGGCACCACAAAGCTGTCCGGGTAATAGCACTTGTTCATATCGGACACAATGGACTTCTTCACCCGTTCCGGTGCGCCGTGGGTGGGGGTCAGGGCGCACAGGGTGCCATCCGGGTTGTAGCTGTCCTCATAAAAAGACGGCACATAAATACCCTGAATGTGCATGGCTGCTTCCAAAAACTCTTGCTTACTCTTGCCGCTCTCTTTACATTCTTTCAGCAAATCCAGCACCGTATTGGTGGTCTCTTCCCCTTCGCCCAGGAAGATGATGTCCGCAAACTCCGCCACCGGCTCCGGGTTGCAGGCGCAGGGGCCGCCAAAGGCCACAATGGGGGTCAGCGACTTTCGATCCCCGGCACGCAAAGGCACCCCCGCCAAATCCAGCATATTCAGAATATTGGTATAAGACAGCTCATACTGCATGGTAAAGCCAATCATATCAAAGTCCTTGATCGGGTCGCCGCTTTCCAGGGCAAACAACGGTTCGCCGTGGGCACGCATCAGCGCCTCCATATCGTCCGCCGGGGCAAACACCCGCTCGCACCAAGTGTCCTCCCGAGCGTTGGCGACGCCGTAAAGAATTTTCATTCCCAAGTGGCTCATACCGATCTCATAAGTATCTGGAAAACAAAAGGCATAGCGCAGCGCCACTTTACTTTTATCTTTCATTACGCTGTTCAGTTCGCCACCGGCATAGCGCGCCGGTTTTTGCACCGATTGCAGTAGTTTTTCAATCTCTTTTCTCATACAGACCTCAAATTTGATAGCATTAAATACAGGCTGATTCCCAGGAGCGATACCCCGCCGCCCCGGTACAGCACATAACCGCCCAGCCCGGTAAGCACCGCCAGCGCCAGCGCATTGAGCACTACCGTCAATCTGTGGGGCAGCCAAAGCGCCGCCAACCGTCCCCCGTCCAGCGGAAAAATGGGCAGCATATTCAGAAGAAACAGCGCTCCGTTGGCCGGGTCCCGCAGCAGCACCCACAAAATCAGATTCACCGCCGGGCCGCCAAAAAGCACCGCTGTCTCTCGCCGCCGATCCGGCACCCGGTCATACCGCAGCGCCATACCGTAAAAGGACAAGCGCAGCTGCCTAGGCTGCAATCCCAGGGCGCAAAGCGCCGTCAAGTGCCCGCACTCGTGGAGCACGGAGAACAGCAGCACCTGCCACAGCAATTCGTTCTGTGCCCAGGCGGCAAAAGTCAATATCCAAAAAAACGAATAATCCAGCCGCAACCGTGTGCGACCCACCGTCCATTCCAAAAGCACCACCGCTACATCTATACGCAGCGCCGGTGCTCTCTATCCGCTAAGACGCGGTTTAGCGGTGACTGTCCAAATAAGACTGCAAGATCACGCTGGCAGACACAGCGTCCACCTGCTTCTTGCTTTTTTTGCCATGCACATTGCCAGCGGACAGCAGGTCATAGGCCAGCACCGTCGTCAGGCGCTCGTCCTGGTACACCACCGGAAGTCCGGTAAGCTCCGATAGCAAATCGCCCAGGCGTCGGCAGGCGTCGCACCGGTAGCCATAGCTGCCGTCCATATTCCGGGGCAGCCCCACAACGATCTGCTCTGCTTTCTCTGCCTTGGCAAGAGCCGCCAGTTTCTCGGCCAGCTTAGGCACGTAGCGCTCCTCCACCGTGTCGTAGGCGGTGGCCAGCATCTCCCGCACATCGCAAAAAGCCACGCCGGTGCGCACATCACCGTAGTCCACAGCCATCATTCGCATAGCGGTTCTCCTTCCTGTAAAAAAGAGCGAAAGGATCCATACCTTGTTGATCGCTTTCGCTCCGTTCATGTTTATTATCTTCCAAAAGGGTCGTGCCGGTACTCCGGCCGCCACCAGTCCTGCTTGCCCAAGGTAGCGCAGTCCGCCGGTAAATGAGAAGCGTCATTCTCCAGCAGCAAGCGAGGTGTGCCGCTTTCATCTACTTCTAAAACGGACACACAGGTGTTTTCACCCCAGTTCACATCGTTCAGCCGCACAATGGGCCAACCGTGTGCCCAGCACAGCAGATTGCGAATGGCACAGCCGTGGGAGGCCAGCAATACGGTCTTGCCCGGATGGCGGGCGTTGAGCAGCAGCACCGTGTCTCGCATACGGTCAAACACCTGTTGCATAGACTCCCCTTTTTCTATGGCAAAGGCATGGGGCTCGTCATTCCACAGAGCACTCTCCTTGGGGTAGCATTTGGGGAAGTCCGCAAAGGGCAGACCCTCAAACGCCCCGCCGTTGATCTCGATCAGGCTGTTCAGTACGTGGATAGGCAGCCCGTGGGCGCGATTGCAGGCCCGGGCAGTCTTCACGCTGCGGCGCAAGGGGCTGGAATAAATCTCATCGAAGCGCTTCTCTGCCATACGCGCAGCCAGCAGATCCAGCTGGCGGGCACCGTTCTCTGTAATGTCGCCGTCCGTGATACCGTTAAACACCCGGCGGATATTCCCCTGTGCCTCGCAGTGGCGCACAACGATAAAGCGGGTGGCACTCATTCGCCGTCACCCTCATCGGCCTTGGTGGGCTTTTGCTCTGCCGGTGCAGAGGTCTGCGGCTTCTGGGCTGCGGTGGTCTCGCCGCCGGCGGCTGTGGTATTCTCGCCGTCTGCCGCAGTGGTGGTCTTGCCAGAACTGCCGGAATTGCCGTAGCTGCCGGAGCCGCGGCTCCCGCCGGTGGAATAGCCGTGGCCGCCGGAGCAGTTGCCGGGCAGGTTGTTCACATCGTACCAGCCGTACACGCCGGTGCCGCTGCGCAACTTGCCACAGGAGGGGCAATGGAACGCTTTACGATGCCTTCCGGCTCCTCAAACTTGGTTTTATACTGATCGCTGTCCAGCTTGTCATACACGGCGGACAGCACCGTCTTCCACAAAGTACCGGAGGGGTTATCGGACAAGCCGTAGTAGATCTCCTTGGGCTGGTCATAGCCGTACCATACGCCGGCCACAAAGTCCGGCGTACCGCCCATAAACCAGCGGTCCTTATCGTCCGTAGTGGTACCGGTCTTGCCGAAGCACTGAATACCGGACAACTTGTAAGGAGTACCGGTGCCGGCGGTCATAACCGTTTGCAGTAACTTGTTCATCACCCAGGCGGTATTCTCAGACAGCGCGGACTCTTTGGTCTTTTCCGGCTGCTTTTGCAACACCACATTGCCCTGCACATCCTCGATCTTCGTGTAGCAGTACGGCTCGTAGTAGTAGCCGCCATTGCCAAAAGAGGCGTAGGCCGCGGTCATCTCCAGCACGGTTACACCGTTGGTCACACCGCCGGTAGCCATAGGTGCGTAGTCGCAGTCCTTCACGCTGTCCAGCGTGCTGATGTGGAACCGATTGCTGATAAAGTCCAGAGAGTAATCCACCGCGCCGGCGTCACTGATCATATCCAGCGTGCGGGCGGAGATGGTGTTTTTAGACTGGGCAAGACCGTACTGCAAGGTAACGGTGCTGCCGCTGTAACCGCCGCCCTGGTTGGTGGGCCAGGGTTTGCCGTCCACAACCTTTAGCGGGGCATCTTTAATCATTGTAGACCAGTAAATATCAGTGTTCTCGTCCTGCAAGCTCTTTTCGAGCGCCGGTCCGTACACGGACAGAGGCTTAATGGTAGAACCGGGCTGTCGCTTGGACATGGTAGCGCGGTTCAGTCCCAAATTGACTTTCTTCTTTCCGGTGCCGCCCACCAAGCCTAAAACGCGGCCGTTATAGTCCATTACTACCATCGCACCCTGGACAGTCTCGTCCGGCATACGCTTATAGTTCTCGTACACATTTTCCAGTGCTTTCTGCACATCAAAATCAATGGCAGTGTAGATTTTCAGTCCGCCGCCGTAGACCATATTCTTGGCTTTCTTGTAAGTGTAGCCGTTCTTTTGCAGGTCCTCAATCACGGAGGTAATCACATGATCCACATAATAGCTGTTGACGGTCTGTGCCTTTTTGGTGCTCTTGGCTTTGACCTTAGAGCCTTTATATTCTTTGCTGTTGGTAAATACCAGCTTATAACTCTTGGCGCTCTCGTACTCGTCTTTAGAAATGGAGCCCTCCTTATACATGGCCTCCAGGAAGTACTCCTGCCGTTTCTTATTGGCCTTAGGGTCATTCAAGGGATCATAGGTGGACGGCGCCTTGGTAATGGCTGCCAGACTGGCACACTCTGCCGCATTCAGATCCTTAATGTCCTTGCCAAAGTACTTCTCTGCGGCGGTCTTCACGCCGTAGCAGCCATTGGACAGGTACACCGTGTTCAGGTACGCCTCAATGATCTCGTCCTTGCTGTAATTGCGCTCCAGGTTCAGCGCCTGC
>ENA-OQKQ01000410-OQKQ01000410.1-human-gut-metagenome-genome-assembly--contig:-NODE-410-length-14770-cov-6.556648_pt1 | contig 14770 bp, 12 predicted proteins | sample MGYA00242651_ERZ504803 | MGnify/ENA primary metagenome ERZ504803 (study PRJEB26092, sample SAMD00036380) | human gut metagenome | host: Homo sapiens | study: EMG produced TPA metagenomics assembly of...
AATGCTCATCAGCGGTGTTGCAAAGGACGAAAACGTCGCCAGAATCTCTGTCATCGGCGTGCCGGATAAGCCGGGCCTTGCGTTCCGCATTTTCTCTAAGCTTGCACAGAAGAACGTAAACGTCGATATTATTTGCAGTCCATCGGCAGAAACGGCACGAAGGACATCAGCTTCACCGTGGAAAAGGACAAGATGGACGCAACCATCGAGCTCATGCAGTCTTACGTAGAGACCATCGGCGCGAGACAGCGTTGTGTTTGACGACGACGTGGCAAAGGTTTCCATTGTCGGCGCGGGCATCGGAAATCTCACCCGGGCGTTGCTTCCGATATGTTCGAGGCGCTGTTTGAGGCGAACGTGAACATTCAGATGATCTCGACAAGCGAGATTAAAATTTCCGTGCTCATCAAGAAGGAAGACGCGAACAAGGCGGTTGCCGCCATCCACGCGAAGTTCTTTGAGCAGATCGGTCAGTGAGCTGACGTAAACACGCACGGCATTTTTTGAAATTGTAGGGAAATGAATTTGAAGTCACCCCTTGGCGCATACTAAGCGCCGGGGGTGATTTTATGTTTCCGAACGGTTTTGGCATGAACGGCTACTGGGGGCCGGAAAACTACGTTTTGGGCGCGGCGCTTTTCGACTGGCACAAGGATTTCGACGACCTGCCCGAGGAAGTGAAGGAATACCTCACACAGCACGAGTACGAAATTCACAGCGAAAATGACGTGGACCGCTTAGTCCGCACGTATAACCAGAAAAGGTAAAAAGAAAAGAGAAAGCGTGCGCCGGGGCAAGCTCGGTACACGTTTTCTCTTTTTCTATACACAGTATTTGATTTTAGAGGTTGAGCACGAGTTCGATTTCATCGTCATATTTGACATTTATACAAGCTCGGTCGCGGTGTGACCGGTCTTGGCGAAATCGCACAGACCTTCTATGCCGCAGAACACCATGCTCTGCACGGCGGCATCGGTGTAAAACGCCATGTGCTGCGTCATGATGACGTTCGGGAACTGGCGCAGGTAGGCCATATCGCGGTTCGAGAGGATGTCGTCGCGGCGGTTCTCGTGGTAGATGCCGTCTTCTTTATCGAAAACGTCCAGCGCGAGCGCGCCGATCTTCTGCGTTTCAATGCCGCGGATCATATCCGGAATATTCATCAGCTCGCCGCGGGCGCAGTTGATGATGGTGACGCCGTCCTTCATTTTGGCGATGGTCTCGGCGTTCACAAAGTGGCGGGTGCTGTCTAAAAGCGGCATGTGCAGCGAGAGGATGTCGCACTCTTTGTAGAGCGTTTCGTTATCCACATAGGTGCAAAGTCCTTTGAGCGACGGATTTTCGCGGATGTCGCTTGCTAAAATGCGGCAGCCGAAGCCGCTCAAATTTTTGATGACCGCCGCGCCGATTTTGCCGGTGCCGAGGATGCCGACGGTGAGGTTGCGCAGCTCGCGGCCCTGAAGACCCGCAAGGGAGTAGTCGTTGACCTGTGCGCGCCACAGGGCGGGCTTATACTTGCGCAGGCTAAGAAGTATGAGCATGACGGTGTAATCTGCCACGCCGTTCGGCGCGTAGTTGGAGTTGCACACCTTGAGGCCGAGCTCCTTTGCGGCGGTGAGGTCGATGTGGTCTGCGCCGATGGTGCGCGTGGAGATGTATTTTTACGCCGCGCTCCTTGACGGCGGTGAGCAGGGCGCGGTCAAAACGTGTGCGACCGAGTGTTGTGACGCCCTGGCCCCCGTTTCCGTATCGATGTTTTCGAGCGTCAGGTTATCCTCTGTTTCGGTGAGCTCCACGCCGAGCTTTTCGGCGATGAAGGCAAAGTCTTTCTGTTCGTCCCGGCGGACTTCATAAGCGGCAATTTTCATTTTTATATTCCTCTTTTCGGTAATGCGCAAGCGGTTTGCAACGTCTGCTTTTGCGCGTTGAAGTGCTTACACCACAGCGCTTTAGTGCAAATTTTCGTGTGTTAGTGTGTTACTATGTGATTATTATATATGCTGCGGTTTTTCACGTCAAGAGGGGAAAATGTTTAGAATACAGGTTGTATCTGAGCGGATTTTGTGCTAAAATGACTGTGAAATGAAACGAATGAAATCAGGTGCTTTATATGACGGACTGGGAAATGAAAGTGCATAATTTTATGTGCCTCAATAAATTCGTGAAAAAAGGAGAGATCGTATTTACGGGCTCCTCGCTGTGCGAGCTGTTCCCGATCAACGAGATGCTGCAAAACGCGGAGCCGCGCATCCGTGTGTACAACCGCGGCATCGGCGGCGACGTGACGGACGGACTTTTGGAGCGCATGGATGAATCGATTTTTGACCTCGAGCCGAAAAAGGTGTTCATCAACATCGGCATCATCAAAGGCGAGCGGCTCGGTGGTAATCTCATCGTCTCTATCTGTAAATCCTCCAGCCTGTGTTATCTGGATGCCCGAGTTGATGTGGCTGGCTACGGCCTGCGAGGTCTGATAAATCGCTTTATAGGTCAGCATCAGACTCATATCGCAGTAAACTCCCACATGCGCCTGTTCGCCCCGGTTCAGCTTCGTATCGAAGTCGGCAGGGAAGTAAAGGATTCCGTGAACTGCCTGTCTGCGCACCAGTTCCTTCGCCTCGTCCAGACTGTTGCAGTAATAGGTAGCCTTGGCGTCTGGTGAAGCATCATAATCGCGGATAAACTCGCGTGAACTGTGACTGTGGCTCAGGTCCACAATCGCCGTATCCACTTCTCTCACCACCTCGTTGTTGTAGATCCAAGAGTAGAGCAGCGGATAACCCAGCGGCACCAGAATGCAGAAAATGAGCACACCCTCATCGCGGAAAACATTGCGCATTTCCGTCTTCCAGATGTAGCACATGTCCCAGATGCCATTGATAATCTTATATAATAAACTACTTTTCTTCATTACGGTAAGTATTTATATACCAGCATTGCCTTCTTGATGTTCCAGACAGTGAGCATCGGCAGGGCGCAGAACAGCACCATTGCGCCCCAGTGGAGCACAGCATCGCTCATAGGGAAACCATTGAAGATGTTCATCTGGTAAATCATGTAATAGTGGCGCATCGGGAAAAGCTGGCCGATAGACTGGATCGGAGAATCCATCGAGAAGAGCGGATAGGTGGCTCCGCAGATGGAGAAACTCACCACGCCCCACAACGAACAGATACTCATCGACATGCGCAATGAAGGCATCAGTCCGAAGGCAAAGATGCCGAAACACTGGCAGGAGAGTACGCTCAGAATGCCTAACAGGATGATAGGAAGTGCGCCGCCCGGATGTGGAAACTGCAATACATAATAGATGTAGAATTCGAATAGCAGGAAGATACTCAGGAAGATGAGTGTCTGTGGCAGCATCTTACCCGCAATGGCGAGATAAGGATTGTTGCCTGCCATCCGCATCCAGTCTCTTGCCCGGTTGAACTTCAGTTCCGTACCTATAGAATAAGGTGTAATCAGGAAGATGAACAGCATGATGAGTCCCGGCACCATTACGCTCGAAAGATAATAGTTGTAGTTGGCGTATGGGTTGCCTATCATGTGCAGATCTACGGCGATAGGCTGTAGGAAGGTCATGATTTCATCGTTCGTCTTTCCCAGCGCCGAAAGTTTCGCCATTCCTGCCGCCGCACCTCCCAGGGTAGAGATGGTTTTCAGATCGCGGAAGAGCAGGGAGCCGGCTGCCAGCGATACGCTGCTGTAATAGAATGAAATCTTAGGCTGCTTCTGGGCCATCAGGCCTGCCTCTGTTCCGTCAGGAATCAGCAGGAAGGCGTAGATTTCGTTCTTCTGGATAGCATGTCTTGCCTCTGCCATGTTCTCGTAATGAGCCACTACCTTGGTGGTCTGGAAGGCATCGAGCTTATGTACCAGCTGGCGCGATGTGGCGGAGTTGTCCTGATCTACTATGCCCACAGGCATGTCGGTAGGCACTCCTCCCTTCATCAGCGTGGTGAAGAAAATTACCACCACGATGGGGAAGATGACCATGCAGAAGAGATAAATGGGGTTCTTCCACATGATGCCGCATTCTCTGAGGGCTATATGATATAATTTCTTAAACATAGATGTTATTTAATGATGAGTGACATTCCCGGGCGCAATCCCTCAATCTTTGTGACAGGACGGGCCTTCACCTCGAATGTCTTGCGGTCGTAGTCGCCATTATCCTTGGTTGCCTTCCAGGTAGCGTAAGAGCCCTGGTCTTTCAGGTAGTAAACCTTCATCTTGATGTCCTTGTTGAAGGCAGGAACGTAAGCGGTGAACTCATCGCCCTTGTTCAGCCCCTTGAGATGGTCTTCGCGAACATTGAAGGTTCCCCACATATCGCTCATGATAGAGATGCTCATGATAGGAGAACCGAGACCTACCAGCTCGCCTACCTTAGGATAGACATTGCTAACCTCGCCCTCGCACTGGGCAATCTGAACGGTCTCTTTCAGAAGATTCTTCACTACATCCACAGCGCTCTTCGAAGCCTGGGTGTTGTTGGCAGCCATGCGCTTCTCCTGTTCGCGGGCGCCATTCTTCGCCATATCGTACTGACTTCTGGCAGCAGCCACCTGAGCCTCTGTAGCCTTGTAGGCTGCGTAAGCCTCATCGCGCTTCTGACCGCTGATTACACCCTCGTTGAAGAGGTTCTGCATGCGGTCGTAGGTCTTCTTGGCGATGGTTGCGGCAGCTTCAGCCTGCTGAACCAACTGGTAAGCGCCCTGAATCTGCTCCTTGCGTGCACCTGCATCCGTCAGGTCCTTCATCGCCTCGGCTGCAGCGTTGGTAGCCTGGAGCATCTGTTCCTGCGATTTCATTTCCGGCACTTCGAGGATGGCGAGCGTATCGCCCACATGAACGTAATCGCCTTCCTGAACGCGGAGTTCTACTACGCGTCCCGGCAGTTTGCAGGACACTCTGTATTCTGATACTTCTACCTCGCCCTGAATGGTGTCATCCTTCTGTTCCAGGGTGAAGAAACCGATGACGCCTACGAGAATGACTACTGCTGTAAAACCGATTACAGCGAGCAATATGTTGTTATGCTGTGATTTCTTAGACATTTTGCTTAATCTGAATTTAAATTTGTTATTATTATTACTGCAGGATACCGAGCGCCTTGTTCAGCCCAACCTGAGTCAGCTTCACGTCGATTTCTGCATCAATCTTCTGGCTCTGTGCTTTCTGCCAGGCAGTCTGTGCAGCCATCACGTCGGTAACCTCCATCACGCCTTCCTTGAAACCGAGGTTGGCGCATCTCAGGTTCTCATCTGCACTGGCGATGTTCTTCATTGCCATGTTGAGCTTCTTCTGGGCTTCCTTTACCTTAAACTGGCTTTGAGTAATCTGCAGATGAATCTTCTCTCTCGTATCATCCAGGTTCATCTGGGCGATATTGCTGGCAGCCTTGGCGGCTCTCACCTTGTAGGCGCCGTCGAACCAGTTCCATACCGGAACATGAACCATCACGCCTACGTTCCAGACTCCGGTAAACTTCTTCTGGAAACCATTGAATACGTTCGGGTTCGAAATCATGTAGCCGCCTGTCAGCATGACGTGAGGCAGATTGATGGCGCGAACCATTTTGGTAGCTTCTTTAGAGATGTCGAGCGCATTCTGCAGCATACGGAGTTCCGGTCGGGTGTTCAGCGCCGAGTCCTGTGCTGCCACTTTCTGCTGCTCGGTGTCAACAGGAGTTCCTGATAAAGCCAGGGTTTCCTTATCTTCATCGGCAAGTGTGATTTCCTGGTTCATCGGAATGCCGCAGAGCTGGCAGAGCAGCATCTTCGACAGGGCGAGTCCGTCTTCTGCCTGGGTAATCTGCATCTCAGCCTCGTTCACTTTCACGTCTACCTTCAGTCCGTCTGCCTTGGTGGCTACTCCCTGCTGAATCATCTTATGAACATCCTCGTTCAGTTTCTTTACGAGGTCGCGGTAACTGATGGCGAGTTTCTGCTTCTGCTTCAGCGAAACGGCGAGCCAGTAAGCCTGGTCTATGCTGTAGAGCGTGCTCTGGGTCTGCTGGTCGAGATCATTCTCTGCAATCTGCTCTCCGATGTCGGCAATCTTGTTGGCTGCAATGATGGCTCCACCCATATAGATAGGTTGGCGAACCATCACGCTTCCAGCCCAGATATTGCGGGTGTCGGTGCGGAAAGCATCTACCAGTTTCTCTCCCAGCGCATTGCCTTGCTGCTGCAGGGGTCCCAGTTTCTCATTCAGCAGTCCGCCTATCTGCTGCGCTATCTCCGGGGTAATCATTCCCTGACTTACAAGTTGGCTCATCAGATTGCTGGCTCCTCCCGATATTCCTCCGGTAACTGTAGAGCCGATATTGCTGAATGTTGATTTCTGACCGTCGTTCAGCAGCGAAATCTCCCTACTGAACCATTCGTAACCGCCTAAAGCATCTACTTTAGGAAGATATTTGGTACGTGCCGATTTCTTCATGTTGTACGCCACGTCTTTCTTGAGCTTCGAGGCATTGAGCTGCTTGTTGTTGCGCAGCGCCATGGCACGGCAACTGTCAAGGCTCAGCGTTTGTGCCTGAGCCCCAGCAGGAATCAATGCTCCCATCAGCATGATAAGAGTTATATATTTTTTCATCCTTTGTTTATAATATTATATAATATTGGATGCAAAATTATGGAATTATTCTTAAATGACAAAGAAATTTTGTTTATCAAATCTTTAAGAATCAAAAATTATATTGCATTGTGGAAAAATAGAACATACCTTCTGGTTTTCCGTAATCCCTTAATCGTCTGTTTCTTAGAAATTCACCCGTTCTGTCTCCCCCCAGGTAGGGTCTACGGTAATGCTTATTCCACCACCCGTACTGTCGTCTCCGCCACCGAATCCGTCAGCAATGGAAATCTCGGTATAGGTTGTTTGGTTCTGATGGATTTTCAAATCGGCTTTTTCAAAACTCTTTACCACCTTTGCATCGGCATCCAGAAAGCTGATACTCATCTTGATGTTCTTCTCTTCTTCATGTGGGAAGGAGTAGACGGTAAAGTCTCTGCCGCCATCTTTCATACTGAAATTCTCGGTCTGACGGCTGTTCACGCAGCCGAATCCGGTGGTTGCATCCAGGGTGCTGCTGCCGCCGGTATAATAGAACTTGATGCTTCTGATTTCTTCGGGAATGGTTTCGTCGTTAATATGTAACTTGAAGGCGCCAACTGCTCGCCTCAGGTTGATGTTTGTGGTGGCGCCCTCTTCGTTTACGCTCAACCTGCCGTAATAATAGAAGGTGTCGGTAAGTTTGTTGCTTGCAAACTTCACCTTCTCGGGTGCGCTGACAGAGCAGTTTCCCTTTCCGTTATGGGCAATCACCACCAGTCGGTATTCTCCTTCGTCCAGACTTACATAGGCTGTTCCGAAGCCATTGTCTGTTGAAAGCTGGTTCACCGTCTCCAGTTTCTCCTCTCCGTCAAAAATGGCAAGTGTCAGTCTGGAGCACACATCGCCCAGCGCCATCTGCTTGTCGGCAGCTTTGGTTGTCAGCAGACTTATGCCTTCTATTTTCTGCACATGGATAGTTACATTGGCGTTTGCCTCACGTGATTTTCCGGTTGTTTCGTCAATCGAAAACTTCTCGCATGAAGTAAGCGTCGCTACGAGCATCAGCAACAGGGATGCCAGTAACCGATAGGGCTTCTTACTCATAACCGTTCTTATTTACTAGTTGCTCTATGCGTTATCTCGGAGTTTCCTCGGGCATAAAGATGTGGCAAATATACGTTTTTTCTCTTTTCTATGCAAGTAAAATCTAATAAATCTTTATATTTTTTGTCATTTATCTGTTTTTTCGTAATTTTGCATCGGTTTTTCTGTACTTACAGAGCCGATTTTGCATTGTATATATAATAAGGTATAGAAGATATTGGTATGGATAAGAAGATAAAAGCATTGTTTTTTGATATTGACGGCACCCTGGTGAGTTTCAAAACTCACAAGATTCCGCAGAGCACGGTAGATGCCTTGGAGCAGGCTAAGAAGAATGGGGTAGAGGTGTATATTTCTACCGGTCGTCCGCAACTCATCATCAACAACCTCGGTCAGATAGAACATCTCATCGACGGTTACATCACCACCAATGGAGCCCGCTGTTTTGTAGGCGATAAGGTGGTGAGCCAGCACGCCATCCTTCCTGAAGATGTAAAGAAGATTATCGAGGCAGCCGACCGTGATGATTATCCGGCAATCGTCGTAGGAGAGCATCATCTCGCTATCCATCATTATACTGACGAGGTTTATGAAATCTTTGCCAAGGGACTGGGGGTGGATTGTGAAATCTTCCTGACCGATGTGAATGAACTGGGAGATGAGCAGGTTCTGCAGGTTACTCCTTTCTGTTCGGTAGAGCAGGAGGCGCTCCTGATGCCTACGCTCCGCAACTGCACCTCGGGCAGATGGCATCCTGCCTTTACGGATATTACGGCAGCCGATGCGGATAAGGGCAAGGGCTTGCATGCAATGGCTGATTATCTGGGTTTGAACATAGAAGAAACCATGGCTTTCGGCGATGGCGGCAATGATATTTCCATCGTACGGGAGGCAGGCACCGGTGTTGCGATGGGCAATGCAGGAGATAATCTCAAGCAGGTAGCCGATTACATTACGACTCATGTGGATGAAGATGGTGTTAAGAATGCGCTCCTCCATTTTGGCGTGATTTAAGTTCCCGGCGTTATTGACTTTTTTTTCATAACTCCCTATATATAATAAGGTGTAATCCTGATGAAGCCTTTTTGATAGGCGAGTTTCATTTTAATAAAATAATAAAGGCAAACATGTTATTTATTGTAATAAATGGCGTGTTTGCCTTTCTGTTTTTAAACCTCCCTTTTGTACCTAGTTTCTTCTTGTTATTTACGTTTTGTGAGAATAAATACCAGAAATGCTTACGAAAAGTAATAGAATATACGAAAAATATACATAAAGTACTATAAAGTTGATATTTTGTATCAAATTGTTTGCTAAAAAATTGTTTAATTAGCAAAAAGTATGTATCTTTGCACCCGATATTTGTAAGTTGTTTAATTTTTAAGAGAGAGAATTATGGTAAAAAGATTGACCATGCTCATGGGGGGGCTTGTTCTTTCAACAGGAATGGCTCTCGCTCAAACTACTGTTACAGGTAAGGTTGTTTCTCAGGAAGATGGTGAGCCGGTGATTGGCGCATCTGTAAGAATTGTAGGAACTAAGACTGGAACAGCGACTGATGTCGATGGTAATTTTACGCTTCCTAATGCCAGCAAGGATGCTGTCTTGGAAATCAGTTACCTCGGCATGCAGACTAAAACAATGAAAGCATCTGCTAAGATGAAGATCATTTTGGCTTCTGATGCAAGAAATCTTGACGAGGTAGTTGTTACTGCCTTGGGTATGAAACGTTCAGAGAAAACTTTGGGTTATGCTGCCAGTACAGCCAACGCTTCTGAGTTGACTGTTGCTAAGTCTGGTTCCCTGATGAGTGGTCTTCAGGGTAAGATGGCTGGTGTGCAGATTTCTGGTGGTGGTGTTACAGGTACCTCTCAGAAAGTCGTAATTCGTGGTATTTCTTCTGTTTCCAGCAACAACCCATTGTATATTGTTGATGGTGTGCCTATCAACAATGACCGTTTGGGTGATAACTCTGTTGACTTTGGTAGTGGTGCAGGCGACATTAACCCAGAGGATATTGAATCGGTAACTGTATTGAAGGGTGCTTCTGCTACTGCTCTTTATGGTTCCCGTGCAGCCAATGGTGTTATCATGATTACTACAAAGAAGCCACAGGGTAACAAGAAGGCTTCTATCACTTACGATGGTTCTTTGACATTTACTGATGTGCTCCGTGTGCCAATGACTCAGAATCTCTTTGGTCAAGGTTGGGGTTCCTGGTCTAATGAGGAGAACGGTTCTTGGGGACCTCGCCTCGATGGTCGTGAGCACTGGTATGGTTCCACCGGTCTTTCTAACGGCGAGACTTTAACCAAGCCTTTTTCTTATGTTAAGAACAATATCCGTGACTTCTATCAGGTAGGTAAGGAATGGAACAACAACGTATCTCTCCGCTATGGTGATGAGAAAGTAGGTATTGTTGCATCTTACGGTAATGTAAGTTCTAATGGTATTACTCCTAATGATGGTGATACATATCATCGTAATACCTTCTCACTCCGTGGTTACGCCAATATCGACAGATTCCATCTGGACATGTCCCTGAACTATGTTCGCAAGGATATGCGCCGTTCTCGTGATATGTATATGGAGCTGCTTCAGGGTGCTTCTGATGTTCGTTTCACCGATATGAAGGATTACAACCTTGAGCGTAACAATGTAGATAACTACTATACATTGTATGCTACCAACCCATATTATATGGTAGATAACTTCTATTCTACTTATCAGGACGACCGTATTTATGGTAAGCTGGAGTTGTCATACGATATTACCAAGGATATCAAGGTAATTGGCCGTTTCGGTGGTGATTATACCAATTATAAGACCGAGCGCATCGAACCACGTATTATTTATACCGAAGGTTCTTATCAGGCAACTGGTAATGGTACAACTGTAGGTAACCAGGGTTACTATTCTAAGTATCGTTTTCAGCGTGGACAGATTGATGCCAGCCTCTTATTGACCGGTAATCATACTTTCGGTGATTTCTCGGTAGGTGCAACCTTAGGTTGGAACTTGAACCAGAGAAACTATGATAATGTAGGTGGTTATAATGAGCAGTTGGATATTCCAGGTTGGAATTCCTTGAGTAATACATCTTCCTATTCGATTACTGATACTGACTCATGGAATAGAAGATTATTGGGTCTCTTGGGACAGGTTGAATTGGGTTATAAGGATTGGGCTTTCCTGAACCTTTCTGCCCGTAACGACTGGTCTTCTACTCTTCCTATGGGTGATAACAGCTTCTTCTATGGCGGTGCCAATGTGTCTGTGCTTCTGAATCAGGCTATTCCTGCTTTGAAGAATGTCAAGCAAATCGACTTGTTGAAGGTTCGTGCAGCTATAGGTCAGACAGGTAATGATGCTGATGTATATATGACTAATTCATATTATCGTCCATTCCAGTCTTATTATACATATTTGCCAATTTCCGGTGTTTCTGGTTTGACAGAGTATAACCGTTTGCCAAATAAGTCATTGAAGCCTGAGATTACAACTGAGTATGAGCTTGGTTTGAGCGGTACATTCTTTGGCAACCGTTTGAGTTTCGATGTGGCTTACTATGATCGTACAACCAAGAATCAGATTATCTCAGCTACTTTGGCTCCTGAGACAGGTTATACTTCTAACACCCGTAATGTAGGTAAACTTCAGAACAAGGGTATTGAGGCGATGGTTAATTTTACTCCTATCCGTACTAAGGATTGGGAGTGGAGTGTAGGTGCTACATACGCTAAGAACTGGAGTAAGGTGAAGGAACTTTGGGATGGTCTTGATGAATATACCATTCCTGTAGGTACTACAAGTACTGGTTTGTATTCTTCTATGCGTGGTGTATCTTACGTATTGAAGGTTGGTGAGCCTATCGGTATCTTCAAGTTGCCAGCAACACAGAAGGTAACAGATAAAAACAGTCCATATTATGGTTATAGAATCGTAAATGGTAATGGTTTCTTGCAGTCTAGTACTACAGATTATGATTATCTCGGTTCTTCTCAGCCAGATTTCGTAATGGGCTTCACCACACATCTGAAGTGGAAGAACTTGAGTCTTGCTGCAACGGGCGACTGGCATAAGGGTGGATTGATGTATTCTGAGACATCTTATATTACTCACTTCAATGGTAACTCTACAGAGACCGTATTCAATGAGCGTGATGCTTTTGTTTATCCTCATTCTGTAAAGATTGTTGGTGGAGAGTATGTCGAGAATAATATTCCAGTTGCTTCCAACTATATGAATTATGTTCAGGGTAACTATAGCTACAACCCGGAGGTGCGTCGTGATTTCGTTGTAAGCCGTTCTTACTTCAAACTCCGTGAGTTGGCTTTGACATACGATTTCCCTAAGACAATCACAAGTGCATTGAAGATGCAGAAGTTGTCTTTGAGTCTCGTTGGCCACAACTTGTTGCTCATCACTCCAAAGCATCAGAATTATATCGACCCAGAGTCTTCTAACTTTGGTAATGATATCAGCTCTGAGTTTGGTGAGACTATGGGTTCTGTGTCAACTCGCAACTATGGTATTAACTTGAAGGTTGTATTTTAATTAAAGGAGATTTCTTATATGAAAAGATATAAATTTTTAAGCGCAGCATTGCTGGGAGCCCTCTTGACAATGGGTACTGTTACTTCTTGTAGCGATTCCGGTTATTTGGATATCAACTACAACCCAAACTATCCTTCTACAGCTTCCTACAAGCAGTTGCTTCCGGCTGCCGAAGGTTCTATCGTAGCTGTCAGTGGTCTTTATCAGCAAATTACTGGTGACTTTTGGTGCCAGTATGTAACACAGGGTAATAGTACAAACCAGTATAATACATTGTCTAATTATGCTGTAACAACATCAGGTTCTATTCCTCCTGTTACTACGGTTTGGCAGAATACATATGCCAACAGTTTGGAAGATTTAAAGCTGGCTTTGGCTTCTGCTGAAGAAAGTAAGGCTTGGAACTATTGGATGGTTGCCAAGATTCTTCAGGCCTATAGTTTCTTGGTATTGACTGATACTTATGGTGATATTCCGTTTACAGGTGCCCTTGATGTCGAAAACAATCCACATGCTGCATTTGATGATAGCAAAACCGTAGTATATCCGGGTATTCTGGAGATGCTGGATGCTGCCATTGCCAAACTCGATGATGCTAAAGCTGCAGAAAAAGCTTCCCCTTTAGGAACTGCTGACTGTTTCTTGGGAGGCAGTATGGATAGCTGGGCAGGCTTTGCAAAGAGTTTGAAGTTGAAGATGTATCTCAAAGACTTCGACGCTCATAAATCTGATATTCAGGCTTTACTTAGTGCAGGTGGTCTTTTGGAGCAGGATTGTGCTTGGGTAAATTGGGAAGATGGCGCTAATAAGGGTAATCCTCTTTATGAATTTAATATCCGTCAGTTGAATACTACTGAGAATATTCGTGCTTGTCATACTTTCTTGGAGTATCTTTTGGATAAGAAGGATCCTCGTATCATCAAGTTGTATGAGGTAACTGCTAATGCCAAAAAAACTCTCGGCTATTCTTCTGATGAGGAACTGGTTGCTCACATGGATGAATGCTACGAGGGCCTTCCTTGCGGAGATAAGCCAACTACTGATGAAACTACAGAGGGTGGTATTGCAATCTCTAAGTCTTCTCGTATGAAACAGGCTTATGATGATGCTGTCTATCTGATGAACGAGGCTGAATGCGAATTGATGATTGCTGAGGCTTATGCTCGTTTGGGTGATGCTGAAAAGGCTGAGGAATATTATAATAAGGGTGTTCTTGCCGGCTTCAGCCGTTGGGGATTTGATGGTACAGCATTCGTTGATGGTGCTTACAAGTTCGATAAGGCTGATATGCTTCATAGTATCGCCATGCAGTATTGGGTAACTTATGCTGGAGCGAATGCTTATGATGGCTGGATGACCCGTAACCGTTTGGGTATTCCTGAGGTGCAGGCTAATATTACTGTTCGTAAATCAACAACTGCTTTGCAGCGTGAATTGTCTGATGGTTATGTGTTAGGCAATTTGGTTGATCCAGGTGCTAGCAATATGAATGCCGGTGAGTATCCTATGCGATTGCTTTATCCTACAGCTACTACATTGTATAACTCTGCTGCAGCCAAGTATGTAGAAGAGAATGGAAACTCGCTGACCAAGAAACTTTGGTGGGAGAAGTAATGATTATTAATGTAATAAACGAAAAGTCATGAAGAAAATATTATATTTTTTGAGCTTTGTTTTCGTAGCATTGTTTACTGCATGCTCTGAGGGAGACGATTTCGATATCGATTATACTCCTATTGCTCCTGTTGGTGGTGAGTATAGAATCAATGTGGAGAGAGGTTATGATGCTTCTAAGACAGATGCAGAGTATTGGGCTTCTAATCCAACAGATGCTGAATTCATCTTTAAGACTGATGGTACAGGAACCACTTCGGGTGTTCTCTATGCCTATCTCAGCAATACTACCGATTATGATAAGGATAAGGCATGGATTCGTGTAGGCTCAACCGCCTCTAAGGCAGCTTACGCCATCAATGCTAAGGTATCTATTGATATGAGTGCTTATACTTTTGGTGGTGAGAATGTGGATGATTTCATTGGTAACTCTGCTACAGCTACCGACAAGGTAACTGTTAGCGGTAAGTGTGGTCACAATACTTATACTACTGTATCTGGTACTGTGACAGATGAAATCAGTTTCACCTATTCCCGTTCTGACCAGCCTGGATATCATTACAGAGTAACAGGCTTTAAGTCTACGGGTTGGGCTGAGGATAACAAGTAATATACTTTTGCTATACATGAATTATTCCTAGATGATGTTTCTAATGATATTGTCTAGGAATAATATTAAAGATATAAGGCAAAGTGATTTGCCTCGTTGTTGACAAAGTCAACACTTATATCTCTCTCGTCTTGGGGACTGGCGGTGGCCAGTCCCCTTTTTGAATTTATAAGAGAGATTTCTTGGTTAATGAGGGTGTGTCATAAGTCTGGATAATAGTTGGTGTATAACAGTTGACTACCGCATGCACAACAGGTGTTGTGCATGCGCATATCAGCTGTTATGCAAGCGCACAACAGCTGTTGTGCGACCGAAGAT
>ENA-OQKQ01000413-OQKQ01000413.1-human-gut-metagenome-genome-assembly--contig:-NODE-413-length-14738-cov-4.172062_pt1 | contig 14738 bp, 12 predicted proteins | sample MGYA00242651_ERZ504803 | MGnify/ENA primary metagenome ERZ504803 (study PRJEB26092, sample SAMD00036380) | human gut metagenome | host: Homo sapiens | study: EMG produced TPA metagenomics assembly of...
ACGCCACCGCACCCGATGCACAGACCGAGAACACCTATGGGCCGAGCGCCGTCCCCGCGGCGGGACGCGGGCAATGGGCCCGTCGTCCCGGCGGCAGCCGCAATGGCGGCTATCGCGCGGGAACCGTCTGAGCATGGCGACCACGAATGGAAACCGTGGCGGTTACCGTGGCAGCCGCAATGGTCGCACCCCCGCGGCCCGCGGCCTTCCGGCGTGCCGGAGCGCACCTATGCACCCCGTGATGCAGAGAATGCAGCACCGGTAGCACCCAAGCGCACCGAGCGGGTGGACGATTTTGCCGATTTCAGCTTTGGCAAGATCGAGCTGTAATACGGAATTACTTTTGAAATCAGGGTCTCCGGAAAATCTGCGGATTTTCCGGAGACCTTTTTTCACGCAAAAAAGGATTTTACCCAAAACTGATGCCAAGCTGGTTTCGGGTTGGGCAGCCGTTGCGGTATACTGAACACGAAAAAAGTCATTCTTCTCAAAATTTGGAGAAACTGCCTGTTTTTTGCCGAAATCTTTCTCTTAAATGGCAATTGTAAAACAATTGGTCAAGGCTTTATACTGTAGTCAAGAGCGTTCTGTTCGTGAAGAACAGACAGAATGATGAAAAGAGAGGTATTCAACTATGGCTCAGAACAAGATCTCCCGCCGCAGCTTCCTGCGTGGTGCAGGGGCATCCGCCACCATCGCAGCCGCCAGCTGCATGGCACCCTCTGCAGCCGCCTGTGACATCAAGTCCCTGTGGAGCATGGATCTGCAGATCCTTGCCACCAGCGATACCCACGGCAAATTCGACCCATGGGACTACGCTGCCAACAAGGCAGATGCTTCCGGCAGTGTGGCCCAGCAGGCGACTGCCATTAAGCAGTGCCGCACCCGGAACACGCTGGTGGTGGATGCAGGCGATACCATTCAGGCCAACTCCGCAGAGCTGTTCTTGAACGATGACCTGCATCCCATGGTCGCTGCCATGAATGCCATCGGTTATGATATCTGGACCACCGGCAACCATGAGTACAACTACGGCATGGATGTGCTGAAAAAGGTCATGGGACAGCAGAAGGCCAAGGTGCTCACCGGCAACGTTTACGCACCGGACGGCACCCCGCTGGCCGACGGCTACACCATCATCAAAAAGGGCACCGTCAAGATCGGTGTCATTGGCATGGTCACCCCCAACATCATCCGCTGGGATGCCAAGAATCTGGAGGGTTGGAAGGTCACCAACCCTGTGGACGAGAGCCGCAAGATCATTGATAAGATCAAGGATCAGGTGGATGTTCTGATCGGCGTCATGCACATGGATACCGAGAACGAGTACGGTGTCTATGGCTCCGGCGTTACCGATCTGGCAAATGCCTGCCCCGAGTTTGATGTGATCGTGGGCGGCCACGGCCACAGGAGCATCCCCAACATGATGATCAACAACGTGCTGGTGGTGGAGAACAAGAACGCCGGTGCCACCCTGTCCGAGATCCACGTCTATCTGGAGCGCCAGCTGGACGGTAAGTGGAAGGTCGTGAACCGCACCTCTGAAAACCTGCAGATCAAGGAGTACGAGCCCGATCCGGAGCTGACCGCTTTGCTGGCCTCCTACGACACCCGCGCCAAGGAAGACGCTGTTACCCCCATTGGCGAGCTGAAGGGCGGCGATCTGGCCCCCGAAAACGAGATCGACTGCCTGCCGCAGGCCATGGTGCAGGATACCGCGCTGCTGGACTTCATCAACGAAGTGCAGATGTACTACACCGGTGCGCAGGTCTCTGCTACCGCCCTGACCTCCATGACCTCCCAGATGCGCGCGGGCACCATCCGCAAGTGCGATATGGCCAGCATCTACACCTACCAGAACACCCTGTACAAGCTGCAGATGACCGGCGAGCAGCTGCGCCGCTTCATGGAGTGGTCTGCTGCCTTCTTCAAGACATGGAAGCCGGATGAAGTGACCATTGCCTTTGACCCCTCGGTGCGCTACTACCTGTACGATGCTTTTGAGGGCGTCAGCTATGAGCTGGACATCTCCAAGGAGCCGGGCCACCGCATCAAGAACCTCAAGTGGCCGAACGGCAAGGCCGTGAAGGACACCGACACCTTTGTGGTGGCAGTGAACAACTACCGTGCCACCACCCAGCTGCTGACGGCTGCGGACATCTTCCTGCCGGGCGAAGAGCTGCCCAAGCTGTTGGAGATCGATGTGCGCGGCGACGTGGGCGGTATCCGCGAGCTGCTGGGCGAATACATCCGCACCGTGAAGGGCGGCACCATTGAGCCGCACGTGAACAACAACTGGAAGATCGTGGGCAACAACTGGAAGGCTGCCGATCACCAGAAGGCTGTGCAGCTGCTGCGCGAGGGCAAGCTGGCCCTGAATGAGAATGCCGATGCACGCACGCTGCCCGGCAAGGCCATCACCACGGCGGATATCGCCAAGTTCTAAAAAAACAGTTTCCTGTAAAAAGGGGCTTTCCGTGTTGGGACGGAAAGCCCCTTTTTTGTGTGAAAAACGGGCGGATTTTCAACCGTTTCCCGGGAATTGGTTGAAAAAACAGTACCATTCCGCAGCATTTCGTGGTACAATGAAACTGTATTGGTCTCGCTGCTGTGGGCAGATGGGAGCAAGCGGCCAGACCGGGCGCGGAAAGGAAGCCAGAAAAAACCATGCAGGAAACGACCATTGCAGCCATTGCAACAGCACCGGGCGCAGGCGGCATTGCCGTCGTGCGGCTCTCCGGTGCGGAGAGCTATCCCATAGCAGCCCGGGTGTTCCGCCCGGCCAACGCCGCAAAAAAGGTGGAGGATGCCAAAGGCTACACCGCCATGTACGGCACATTCCGGGAAGGGGACGAAGCCTTTGATGAGGGGGTGGCCCTGTTTTTCCGCGCGCCCCACAGCTATACCGGCGAGGACGTGGTGGAGCTTTCCTGCCATGGCGGCAGCGCCGTGGCCCGCCGTCTGGTGGAAGCCTGTCTTGCTGCCGGTGCTCAGCCTGCCGCGCCCGGCGAGTACACCCGCCGCGCGTTCCTGAACGGCAAGCTGGGTCTGACGCAGGCCGAAGCGGTGATGGATCTGATCTCGGCGGATGGCCGTCAGGGTGCCGCGCTGGCCAATGCCGCGCTGGGCGGTGCGCTGGCAAAGAAGATCAGTGCCCAGAAGGAAGCGCTTACCGCCATTCAGGCTCACCTTGCCGCATGGGTGGATTTTCCCGAAGAGGATGTGCCGGAGCTGGACGGTGACCATCTCCACTGCGTACTGAGTGGGGTAAAGGCAGAGCTGGACGAGTTGATCCATAATTATCAGGCGGATACCGTCCTGCGCGAAGGTGTGGACTGCGCCATTGTGGGCAGACCAAATGCGGGCAAATCCACACTGCTCAACCTGCTGGCCGGGTTCGACAGGGCCATCGTCACGCCGGTGGCTGGCACCACCCGTGACGTGGTGGAGCAGGCGGTACAGCTGGGGGATATCCAGCTGAATCTGTTCGATACCGCCGGTCTGCGCGAGACCGAAGATGCCATTGAAGCCGAGGGCATCCGCCGCAGCTGGAAAAAGCTGGAGGAGGCAGGCCTGATTTTGGCTGTGTTCGATGGCTCTGAGCCGCCCACGCGGGAAGATCTGGAGCTTGCACAGCGTTGCACAGGCCGTCCAGCCATTGCACTTATCAACAAAGAGGATAAACCAAGGCAATTTGACGCAGAGTTGATAGCACCCTGCTTTGCCATGGTGCTGCCGGTGTGCTGTCAGGAGGAGGAGAGCCGCAAGGTGATCTCCGCTGCGGTGGCCCGCCTGCTGGGTACCAGCCAGATCGACCCCCATGCCGCCAGTCTGTCCGGCCAGCGTCAGCTTTCCGCCGCACTGCGTGCGCGGGACGCTGTGGCCGGTGCACTGGATGCTGCCGCAGGCGGCTTTGGGCTGGATGCCGTTTCCGTCTGTGTGGACGACGCACTGGCCGCCCTGTGCGACCTGACCGGTGAGAACGCCTCGGAAGCTGTGATCGAACAGGTGTTTGAACGTTTCTGCGTGGGAAAGTGACGAAGAGCTTCCCGCGCGAAGCGTGGTCGCGTGTTTAAAGTTTGATGCCTTTTGCAAAATGCATCGCCGCCGGGGATGTTCTCTTTTGCGTGCCAAAAGAGAACCAGAAAAGCACCCGCTACTTTCGAGGCGCGGGAGGCACGAATTAAGGGCTACTCGCCCTTAATAATCCCAAAGCAGTTGGGCTCCATACAAAAAATCCAAGTCGCTCCGCTAAAGGATTTTTTGTGTTACGCCGATTTGTAGTCGCTTGCGCGACGAGCCATACGGACAAGTTTATGCGTTATCTGCTGCGCGACAGCTGCAGGCTGACAGCAGCAATATGCCGTTTCCTGTTACGACCCTTTCCCGTGAAAAAGTAAATTCGAAAAGCCCGCAGGCTTTTCGGATTTACAAATTTAAAAAATATATTTCCGCTGAACATGCCCAGAGTGAAACGGAGGGCATTTTAAATCATTTGTTAGAGGAAACCCGAAAGTATATGAACCACTTAGGAGATTATGACGTTATCGTCATCGGTGCCGGTCATGCCGGCATCGAGGCAGCTCACGCCGCCGCAACGCTGGGCGCGAGAACGGCCGTGTTTACCATGAGTCTGGATGCCATTGGCAACATGCCCTGCAACCCCAGTATTGGCGGCACGGCAAAAGGCACGTTGGTACGTGAATTAGATGCGCTTGGCGGCGTGATGGGCCTTGCTGCAGATGCCACCTATCTGCAGAGCCGGATGCTCAACAAGGGCAAAGGCCCGGCGGTGCACGCCCTGCGTGTGCAGACTGACCGCAAGCGCTACCATGAATATATGAAGCATGCATTGGAACTCACGCCCGGCCTTGCCATCCATCAGGCTGAGGTTGTGAGCATCGAGACCGAGAACGGCCGTGTGAAGGGCGTCGTGACCCAGCTGAACGGGGAATACAGCGCCAAATGCGTGGTCATTGCCACCGGCACGAACCTTGGCGGCAAAATTTTTGTGGGCGATGCGTGGTACGCCTCCGGCCCGGACGGGATGCACGCCGCTAACGCCCTGACCGACAGCCTGAAGGCTGCCGGTCTGCCGCTGCGCCGGTTCAAGACCGGCACCCCTGCCCGGGTGCACCGCCGCAGCATCGATTTCAGCCAGCTGGAATGCCAGCCCGGCGACCCGGACAGCGAGCTGCAGCCCTTCAGCTTCCTGACCGACGCCCCCATGCACAACAAGGTGGAGTGCTGGATCGCCTATACCAACCCCGAGACCCACAGGATCATTCTGGACAACATCCAGCGCAGCCCGCTCTACGGCGGCATGATCGAGGGCGTTGGCCCGCGCTACTGCCCCTCCATCGAGGACAAGGTGGTGCGCTTTGCAGGCAAGGACCGCCACCCCATTTTTGTGGAGCCCTGCGGGGAGAACACCGAGGAGATGTATCTGCAGGGAGCCTCCAGCAGCCTGCCGGAGGATGTGCAGAATGCCTTCTACCGCAGCATCAAAGGGTTTGAGAACATCGAGATCATGCGTCCGGCCTACGCCATCGAGTACGACTGCGTGGACCCCACCAGTCTGGAAGCCACGCTGGAAAGCAAGGTAGTGCGGGGCCTGTACGGTGCGGGTCAGTTCAACGGCACCTCCGGCTACGAGGAAGCCGCCGCCCAGGGCCTGCTGGCAGGTTTGAACGCCGCCCGCAATGCGCTGGGCAAAGAGCAGCTTATCCTGCCGCGCCACACCAGCTATCTGGGCACACTGGTGGATGATCTGGTCACAAAGGGTGTCATGGACCCCTACCGCATGATGACCAGCCGCAGCGAGTACCGCCTGACCCTGCGTCAGGACAACGCCGACCAGCGGCTGACCCCCATCGGCAGGGAATACGGCCTTGTGCAGGATGACCGCTGGGCCAAGTACCAGCACACCCAGAGCATTCTGGAAGCGGAGCGCCGCCGCCTGCATGAGACGCATCTGCGCACCGCAGACCTGCGCGCCGCCATGGAAGCGGCCGGTCTTGTCCCGGCTGCCGAGGGCGGCATTGCGGAAGAGCTGCTGCGCCGCCCGGAGATCAGCTATCCGCTGCTGGCCGGTGTCATCGGCTGGGGCGAGGAGATCACCCCCATGCTGGCCGAACGGCTGGAGACCGAGATCAAGTATGCGGGCTACATTGCCCGGCAGGACCGGATGATCCGGGACGTGGCCCGGCACGAAAAGACCCTGATCCCAGATGATTTTGAATATTCCGACCTGACCGGCCTGACACTGGAAGCCCGCGAAAAGCTGGCCCGCATCCGGCCGAAGAACCTCGGTCAGGCGGGGCGCATCCCGGGCGTATCGCCCTCCGATGTGGCGCAGCTGAGCATTGCACTGGCAGCGAGGAAGTAAGTCTGCTTCCCGCACAGAGAGTATTCGTGTGGGGCGGGCTTCATGCCTTTTGCAAAATGCATCGCCGCCGGGGATGTTCTCTTTTGCGTGCCAAAAGAGAACCAGAAAAGCACCCGCTACTTTCGAGGCGCGGGAGGCACGAATTAAGGGCTACTCGCCCTTAATAATCCCAAAGAAGATGGGCTCCATACAAAAAATCCAAGTCGCTTCGCTAGAGGATTTTTTGTGTTCCGCCGATTTCGAGTCGCTTGCGCGACGCGCCGTGCGGATAAGCTTGTGCATTTTCTGCTGCGTGAATGCTCCCGCAGGGAGTCAGCGGCAGTAGATGCCGTTTACCATTACGACCTTCCGTGTGAAAAAGCAAATCAGGAAAATCCGCAGATTTTCCTGATTTGCAAATATAAAAATAATTTTTCCGATGAATTTGCCCAGAGCAACGCGGAGGGCATTTGAAATCGTTAAACATAGAAAGAAGCTGCAACCAATGGAAGAACTGAAGCTTTACGAGGGCCGTCCTGCCGACTGCACCGGGCGGCTGGAAAAAGAGATCCGTACCTATGACCTGCTGGACAAGCTGGGCATCCCATTCTGGCGCACCGACCACGGCTGGATGAAGGCCGATACCATGGAGGACTGCCATGTGATCGATGCCTGCCTGAATGCCACCGTGTGCAAGAACCTGTTCCTGTGCAACCGGCAGAAGACGAACTTCTATCTGCTCATGATGCCCGGGGACAAGCCCTTCAAAACCAAAGAGCTCTCCCATCAGCTGGGCATTGCCCGCCTGAGCTTTGCCTCGCCCGAGGATATGGAGCAGTATCTGGACTGCACGCCCGGCTCCTCCTCCATTATGGGCCTTGCCAATGATGCTGAAAATAAGGTGCAGCTGCTGATGGATGAGGACATAAAGGCAGGGGAGTACCTCGGCTGCCACCCCTGCATCAACACCTCCTCGCTCAAGCTGCGAACGGCAGATGTGCTGGAAACTTTCCTGCCTGCCGTGCACCACGAGCCGATCTTCGTTCACTTGACCGGCGAATAACAGAAAGGAAAACCTGCGTATGATCGACAAACAGCGTCTGGAAGCAAAATGTTCCACATGGAACATCACTCTCACCGGCACCCAGCTGGACCAGCTGGATGCCTTTGCCGAAATTCTGGTGGACTACAACCAGAAGGTCAACCTGACCGCTATCACCGACCCCGAGGGGATCGAGGATAAGCACTTCCTCGACAGCCTGCTGTTTGCCAGCCAGCCGGAAGTGGCGGGCCGCATGGTGGATGTGGGCGCAGGCGCAGGCTTCCCGGGCATCGTGACCAAAATTTACAAGCCGGAACTGGAGTTGACCCTGATGGAGCCCACCGGCAAGCGGGTGGAGTTTTTGAAGTACGCCTGTGCCCAGCTGGGCTTGACCGGCGTGGAGTTTGCAAAGGAGCGCGCCGAGGAAGCCGCCCGCAAGGCGTGGCGGGAGCAGTTCGATCTGGCATCTGCCCGGGCTGTGGCTGCGCTGCCCATGCTGGCCGAATACTGCCTGCCGCTGGTAAAGGTAGGGGGAAACTTCCTTGCCATGAAGGGCTCCTCCGGTGAGGAAGAGCTGACCGCAGCGCGCGGTGCCATCAAAAAGACTGGGCGGCGAGTACAAAGAAACCCGCACTCTGCACCTTCCGGGCGGCGACACCCGTACCCTAATCCTGTGCAAAAAGATTTCGCAGACTCCGACAGCCTACCCCAGAAACGGCGGAAAAAATTGCGAAAAAGCCCGTTGAAATAACGAAATATCGATAGAATTTTGTAAAACCCTGCCGAACGAAACTTCTGGCAGGGTTTTTATTTGTGTGATACACTGTGCCTGAAGCCTGAGTTTTCCACGCTTTCCCGGGAAAATGTGAAAAACAAAACCCATCCACCACGCGAAAGGAGCCGTGTATCCATGTTTGAACGCAAAAAGCAGGCGGGCAAGATTTATTTCCTGCCCATCGATCAGATCAGGCCGTCGCCGTTTCAGGCACGGCGGGAGTTCAGCGAGCAGGAGCTGGCTGCACTGGCCCAGAGCATCCGTGAAAATGGTCTGCTGCAGCCCATCTCGGTGCGAAAAGTGTCGGATGGCGGCTACGAGCTGGTAGCCGGGGAGCGGCGGCTCCGTGCCTGCCGCCTTGCTAAAATGAACACCATCCCTGCCATCCTCTGTGATTACGACGATGAGCGCACCGCCGCGCTCGGTCTGCTGGAAAACATCCAGCGGGCCGACCTGAACCCCTTTGAGCAGGCGCAGGGCTTAAAGGATGTGATGGTGCTGTGGGACTGCACCCAGGCCGAAGCCGCCAAGCGACTGGGCATGGCGCAGCCCACCCTTGCCAACAAGCTGCGGCTTTTGCAGCTGAACGCCGACCAGCGGCAGTTCGTGCTGGACAACAGCCTCACCGAGCGCCATGCCCGGGCGGTGCTGCGTCTGCCGGAGAACCGCCGCAGTGAAGCGTTGATCAACATTGCCAAGCGCCGCATGAACGCCCGGCAGACCGACCTCTACATTGAACAGCTGCTCAACACCCCTGCAAAAGGCAGGCACCGCGTCTCGATGGTCAAGGATGTGCGTATTTTTGTGAACACCATCGACCATGCCATCCGTCTGATGACCGATAATGGTGTGCCCGCCACTGCCCACCGGGAGGAGAAGGACGGGTATATCGAATATACGGTGCGCATCCCAACCACCGCCGCCGAACGGTAAAATTGTTCCATGTGGAACAGGAAACTCCCGTGCAGAGCGTAGTCGCGTGTTTAAAGTTTCATGCCTTTTGCTAAAGCATTGCCGCCGGGTACGTTCTCTTTTGCGTGCCAAAAGAGAACCAGAAAAGCACCCGCTACTTTCGAGGCGCGGGAGGCACGAACTAGGGGCTGCTCGCCCCTAGTAACCCCAAAGCTGTTGGGCTCCATACAAAAAATCCAAGTCGCTTCGCTAAAGGATTTTTTGTGTTCCGCCGATTGGAAGCCCCTCAGTCGCTGCGCGACAGCTCCCTCAAAGAGGGAGCCTCTGGCGAAACCGGAAAGCGTTATGGTTTGCCCGGAAACTTTACCGCACTGCCAAAGCCTCCCTTATGAGGGAGGTGGCAAGCCCGATAGGGCTTGACTGAGAGGACTAGCCAGCTTCCCGGCGCGCATTCAAAATCGTTTGTTTTGTCTCCCGAAACCGTGCATTTTTTGATTTTCCCACCTCTAAAAGTTAAAAATCCAGCGGAAAAACGCTTCAGATGGTTCAAAAACCGATTTGGATGTGCTATACTAGGTGTTAAGGTGCCTGTATGGACGGGAAACCGGCGGGCATGACTGCGAATGTTCCACATGGAACAATTGAATTTTCCCGGAAGGAAGAATTGTGCGTGGCAAAAATTGTAGCAATTGCGAACCAGAAGGGCGGCGTTGGCAAAACCACCACCGCCGTCAACCTGTCGTCCTGCGTTGCGGCGCTGGGCAAGCGGGTGCTCATCGTAGACCTTGATCCGCAGGGCAATACCACCACCGGCTACGGCATCCCGAAGCGCAGCGTGGAAAAGGGAACCTACGAGATCCTGATCGGTGAAGCACGAGCATCCGAGGCCATCCGTAAGACCGAGTACCGCACCGATGTCATCGGCTCCAACACCCGTCTGGCCGGTGCCAGTCTGGAAATGATCGACCTGCCCGCTCGTGAGAGCCGCCTGCGCAAGGCGCTGGCCGAGGTGCAGAAGGACTATGACTTCATCTTTATCGATTGTCCGCCCAGTCTGGACCTGCTCACCCTGAACGGCCTGAGCGCCTGCGACAGCGTTCTCATTCCGGTGCAGTGCGAGTATTACGCGCTGGAGGGTCTTTCGGAGCTGATCAGCACCTTAAAGACCATTCGCAAAAAGTACAATCCGTATCTGGATATCGAGGGCGTGGTGTTCACCATGTTCTCGCTGCGGTATAACCTGACCGTGCAGGTGGTGGAGCAGGTGCAGAAGTATTTCGGCTCCAAGGTGTACAAGACCACCATCCCGCGCTCCATCCGCATTTCGGAGGCACCCAGCTACGGCCAACCCATCAATTTCTATGAACCCAAGGGCAAGGGCAGCGAAGCGTACATGGATCTGGCAATCGAATTTGTCAAGAACAACCGCCCGCACGAGCCCAAAAAGGCCCGCAGAAAAAGTGCACCCGTCGCAGAGCAGACGAAAAATGCTCTGGAAGATTAAACCTCAGGGGGAACATGAATGGCAAGAGGAAAAGGAGGACTTGGCCGCGGGCTGGACAGTCTGTTTGAAGATGCCGCCCCGGTTTTTGAGTCCGGTGCAAAGGTAGACACCTTGCCCCTGCGTGAGATCGAACCGGACCCGGAACAGCCGCGCAAGACCTTTGACGAACAGGCGCTGGGCGAGCTGGCGGCCAGCATTGCAGAGCATGGTCTGCTGCAGCCCATCGCGGTGCGTCCGCGCCCGCGCGGCGGCTACAGCATCGTGGCGGGTGAGCGCCGCTGGCGTGCCTGCCGCATGGCAGGGCTGAACGATGTGCCGGTGGTCATTAAGGAAGTCAGCGACGAGCAGGCCATGGAGCTGGCTCTGGTGGAAAATCTGCAGCGCGAGGATCTGGACCCGGTGGAAGAAGCAACCGGCATCCGGGAGCTGATGACCCGCTGCGGCCTGACGCAGGAGCAGGCGGCACAGAAGCTGGGCAAGAGCCGCAGCGCACTGGCCAACAGCCTGCGCCTGCTGAACCTGCCGGAAAACGTGCTGGAACTGCTGAAAAGCGGCTTTATCAATATCGGCCACGCAAAGGTGATCCTGAGCCTGCCCACACCGGAGTTGCAGGAGCAGGCGGCGCAGATCATTGCGGACAACCAGTTGAATGTGCGTCAGGCCGAGACGCTGTGCAAAAAGCTGGCAAAGCCCGCAAAGGAGCCCAGAGAACCCAAGCCGCGGGGCACGCTGCCGGTGGAGGTGGAAGAAAGCCTCAAGCAGGTGCTGGGCAGCGAGGTGAACGTGGCCTACCACGACGGCAAGGGCAGGCTGACCGTGCATTTCTATTCAGACGAGCAGCTGCGGGCCTTTGCCAACCTGCTGGGACAGTACCAGAACGAAGAATAAAGCGATCCAAGGCGGGCGACCGTCTTTGAACGGCACAGGGGAGGGGATCTTCTGTGCGAACCGAAATAGAGCAAGGAGAGTCAATCATGCTTGATATCAAATTTGTCCGTGAAAACCCGGACGCTGTCAAGGAAAACATCAAGAAGAAGTTTCAGGATGCAAAGCTCCCGCTGGTGGACGAGGTCATCGAGAAGGATGCCAAGTACCGCGCATGCCTGAAGGAAGTGGAAGCCCTCAAGGCTGCCCGCAACAAGCTGAGCAAGGCCAACGGCCCCCTGTTCGGCCAGCTGAAGAAGTGCACCGATGAGGCACAGAAGGCTGAGCTGCAGGCTCAGATCGATGCCAACAATGCCGCCGTCAAGGCCGACGCCGACAAGATGGCTGAGCTGGAAAAGGAAGAAGAGACTCTGTCCGCACGCATTCAGGAGATCATGTACACCATTCCGCAGATGATCGATCCCAGCGTGCCCATCGGCCCGGACGATACCTATAACGTGGAAGCACAGCGCTTTGGCGAGCCTGTGGTGCCCGATTTCCCCATTCCGTACCACACCGAGATCATGGAGAGCTTCGACGGCATCGATATGGATGCTGCAGGCCGCGTGGCCGGCAACGGTTTCTACTATCTGCTGGGCAACATCGCCCGCCTGCACGAGGCTGTGCTGGCCTATGCCCGCGACTTTATGATCAACAAGGGCTTCACCTATGTGATCCCTCCCTTCATGATGCACGGCAACGTGGTGCAGGGTGTCATGTCCTTCCCGGAAATGGATGCTATGATGTACAAGATCGAGGGTGAGGATCTGTACCTGATCGGTACCAGCGAGCACACCATGATCGGCCGCTTCATCGACCAGACTCTGGACGAGGCCACTCTGCCCCTGACCCTGACCTCCTACAGCCCCTGCTTCCGCAAGGAAAAGGGCGCTCACGGCATCGAGGAGCGAGGCATTTACCGCATCCATCAGTTCGAGAAGCAGGAAATGATCGTGGTCTGCCGCCCCGACGAGAGCGCTGACTGGTACGAGAAGCTGTGGAAGAACTCTGTGGAGCTGTTCCGCAGCATGGAGATCCCGGTGCGTCAGCTGAACTGCTGCTCCGGCGACCTGGCCGACCTGAAGGTGAAGAGCTGCGATATCGAGGCTTGGAGCCCCCGCCAGCAGAAGTACTTCGAGGTCTGCTCCTGCTCCAATCTGGGCGATGCACAGGCACGCCGCCTGCACATCCGCGTGAAGGGCAAGGACGGCAAGACCTATCTGGCCCACACCCTGAACAACACCTGCGTGGCACCTCCGCGTATGCTGATCGCCTTCCTGGAGAACCATCTGCAGGCCGACGGCACCGTGACCATCCCCGAAGTGCTGCAGCCGTATATGGGCGGCCTGAAGGTCATGGTTCCCACCCACAAGAAGAACTAAAACTGCACCGGCTTTTCCACAAGGCTCGGATAAATGGTTGAAAAAATCCCGCTTTCTATTCAATGGAAAGCGGGATTTTTGCGTAGCTTCGTTTGTATTTTGGACGACACGAAAAAATATGATTTTTTTAAAAATATGTGTTGACAAAAGGGGTATCTGTGGGTATAATAATAGAGCACTGTTCAAGTGCACAAACAATATGTGGCGGTATAGCTCAGTTGGCTAGAGCATTCGGTTCATACCCGAAGTGTCACCGGTTCAAATCCAGTTACCGCTACCACGTTACAGAGTTTCGCTAAGATAAGGGGGACGGTCGTCCGCAGTAGTGGACGATGAAAGTCGGAGGTTTTAGCGAAGCTCTGTATTTGTAAGGCCCGTTGGTCAAGCGGTTAAGACACGGCCCTTTCACGGCTGTAACATGGGTTCGAGTCCCGTACGGGTCACCACTTCGGCAATCCGTAAACGGGATTGCCGAATAAACGGAGGCTTAGCTCAGCTGGTTAGAGCGCCTGCTTCACACGCAGGAGGTCACTGGTTCGAGTCCAGCAGTCTCCACCAAAAAGTTCTCGGTTTCGCAGGAAATCGGGAACTTTTTCTGTTTATGCTCCCAAATAGTGACGCTGCATTTTGGCGTTTTTCGCTTGACCCAAACCGTGACCCAAAAGCCGAAAGGTCAGGAAAGCACCGGAGAGGGGCGGATGGCATCATCCGTCCCTCTCCGGCTGTTTTTTGTGGGCTACATGGTCTGGCTGATGACGCTGCCGATGGTGTCGGCGGCGGAGCGCTTCATCCCCTCCGTGGCGTGGGTGTAGGTGCTGAGGGTAAAGCCCGCGTCATAGTGTCCCAGCGCGCCGGACAGTGTCTTGACATCCACACCGTACTTGAGGGACAGCGTGGCGAAGGTGTGTCTGAGGTCGTGAAACCTGATGTGCTCCGCACCGATGGCCTTCAGGATCTTCTCATGGGTGTGCCGGAAGGAATCCGGGTCGAATATGGTGCCGGTCTTGGGCGACACAAACAGGTGGGGACTGTGTGGGTGCTTTGCGTGTTCCTCCACCAGCAGCTCCACCGCCCGCTGCGGGATAGCCAGCTTGCGAACGGAGTTAGGCGTCTTGGGTTGGCTGACTACCAGTTCACCGTTGAGACGGTTCACCTGCTTGCTGACAGAGATGGTCATATTCTCCACGTCCAAGTCCGTCCACAGCAGGGCGAGGAGTTCGCCCCGCCGCAGGCCGGTGGTCAGCTCCAAGTAGAAGGCCGCCAGCAGCCCGCGCCGTTCTGCTTCGGCCAGATACGGGCCGATCTTGTCCTCCGGTAGTATCTTCATCTCCCGCTTTTCCAGCTTTGGCAGGCGGCAGCCCTTAGCGGGGTTGGTGAGGAGCAGCCGCTCCGCCACCGCCTGCTCCAGGCAGTTGTTCAGCAGCGTGTGGATGCCCCGTACCACGCGGGTGCTGAGGCCCTTATCCTTCAGCTTGATGTGGGTATATCGCTGGATGCGGCCGGATTTTTGCAGGTCGTTGTAGAACTTCTGGATCTGGATGGTGGTCAGCTTTTCCAGCGGCGTGTTGCCCAACTCGGGAATGATGTGGTTGTCAATGTAGTTGAGGTAGTAGTCCTTGGTTTTCTCCCGAAGGCGCGGCTCGGCGTAGACCTCATACCACAGCTTGATCCACGCGCCCAATGTGTAGGACTTGGCTCGGCTCATGTCCAGCTTTTCAGCCTCCGCAATGGCCTGCTTGAGCTTTTCCTTGGCTTCGGATTGGGTTTTAGCGAGGACGCTTTTGTGGATGGGCTTGCCGGTGGTGGGATCGCAGCCTGCGGTGTAGCGGCCT
>ENA-OQKQ01000415-OQKQ01000415.1-human-gut-metagenome-genome-assembly--contig:-NODE-415-length-14702-cov-1.820309_pt1 | contig 14702 bp, 19 predicted proteins | sample MGYA00242651_ERZ504803 | MGnify/ENA primary metagenome ERZ504803 (study PRJEB26092, sample SAMD00036380) | human gut metagenome | host: Homo sapiens | study: EMG produced TPA metagenomics assembly of...
CAAAAAGATTTATAAAAAGTCTGTAAAGATATAAAAAAACTGAAAATATCTAATCTTTATAAACTAGAAGATCATTATAACAAAAAGATTCTTTGTTCTTCTGGAATTAAAGGAATGCCGTACGAGTAATCAAATTAAAAAGAATGGGAAATTGTATGGAACACTAATCGATGAATATGGGTATCCACTGAAAAAATATGGGCATGTAATGAAAGATACGATTGCGCATAATGTAAAACATATAGTTTTGGAGGAAGAGGAAGTCTGTTGTATCTTGATTATAAAAACTAGATTATATGGAATGGGGTGGAATAGTGTTGAAGAATTTCAGATTAAAATGCCAGAAGATAAAAGAATAATGTAAGTACAGCAGTTTTTCGTCAACCTGTTTTTATTATGAATAATATTATTTATGCTTCCATCAATGAAGGAGGAGCGGTCATTGCTATGAAAAAAGATCATTCAGTATGGACATGGGGAAGTAATGCAGGCGGAATGTTAGGATATGATAAAAATACGGATTTAATTTCCTGTAAACCTAAGAAAATATTTGAAAATGTAAAATATATTGCAGCAGGTGGATATAATATGGCTGTGATTACGGAAAAAAATAATCTATATTTGTGGGGAGATAATACCTATGGACAATTGGGTAACGGAAAGAAGGCTGGTTGGTATTTTGGAGATTCTAATAAAGAATGTTGGTTTAAACCTAAAAAAGTAATGGGAGATGTGGCAGCTGTTCATATAGGAAGCGGAAAAATTATGTTACCAGAATGGATGGCAGCAAATGGGGTACAGGAATAGGATTTGGAAATGAGAGGTCAGAATCTGGAAAGAAAGTTGGCACTAGATTTGTGATGATATCAAAATAATAGTTATTGGAAGATTAATTTAAGGAGAAACATTTTGAAAGATAAAAAGAAATTAATAGTGTTAATAGTAATGTTGTTGATGCCAGTGGCTGGAATCTGGTATTTTATAAAAATGTCTTTGAAGTATATGAAAGGCGCTGAAATAGGAATATTTTTTCCGAATAACTTTTTTAAACAATTTGGGGTATGGAGCATTATTTGGATTATTTTATGGATTGTAATAATGTTTATAGAAAGAAAATATAAAGTTAAAAAGATAAAAGAAAGAAAAAATAGTATAAAAATTTTACAGTGTATTGTTATGTTTGTAATGGCAGTGATTTCGTTTTGGATTTATGTATCTGTTTTGACTGGAAAATTTAATCATTATATGATGTTAGTTTTTTTAGTAGAAATTATAGATGTTTTTATGGTGACATTGGTGATCAAAATATTTAGAAATTTAATCGATATTTATTTTGAATGGAAAGAAAATAAAAGATGCGAGGGAATGGATTATGATATGATACCTCCTAAGTAGACAGGATAAATAATACAATCTACTTAGGAGGTATTTTTATGGCAAGAAAATATACATATGAAGAAAAATTAAATATTGTAGAAGGATATTTAAATGGTGATTTTACATTATCTGAAAAAGCACATGAATTAGGATATCATGCAATACCTGGTTGCTTTCAACGATGGATAAAACAGTATAAGGTACATGGTAGAGAAGGATTACACCGTAAAAATAGAACTTATACATCAGAACTTAAAATGAAAGCTGTTGAAGAATATCTTTCAGGAAAGGATTCTGCTGTTAATATTGTTGCAAAATATGATATTAGCTGTGTAGATGTTTTACTTCGCTGGGTTTCATTATATAATTCTAATAGAAAACTTAAGGATTATATACCTATACGGGAGGTTTATATGTCAACAGCTAAAAGAAAAACTACTTTGGAAGAACGAAAAGAAATTGCGCAGTATTGCATTGCCCATGATAAAAACTACAAAGAAACAGCTGCATTATACAAAGTTTCATATAGACAGGTTTATTCATGGGTAAAAAAATATGAAACAGAAGGAGAAAGTGCTTTAAGTGATAGACGAGGTTACCATAAATCAGATGAAGAAGTCGATGAATTAGAACGATTACGCCGTGAAAATCTTAGATTAAAACGTCAACTTAAAGAAAAAGATATGGCAGTTGAACTATTAAAAAAAGTGAAAGAATTCGAAAGGATGTGAGGCTCGGAAAACAACGTCATGAATCAAAATATATGGCAGTGCAATATTTTTATAAGGAACATCATTGGAGTATCAATTGGATGTGTAAACAATTAGGAATTGCACGTTCAGCTTACTACAAATGGATTCACAGATGTATTCCTGAACAGGAAAAAGAGAATATAAAGTTAGCAGAACTGATCAGAGAATATGATGATCGTTTTGGACATATCTTAGGTTATCGCAGAATGACAAACTGGATTAACCGTCTTAACCAAAGTAATTATAGTGAAAAAAAGAGTTCAATCGTATTATGAAGAAATTAGGAAATTCAATGCAATTAATCCGAAAAAAAGAGAAAAAATATCTAGGCAATAAACCAGAAGAAACCGTTGAAAAATATACTTCAAAGAGATTTCTATGCAACTGAGCCAAATCAAAAATGGGTAACAGATGTAACAGAATTTAAAATTCCGGGAGAACGAAATAAGAAGTTATATTTAAGTGCTATTCTGGATTTGTATGATAGATATCCTATAGCATTTGTTATCAGTAAACGAAATGACAACAGACTTGTATTTAAAACATTTGATAAAGCATTGCATGAAAATCCAAATGCAAAACCTGTACTTCATTCAGATAGGGGATTCCAATATACAAACAGAGCATTTAGAACAAAACTGGAAGATCATAAAATGAAACATTCAATGTCGCGTGTTGGACATTGTATTGATAATGGACCAATCGAAGGTTTTTGGGGAATTATAAAATCAGAAATGTATCAGATGTATACAATAACAAATGAAACATCTTTAAAATATGCAATTAGAGATTATATACGATTTTATAGAGAAGAACGTTTTCAAGACAGATACCATAATAAAACTCCGTTAGAGGTTCGAATAGAAGCTTTAACATCAGACATTGCAAAAGAGTATCCTATACCTGAGAACAAACGAATCAATAAATATAAAGCAAAATGGTGTGCATAGAAAAAAACCTACACCTCAAATAGAAATGTAGGTTTTTTCTTGAAATTTTAATATTTTACCTGTCTACTTGACAGGGGGCTGATCACTTTTCTCCTTTCTCGCAATTTCCAATTTTATTAAACTGGATTTGCCCCCTCTTTTGCAGCATACCGAAGCCACTTTCAACCTGTTAATTAATTTCTTATATTTTATCACAATTTCCTGACTGTGTCCTATTTTTTCCCATAAATAATTCCCATCCCGCTGATCATCCATGGTGTTGTTACAAATCCCGGAATAAAGTCTAGCTTCTTTTCCAGATTTCCTATGTAGTGAACTTCTGAAATTCCTTCTTCTTTTAAGATTCTTACAAACTCTTCCATATCTCCGTACAATGCTTTCTGTGAAAACATATCCTGAAAAGAAAATACACCGCCTTTTTTCAAAACTCTTAATGCTTCTTTTACAACATCCCTCTTATCTTTTGCTGTTCGCACTTCATGAAACACGAAATTGCTTACTACTGCATCAAATGTCTCATCAGGGAAATCCAGTTTTGCTGCATCTCCTTTTTGAAAAGTGATATGGTCTGCAACTCCTTCAATCTTTGCATTTTTCTCGCACTGCTCTTTTGCATAATTCCATTCCACACCCCAGTGATCCATCGCTGTGATCTGTGCCTTTGGAAATGCTTTGGCGCAATGAACAGTAAGTGCTGCTGCTCCGCATCCGATGTCTAGAAGTTTCCCTTCACCATCCCAATCAAGATGTTTAATCAGATGTTCATGTACTCCTGCCATCATATTTCCTTTTCCAAATGCGAATGCTTCATGACAGATCAGCATATAAATTGCCATTACCAGAGTCAAAATGCATAATACGCCTACTATGATTGCAATGACCATTTCACTTAAAGCTACTTGTACTGCTACCGCAATAACACCTAAAACAATTACTGCTCCAAATAACATATACAATGCTTTTTCAGGTACCCAGTTTCCATAATTTGCTTTTTCATTCATTCTTCTTTTTTTCCCTTCATTAGCGTTCGCTAACTATTCTCATCAACTTTCCTGTACGGATACGCCTTCTTTACAGCATCATGATATTTATAATGTTCCTCGACACTTCCAAACTCAAAGAAAATGGTTCTTTGAACCTCTTGTGACAGCTTTGGAAATTCTTTATCTTCCAAACTGTCCATCATCTGTCGATATAGATTTTTATACTGCAGATTTTTTCTTGCTTTTATAAAATATGGCTTTATACTTTCTTCACTGCACCACATAAATTTACTTAAAGTCGCTCCTTTACTCCAATAAAGGCTCTTAATCGCCAGATACAAAAATGGAACCATAACCTTCCTTGTCAATCTTGAAATCTGTGCAAATTGACCTCCATCAAAAAAGTATGCTCAATTGGGATTTTCATCTGAGAAAGAAATGTGAGTCCTAAATCTGCTCCAATCGATAAAGCGACAATAAGCGTTATTTTTTCTATTCCTTGCTTTTGCAGATACTCTCCTATCTGATGAATTTCATCTTGTTTACTTTGATAACTTTGTTCCCATCGTTTGAAATTCCATTTTTATATTCCTCCTTATAGTTTTAGTATATCAGATTCAAAAAATATTTCCTATATGAGATAATAAGAAAAATTCCTATAATCTAACAAATATCCACACAACCCATGATCATCTTCTCACACCTTGCATATCCCAACTGCGAACTGTTTAATGACAATGTATAATTACTTGCCATCCCCCATTTTTGTTCTGTATAGAAATTTATAATTTGTCCTTCGTCTTTTATCTGTATCCTTTATAAGTTTTACTGCACCGTCTTCTGTAACATTATATAACTTGCAAATACGTTTGATCTTCTCTGGCATGTCTCCATGTATAAACACATTTTAACACATCATCTCTATCCTTCAGTATAAAATCAGTATTTCTCCCAATCATTACGCATGGTTCTTTTTCTGCAATTTCCAAGATTACCTTTCTCTGTGCCTCATACAGCATATCGTCCACGGATTTCCCTGTAATATCACGACCCGAAAATGCATAGGCAAAAATCCTTTCTTTGGGGATAATTCTGCATTTTCTTCGATATATTCTGGTGATAATCCTGACTGTTGCGCAATCTGATCTATAATATTTTCACTATAATAAGCAATTCCAAGCTGTTGTGCTACTTCTTCTCCGATAAATCGTCCACCGCTTCCAAATTCTCTGCTGATTGTAATGATCTTTTGCCATTTCCAGTTCCTCCTTAACGCAAAGTATCAACTTGTTTTTCTGATTCTCTTAAAATACATATCCTACCAGACATGCAATTACTTCTGTAATCGGAAATGCCCACCAGATCAGTGAAACGCCCACCTGACAATTCTTACAACAGGGAAAAGATTCCTGCCAGCGGCAGAATGATATAAGCTGTCTCAAAAGTGAAATAACCAATGATTCCACACCACCGTCCAGTGCCTGGTAAATGCCCTGATAAGCAACATTGATTCCGGCAAACAGGAAGCTTACCGAGATCACTCTCATCGCGCCGATAAAATATTCTCTTGACTGTCCTGCATTAAACAGCGTTGCAAATGCTCCGGGGAAAATCTCCGTAATTGCAATTCCAATAATCATTAATGCAACGGTATAAATAAGTCCATATTTGATACCATCCTGAATTCTCTTTTTACTTCTCATTCCATAAGCAAATGCAATGATCGGAGTGATCGCATCTCGCAGACCAAATGCAAGGAAGAGAACAAACTGCTGAACTTTATAGAACAATCCATAAGCTGTCTGTGCTGACGGATTGAACTTCAGGATCAGATTCATCACATAAACCATAATAGACATCAGCGCCTGAGCGATAATCGCCGGAAGTCCAATTGCATAGATTTCCTTGATAATTCTGCCATCCGGCTTCATGTATTTCACCCCATGCTCAAATTCCTTATTTAATTTGATATGAAAGATAAGCAGTAATACTGCGGATGCTACCTGTCCAATTACAGTTGCATAGGCTGCACCTTTCACTCCCATTTCCGGGCAAGGTCCAATCCCATAGATCATGATCGGATCAAGGATGATATTTATAACTGCTCCAACCACCTGACCGATTGTAGAATAAAGAGAACGTCCTGTGGCCTGTAACAGCTTTTCAAATAAAGAAAAGAAGATGATTCCAAAAGAAATCACGCAGCATATCCTCAGATAACTGACTCCCATCTCAAGTACTTCTGCATCTACTGTCTGAGATGAAATATATGCTCTCACTCCAAAAGATGCCAAAATAATAAACAAACCACATAAATGATCACACCCAAAAACAGGCTGTTTCCTGCTACCTTTGCCGCTTTTTTACGGTTTCCCTGTCCCAGTGTCCTTGCAAGAAGTGCATTGGTTCCTACACCTGTTCCGATTCCTACTGCCACCATAAGCATCTGAACCGGGAATACCAGAGTCAGTGCATTTAGAGCTGCTTCACTGCCCACTCTCATATTTCCTACAAATGCGCTGTCTACAATGTTATAGACTGCCTGCAATGCCATGGATAAGATCATCGGGATTCCCATCTGAACCATCAGCTTATTCACCGGCATCTCCTTCATCTTGTTGCTTTCCGCCATTTTGTTTTAACTCCTCTCTTTTTCTGCACAAAAAAAGCGCGCACCCTGTCATATAAGCTGGACTTACGCTGACAGGCTACACACTTTTTCATGGCGATATTATTCATTTTTAGCAAAATAAAAACGAGCAGCTTGTAAACCGGATTTACGCTTACCTGCTACTCGTTTGATTTAATTATATTGCCTGTTTTTCAAAAAGTCAAACAGATTTTTTATGATCACCTGCGATGTCCAAGTCTGCCTTTAAAATCCTCGTAACCGAAATCAGTCAGACGTTCCATGGTTTTATCACCATGCCGCAGCCAGATATCAGGTAGGGGCATTCCGTTAAAGGTATGTTTTTGCAGGTTGTATATATGGCCATATCGCCAAACATGAGAAGCTCTCCGTATGCTAAAGGCTTTTGGAAGCTGTAATCTCCTATAACATCCCCGGACAGGCAAGTTGGTCCTCCAAGACGGACGGTAACGGCATTCTCTCCTGGCTCCCCTGCTCCAAGAAGGGGCGACGGTAAGGCATTTCCAGAACATCTGGCATATGACATGCAGCACTTCCATCCAAAATTGCAAGCCGGGTATCACCATTTTGCAGCACATCCAGCACGGTTGTCAGAAAGAATCCGGCATTTAAAGCCCATGCCTCTCCAGGCTCCAGGTAAATATCCACCTTCCATTCTTCCTTTGCCGCCCCAATGCACTTTTCAAGCCGTGCAATATCATAACCTGGTCTTGTAATATGATGTCCTCCTCCCAGGTTCAGCCATTTTACCTGAGAAATCAGATCTCCGAATTTCACCTTCACCGCTGCAAGAGTAGTTTCCAGATCAGAGGAGTCCTGTTCACAAAGAGTGTGAAAATGAATACCATCCAATAATCCGATCAGCTCCGGATGCTTTTTCACAGCAGCTTCCCACTGCGCTCTTGTGGTACCCATGCGGCTTCCCGGGGCACAGGGATCATAAATAGCATGTCCCTCCTGGGTAGAGCATTCCGGATTGATCCGAAGCCCTGCACTTTTCCCGGCCTCCTTCGCTCTTTTCCCAAAGCGAAGGAGCTGGGAAGGTGAATTAAAAACTATATGATCTGCAAAGCAAAGCAGCTCATCAAATTCATCCTCACGATATCCGGCACAAAATACATGTACCTCTTTTCCTGGCATCTCCTGGGCACCAAGCCTGGCTTCGTACAGTCCGCTTGCTTCTGTTCCTGTCAGATATGGTTCCAAAAGATGATAGCAGTCATAATTACTGAAAGCCTTCTGTGCCAGGAGCATTTTGCAGCCTGTTCTCTTGGCAATATTCCCCATTAATTCTGCATTTTTTATAAGCGCCGCTTCGTCGAGAACATAACAAGGTGTTTTGATCTTCCGCAGCTCCGGCGGAATAATTCCGCCGGACGCTGCAAAGGGTGGTCTTGTATCTGTTCTTTCCATTAATCCACCAGCTCCGGATCATGATTTTCGCTGCGTGGAAGTCCATATTTGTCAAGTGCTTCCAGGAACGGATCCGGGTCAAATTCTTCTACTGTGTACACTCCCGGGCGGATCCATTTTCCGGTAAGCATCATTAATGCTCCACACATAGCCGGAACGCCTGTCGTATAGCTGATTGCCTGACTTCCAACCTCTTTATAACATTCCTGGTGGTCACAAACATTATAAATATAATAGGTTTTTCTCTTTTCCATCCTTTACTCCGGTGAAAATGCAGCCAATATTAGTTTTTCCCTTAGTACGTGGACCCAGGCTTGCCGGATCCGGGAGAAGAGCCTTCAAAAACTGGATAGGAACGATTTCCTGCCCATTATAGTTGATCGGAGTAGTAGAAAGCATTCCCACATCCTCCAGACAGCGCATGTGATCCAGATAGCTCTGTCCGAAGGTCATAAAGAAACGGATTCTCTTTACTCCCGGAATTGTCTGGGCAAGGGACTCGATTTCCTCGTGATGAAGAAGATACATATCCTTATCGCCAACCTGATCAAAATCATATTCCCGCTTAATGGCCATCGGAGGAATTTCCACCCAATGTCCACTCTCCCAGTAGCTTCCAGGAGCGCTTACCTCACGAAGGTTGATCTCCGGGTTAAAGTTGGTTGCAAATGCATATCCATGGTCTCCTCCGTTGCAGTCCAGAATATCAATGGTATCAATCTGGTCAAACTCATGCTTTAATGCATATGCACAGTATGCCTGTGTAACGCCCGGGTCAAAGCCGCAGCCAAGAAGTGCAGTAAGTCCTGCCTCTTCAAATTTCTTCCGGTATGCCCACTGCCAGGAATAATCAAAATATGCGGAAAATCCAGCTTCCTTACAGCGTTTTTCGTAAATAGCACGCCATTCCGGATCATCGGTATCTTCCGGCTCATAATTTGCCGTATCCATATAGTTTACGCCACATGCCAGACAGGCATCCATAATTGTCAGATCCTGGTATGGAAGTGCAATGTTCATTACCAGATCCGGTTTGTAACTATTGATCAGCTGGATCAGCTGGTTTACATCATCTGCATCTACCTTTGCTGTGGTAACAACTGTTTTTGTTTTTCCCTCCAGCTTCCGGGCAAGGGCATCACATTTTTCTTTGTCCTGCTTGCAATACACAGTTCTGTAAATACCTCATCTGCCTGACAGCATTTCTGGATTGCTACACTGGCTACTCCGCCGCAGCCGATTACAAGTACTCTGCTCATATTTTTTATCTCCTTTTTTATAATTCACTATCGCAGCTGTTTTTATTTCGCCACTGCCAGCAGCAGTTCCCTGACCACCTTGCATGCTGTGGCTGTGGAAACACCGCTTGGATCCAGCATAGGTGCCAGCTCATTGACATCCGCTCCCACAATATTTAATCCTGATACCTTCCGGATAGCCGCAAGAAGCTCAAGGAAGCTTACACCTCCCGCCTCCGGTGTACCGGTTCCCGGAAATACGGATGGATCCAGGCAATCCAGATCAATGGTAAAATATACTGGAACCTGCTCTCTGTCCAATTCCTGTATGGTCTCTTCCAAGCCTTCAAAGGTAAAGGGATGAAAATCTGTATGCTCCTTTGCAAACCGGAATTCTTCTCTTTCCCCACTTCGGATACAAAACTGATGGATCCGTCCATCTCCCAGAATATCATGGCATCTGCGGATGACACACGCATGACTTAAACGGGCACCAAGATAATCATCCCTCAAATCTGCGTGGGCATCAAAATGAATAATATGAAGCCCTGGATATTTTCTGGCTGCGGCCCTTACAGCCGCCAGCGTCACCAGATGCTCGCCGCCTAAAAGCAAGGGTATCTTTCCTGCTTCCAGAATTTCCCAGGCACGATTCTGTATATCAGCAAGTGCCATTTCACTGCTGCCGAAGCAAAGCTCCAGATCTCCACTGTCAAATACCTGAATATCTGTAAGGTCGCGGTCCTGATAAGGGCTGTAGGTTTCCAGTCCAAAGCTTTCATGACGAATAGCAGAAGGACCGAACCTGGCTCCAGGTCGAAAGCTTGTGGTAGAATCAAAGGGCGCTCCGTAAAGAACAATTCCTGCTTCCTCAAAGTTGCTGTCACAGCCGATAAAATTCTCAATATTTGGTAAAATCATAAATCAGTCCTCCACCTCCTGAAGCATTTCCTCCAGAAAAGCCGGAAGATAAAAGGCGCCTCTGTGAAGCCTTGTGGTATAGTAACGGGTGCGAAGATTCAGGGCGTTCCATGCCTCCGGATCCAGATCATCCACCGGATGGTACTTTTTGCTTGCAAAACCAAACAGCCAGTAGCCGGCAGCAAAGGTAGGAATATGTGCCTGATAAACACGACTGATCTGGAACGTACTGGCAATTCTTTTGTGACTGCGCTGCATGGCATGGGCGTCCTCAGAATAAAAAGGACTTCCCTGCTGATTGACCATGATTCCATCCTCTTTCAGCGCATTATAACAGTTTCCATAAAATTCTCGGGTAAACAAGCCTTCCGAAGGACCAAAAGGATCGGAAGAATCCACGATGATAAGGTCATATTATTTTCACAGCGTCGGATAAATTTCAATGCATTTTCGTAATGAAGATGCACTCTCCTGTCATCAAGCCTGCAGGCATTTCCCGGAAGATAGGCACGGCAGGCTTCCACTACCATGGGATCCATCTCTACCAGATCAATATGACGGACACGGTCATATCTTGTCAGTTCACGTACAACTCCGCCGTCTCCTGCTCCGATTACAAGAATATCCCTGGCTTCTTTGTGAACAGCCATAGGTACATGGGTAATCATTTCGTCATAAATAAATTCGTCACGTTCCGTGAGCATTACATTGCCATCCAGTGTAAGAACCCTGCCAAATTCCGGTGTCTCAAAAATATCAATTCGCTGATAGTCGCTCTGCCTTGAGTAGAGCTGACGGTTTACCCGGATACTATGCTTCACATCCGGTGTATGAAATTCCGAAAACCACATTTCCATTTTCTTTACCTCCCTGCCAGAGTTTGTTTTAAAATTATTCCTGCAAGATGTGTGTCACAATTTGCAGACAGCCTTTTTCAAACAGTTACTGTTCACTCCGTTCACAGTAACTTCAAACATGCTCCAGCACATTTAACCGTAATATATCCGGATCTTCCGGACCTGTCATGTTGCATCCTTTTGCCTTGGCATATTCAATGTAATCCAGGATTTCCGGGGTGATCCGCTCTCCTGGAGCCAGAATTGGAATTCCCGGGGGATAACACATTACAAATTCACTGCATACCTTTCCTTCCGTTTCCCGGAGAGGAAGGCTACATTTTTCTGCATAAAACGCTTCCTGAGGGCTTGTTACTACCTGGGGATCAATATATTCCTGATCCAGCAATCCTGATTTATCCTTCTGGAAACGCCTGCGGATTTCCGCAAGGGCACTTACCAGCCGCTCTACTTCCTGGGCACGGTCTCCAATTGACAGATAAGCCAGAATATTTCCGATATCACCAAATTCGATCTGAATATCATATTCATCTCTCAGAATGTCGTAAACCTCAATTCCTGCAAGTCCGATATCCAGGGTATGTACACTTAATTTCGTAATGTCAAAATCAAAAACCGAATCTCCATTCACCAGTTCTTTTCCAAATGCGTAATAGCCACCAATGGCGTTAATCTCTTCCCTTGCATATTCTGCCATATCTGCTACCTGGTGGAAAATCTGACGTCCGCGCTGTGCAAGATTCCGCCGGGAAATGTCAAGACTTGACATCAGAAGATAGCTTCCGGAGGTAGTCTGGGTCAGGTTGATAATCTGACGGACATAGCCGGCATGGACGTCAGGTCCAGTCAGAAGAAGGCTGGACTGGGTCAGGCTTCCACCGCTTTTATGCATAGATACAGATGCCATATCTGCACCAGCTGCCATTGCCGAAACCGGCAGACCTCCTCCAAAATAAAAATGAGTCCCATGGGCTTCATCTGCCAGACACAGCATTCCTGCTTCATGAGCCATCCGCACAATTGCACGAAGATCACTGCAAATTCCATAATAGGTGGGATTGTTTACCAGCACAGCCACTGCATTGGGATGCTCCTTAATTGCCTTTGCCACCTGTTCACGGCGCATTCCAAGAGAGATTCCAAGTCTCTGATCTACTTCCGGATTCACATAAACCGGAATTGCTCCGCACAGAACTAGCGCATTCAGCACACTTCTGTGAACATTGCGGGGAAGAATGATCTCGTCTCCCCTCTTACAGGCTGTTAACACCATGGTCTGTACGGAGCTTGTAGTTCCGCCAACCATGAGAAAGGCGTGAGCTGCTCCAAAAGCATCTGCTGCCAGTTCTTCTGCCTCCCGGATCACAGATACAGGATGACAGAGATTATCAAGCGGCTTCATGCTGTTTACATCCACGCCTACACATTTCTGCCCCAGAAACTCAGTAAGCTCCGGATTTCCTCTTCCTCTTTTATGTCCTGGCACATCGAAGGGTACCACCCTCATGCGCCGGAAATTTTCCAGAGCCTCGTGAATTGGTGCACGATTCTGGTCCAGTTTAAAACGAGTTCTGTTCATTGCGTCTCCATTTCCAGTTCCTTTGTCTGTATAAAGAATCCTGTTTGCAGGATTCTCTGCCTGTAAAGGGGCGTCTCCAGCGCCATCTGCTCTTCCACTGCAGTGGAATCCTGCCCGGCAGGGCTTTTTATGCTATAGGGAATTCCAACGGAATTTCCTATAGCATAAAAAAGGCTCTCATCTTTCGCCTTCGGAATCCCGATCCGGATGTTCCTCTTCGGGCAGATTCCCTGGCAGGCGTGGCAGCAGATACATTCTCCTGAGAGAGGGGTATCACCGTCAATGTCCAGATGAGCAGGACAGCGCTTTTTGCAGGCTCCGCATTTCGCTGGACAGGTGCCGCTGTCACGGTTGAACAGCGCAGAGGGCGCTATAGGCATTATAGCAAAAATTGCGCCCATTGGGCAGAGGAACTGGCAGAAAAATCTTTCCTGAGTGCACATTCCGATCATGAGCAGAATCAGCAGCACAATCCCCACCTTGTAGGCAGCACCGGGAAGTCTGCCAGCGGTGAGCATGGAAAACACATCCCATGGGCTCATGCCCTGAAGCTTGCTGTACCAGCCGGTAAGGATAGATACAAGAAGCACCAGAAGCCAGATATATTTCACCTTCTGCAAAATGCGGATGGCTTTTTCTGAGTATCCGTGACGGCCTTTTTTATGAAAAACCTTCTGGCGGATAAACACAGTCAGCTCGTACAATGCATCCCCAAGGGAACCAAATGCGCAGGCATATCCGCAGAAATGCCGTCCGAACAGGCAGGTTACCACCAGCACGGCAGTCACATCCAGAAAGGAATTCCAGCTGATTGTCTGATGTGCTGCGATTGCCTGAAAAACGGACTTCACGCCCGCGAATGCCGTGGAAAAAACGTGCCGGAGCAAAAATGAAAAACAGAAGCTGAATGCCAGCGCGGATCAGCCGAATTTTCTTGTCTCTTTTTCATAATTTCCGCTTTCCAAGTGCATCATTTACAGCGTTGATAATTCCAGTGGAACTGAAGGTTGCGCCGGAAATGGTGTCAACGTCTGTGCTCTGGGAAGCCAGAATGGTGCTAATCACGCCCTGTCCCTGGGAAAGGTATGCAGAGTCTTCGCCTGGTGCACTTACCACCTGAATGTCTGTAATCGTGTCATTTTCAAGTGTTACCTGAACCTGGATGTTGCCGCCAAAGCCCTGGCCGTCTCCTGTGTAGGTTCCGTTTTTGTAAGCAAGATCTTCACTTTCTTCCTCAGAAGAAGCGTCCTCAGCCTCTGTCTCATCTGTATTTTTGTCATCTTTTTTCGCGTCCTCGGAAGCATCCCCGGAAGCCGCTTCTTCCGTCTGGGCTTTCTGATTCTTCGCTTCTCTTCTGCCTTTTTCTTCGCCTCTTCCTGCGCTTTTGCAGCCTCTTCAAGGGCACTTAATATCTCATCCTGCTGTTTTTCCAAGGCCTCCACTCTGGTTGTCAGACTGGCGATCTGCTGGTCTTTTTCGGTATCACTATCTTTTTTCTGCATGGAGTTGTAGCCAAGAACGACACCAACGATCAGAAGCAGACATAAAACTCTCATAATAAAACTCTGGTATTTCATGGGTTATGCTCCTTTTGCCTGATTTAATGCATTTCTAAATGCCTGAATAAATCCCTGGGAGGAATATGTGCATCCAGATACTGTATCTACACTGTCTGCGGACTGCTTTCCCATAACCTGTCCAAGAATTCCCTCCCAGGCTGTATCTGCATATTCTTCATCATCATAGGAAAAATAAGTTGCTCCCACAATCTGTCCTCCGGATATTGTTACGGTAACCTGTACACTGTCTGGTCCGTCATTGCCTTCTCCAATGCCAGTGTAGGTTCCATCTGTATATGCACCAGCAGGCACAGGCGTGGGTTCTGGCGTAGCTGTCGGTTCCGGCGTAGCTGTCGGTTCCGGCGTTACAGAATTCTCCGGTGTATCCGTCGGTTCCGGCGCAGAAGTTGGCGCTGGCGCTTC
>ENA-OQKQ01000420-OQKQ01000420.1-human-gut-metagenome-genome-assembly--contig:-NODE-420-length-14621-cov-7.467366_pt1 | contig 14621 bp, 10 predicted proteins | sample MGYA00242651_ERZ504803 | MGnify/ENA primary metagenome ERZ504803 (study PRJEB26092, sample SAMD00036380) | human gut metagenome | host: Homo sapiens | study: EMG produced TPA metagenomics assembly of...
GCGCTAACGCTTTGCTGTTAAGATTCTGTACGAATTATGCTTATAGTGTTTCTATGCTTGACGAAAACGGCTTTTATGCGCCGTCCATGGCGCATAACACCTTGCCCAGCCATCCATGGCTGGGCATTTCTGTGTTTCATGTGCATAATTCTACAGTATCTAAACAGCTTCGCTAGTCGCTTACATGAGGGTGTGCCCCACGGGCTGCGTTCCCGGTCTCCCGGTTTTCTTACGCTGTGACTAGATGTTCATTTGTGGTTAGCTAATATTTCTTTCATCTTTTTGCACTTCGGCCTAATACAATTCCACCATATCGCTTGGCATTCTCAGATCACCTCTAGGAGATAATGAAACAGTTCCCACCTTTGGTCCGTCAGGTATGCATGAACGCTTAAACTGCTGCTGCCTGAAACGCGTAAAGAATGTTTCCAGAGTCTTTTCTATTTCACCCTTACTTACATTTGCAAAAGCAATCTCTGCAAGTTTTAATATCCGATCCCGGCTTTCTCCATTACGCAGAAAATGATAAAGGAAGAAGTCATGAAGGTCATATTTGCCGATGCTCTCCTCTGTTTTCTGTGCTATGTTACCGTCTTTATCCGGCGGCAGTAGTTCAGGAGAAATAGGCAGGTCTGCTATTTCGCAAAGCACATTTTTCATTTCATCCGTTGACGCGCACTCGCTGGCATAAGCCTGTACAATGTATTTAACAAGTGTCTTTGGTACACTGCAGTTCACGGCATAATTGCTCATATGGTCACCGTTGTAGGTGCACCAGCCAAGTGCAAGCTCTGACATATCACCTGTACCGATTACAAGTCCGTCTACCATGTTTGCATAATCGAATAATACTTGCGTACGCTCTCTGGCCTGAATGTTTTCATATGTCACGTCAAAAACATCATCCGGATGTCCTATATCCTTCATGTGCTGTCTGCATGCAGCCTCAATATTAACTTCCACGGCTGTCACTCCAAATTCTTCCATAAGCCTGTCAGCAATTGTCTTTGTAGTAGATGTAGTTCCAAATCCTGGCATTGTAATACCATAGATATTTCTCTTCGGAATGCCAAGTGCTTCAAATGCATCACAGCATACCAAAAGTGCAAGTGTGCTGTCCAGACCGCCGGATATTCCAAGAACAACATTTTTTATTCCGGTGGATATGAGTCTCTGTTCCAGACCTTTTGCCTGAAGCGACAAAATCTCCATGCAGCGGTTTTTTCGGTTGTTTTTATCACTTGGTACAAACGGATACGGATTAACTTTCTTTGGCCATATTTGATAATCCTTCATCCGGTTTTCACCATTTAAAATTACTTTTATCACATCCGGCACATCAGCCCATGAATCGCTGTTGTATCTGTGGCGGTCATTCATGCAGCGATCAATATCTATCTCACTTATCACAAAACCAGAGCTCATCACATCATCTTCTGATACCTTTTTATTCATACGTTTTGAATAATCTGACGTCTCACCAGCTATTCTGCCATTATCAGCTATGATGCAGTGGCCGGAAAATACCAGATCCGTGCTGCTCTCTCCTGCACCGCTTGACGCATACACGTATCCGGCACGGCATCTTCCTGACTGCATCGCCACAAGACTGCGCCTGTATTCTCTTTTTCCGATTACGTCATTGCTTGCTGATGGATTTATAATGATATTTGCACCGGCTTTGCAAAGCTCCCCGCTCGGAGGCGCACTTACCCATAAATCTTCACAAATCTCAGTACCGACAATTGCGCCTCTCAGATCCTTGATAATAATATTCGGAGAAAAAGGTACTGTTGGCCTGTTTGCGACATAATTTAAAGTAATCTCATCTGATAATCTCTTGTCTGCGCTTGTAAACCAGCGTTTCTCATAAAATTCACCATAGTTGGGAATATATGTTTTTGGCACAATTCCAACAATTTCTCCGCTGTGTACATATGCAGCACAGTTGAAAAGTCTGCCAGCTTCATCTTCTATCGGCAGTCCCACGCATACAAGGATGCTTAAATCCTGCAATGCTGTTTTAATCCTGTCCAGTTCTTGCTGAGCCTGCGCGAGCAGTTCTTTTCTCAAAAACATGTCTGCACAGCTATATCCCGTAATACACAGCTCCGGAAAAACCACAAGCTGCACATCCTTTTTTGCAAGTGACTCTGCAATGTGTATGATATTGTCAGCATTGTTCACGCAGTCCCCGAGATAAATCTCAGGGGACGATGCGGCAACACGGTAAAATCCTGTATTCATGACATTTCCTCCTAGCGGTCATTTTTCATCCTGTAATCAATGCAGCGGTTTAAGTAATCCACATAATCCGGATTTTTGCACATCCCCTTGCCGGGTGTATCAGAAATCTTCGCTACATCCATACCATTGCATATTGTGGTTTTCATGACAATATTGAGTGCAGGAACATCTGTATCATTGCTTAAGTATGTGCCAATACCGAAAGCTACATTTGTTTCCTTGCAGAAATGTCTGTAGAGCTTGTCAGCACGCTCAAAATCAAGACTGTCGCTGAATAAAAGTGTCTTTGTTTTTGGGTCAATTCCAAGGCTCTTGTAATGAGCAATCATCTTTTCACCCCACTCATACGGGTCTCCGCTGTCATGACGCACTCCTGAGAAAAGTGTCGCATAGGTCAGCTGGAAATCACGCAGGAAACAGTCTGTTGTGATTGTGTCAGTAAGCGCAATACCGTTTAATACTCCATACTCCTTGATCCATGCATCGAGAGCATACCAGTTTGAATATGCCGGATTGTGCCTGTGATTGCCCTGTCCTGTGCACATAATCCACTCATGAGCCATGGTGCCTACAGGTGTAAGTCCGTACTTCTTTGCAAGATACACATTTGATGTGCCGACAAACTTTGATGAACTGTGCAGGGTGTCGTTTAAATGTGCGAACTTCTGCACTGCAAGCTCCTGCGCTTCAGCAGAAAGTCTTCTTCTGAGACCAAACTCTGAGAATGTACCCGCGTACCAGTGTCCGTTCTTTAAATTCTCATACTTTGCATCCAAACGCTTCTTAAAGCTGTCAAGCAGCTTATCATAGTCATATGCCATTCTGAAATACACTTCATTTACAATGGCAAGTGTCGGAATCTCATACATTGAAGTGTTAAGCCATGTTCCTTTTGCCTCGATAGACAAGCCACAAGGTGCATCTGTTCCTATCTCAAAATCCTCAAAACGCGGCTGCCAGAGACGAAGAAAATCAACATAAGAGCCTTTGATCCATTTGATATTGTCAAGATATGCAAGCTCATCCTCTGTAAACCGAAGCTTACAGAAAGCCTTAATCTGTTCTGTTATCTCCTGCACCATTTTCTGTGTAAAATGCACATCTTCATTTCTGCACTTGAATGTCCATGTGGTCTTGTAATCCGTAAACTGATGGAATATTGTCTGACCCATGCTGAATTTATACATATCAGTCTCTAAAAGACTTGTGATTATCTGGTTTAATTTCATAATATTCTCCTCCCATTTCTTACACTATTAGTATGTCAGAAACATTTTTAATAAATGGCTTTCTATATAATATTGACCTGAATCATTTTCATTGCTTCTATTGCTGTCTTATGACTTTCAGGCGTTACGCAGGCACAGGCATTTTCTATCACTGACACCTCTGCATCTTTACAGAACGTCTTTGCAATCGCTACGTTGCTGATTACGCATATTCCCGTGCAGAATCCGCAGAAATAAATCTCTGTATCGCTGTTGTCATATCCCGCAAGCAGTTCGCCAAGCTCTTTGCTGCCAAACGTCGGCTTGTCAATATAAGTCATATCATCACAGTCAACTCCACGCTCCTTCATTGCTGCTTTAAGACGAGCGTCTACTTCCCATCCGTTTGTCCCTTTAATACAGTGAGCTACCGGAAGCTTTCTTCCCTCCTGAGTATTCAGATAGTTTTCATCATGCGTATCCCTTGTGAATATCACGTCATCATATTTTCCTGACCTGATTTCATCTGCAATAACATTTGTTGCCACGTTACACTCCTTGTTTCCAAGAACTCCTGTAATAAAGTCATTCTGTGCATCCACTACTACTAAAATTTTCTTTGCCATAATCATTTCCTCCTACATCATATAATCATCATTTGTTGCATCCATAAGGATTTTTCCAAGCTGCTTTAAATCCTTCCACATCCATCGCGGAACCATATCCCTGACTTTGTCATAATCTTTCTTATACAGCAAATCTCTGATCATTGTACTTGAAATCTCAATATCGCTTCTGCCAAGGTTTCTGATGGTCATATTCTTTAAAATATCATCTGTAAACCAGTTTTCCGCAATCTTAGGGTCGTCGTTATAATAGAATGTAAAGCTTTTCTCTCCAATTTCATTAGCTATGTTGTAATAGAAGAAAGAACCCCATTCCTTTACATACTGGGCTGCATCCTCCATGCTCCAGTCCGATAATGTCATAACCTTTACATCTGCACCGCTTAAATCCTCTTCCTGCAGTACGTTTTCAACAAGTCTTTTTCTGTATTCGATTGGAAACGGATTTCTCTTTGTATAGCTTTTGTTTGCACTGCCTATCACTACAAGCAGATTTTCGCACTCCGATGCGGCCTGTTTTATCATGTTCAGGTGTCCGTTATGGAATGGCTGTGCCCTTGTGAGCATCACACCGTTTTTATATTTCTTCTGCACTTTAACCAGTTTACGTTCATCCATGTTAAGGTCAACATATCTGTACACAGCAGCCGGTTTTCTTCCGACAATAGGTCTCTGCGACCTGTCAAGTGAAACAAGCTGTCCTGCAATCTTCTCACGGAACACCTTTGGATGAACTTCCTTTCCTGAAAGAACCTCAAACACCTTAAGCAGGTCCGGAATGGTAAACTCACGTGGCACAAGGTTAAACATAATGCCTGTATACTCAGCCTTATTCCTTATCCTCATAAGTCCTTCCAGTATAATCTGGTCATGGTCAAAAGCAAGCTTTTCGTCTGATACGCTGACCGGAACAAAGTTTTCCACTGTGATTACACCGTTTTTAAATTTCTCAGACTTGAGGGAGTATTCAATTTTAATCAAGTCGTTTGCAAACTCAAGTTTTTCATCTGCAAATTTCACATCAAACCATCTGGCATCCTTTGCGTCATCACCTGCAACAGCAGACTGCTCATATCCATATGGAAGCAGTGCAATGTATGCAATATCAATAATTCTCATACGCGAGTCCCTGTCTGGCTGGCTCATGGTATAGAGCTGCTCAAGATAAATGTCTGTAAGACCTGTTTCCTCTTTAAGCTCCCTGCACGCTGCTTCATATGCCGATTCCTTTATGTTAATAAATCCGCCTGGAAGCGCCCATTTGTCTATCTCCGGATGAGCCTTTCTCTTTATCAGAAGCACCTGCATACAGCTTAAGTCTTCCTTCATACGAAGCACCATCATGTCAACTGTAACCGATGGTCTGTCATAATCGCCCGGCTTATATTCTGCTAAAAACTCCCGTTCTGTTAATCCATTTACATCTTCTTTATTCATGTGTTCAACTCCTATAATTACTTTCTGCGCCTCTTATATTCACTTTATGTACTTATTATAGTAACTCTTAGTAACTATGTCAAGTACTTTATAGAATTAATTATAATTTTTGCAAATTTATTATGCTTCCACAACCTGTCTGCAGGAGATGCTAATATATAAGCTCAAAAAAGGGGATGTGAAAAAACTCGATTGAGTTTTTTCACATCCTCTTCCATTTTCTGTGTTTCATGTGCATAAATCTACAGTATCTAAACAGCTTCGCTATACATCAGGCAATTTCTTCGGAGTTACGCTTTATCTGGTTCACTATCTCCATTATCTGTTTTGCGGTACTCATATCATCTTTGAAAAGAGTTGTGATACTTCCAACTGATTTAAATGGTTCACCCATCAATACTTTATTATCTTCGATATTTCCATTTGCTACTATATAGTCCACTATCAGATTTACGAATCTCATCTGATTTATGTTCAAGCGCTCTTCTGACATAAAACAACTGAAGGCTTCGTTTACTGCCGCTCTATCTACACCGACTATTTTTCGTACTAATCTGCCTATCGGTGTCTCTCCGTATTCCTTTATATAATCTTCCTTTGAACCAAGCTCTGTCCACAGGATTCGTTCCAATTCCCTTAGATCCGTTTCTGTCAGCTTTTTGTTGTTTTTCAGCTTATACACTGACAATTTGTCACTATGCTCTTTCAGGTAAAATTCGACTTTTTTACGATAATTTTTCAAGTCATTTCCGCCATATAAAGGTTCACCCGGTGTACCATCTGTTATAGAGTCCGTGAAATTTGTATAGTATATTGGCCGTACCTGTCTGTCAAGGTACTGCAACAGACCTCTTAAAGCTTCTCTTACTGTATCAAGCTCTATTATAGTGACTTTATCCCAAAATTCATTTGTCTGGACCTTTTCGATAATCTCCTTTTTCTTTTCCACCTGTGGGATTGAGTATTTGGCAGACAGCTTTTCTGCGGTCTGAACCACTATATTCACCGGACTTTGTATGCTTTTGCTTTGCAACAGTCCAAGATCTATACTGTATACCAGATAGTCAAATCTTCGTGCCAGCTCATCTTCCTTTTTAGGCCTGATAAGAGGTGCAATATGCTCCCTGATATCCGAAATCTCTATTGTCTCCAGATTATCCCACGATGATGAAGCCCTGAAAAACTCCACATAACGCAGATGTCTTTTCACCATAAAGCTATCATCATTTAAGCCAATTACATCCTCCTTTAAATCATCCACAAGGCTTTTTCTGTAATCTGCGTATACCTCATCACTAGTGTATACCGGTGCCTGAAGTTCTCTTACAATCTGGGCTTTTATGTTATATATTTTCTCATTGAGTGATTCTGTTATACCATTCTCCGCTCCATTTTTGTTCACGCGGAAATATTCAAAATTGTTACAGAAATCAAATATGAGAAATCTTTCTTTGTCCATGCCCTCCCCGAGCAGATTAGGGCAAAGCCTGGTTCCTCTTCCAATCATCTGCCAGAACTTGGCATAGCTTTTTACCTTCTTAAAAAATACAAGATTCAAAATCTCCGGAATATCTATTCCTGTGTCGAGCATATCAACAGATACTGCTATCTGTGGCATTTTATCACTTGTGCTAAACTCATCTATCAATGAATCACTGTACTTTATGCTATAATCTATCCGCTTTATGAAGTCTCCTCCATATTCCGGAAAAAGCTTATTGAAGCGCTCGACTATTGCCTTTGCATGTAAAGAATTTTTGGCAAAAATTATTGTCTTGCCAAGCTTGTCTCCACCCTCAATTTTTAAGCCCTTTTCCATAAGCTCTCTTAAAACCTTATCAATTGTATCCGCGTTAAAAAGCCATGTATTTACAGCCTCTCCTGATATATCATCACCTACAGTGTCATCATCAGAAAATGTATCTTCATACTCTTCTTTTTCCTCATCTGACAGCTCATCATAGTGAATACCGCTTTCCATTATTTTTGACTTATATTCCAGAGTAGAATAATTGACCAGATAGCCCTCTTCCACCGCTTTTTCAAGCTCATACGCAAATGTCGGAACTCCTCTTTCAAGGTCAAAAATTCCATATGTGTTTTTGTCTATTTCATTCTTAGGAGTGGCAGTCATGCCAAGTAACATCGCATCAAAATACTCAAATATTTCCTGATATTTTTTGTAAATACTTCTATGTACTTCATCGCATATTATGAGCTGAAAATGCCCCGGACTAAAAAGCTTATCACCATATTTGTTTTTCCTCTCATCTATGGCATTCATCATCGTCGGATATGTGGAAAAAATCATCCTGCACGACTCAGGGTCATCTTTATTGTCAAGCAGGTTGCAACAGGACAAATCAGGAAGCAGATTCGTATAATTGTTTTTTGCCTGCTTCACAAGAGCTTTTCTGTCTGCGAGAAACAGAATATTCTTCACATAATTGTGGCGTCTTAATACATCAACAATACTAATGCTCACTCTTGTCTTTCCTGAACCTGTGGCCTGCACTATAAGCATCTTGCGGTGCTTATTTGTGATGGCATCGCAGACTGCGGTTACAGCCTCTTTCTGATACGGTCTGTTGGTAATATCATCGCTTATCAGTATATTTTCAAGCGGAATCCTTGAAGTGCGTCCATCCATCTCAAGCTGCAGCTCCTCCTGTGTGAAAAAGCCTGAAACCTCACGCCTTGGATATCCCATATAATCATTCGTATAGAAAAATTCAAATCCATTTGTTGTGAAAATAAGAGGGCGTCTATTGTATTTGTTCTGCAAACAGTCAGCATACAGCTTCGCCTGCTGGCTTCCTACCATAGCATCCACAGAAGTCTTTTTAGCCTCCACCACAGCAAGTGGCAGATTGTCCTTTCCCCAAAGGACATAATCCACATACCCTGTTCCTGTGCTGTTTGGCATTCCTGTAACCGTCTCCTCCTCCGTGACATTTCTGCCAATAACCCAGCCTGCCTCCTTTAAGGCAACATCTACATATCTCTTGCGGGTTTCTGCCTCGCTTATCGTATCTACATGGAACTCCCTTGTCTTTACATTCTGACTACGCTTCTTTGTCATCTGCTCGCGGAGTTCTTCATTCTCCTTTAATACGCTCTCGAGCTTTTTATCCTTACTGCTTAGGCTCTCATACAGCTTCATGAGCTCATCAGCCTTTATACGCTTTTCATTACCGCTTGCAAGAATCGACTCATCATAGGTTTTCTCATCGTATTCCCTCGAATACGAATAATCAATCCAATCGCAAAACTCAAACAAATCACGAAGCGCTATTATTGCTTCATCCCTGCCTATATTGTTGTTGGTATGAACTGCAACATTTCCCAAATGAATAGTATATTTGAGCATTGGAAACAGCCTTGGCTCAATTATCCTTCTAAACGTCGGCTCATGAATGAGACTTGATACATTATCTCTGTACGGAAGCGAAAGCTCCGCGTCATATGAGAAAACAAACCTCACTGCAAGCTCAAGTGCACGCCTCGACAAAATGGCACAAGTAGCAGGTGAAATGGATAAACTTTTTTCTGCTTCAACTGCCTGCTTTGCAAAATCTGCGTATTCTTCTTTCTTTAAAAGGTAATCAAAATTAGTTTCCATGTAATCACCCCTTTTATCTTTCTACAAGCACTTTGCATCTTTTTCTGCAAAATGTAATTCCATAATACATGATATTCTGTCGATCATCATTTAACAGATATTCCTGATATCTTCTATCCTTTATCTGTTTCAGAGCCTTTTCACAGGATTTTTCCATAGCTTTAAAATCTTTTGTGTATTTAAGCTCTGCAATAATTCCTTCATCCGGATCATCTGTCTCCACAATAATATCTGCAAAGCCCTCTCCTGCCTCAACATTTGACTTTACCAGCCAGTCCTCATTGCCGCTCAAAATACCAATAAGCAGATTATGATAGGAGCTTTCCTTTTCATCATTTCGCGCTCTTGTGTCAAAAACGCTCACCGAATTACTCAGCACCTTGTTTAAATACATTTCCATTATCTGTGTATTTCCATCTTTGAAAGCCTTCCAAAAGTCCTGCAACTGCTCGGTATTGGAAAATATTTTATTTCTGAACCACTCCTGTATCTGCAGCTTAAATACTTCTTTAATCTCCTTGTTCGGAATTACAAGGCTATATTTTTTGTCCTCACTTATCTTTGTATATGTCAGATAACCTGTTGTAAACAGAACACTCCATAGATTATCAATATTATTGTCTATTTCGTCATAGGTCATATCCAGACGGATTTGCTTGTCTATAGCTCCTCCCACGATCAAACGCTCAATTTCATCTCTGGTTGTCTTACCAGCCTTATCTATAAACCTCTTAACAAGCTCATTTCCGCTTGTATTAATCCAATACGCTTCCGGTCCAGCCATTGGATCATCTTTTATTCTGTCAACATGATTGATTACATCCCACGGACAATATACATCAACATTTCCGAAATGATAACCATCATACCATTCCTTTGTCTCTGCAAACCTGTTTTCCATATGATAAAATTCCAGCAAACGCTCTACTTCCTCATCCGTAAAGCCAAAGTGTTCATCAAATCTTGTATCCGTAATAGATAAAATCTTGAAATTATTTAATCCTTTAAAAATACTTTCTTTTGAAACACGAAGACAACCTGTTAAGACAGCAAAATCCAATGCCTCATTTGTCTTTAATGCTTTTCCGAATATGGCACGTATCAAAGAAACCATCTCTTTATAATAGCCGTTCTGAAATGCCTTATCCAGTGGAACATCATATTCATCTATTAAAATAACCGTTTTTCTGCCATGATGCTTATATAACAGCTCAGATAAAGTTTGAAGCGAAGCATACAGTGCCTCATCTCTCATTTCATATCTGCCATCCTCTAATCGAATTAAAAAAGCATACGTCGACTTATCGTCAATGTCCAGCCTGTCACTCTGCTTCAAATATGCAAATCTCTTAGCTTCCTTTGCAATTATCTCTATCATCTGATACTTTGCAGCTTGAAAATCGAGTCCTTCCACATTCTTTAAAGATAGAAATATCACAGGATACTTGCCCATATTATCATCACACAGTTTTTTGTTGTGCGATATATAAAGACCATCAAATAATTCAGAAGCTGCTCCAATTTCAAAGAAAGATTTGAGCATACTCATGTTGAGAGTCTTGCCAAAACGACGCGGTCTGGTAAAAAGGTTGACTTTTCCCCGGCTGTCAACCAACTGTTCAATCAGCTTTGTCTTATCGACATAGTAATATCCGTCTGAACGAATCTCCTCAAAGCTCTCTATTCCCACCGGTAGTTTAATTGATTCTGTCATGCTTGCTCATCTCCTTCCCTGATAAAAATAAGTGTGTAAATATAGGTTTATTATAGCATATATAGGGGCGAAGGTCATAGTATCAAATTTTGATTTGTCGACTTGGTCAGCAAATCTAATAAAATTTCTTTGTAACTCTATAGGCGGTATAACTTGCTTGTATGCCTTCATTATCGTTGTATTCAAATTAGGTTGTGTCCCTGCTGGAGCTATTGCTCTAAAATGTTCTGTCATCTGATTCAACGCTTGCAACAAAAATACCTTATCAAGTCTTTCGTCTATATCTTCCATTGCAAGCCAACCATCGTGAATACATCCGTCAAATGTAATTATTCGCGCAAATCCAAGAGATACTCCACAATTTGCAAATATCAAACTGCCTGATTTTACAAGTCTGCTTTTATTTACACCCTCTTGAATAATATGTTCCTTTGTTGAACTTAAATATATATTATCGCCATCAGTAGCATCTCCTATCTTAATCCAAGGAACATCTCCTCCTAAAAATTGTTCTATTGGTCTTGGAGACCCACCTCTAACTATAGTACAAAGGTCACCCAACGGCTCACAGCTCCAGTTTTTATCATTGATATTTATATCTCCAAACATCTCGACAAATCGGGCCTTGATTAACGCATCTAATAGCTGTAATTCCTGCTTTCTGCCATCTACAACAGACATTATTTTATTAAGAATACTAACTATTTGTCTTTGCTTTTCTATAGAGCAAATTTCAACCTCAATCTCAGATAAAGTAGCCTTATTTAAGGTTTTTCCCATAACAGCCTTATTACTACCTTCTTCCCAATTTTTGTATTTAAACAAATAAAATATATACTCTGGTAAAATATTAATCACATGTTTATCCTTGAAAGCCATTATTGCTTCATTTGAGTACATATCTTCTTTTGTTCCATACCGGTAATCCGACCTGCTTCTTCCAGCCGCTTGTAGGAATTGACTATGATGAGACGAATCCGCTTCGGATCTTTGAATCGGTATATGACACGATCGCAGACCGTAAAGAGAATCCAAAGGAGGGGTCTTACACGAATTATCTGTTTGATAAGGGAATTGATAAGATCCTGAAAAAAATTGGAGAAGAAGCAACGGAAGTTGTGATCGCAGCAAAGAATCCGAATCCGGAAGAAGTCAAATATGAGATCGCGGATTTCCTGTATCATGCAATGGTTCTGATGGTAGAAAAAGGTCTGACATGGGAAGACATCGTAAAAGAATTGGCAGATCGTTAAGCAGAAACTCTTAGAAAACATGAAAAAGAGCCTGTATGCAGTAAGTTTTGCACATGAGTGAAACAGATATCTCATATATTGTTTCAGAGGTGAGCGCATGTGAATGAAGTGGAAAAGCGAAGAAGAGAACTTCTGGAACAGACACGTTACAGCTATCAGGAATCCGGGATACCGGCAATACATCCTAGATACAGGGCATCTTATAGTGAACTGTATGGTGAGGAAGAGGCAGAACAGGGAAGCCTGGGAATTCGTACATTTATTTGTATGATTCTGTTTGCGGTGTTTGTATTTATGCAGAATGAAGGGAAAGATATTCTACATATAAGCAGCACAAAAGTGGTGCAGGAGGTCAGTAAAAACGCTGACATTACCGATGTGTGGAAAAAAATACCATAGAGGAGTAGATTTGAGACCGTTGGTTAAGAATTGAAACTGACGGTTTTTTTGTGTATACTAGCTATATTAAAAGGAAAGCAGAGAGACTGGCGTCAGCCGGTCCCGGCAGATGAGGAGGAAGCAGATATGTTAAAATTATGGATTGTTGGTGCATCCGGACAGATCGGATCGGCCATCAATGAAGTGTTGGATCCATTAGAAATGGAAGTGTTTAACACAGATAAGGAAGAATTAGACATTACGGACACCGATGAGGTGCTGAATTTCGGAGTGATCAACCGCCCGGATGTGATCATCAACTGTGCAGCAGTCACAGATACAGATCTCTGTGAAAAAGAACCGGAGCTTGCATACCGTGTGAATGCGCTGGGAGCAAGAAATTTAAGTATTGTGGCAAGAAAGACAGGGGCCAAGATGGTACAGATATCCACGGATGATGTATTTGACGGAATCCGGCATACCCCATATACAGAGTTCGATGACACAAATCCGAAGACCGTTTACGGACGTTCCAAGAGAGCAGGGGAGAATTATGTAAAGGAATTTACACACAAGCATTTCATCCTGCGCAGTAACTGGGTGTATGGAAATGGTAATAATTTTGTAAACCGCGTACTTCATGCAGCAGATACAAAGGATGAACTTCTGATTGCATCAGATCAGTTTGGTTCTCCGACCAGTGCAAAAGACCTGGCAAAGATGATCATGTATCTGATCAGCACCAACGAATATGGAACCTACCATGTAACATGCAGAGGTGTATGCAGCCGGTACGAATTTGCGCAGGAAATCTTAAAACTTGCAGGTAAGGATATAGAGCTGAGAGCTGTTCCGACAGAGCAGTCAGACCTTTCCGCAGTCAGACCACCGTACGCGGTTCTGGATAATTTTATCCTTCGTATCATTGAAGTGTATGATATGCCGGACTGGAAAGATCACTGAAAGAGTACATGGATGAAAGAACGGAGGATTGATATGAAAGAAAAAAACCGTAAAGCAAAAGCTCCGAATAAAAAGTTCTCGGACTGACTACAAAGATTTTTATTGCACTGCTCGCTGGTGCAATTCTGGGTATTGTACTTTGTTATCTGGTTCCGGACAGCAGCTTTAAGAAAGATGTCATTGTTGAGGGCATTCTGTATGTCATCGGACAGGGATTTATCCGTCTCATGAAGATGCTGGTCGTACCATTGGTATTCTGCTCTTTGGTCTGCGGAAGTATGGCGATCGGAGATACCAAGAAGCTCGGAACCGTAGGTGTGAGAACTCTGGCATTTTACCTTGCAACAACTGCACTGGCAGTTTGCGTTGCACTTGGTGTCGGAAATCTGATCAATCCTGGTGTCGGACTTGACATGAGCGCGATCCAGAGTTCCGCGGCATCCGTGGAAACCATGGAAGCAACGTCACTTACTGACACGATCCTCAATATCATTCCGGACAACCCGATCAATTCTCTGGCGAGTGGAAGTATGCTTCAGGTTATCGTATTTGCCCTGATCGTGGGTGTGATCCTTGCGAAGATGGGAGAGCGTGCAGAGACCGTAGCAAACTTTTTCAGCCAGTTCAATGACATTATGATGGAAATGACCATGATGATTATGAGCCTTGCCCCGATCGGCGTTTTCTGTCTGATCAGCCGTACCTTTGCAAATATCGGTTTCAGTGCATTTATTCCGCTGGCGAAGTATATGATCGGTGTACTGCTTGCCCTGGCAATCCAGTGTTTCGGTGTATACCAGATCCTGCTCAAGATCTTTACCGGTTTGAATCCGATTCGTTTTATCAAGAAATTTTTCCCGGTTATGGCATTCGCATTCTCAACTGCTACATCCAATGCGACCATTCCGATGTCTATTGATACCCTTTCAAGAAGGTTGGTGTATCCAAGAAGATTTCTCCTTCACGATTCCGCTTGGTGCGACCATCAACATGGATGGTACTTCCATCATGCAGGGCTGGCTGTGTTTTTGCGGTCGCAGGCATTTGGTATCCATTAACCCCGATGGATTATGTAACGGTTATCGGAACTAGCAACACTTGCTTCCGTAGGTACTGCCGTGTACCGAGTGTTGGTCTTGAACCCTTGACGATGGTATTCGAACTCTGTAGGAC
>ENA-OQKQ01000421-OQKQ01000421.1-human-gut-metagenome-genome-assembly--contig:-NODE-421-length-14609-cov-4.348225_pt1 | contig 14609 bp, 16 predicted proteins | sample MGYA00242651_ERZ504803 | MGnify/ENA primary metagenome ERZ504803 (study PRJEB26092, sample SAMD00036380) | human gut metagenome | host: Homo sapiens | study: EMG produced TPA metagenomics assembly of...
ATATTCGTTAATTACATCTTGGAACAAATCATATTCTTTTGCTTCTTTTAGAATATAGTATATTAAAAAAGGTTGGAAGCATTGTTGGGTCTAAAATAATAGCTTCTTTTTTCATTGATTTTTAGCAACGGTGAGTAAAAGAATAAAAAATTGTTTTCAGACTCATATTTTGAAAAATCAGAGTAATTATCATAATTGTAAAACAGTATGTCAGCATCATCTTGTAAGATTGTAGTGATAAACTCGATATTAACAATCAAGGAATCAGACAATTTTGTTAGCTTATCAGATGATGGAATATCAACATCGGTTCGTTCGTAATGATCAAGGGTTTCTATACCATATCCTAAACCGGTTACTATATCGTTAGTAATAGTTAGAATGGAGTGGGTCATACGATTGCATTTATCTAAAAATTCTTTATTGAACTCATTTTCGTGATTAAATAGCACGTTGATTAAACTTTGAAGATTATAACCTATATTCGTATTTATCCCCGTTAAAATCCAATAGTCACCGTAAAACTGAACTCGTTGGATAAAAGGCATCTCAGCCGGATCAATGCTATGCGCAAGCCCCGAATTCATATATTGATTAATCAAATTCCTAAATCTACTCATACTCATGAGATTTTCTGAGTTATATGAGTCAAATCCATATGTGAGAATATCATTGATAATCTTATCAAGAACTAAACTTTTGTTTTGATTATACGGTAATAAGTTTAGCGCAGAAACTCTGAGAATAATATCGAATAAATTGAAATTGTTTAGGGAATTAAGGAATTTGTCATTAACATCGTTATCCTCCTGATTAGGGAAGATGGATTTCGCTCTCTTCATTTTTATACTCCTTGTTTTAACATAGACTAATGATAACAAAGATCAAAGACCTTTCATATAATCATATGCGATTGATTCAATTTCGCTTGATTCGAGGGTGTCAATTATAGAAACAGCTCCATAGTGATTTTAAGTATGAATCGCAACACTTTCGGAATAGCGTTGTACAGGAGTTGCCGCGTTCAGCTTGTAATCGCTTTAGCGCCATCAGTAAACCTTTAACAATATCTTTGTTCATACTAAATGATTGATCGAATAAATCCTTCTGGATTTGCTGAGCCGAAAACAGTGTTTCGGTTAGATACCAAGGATTTGTATCCTCTTTTTCTTCGTCATAAGTCAAATAACCGGACCACCACAATCTTGATATTGCGTTATAGTAAAGTAAAGATGCTCTTCCTTCTGTTGCGAAGAATCGTCTGTCTAAACGAACTGTTCCGTCGTCTTTTTTCCAGCGATCAAGGACGTATTGCTTAAAGGTAATATGGCACAACGCAGACCATAACAAAGGATCGGATGCCTGTAACGGACTGAGTTTATCTTTGTACTCGTTATAAAGAATTTTTATATTTATCAAATCATTTCTGTTTTTTGTTTCCGTATCTTCTCCGCCTGTAACGAGTTGAATATTAGGAACGGTAACAGAAGATGTTTTATAAAACTCATCCAACCCTTTTGAAGAAAAGTATTCGGTCAACCAAGGTTCGTCGGAATAATACTTGTCTTTATTGTTGTTTAAATCCGTTTTCAAATACTTGTAAGCGTCTTTTGTAAAATAAATAAGATTCATAGTGCTTCATCCTCTTGCTGAATAGTTGACCAGTCGATCATTTTCTGCATAAGTGTATTTATTGAATCTCCCACGACATCACCTAATAGTTTATTGGCAATCTCAAAATCCGATTGATTGCAGGTAGCCAATTCCTCTATACCCATTTTGTTTAAGGCGTTGTATAAAGATTCAGCCCAAATTGTCCCCCGATAATGGCAATCGGGATCCTCTTCGAGCTCCTCTTCACGACGTAATCTTGCGACAGCTTCAGTGATTGCAGGAAAAACAAGTGCTCCTTGCAGGAAACGTGCCAAAACATTCTTTAGGTGTTTTTTAGTGCTTAGTTTTGCGTAGTTTTTATATTCGGAATCAGGAAGTGAAATCGTAATATAATCGGTTAGCGAAGGATCGGTTTCTTCAACTGATGCGAAATATACTTTAGGTTCCGTAATAGCTGAATTAGAATTAATAAAAACTACTCCGGCCATATTTTTTTCGAGGATTGTATTCAGTTTTATTGTTAGTCCGGGTTCATTAGCAATGATATCACCTTTTCTCAGTTTAAAGCCCGGATATCCGCCAAAGTAATCTTGGTTAAATTCAGGTAGGCAGTAATTATTTATATTCTGTGTAGCCGCTATCGAAGCGCTTATATCAATTGAGTCGGTAACATTCTTTTTGGGTAATGAAATAACAGTGATATCTTCATTATTCATCTCAAAGACTTTTCTGAATGATGTCCTGTAACAAACAACTCTGATAAATACTTTTGCCAGACCTTGTGATATTAATGACTGTATTCCCGATCCCATTAATGAATATGAAAGCTCAATGTCTATTGAATTTCCGGTATCACTATGTGAACCTATAGAAAGATCAAATGCGCAATTTACAAAATCGTTTGTGAATTCATTAAGAACCGGATGAGGATATTCAATTGCTCTGTTTTTCATCTGAAACCTCCATTGTGAAAACAGGAACAACAGCCATTATTTCGTTGTTGCCAAATTCTACATACATAGTATTAATACCTTTTTTCAAAGAAATCGGACCGATCTTTTCGCTGTTAATTTCAATACAAGGAGAACCTTCAAGCTTTAGATTTTTTACAACAAGTGAATCTTGTTTATCATCATCACGTCCTGCAAAGTATTGAATAAATACTTTTTCGTAATCATCAGGCGAGTTAATAAAGCATCGATATTTGTTTCCGGCAAGATAGAATGTTCTATGCTCAACTATCTTTGGAGATACAATTTTAACCTTGCCTTTACCCGTTGAAACGCCCGTGTATTTCCCACCCGGTGTAACTACGGGTATTTTGTTTTTTAATCTTTTTTTGCGCTTTTTCTTTTCCGTTTTTACACCTGTTTTTTGTGTTTCGGAACCCGTTGAACTTTCGGCAGATTCATATTGACTGTTATAAAACACTTGACCGTCATATGATTTGATCTCTTTAATTTTTACATCCGTTTTTAATCCATCAGATCCTTCTGTTGCGCCGCTTGAATCGGTAGCATCGGGTAAATAGTTTCCTATGCCTGCGTCCATTTTGTCTGTAATGTCTGCACGATCGAAATCATCTAATACAGACTGTATTTCTTTTCCGATTTTTCGTATGTATCGACCTGCACGATTTTTTAATGTTAGATTATCGGTAATATTTTTAGCCCTCCATTCAGTGTGTTGAGGGGGTTCGGCACTGCGCAGGGTTTTACTTAATCTCATTTCTCCTACGTCATTAACAATTATGACAACGGAAAAATGCGGTAACACATCGTTTGTTGTTGTATTAATTAGCATACCGGTAGATCTGAATCTTGACAAAGATGCTGAGTATTTTTCATCATATTTTACATAGATACTTAAATCATCTTTTTCAGCGATTTTTGTTTTTATTAACTCTCCGTTTGCAATTGTTTCATAAGTTTGGCGAGTATATTTCAATTGGGGCTCATCACCAAATTCGATAAAAAGTAATCGTTCCAACCTCTCTGAATCAATTACATATTCAATTTTCGGGGACTTCACGGTTACCGTAAGTTGGCCGTTTATAATCGCAAGAACAAAGTTTTTTATAATAGCAACTGCAGTAAGCCTTTCCCAGTCAGTATAATCACTTTTCTTAAAGCCGACAACAGCAACATCCGTTCCGATTTCAGTGCGGTTAAAAACACCCATTTGTGCAATAGGACAATCATCGGATGGTAAAATCGGTCTTCCTGTATAATCGTCTATTAAATATAGGTATTTTCCAATAGGTTGAGTAGGACGCATAGTACCGTTGTATTCTCTTTGAGTCGTAACTAATCGAGTTACGCCTTCGAATGCCCTTCCGCCGTCTTTTGCTAATGTATTATAAAAGACTAAGTTTAAAGCAGAATAGGCGAAAGGCGCATTTTTTCCGATACCAAAGCTTCCTGCACTATTGTCATTTTGCTTTATTGAAATACCTTCCGTATTAACCAGAAGGTTCCAAAATGACTGTTCGTGCGGTGATGCATTTACACCGTTCAATCCCACGGTGTTATAATCACTCATTACAAGCATCGGAATCGTTTCACTATCTAGTGCTGTTTTTATGTTCGATAGAAACTCTGTAATAGAAGGCGTACATAGAGGGCTATTGTTCCAATATTCAATACTGCTTTCTAACGCTTCTTCATAGCTCTTAAACACCGGATAATCACTTTTTTTAACATCAATTAGTTCGAATTTAACTTTCACAGGATTATCCGAAGGGAGAGAGCTGTCTTTTGCATCAAGAGAGTTTTGACAGATTTCTCTTGCTAATCCATCCATAACGCCACTTCCCTTGAACATTGTAATAGCAGCAATATTGTTTCCGCTCTCATTTCCGGTGCCCAATAAAGGAAAGTCCCAGCAGATTTTTCCCATAAAAAACAACTCCTTATTTTAGTGTAAATTTCTCATCTTTTGCATCCAAACCCAAAAAACGATTTTTAGTGATTTTCAGTTCTTTTTCAAGCGTTGAAAAGATTTGTTTTACGTCTTTCTCGGTGTATTCGTAATTTGCTTTGCTGGAACAGTTTCCCAGCAGTCGCATCATCTCAAGAATTTTATTTGTTCTTGCTTCTGCTATACGTACAAATCTATCTCTTTTTGATTCCATAACTATAATCCTCCTTTTATAACCTGACATTATTATACATAATACAACATATATTGTCAATATATTTGCGAAATATTCTGAGAATATATTTCATACATCAGAATAATAGTCGGAAATAATAAAAATGCAGCAACCAAGATTACACTTGCCTGCTGCATTATTATTTTGATATATAATAAATATTCTTTGCGATACTATTTATAACAGGTACACAAACCGAGTTGCCGATTTGCTTATAAGCGCTTTTCGGTGTTATATTGGCAATCATAAAATCTTCTGGAAATCCCATTAACGCTAAACATTCTTCGGGTGTAATGGTGCGGATTCCATAGTTATCCTTTATTATGGGTACTCGGTCATACCAAGTACCCATATTAGCTTTTAGGGTAAAGCAGATACCGTCTTTGCTGGATTGTATCCCATAGTCCGAAAAACGATATATTTGATTATCGTCGGTGATTGCTTTAGCCATTTTGTTGTGTTTCGGGCTGCTCTCAGAAAGATAGTAACTGTCATCAGCCTTGACGGATTTATCAATAATATCAAAAACTCGTTTTTCCAACTTAACCATTTCAGGGAAACGATAGGATTCACATCGCTCAACATCACGAAATGCAAGAATATAAGTCCTTGTGCGATGTTGAGGAATACCGTAATCACAAGCGTCGGCAACCAAATAACGCAGATAATACCCTCTCGATACCAACTCATTATGAATCACGTTGAAAGTGCGTCCTTTGTCGTGTTCGACAAGATTTGCGACATTTTCAAGAAAAATGATTTGCGGCTTAACTGCATCGGTAATACGCATTATATCAAAGAACAAGTTGCCACGGTTATCACTAAAACCTTTTTGGTTTCCACATATCGAAAACGGCTGACAAGGAAATCCCGCAGTAATAATATCAACCTTTGAGAGCAAAGAAACATCCAGCTTGCGAATATCGCACTCAAACAGTTTAGTATCGGGAAAGTTCAGTCTATATGTTTTACAGGCATCTTTATCCAACTCATTAGCCCATACAATTTCAAAGCCTGCCTGATGAAATCCGAGATCAATTCCGCCGATTCCTGCAAATAAGCTACCGACTTTCATATTAGCCCTTAAAACGAACCTGTAAATTAAAGTTTATGAAGTATCTGCCGTTTTCTTTGTAAACTTGCATAGCATTGTGTCTCGAAGAGGATGGCGTTTCTAAACCAAGTTTTTCCACCAGAAAGTCTTTAAACTCATCTGCGAGAGTGGTATGATATGCTAATACCTCGCCGTCAGATTTAGCAACTATGTAACCTCCCGTAACATTACTTCTACCGTCCCAAAGAGTACCTAATCTCATTCCTGTAAACATATCATATAACAACTTACCGACTTTAGCTCTATATATGCTTTCTATATTTATAAAGGAATAATTAGCAGGGTTACTTTCTACGAGATAATCTATAGCTTCAGAAAATGATGAGTGTGCAGTTTCTGCATTATTGTTCCAGTAATAATACTGTAAAATGCTTGCGAGTATGTTGGGCATTTCAACGCCACAGGAAAGAACAACATTTCGTTCTGCGTTTTCTTTAATTTGCCGATCAAAGAGGATCTCTGCACCGTTATCCTTCAAATACTTCATTCTATCGGCAACGGCTATATTATATTTAATTGTACCGTCACGTTTCCTTTTTGGGGTGAAAAGACTGTTAACAGCTTCCATCTTTTCATCATTCATATTTAATAATTCATACCTGAAGTTTGTATTGTCTTTACTTGCATTAAAAAGCGTAGCTTTATGAGCAAACTCGGATTTGCAGGAAAAACCAACATTTGAAATGATAGAGGTTCTGTAATCTGAAACTTGAAGAATAATATCTTCTGTTCCGCCAAAAAAGTTAGTAGTTTCAGACGGAGGTGCTTTTAGTTTGAAAATATGAATGCTGTTTAAAAAGGCTTCGGTTTCAGCGGATGTGATGTTTCCTCTCGGAGTTGTTTCAAATAAATTCCATAGACGATCCTTAATGTTTCTTATTTCATTATGAGTGACATCAGGGCCGCATTCTTGACCGTTTAGGTCGATTTTAATAATTTCACCTGTTTTATATTCATAAAGATTACCCGGTATTTCTTCTCGTAATATTTTAAGAATATTTAAGTAAACCGTAGGAATTAAATTCATATCTTTGTCCGCAGCATAGACTTTTCCGTCGTCTAAAAGCTTTAGAAAAATATAAATTTCTGACCATTCGCCTTTATTGCCTGATAATGCAGTAGTATTGTTTTCGTTCGGCATCGTTGGATTCTCCTTGTTTTCTCTTGCACAATAATCTTAATAAGCTAAAACATCTTTTATTTTCTTTGCAATCGCTTCAATGACATTCACGGTAACGCTGTTTCCGAGCTGTTTGTATAAATGTGTATCTGCCAACGGTAAAACGAAATCATCGGGATAACCTTGTAATCTCGCCCACTCACGAGGTGTCATTTTACGAATGCCATAAGGGTTAATTTCGCCCTTGATATGTGTGGTTGGAACAAGATTTTTTTGCCGGTTATCTACAACAAGATTTCTTTCCCTACCCATACCGCCGCAAACAATAGCGCCTGCAATGTCGCTCCAATCCCTGATTTCAAAACCAAAGCCGTTTCCTTTTGCTTCGTGACGTTTTTTGTGGGCGACAAGGGTATCTAAATACGTTGTGCTGAGATAATACTTCGCCGGCACCGGTTCCTCTTCACGAATATTCCAAAGCTCCTGTGTGGTGTCTGTCGGTTCCGGAAATTCAAAAGTTTTCGGTGCAATATCATTGCGGAAAGCAATCAGATAAATACGCTCTCTGTTTTGAGGAACACCGAAGTCTTTGCTGTTAAGTATTTTGTCAAATACTTTATATCCTAAATCCTCAAAGGTTTTTCTGATAATTTTATATGTGCGTCCTCTGTCGTGAATAGTTAATCCCTTCACGTTCTCACAAAAAATCACCTTTGGCTTATGGTAATCGCAGATACGAGCCACATCAAGAAACAATGTGCCTCTGCAAGTTCCTTTATAGTCATCATCAAATCCCTGCTTACGGCCGGCCATACTAAACGCTTGACACGGGAAACCGGCAAGACAGATATCAAACTCAGGAATTTGACTTTCATCTATTTTTGTAATATCTCCAGCGATTTCAAAATTATCGTCAAAATTTGCCCGGTAGGTTTCCTGTGCCTTTTCGTCCCATTCGCTAACGAACACGGTTTCTATCTCATCCTTGAAAGCACGGTCGAAACCTAAACGGATTCCGCCTATGCCGGCAAACAAATCAATTGACTTATAAACCATAATTCTTACTCCATTTAATATCCGATAATCAATATTCCTTTTAAAGGAATAGAAAACTTATTACTGGCATACATAGCATCAAAAAATTCGCAGACTTTTTTGTAGTCGTCATTCTTTCTGTACAGTAATCTTACTGCGATGCATAGATAGTCGGCGTCGTCCATACAACACGATTCAAAGAAGTCTTTCAGAAACTGATAGTTTGTTACTGCTCTGCCGGCTTCAACTTCAATAACAATATTATTACTTGGATTAAATGCATCTGCTTCAAAGTTTAGTGATGGTTTACCGCATTCGCCGTATAATACAGGCATTTTGATCTTATCTTCGTCACGCTTACTTTTTTCAACGGAATATCCAATTTCTTCAAGTCCGTTTGCTATCGAATGCAATACTTCATCGCTTTTTAATTTGTGTTCAGACGAATTAATATGATTGTTGTTACGATTAAATACATCAATAACATTAAGTAAGTCATCTGTTATTCTTTGGTTTCTCGGAAAATATGACCACTTCATTTTATACTCCTAACAGCTGCTTCTATTTTATCGGCACAGCCTAACAAGTCTTTTTTGATCTCATTACCCCAAAATCTTAATACTATCCATCCCTCGGACGTGAGCTTTTCGGTTACCTCACGATCACGTTGCATATTCTTTTCGATTTTAGGTATCCAAAAATCACGATTGGACTTAATCTCTTTGTTTTTGTTTTCCCAATCATATCCGTGAAAAAACTCGCTGTCACAGAATACGGCAACCTTTTTGCCGATAAAGGCTATATCGGGTTTTCCGTAAACGGTTTTAGCGTTTTTTCTGTATCGTAAACCTCTGTGCCACAATTCTTTTTGCAGCATTGTTTCGATTTTGGAGCCTTTGTTTTTTACCGCTTTCATATTACGGCGACGTTGCTCCGGAGTATGATTGTCCATCCGTGTCACTTCTTGTCAGTTTATCTCTTCATTTTATCATATTTGAATTGTCTTATCAACCTTTAAATATGATGATTTTACGTCTGCTTTCAGCAGGCGTTATTTTTTTGCAAAAATTTTTGAAACAGACTTAAAAAATGACCTTTCCCATTGGGTATAGGTGAAGGGGCAAATATTTTTATATATATTTTTCTCGATAGGGTGTATATTTTGCAGGACTTTTTTGCATTAAGGGTGAGGGGATAATTCTTTATCGAATACATTTTTTATGAACAAGTGAGGAAAGAATTTTTGTTTGGGGTTGCAAAATACCCCTTCCCATTCCAAATAAGTGAAGGGTTTTTGAAAAAGTTTCAAAAAAGACTTCAGAAATGACCTCTCTCATTAGGTATAAGTGAGAGGAAATAATTTTTTCTCAAAATGGGGTAACAAAATCCGCTTCCCAGTGGGTAATAGTGAAGGGGATTTTTTAAAACTGAATATTGTACAAAAACAGGGTGATGAATTTGTGCAAAGCTACAAAAATAAAAAAGTTTCCTTATTAGGGTTTGTTTTTTCCTCTCCCAGTGGGGATAAGTGGAGGGGTTAATATACGACTCGTTGTACTGCACAAAAAACGAATAGCTCTTTTGTGCAAAACGCAGATTTACCAAAGAAATATTAATAAATCCCCCCCCGAAAGGTCTCATTTTGTCCATATAAGTGAAAGGAGGTGATGCCCACCGAAAAAAACATACAACTGAATAGCTGCCAAGCGAAGGATAAACCGCCACGACCTCTACGGAGCGAGCGCAGCCGGAAGGCTGACGATACAGCGTCGAGCAGGATTGCCTGTCAGGAAAGTACGCTTTGGCAGTGCCGACAACAAATACAGTTTGATGTCACGCTTTTTAAGGCTCACAAGCCGCTCTGTATGCACCCTCTGAGCGACGAAAGGAGTGCAGGAGAGTAATTATATTACCAAGCGAATTTTCGGACTTATTAAGCGTGACAGGAAAGGAGGTCAAATGCTCATTGAAATTAAGGCAGGACAGTTTCGGAAGATCAGTCGCTTGGTCAGACGGGAGTGCTGCAACTGTATGGACGGCAACTGTTTGTTGCTCGACGACGGCGAAACGCATACCCGTGTGCAGTTGATTTCCAAGTATCACATCTTTTGCAACCATTTCAAGGACGCTGTGCTTCCTCTCGACAAGGAGCTGTATCGGGAGCTGATCTGCGGCAACGACTACAAGCGCTGCCAAAGCTGCGGTTCACGCTTTTATTCCAAGGCTCGCAACAAACGCTACTGCGACAAATGCGCCGAGAGAATCAAGCGGAAGAAGGCAGCCGAACGCAAGCGCCGTCAGCGTGAGCGGCAGAAGCAGCTCCTATATATAAATAACTAAATAAATAGACAAATAAAAAAATAACTAACCGAAAAAGAAGAAGTTTATCTTAACACACCTACCTATATGGGCGGCAAAAACTTTTCTTTTTCGGGAAGTGGAAAGGAGAACCAAATGAACGACAACGCAAAAGTATTCTCGCTCATTGAGATGAGAGAAATGATAATCGACACTTCGGACTATCAAATGATGGAGGAGGTCGGAGAATTCACCGGAACGCTTGAAATGAAAGCGCAGGACAAAGAAAATCTTCCGACGCGCGAAACCATAACGGTGTTCACGCCGGAAGAGATTAAAATATTCAAAGATGAAGCGTTCAGCACTTTCTCAAACGGTAAAAGAAAATATCAGCAAGTCGCCGCATACATTCTTATGCTGAATACGGGCTTGCGGACAGGCGAGGTGTTGGGACTTATCAACAGCGACATTGACTTTGAAAATCGTGTTATGCACCTTAACAGAGGTGTAAAGGAAATATCAAAGCGTGACGGTGTCACAGCAGAAAAAGGACGGGAAATAAAAGTCGGCAAGCTCAAAAGTGCCACAAGCAAGCGAGATGTTCCGCTGAACGATACTGCAATCGAAATGATACTCGACCTTAGAAAAGAATTCTATTTAGGAGATAACTCACCCCTGATACCCGATGAAAACGGCAATTTCACCTGGCCTGTAAATTTCCGCAAACGCTATTACAGAATTCTCAAAGCCGCAGGCATAGAAACCAAAGGTTTGCATTCACTCCGTCACACCTTTGCTACAAACCTTGTAAACGGCATAAAGCAAGCGGACGGCACAATAAAAGCCCTAACTCCACGACAGGTAGCAGATTTGCTCGGACATACTACTTCCGAAATTACAGAAATGTATTATGTGAAAAAAGATTTGACGAAGCTGAACAGTGTGACAGATGGGTTTGAATTTTAGTTAATCTAATATTATAACTTTCACTATCTAGCAACTATTGGTTGCTGAATAGTAAAGTTTATTGACAAAATACTTTTCGTAATTTAAAATAAAGACACTAAATTCAAAGGAGCTTTGCTATGCCCTATATAAATATATTTGATAAAAATATTTATTATGAGATTTATGGAGAAGGTAACAAAAATGCATTATTATATCTCCATGGCGGACCGGGTGCGAGTTGCCTGGATTTTGTTAACCAGGCTAAAATGTTGAGCAAAAAAATAAAAGTTATAATATTTGACCAGCTCGGTGTTCTTCGTTCAGATGCAATAGACGAAAATGAAGAATACAGTATGTCTGTTCAGGTTGAAATGATAGAAGAAATGCGAAAAAAACTGCTTGTAAAGAAATGGAGTGTTTTAGGTCATTCCTACGGTGGTTCTCTTGCAACTCTTTATGCATATACATATCCTGATTGTGTAAATAAAATCATACTGGATTGTCCGAGTCTGAATTTTATTGATTCATCAAAATCTGTTGCATATTACCTGACAGATTATATGAACAAATCTCACAATAGTGAAGCAATAGAACTATGCGAAAAAATCAAGAAAGCCGAATATAAAGATAAGCAGGTAATTTTTGATATTCTTACCTTACTTGATTATGTAAAGGATAATCAACTCAGAAATTATCTTCACAACATAACTTTCGAGGAATACTCAAAGAGTTTACAGACAGATAATATTACCGAAGATATGTGGGCAAAGGGAGAACGTCATTTAATGAAACTTATTGATGACGGAAAAATGCTTGAGAATTTTTTGCCAATACTTAAAAAAGCTGAAAAACCTGTTCTGCTGATAAACGGCAAATATGATCCGGCTTGCGGAAAGAACCAAATTAGTTATATGCTTAACAATGTAAATGATATAAAACAGGTTATTTTTGAAAACAGCGGACATTTTCCGAGAATTGAAGAGCCTGAAAAGTACAGTAAATATATTTTGGAGTTTTTAGAATAATCATCACTAAAATTGATGCTATTTTGATGATGTAGCAGACGGAAACGTTGGAACTATTAGCACCGGATAACGATTTTAAGAATAAAATCAAGTGAAAATAAAGGTCTAAAAAACACTTTCCGTACATATTTATATTCCAAAAAAACGGCTTAAACACTGCGTTTAAGCCGTTAAATCATATCATTTTATTCATCATTTTTGACCGATTCGCTTGTTCGCCGACATTCCTTGTATAACTCGCTTATGGAAGTCCAAAATGACTTCCATATCGCTCAGACAATACACCATGTCGGCTGCGAATCGGTCAAAAATAATGATAAAACGCTAATCGTTGTGGACGGGAACTATTTGATTGTTATGATATCTTACATACTTGAAGTTTATTGGAAAGAACTATTGAATAATAAAATGTGTTGGTTATATCACAACTGTTTCCCTAAAACTAATACTGTCCTCTTTAATGTATTATTTTATGAATCACATTTTTTACTATTTTAAATATAGCTGTATATAGTACCACTCCAATAACTACTGTGATAAGTTGTATAATTAGATCTGGTATTAACATTTCTTTCCCCTCTATTTAGCTTCTTCTGCTTCCCAGATAATGATGTTTCCTTCATCTTTACCGGAGTGTTCTTTTTTAGTTCCCTGACTTGTTGCTTTGTTACTTTTCCTTTGGCTTTGTCTTTGATCGTTACACCTTGGTATTTATTTGTTGTAACTGTGTCTTCTTTCTGCTTGGCAAAGTTGGTTTTGTTTTGTCCATAAGTTGTGCCTACGCTGTATAGTGCAGCTGTTAGGCATACCCCTGCAAGTAGTATTGATAATTTTTTCATATCTTATTCTCCTTAATGTTTTATACTATAGTATCTCATATTTTTCATGGAATATCAAATCCCTAATATCTAATAGTTTTTCGACTTATTACCGCACACACAATGGATGCAGCAAGCATTGGTATAATACTATCTTGGCTTAAAATCTGAATAAAATTTCCAATGAAGCAAACAATCATAAATATACTGATTATTTTCGCTGTTTTAGCACCATAGTCTTTTGGATGTCTATGTGCTATAGCCCAGCTGATGACTGCTAGTATTATACATGGGATCATTGTGTAATGGATGCCGTTATATGACAATATATATCCACTATTTCCTGACCAACTGTTGAGATTCAAACTATCCAAAATCATATCTCCAATTGACACCGTCTTCTCATAAAATGGGATACTTAGAAATCCATTGATCATAACCAGTACCAATGCCTCTGTTCCAAATCCTAATTGCTTTTTTAAAAAGAATTTTTTGCAACAGGTTCTCTAGGATATACCCGATCAGAAATCCTAATGTATTAAAAATGATATCATCAATATCACCAATTCTTCCTGCAAATACAACTTGTACAAACTCGATCATCAAAGATATCAATGCCCCTGCAATTATTGCTTTTCCATAGTTCCATTTTATTTTCTTTATAAATATGGGAACAAAAAGTCCCATTGGCAGAAACATTAATGTATTTAACAGCATCAATTTCCAGCTTTCATTCACAAATGGTACAATATTCCAGGCTGTAAATCCTCCATATGACCATGATGTGATGTCTAATACTCTCGTGACCATGCCAACGGTTGCTATGTAAACCAAAAATATGTATTTTATGATCCATCCTGGCTGACATATAATCTTTTTATTATATCGTAAATAGTAAATTGTGCTTATGACTGCAAATGCAATCGTTGCCATAACAATAGCTTGAGCTAGATAACTACTCCCAAGCAGAATCTTCTCCATCATGTTCTTTTCTCCTTTAATCCAATCATTCCTGCACATACAAAAATCTATTATCATATAAGACACAAAATCAGAAGAATATATTTGAATTATTTTTATGTGTTTAGGAAACAAGAACCGCAAAAATACATTTGCAAATATACTCCCACTTGTACATAGGGCTACTGTTTTATATACCAATGTTTTCACTTTTCTTGTATTTCACAGCCAGTACTTTATATACAACGATGAATTCTAGTAGCAAATTTAAACTCATGAATATCAATGCTTTTTCAGTTGTCATTGGTAATAATATTTGATTTCCATTTCATCTGCGGTATCACATAACGATAACCTGTCTCCTGCGTATCTTTTTAGCAAATTACTTATTTTGACGATTACTCTTTCTCATTCTTATAACTAAAATAACCTGAACATTTTACTGACATTATATTTTTTCTATTCTACTGTTTTCATTTGTTTTTCAATTTTTCTTTAAACTGTTTGTCGTATAATACTATAG
>ENA-OQKQ01000422-OQKQ01000422.1-human-gut-metagenome-genome-assembly--contig:-NODE-422-length-14529-cov-3.842105_pt1 | contig 14529 bp, 14 predicted proteins | sample MGYA00242651_ERZ504803 | MGnify/ENA primary metagenome ERZ504803 (study PRJEB26092, sample SAMD00036380) | human gut metagenome | host: Homo sapiens | study: EMG produced TPA metagenomics assembly of...
GCCGACAGAAGTTTGAATTGCAAATTCACCCCTCCGTCAGTATTAACGCTACGCAAATTCCTACCCTTTTTCAAAATTCAACTCTCCTTAATTTTTGATTTATATTAAAAATGTTCACTGATTTTTTATCCTATATTTTGTTTAATCATATCTCAAAACCATACTGTAAACTTTAATTGTGCAAAAACTGTAAAAAAATCGACAAAAATTGTACTCTATAATTCTTATTTACGGAAGCAGCTTCAAACCTTATTAGCTTTAAACCTTATTTGAATTTTTTGATAATAAAAGTTTCAAATTCCTGCAACACAAAGCCAAAGTATAATAACGGAATTAACGCAAATACGGCTAAAACATAAAATTCAATACAAAACAAAAATGCTATCCTTTTTCGCATAATTTTAACACAATATTATATATTAGTCAAACTATTTTATTGCTATTTTATGCGTTAACTGATTATTTTGTATCTGCATTCCGCTTTCTTGGCATAACGCCTTAAAGAAAGGATAGCATTTTTTAGAATATTTGATTTTAAACAGGTAAAAATAGTGGGTTTTTAGGTAAAAATTCGGTTGTCTAAAATTACCGAAACTATAAATTCATTATTCTTCTCCGAAATAACTACATCTCCCCCATACTTCTCGGCAATACTTTTTACTATAGAAATTCCCTTGCCGTGATTTTTCTTATCTGCCTTATCAGTATGCAACAAAGGATTTTTTAGACAATACGGAATCAATAATTTTATTTTTTGCATTTTGAAAAATGCAGTTTGTAAGAATAGCCGTGCAAGAGGAATGTCCGGTTTTACGGTGCAAACAGACAGGGTGATTTTCAGGCAGAATTGCACATAACCGCTAAAACAGAATATGTTTAAGACGGTGTAATACTGTAAAACATGAAACATCCTCATAGATTAAAAATCAAGGGCCACCCAAGAAAATAGGCGGTCCTTGATTTTAGAGAGATTTTATTTTTAAAAGGAGTTAGAAATTAGCTTATTTTATTTGTTTATACCAAAAATATATTTCGTAGTTTGTGTATAGTTTTCGTTTGCTTTTAATATTGTCGTAGGAAAAGTCTTGTGATTTACAGCATCGGGAAAGCCTTGGGTTTCAAGACAAAACGCTGAATTTTCTCCGTATGTCGCTGAATCCTTTCCCATATTGGACAAAACATCGACATAATTTGCTGTATATACATGAACACCTTTTTGAGAAGTATAGCATTTTAATGTGATTCCGCTATCAATACCCTCAGCTTCAGCTGCAAGCACAAATTCTTCATCAGAATGATTCAGCACAAACATATGATCAATACCGTTTGCAAAACCAATCTGCTCGTTTTTTCTGTCAATACCATTTCCAATTAACTTGGGTTCGGTAAAATCAAACGATGTATTCTTAACGGGAGTTATCTCTCCTGTGGGATTGAGGTTTGAATTTATCGGTATGAAGAAATTTGCATTTATTTTCAGCTTGTGATTTTCTGTAACTTTACCGCTTTTATGTCCGTTAAGATTGAAATATGAATGATTGGTCAGATTACATATTGTGTCTTTGTCGGAAACTGCCGACCATTTTATCGTAAGTACATCTTCATCATCAAAGGTGTAGCGTACAAAGACCTTCATATTTCCGGGATAGCCCTCATCACCATCGGGACTATCAAGCATAAATAGAACTGTATTTGGAACTTTATCATCAACTACCGCAAGCCACACTTTGCGGCTAAAGCTGTTAAATCCGCCGTGTAGATGGTTACTCCCATTGTTTACAGGGAGCTGATAATCTTCTCCGTTAAGAGTAAACTTGCCGTATGCAATTCTTCCGCAACATCTTCCGACAGTAGCACCGAAGTATGTTCCGTCAAATTCATAACCGTCAATGTGCTCATAACCGAGAACTACATCTCTAATACTACCGTTTTTGTCGGGAACTTTTATCGAAACGACACTTGCGCCTAAATCACATAATGTCACGCTTGCTCCGCTGTTATTTTCTATTATATAAAGATGAGTGTTTTCACCTTTGGATGTAGGTTCAAAATTTACTACCCTTACCTTTGACATTTTAGCACTTCCTTTACTACAGCGTCTTTATAAATTTATCAAAAGCCTTTTGTCCTTCAGGAGTTCTTTTGAATACACCTGCATCCAAAAGAACATTAAGAAACACCTTTCCTATCTCATTTTGAATTATTGAATCAATATTATTTTCATTGATTTCATCATACTGCGAAACAAATTCATTTACCCATTCGGAATGTTTGCTGATTTTCGGAATTTCACTTACATCCTTGTGATTAAGAATTGCATCCTTTAAAATAGCCATTTCATCTTTAAGCCTTGAGGGCAATACTGCAAGTCCCATAACTTCAATAAGGCCGATATTTTCTTTTTTAATATGATGCAAATTCGCATGAGGATGAAATACTCCCAGAGGATGCTCTTCACTTGTGATATTATTTCTGAGAACGAGGTCAATAACAAATTTTCCATCCTTTGTAAAAGCAATCGGAGTGATAGTGTTGTGAATTTCACCATCTGTTTCGGCAAAAATGCCAACATCTGCGTCCGTGTACGCTCTCCAACTCTTAAGAATATAAGAAGATAATGAAATAATGCTGTCCTTGTTTTTACCTGTCAATCTTACAACTGACATAGGCCACTTTACAATTCCGCACTCCACATCATCAAAGCCGTTAACAATAAACTTTCTTTCAACCTCTGCCCTATTAAGTGCAAAGCTGTATCTGCCACCCTGAAAATGTTCATGTGTAAGTATTGAACCGCCTACAATCGGTAAATCAGCATTCGAACCGATTATATAATGCGGAAACTGTGAAATAAAATCAAACAGTTTTCTGAATGTAGAATCATTGATTACCATTGGTGTATGCTCACCGTTAAATACAATACAATGTTCATTGTAATAAACATACGGAGAATATTGCATAAACCAGTTATCTCCATCAATGGTGAGCGGAATAATTCTGTGATTATCTCTTGCAGGATGATTTACTCTTCCGGCATATCCTTCATTTTCCTTACAAAGCAAACATTTCGGATAGCCCGACTGTTTTTGAAGTTTTGCCGCTGCAATAGCTTTTGGATCTTTTTCAGGCTTTGAAAGATTTACAGTGATATCAATATCACCGTATTCGGTTGATGTTTTCCACTTTAAGTCTTTCTTAATACGATATCTTCTTATATAATCGGTATCGCAGCTGAATTTATAGTAGCTATCGGTTGCAAGTTTAGGAGAACAACTATAATTCTGCCAAAATTCTCTTATTACTTCTGACGGTCGCTTAACAAGTGAAGCCATAAGTTTCACATCAAATAAGTCGCGATATGTTACTGTATTTTCGGGAATGATTCCTTTTTCGTATGCATAATCAAGAAGTCCGGACAAAATTTCTTCAAGAGTATCCTCGTTATCTGCTGTAAGGCAAGTACAACTGTCATCGGGTTCATCCATATGGAACAACGACAAAAGCCTATTTTGCGTGTAGATTATATCCTCTTTTTCAATAAGCCCTGTATTGATTCCGTATGAAACAAGTCTTAATATTAAGCCGTAAACGCTGTTCTTCATAAATACCGCCTCACTTATTATATCCGTTTGGATGTGTTGAATGCCATTTCCACGCTGTTTTAATAATTGTTCCCAGATCATCATACTCAGGTTTCCAGCCAAGTACAGTTTTCGCCTTATCGCTTGATGCAATCAATACAGCAGGATCGCCGCTTCTTCTGCTTTCTTCAACAACCTTAATATCTTTCTGTGTAACCTCTTTTGCTTTTTCAATTACCTCACGAACAGAAAAACCTACACCGTTGCCAAGATTGAATATATCACTTTTACCGTCCTTCATAAGATATTCAACTGCAAGAATATGAGCCTGTGCAAGGTCAGTGACATGGATATAATCACGAATACAAGTTCCGTCAGATGTGGGATAATCAGTACCAAAAATACTTATGTGGTCACGGGTACCCTGTGCCGCCTGAAGAATAATCGGAATAAGGTGGGTTTCAGGATTATGTGCCTCACCGATTTTTCCGCTGATATGTGCTCCGCATGCATTGAAATATCTGAGAGAAACATATCTTAAACCATGTGCTTTTTCAACCCAATAGAACATTCTCTCCATGGATTTTTTTGTTTCTCCGTAGCAGTTTGTCGGATTTGTCGGATCGGTTTCAAGAATAGGAGTTCTCTCAGGCTCACCGTATGTTGCCGCTGTTGATGAAAATACAATCTTATCAATTCCGTGAGCAACCATTGACTGAAGCAAAACCTTTGTGCCGTTGAGGTTATTATCATAATATTTGAGAGGGTTGGTCATACTTTCACCGACAAGTGAATTGGCTGCAAAATGAATTACAGCATCAATACCTTTTTCTTTATCAAAAACGCTGTCAATTTCACTTCTGTTTCTGAGATCACCTTTATAAAATTTTGCTTTGGGATGAACCGCCTCGATATGACCTGTTTCAAGGTTATCGAATACAACAACCTCATTACCGCTTTCAATAAGTCTGTAAACTGTATGCGAACCGATATATCCGGCACCGCCTAAAACAAGAATTTTCATTTTGTCCTCCTTAATAAAAACAAAACCTACATAATTACATTACTTTTATTCCGCCGTATTTTCTCACTTTGAGAACATGGCATGAGTTTTCTCCGAAAATTTTATTTATAAATTCTTTGTAATTACTTACAAAATCATTTTTGACAAACGCCTGAATTGTACCTGCAAATCCACCGCCGTGAACACGGCACACGCCGTAATTGCGAAGAAGGCTTTCGCTGAGTGCAAGGGCTACCGAGATGTTCTGATGTTGAATATCTCTTGTTGTATATACATTCTGAAGATACTTAAACGATGAATTACCGGATTTTCTGATTGCGTCAAGGAATTCAACAAACTTACCGTTTTCAAGTGACGAAACGGCATTTTTAACATTATGCTCCTCATTAAAGAAATGAATTGCACGAAGTACCGGTCTGTCGCCAACAGCCTCACGAATTTCGTCAAGGCGAATATAAAATTCGTTTGAATCACAATCTCTCAGATAATCTTCTCCGAGAAAATTTGCAACCTTTTTCATTTCCGAGGGAATCATAGCATAATCATCTGTAAGATCAACATGATCGCCCTTTGTGTCAACAATACAAAGGCTGTAATCATATTTTTCAAATTCGGTAGGTACTTTCTTAACAATTGGCTTTGTCGGATCTTTAAAGTCAATGTTAACCATTCCTCCGACTGAACAAGCCATTTGATCCATAAGTCCGCACGGCTTTTTGAAAAATACATTTTCAGCATACTGAGAAATCTGAGCAATCTCAACTGAATTTATTTTCATATCATTATATAAACCGGAAATAATAGTTCCGACAACTACCTCAAAAGCTGCTGACGATGAAAGTCCTGCACCAACAAGTACATCACTTGTTGCATAAGCATTGAATCCACCAATTTTGTATCCATGATCCTTAAGTCCACGAAGAACACCTCTGATGAGGCTGACCGTTGTGCCTGCCTCATCATTATTAACTTCGAGGTCATTTATATCGAGAGTAATCATATCATAACCGTCAGAAACAAATCTTACAACATCATTGTTATTCTTGGCCGACACAGCAATAGTATCAAGATTAATTGATGTTGCAAGTACCATTCCGTGCTGGTGATCTGTATGATTACCGCAAACCTCACTTCTGCCGGGAGCACTGAATATTGCTACTTTATCAGGGCAAAAAATTGTTTCATACTGCTCAATTGCATGAACATATCTTTTTTTCTGATAATCAATCATTGATGAATCTATATATATATCAGTGAAAAGATTATCAAATTCGCCGTTTGTAATTTTTTCAATTGCTGTTTTAGTATCAATCATTTTATTTACCTGCCTTTTCCGTAACTGTAGGAAGAAACATAGAAGGCTCTGTGTTACCGCTTTCATCAAGCTGTTGTGTCATATCAATTTTGCCTTCTCTTCTTGCACCGATTGTGTTTATAACCTTCTTCATCATACCGTCATTGAGTTTATATTTCTTTCTGTAAACAACATAAGCAATAAGCATACAAACCGCAGGAACAATGCACATAAGTGTACTGATTGATGCTACTGTTGCAAATGACTGTTCCTGACCCGGAATATACTGTGTGCTTCCAAGTGCCGCGCCAATACCGAGTGCTGTAAGAGCCGCTGTGAATTTTACGATAAGCGTCTGGAGTGAGAATACAACACCTTCATTTCTTGTTCCAAGCTTAAATTCACCGTAATCAACAACATCTGCAAGGAATACTGTTGCACAACCAAGTTCAAGACCTGTACCAAGTTTTACAATAACACCTGAGATTGATGTGAGCACAACATTGTGCGGAGCAAAAATACCTACGAGCAAAAGCATTACAAGACCAAATGCAGGTAAAAGACACGCAAGAAGGAACGAAGTTTTTCTTGAAAGAAATTTTGTAACCTTAGGGAATACGATAAGACCTACAACCTCTGCGATTGATGCGCTGATCATAAATGATGACATCATTCCTGCGTTGCCGCAAACATATTTGAAATAATATGTAGCAACACCCATAATGCACTGAATGCCGATGTTGTAAAGGAAGATGAGAGTTACCGCCCAACGAAGTTGATCATTCTTGCCGATGATTGAAAAAATATCTTTAAACTTAACTTTCTTTTCCGGAACAGAATCATCTCTCTTTTTCGGAAGATTGATTACTGTAATACCGATTGTAAGAATAAATACAATTGCAATTATGATTGCAAATCTGTGATAACCTGCCTGATTTGTTGTGCCGCCGCTGAGAGCCTCAATAATCTGAACACCAAAGCCTGCAATAACAAGTGACTGACCGATACTTGCAAAGATTCTCGGAAGTACCGAAACTTTTTCTCTCTCCTCAGGATTTGAAGTGAGGTTAGGAATAATTGACCAATAAGGAATATCCATAATTGTGTAAGTCATACCCCAGAGTATGTAAGCTGCTGTTGCAAATACGCAAAGTCCAACGCCATCGAGGTGGAAGTCTGTGAATAAAACAACAAATACAATTGAATTAACCAGCGTACCTATTACAAGCCATGGAATAAATTTACCCCATCTGCTGCGTGTGTTATCAACAATCATACCCATAAACAAATCATTAAAGGCATCCCATAACTTTGCAACAAAGAACATTACGCCGATAAATACCGGGTTAACCTTGATGATGTCTGTGAAATAAATCATTGAAAATGTGGCAATCATACCATAAATCATATCTTTGCCGAGGGCACCTAAAGCAAAGGTGTATTTGATTCTACCTGGGATTTTGCCATCAAGTCTTGGTTGTGATGATGTCTGTTTCATAATTTTTCCTCCTTTTAATTTTAAATGAAACGCCGTGACAACCTGCACAAAAGATTTCGTTATTATTCAATAATAATGTTTCTTTTGTTTTTATGTTAACTAAATTATATGTTTTGTTTCGTAAACTGTCAATAGTTTTTGGTAAACATTTTTGCTTTCTCTGTTTTTCACTAAACACGGCTTGATTTTTTAGTAATATTTCACTATAATGGTAGTGAGGTGATTCAATTGGCTACAATCAGAGATGTTGCCAAAAAGGCAAATGTATCAGTAGCTACTGTTTCAAGAGTGCTTAATAACGACACTACCCTCAGCACCTCGCTTGAAACAAAGCAAAAAATATTTGCAGCAGCTAAAGAACTTAATTATGTAAAGAAAAAAAGGGTTACATCAGCACCTTCATGTCGCATTGGAATTCTACAATGGTTCTCTTCCAAACAGGAAATTGAAGATAATTATTACTTTTTGATGCGACAGGGTATCGAGGACTACTGTTCAAAAAATAATATAAGTATTGTACGAACATTTAAAACAGACAATGACTATCAGAATGTACTCTGTGATGTTGATGGCATAATCTGCCTCGGAAAGTTTAGTAAACAAGAAATAAAATCACTGCATTCTTTGAATATAAAATTGTTTTTCTTGATATGACCGTTGAGAATATTGAAATCACATCCGTATCGCTCGACTTTCGTCAGGCAGTATCCGATGCAATTAAATATCTATATGATTTAGGCCATAGAACAGTTGGCTTTATCGGGGGCATTGAACAGCTTGAGGACGGAACGATATTTCCTGATAAACGACTCAACACTTTCACAGACATTTGCGATGAACTAAACATTAAATATGATGGGTTTATTATGCAGGACAAATTTTCAACATCATCCGGTTATAAAATGATGTCAGAAATGATCAGCAAAGGAAATCTCCCCACAGCTATTTTTGCGGCAAGCGATCATATTGCAATCGGTGCAATGAGAGCTCTGCAAGAAAACGGTTACAAAATTCCTGAGGATATTTCTGTTATGGGATTTGATAACACGGAGCTTTCGGGATATACAAACCCTCCGCTCACTACGGTAAACGCACCTGTATATGCAATGGGCATTTACGGCATTAGATTCATTTTGAATATGATGAAATCTAAAAGCACCGATTATTTTTCTCCTATGCGTGTCTATCTGCCTTGTCCAATAAAAGTTCGCAACTCATGTGCAAAACCTAAAAGTTTATAATTATTATCGTTATCAAACGATTGTATGCTATGATAAATTATAATTATAACTCCACAAATGATAGATTAAGAAGGATTTTGAAAAGTTCTTTGAAGATGTGCCTTCCGTCTCCTTGTCAGCAGTCATCGCGGTAGCGATGGACATGAACGCATCTTACAACAAGCTTATAACAAAGCATTTGCCCAAAGCACAGATTGTATGTGATCGGTTTCATATGCAGTCGCAATTTGGCAGAGATATTCTCGGCGTTGTTCGTCTGGATGAAGCTCGCAGCCATAAAGCCGAAGAAAAAGAAATCCTTGCCGATATCTCGGATGATACCGACAAGGAAACTATGAAATCTCTTAAACAAGAAGCTAAAACGGAAAAGCAGGAATACAGCCAACTCAAGAAGCTGCGTTGGCCATTACTCATTAACTCAAATAAACTCTCTGACAGTAAAACCGAGCAATTACAATCTATTCAGCAAGATCATCACGACCTTGCTGTTTGTTATGCCATGAAAGAGGAAATGTGCAGACTTTATGAACTGACAGATTACCAACAATCAGTCGTCGGATGGACAAAATGGTTTCAGGCGGCGAAAGAAAGTGAGATTCCAGCATTGGTACGGTTTGCAGTTCGAAAAGAAAAACGGCTACCCGGATTAGCTGCCAATGCCATCTACTCAATCAGCACCGGCAAGCTCGAAGGCTTCAACAACAAGATCAAGGTCGCTAAACGAATCGGCTACGGTTACCGTGATGATGACTTCTTCTTTACCTTGATTCGCTATCTTTCTATTCCTTCTGTCCGTTCACCATCCCACAAAAAATCGTGATGAACCATTTAAAAAATAACAAAAAGTACCCCCTGCCTTACCTTTACGGAAAATATACATGGAGTACCTTTCATTTTCAATGGTCACATTTACTAATATGTCTGCAAATCATTTATTTTATTACTACTGCTTGTTTTTGCAAAGAATTATAAGCATTTTTAAAAATTGATAAATCATAACTGCGTACATCACCATAAATCGGATCCGCTACCCAAACAAAATCTTCACTATAACCAACAAGAACCATACAATGTTCTGGTGTAAACCAAGTAAGATCCTGACCATCAACATTCCATGTAACACTGTAATGGCCTTGGGCACAATTTTGAGTTCCCCATACGACAACAGGTTTATTTGAGTTTATATAAGTAAACAGTGTTTCTAATTCCGTGCCTGTAAGATTATACGCTCTAAGTGCAGACTGTTTTGTTGTAAGATAACTATTTGCCGTATTAACAACAACAGGTGCATAACAACCATATGATGATTCATCACGAGGATTACCAACAAACGCCTTATAAAAATTTGTCGAACCCACCTCACCTTTTTCAAGGTAATTATCAGCTATATCACATTTATCAGCTAACACTCCGCTATAAGTCAATGCCATTGCAAGAGAAGTCATCTCACAACCTGTGGGAAGTTCAGGATACTGACTAACAGGAACAAAATTTTGCAAAATTTTAGTAGGCGAAGATACCGGTTCTGTGCTAACAGGAATTTTGGAATTATCGGACGGAATAGCAACTGGCAAAGAATAATTATCAGAACTTGTTGAATCCTGGTGTGTTGAATTTTTATTTACAATTCTTGTGTATGACTGCACATTGTCAGCTTCCTTTGTTGTGCTCATTTGTGTACTTTCACTTGTTGAATCCGACGATTTTACACTTTTTTCACCGCAACTGCAACAAACAAATATAAAAAGGGTTGCTATTAAAAGCACTAATATTTTTTTCATACTACTACCTCAAAACAATAAAATCAATCCGGATTGCCGTCATCATAATTTAACGGGGCATTGGGATCACGTGAGAAGAAGTCTTTAAGCACATAACCTGTATCGTTTCCAAAACGTACATAATAGAAATCTCCGGATTCTCCAAGTTTATCGACTCTTTCACCTGTAAGTATTTTGATAATTGACTTACTGCTTCTTGATGGTGATTCACGCAATGTAGCAAAATCGCTTGCACGACAGTACAACATTGTACTTCCATTATCAATCAAGTGTACAGTGGTTGGTTCTTCTGTTTTAGGTTGCAGTGAAGTCTTCGAAATATAAATTGTAACAGCTTCACCTTCTTCAACTTCCCTTCCACCGACAGGCGACTGACTTATAACATAATCAAGATCAATTCTGTCACTTTCTTCAAATTTTATGTTATATTTCAAATTTCTTCTTTCAATTTCATCAATTGCATCGTCCGACTTCATTCCTTCAACATCAGGAACCTGGACAAGAACTATAGTTTCCGGTTCTTGTGTAGTTTCCTCGGTTTGAGGTTCCGTCGTCTCTTCGACAGTCGTCTGTTCTTCTGTTGTTTCAACAACAGTTGATGGATTGTCATCGATACTTTTATTATTAGAATTGTTTCCTAACACGCCAAAAGCAACTGCTACACCAACGATTGCAATAACAACAACTATTATTCCTACAATCAGTCCTGCCTTTTTCTTATTTGCTTTTGATTAGAAGATTTTTCATACATAATACCATTATTACTTTGAGGCATAGGTTCTTCTGATACATATCTGTCTTGAGAACGATTGTTATAGATTTCATCTGCTACCTGCGTTCTGTATACCTCATCGGCCATTTTGGTTTTATTTATTTCATCTGAAACAGTATCTTTTTTATTTATGGTAATTCGTTCACTGTTGAGAGCTCTTTTAGTCATATCCATAAGTTCTGTCATATTTTGGCAACGATTCTCATGAAATACTGCCATTCCATACATTAGAACTTTTTCAAGCGACTGGCTTATATTTATGCCAAGTTCCGACGGCTTTTTAATTTATCCTCACGGATTCTGTCCAATCCGCCTTCGGGAATTTGTCCTGTAATACATTTATACATAGTAGCACACATACCATAAACATCTGTCCATGGACCTTGTTTGCCATTTTTACGGTATTGTTCTTCAGGCGCATACCCTTCTTTTAATATTACCGACACATCATTTGACTCATTTGTGATAAACCTTGCTGATCCAAAATCCATAAGTTTCAATGTCCCATCATACAGGTACATAATATTGTCCGGAGTAATATCACGATGTACTACCCCATCTGCATGAATTTTTTCAAGTGATTTCATAATCGGCAACATAAGGCCAAATAAAGTTTCAGCACTAAAGAATCCATTTTTCTTTAAAAATTCATTGAGGTTAATTCCATCAAGATATTCCATTATTATGTAAACAGTATTATTTTCTTCAAAAAAATCTATAACATCTACGATACCAGGTTCATTGTCATAATGAGCAAGACTTCTGGCCTCTACAAGAAAATTCTGCTTTCCTTTTTCAAAAAACGCTTCTTTTGAAGAGGAATTCGGTTCAACATTATTTGAAACATCATTATTACGGTTTGCACTTCCGGAAGGAAAAAATTCTTTTATTGCTACCCTTTTACCAAGAACGGTATCCTTTCCAATATAAGTTATCCCAAAGCCGCCTTCACCTATGGGATTTCCTACAAAATATTTTCCGTGTAGAACAGTACCTGCTTTTAATTGATGAGAAGATGATTCAGGAACATTCTCTTTCATACACTTATAGCAATAATTACCGTCTTTTATTTCATTCATACAACTATAACAATACATTCATACCTCTCCTAATAACTGTTATTTTTATGCCCTTTCTATAATCATACAGGTCACATTATCCTCTCCACCTTTTTCAAGGGCTTTATTAACAAGATTTGCAGTAAGATTTTCATCATTATTTTTTAACATTTCAAGAATCTCATCATCACTACACATATCATACAATCCATCTGTACAAATACCAATTTTTCGTCCTGTTCAAGCTTGATATCAGGATAATGTTCCGCTTTTTTATTCTATGTTCCTCATCTAGGCCAAGAAAAGCTGTCAATTTATGTTTATCAGGACTAGCTTTCGCTTCCTCCATTGTATATATATTTGCAAGATAGTTTTTTTACAGCCAGTGTGTGGTCATTTGAAATCTGTACTCAAAAAATTATTTGAATAAAGATAAATTCTCGAATCGCCAAGTGAAAAAGTTTTTATATTCCATCGCAACAATATGCCATTGCAAAAGTACTTCCACTTCGTTTAACTTTCTTTTCATTACCGGCCTTAATTATTTCGTTGCTACTTTCACCAACAAAGCTATCTATGCATTTCTCAATAAATTTTCCGCTTTTTTTTATATACTTAAAAAACTCAACAGAAACAAGAGCAGCTATTTCAGAAGCCTCTTCCCCATTTGATTCGCCACCCATTCCGTCGAATACAGAACACATTAATGGCTCTGATATAGCCTTTCTACGAATATTTTGATTTTTACTGTTAATTGATTTTATTGTTGTATTTACTGCAAAGTTATCTTCATTTTCATGTCTTACCTTACCTACATTAGTTGAAACATATACATTGTATTTTATCAAGTTATCATTTTCCATAATGTCACCGCCAACAAATTATGAATCTCTGTTTTTAATTTTTAAACTAAATATACTTATGGCTAGACTTACAATCGTAATACCAAAGCACCACAACCATGAAATCAAAAGAGTTGCCGAGTCATGATTAAAACAACTTTCAGCTTCAAACTGATCTTTAAGCTGATCCGCTAGTTCCGGAAGTTCTTTTATAAGAGAATGATCAAGGCTATTAAGGTCTGCTGTGCTGCCAAAAGCCGACATGCCCCATTTGCTATATGTAATATACGCGCAATTTTCTGCAAAACCGGAGAGTTCAAAAAGGACACCACTCATAATCAATTGCAATATAAGTACAAAAGGCATAATTTTCATAGCAGTTGTAGGAGTTCCGGAAAATGATGATACCATAAGGCCCATCACTGCTGATCCAAATGTCAGCATAAATATGGTAATAAAATACTCGGCATAAGCAGGAAAGAAAACACCTTCACTGTCAGCTTCTCCGAAAAATCCAAAGGAACAACATACAACAAATATTATTGCCGTCTGTGCAAGGCACAAAACTGCTTGCCACAGTACATGAGCACAAACATATGAAGAAAGTTTCATGCCCTGTCTATAATCCGAACGAATAATATCATGTTCCTTACATATGCTTTGTATTGAATTGAAAATTCCTATCCAAATGCAAGCTGAAGCAAGTGTGAAAAAACCTGATTTTGTACTTTCATAATCTTCAAACATATCCCCACTCACAACAAGTGATACTATAAGAGAAATAATTAATGCAAACGCAAGAAAAATCCATACCTTTTCACGAACCGCAATGCGGGCAATTTTTTTAAAATATACTATTGTCTGTTTACCAAATGAAACACTATTCATTATGTTCACCCTCTACCTTTAGAATTAAACCTGTCTATGTAATAATCAGCTAATCCTTGTCCCCCTTCATAATCAGGGTTTATTTTCACCATAATATTCTGAAGTTTATTCACTTCAAAATGTTTCAGTGCATCCTGCGGACTTCCAAAAAAAGCAAGATGGCCACAATTATCTTTACTACTTTTTGCAAGAACAAGTACTTTTGTAAATAAATAATCTCCTGTATTTCTGTCAATTGCGTCATCAGGCTCATGAGATATAACCATAACTATTTTTTCACTTAACGAAATTTCTTTTAATATTTCCATTTGCTGCATTCTTGAAGCAGCATCAAGACCCGAATCAGGTTCATCGCAAATAAATACCTTTTGAAAACCAATCAATTGAGCTGCAACCGAAACTTTCTTCTTTTGACCTCCACTAAGTTGACCTTATAACGATGGTTTTACAACGATTTTTTAATACCAAGACGATTCATAATATCATCAATTCTCTTAGCATTTAATCTTGCTTTGAATAATATTTTTTACGTCCAATTTTAATGTCCCGT
>ENA-OQKQ01000423-OQKQ01000423.1-human-gut-metagenome-genome-assembly--contig:-NODE-423-length-14507-cov-2.842350_pt1 | contig 14507 bp, 15 predicted proteins | sample MGYA00242651_ERZ504803 | MGnify/ENA primary metagenome ERZ504803 (study PRJEB26092, sample SAMD00036380) | human gut metagenome | host: Homo sapiens | study: EMG produced TPA metagenomics assembly of...
TGTAAAGATCCAGAGCGTAGAGAGAAACCGACTGAAAAGTGGAGCCTGTGTAAAAATGCGCGGCGAGTGTTTCCGAAGTAAATAGCAGCTATGGAAGTGGCATTGGAGACTGCGAAGCCCCTTGGTAAAATCGTTTCCCATACGGTAATTGCATCCCCCACAGCAGACACGGAAACAGCACTTAAGATGACCATTAACAAATAGAACATGTCAGGAGGAAATAGAAGATGTCTTATGGAGCATTAGGATTGGTAGAGGTTCTGGGAAGCTGCAATGCGGTAGTTGTCCTTGACCAGATGCTGAAAACATCAGATGTAGAATTCCGTACCTGGCATACCAAGTGCGGAGGTCATGCAACTGTATTTTTAAGCGGTGATGTAGCTGCAGTGAAGGCTGCGGTAGATGCGGTGAAAGAGAATCCGCCTTGTGAAATCGTGGCAGCAGCCGTGATTTCAGCACCATCAGAAGAAACATCGCGACTGGTGGAAGAAGAGGAAGAGAAACATCATAAATGATTTTTCAAACACGCTCTGGCGTATAAAAAGGGTATGGTGTAAACCATACCCTGCTAAAAAATCTAAGTGAGCTTTTAGGTCAAATTTCTATTATTGGTGACTCTATCAGTCCCAAACACTTCTTACAAATGAATCTGTGTCCCTGTCTTTCCCATAATACCATCTTTTGCCTTTTCCAACAGCGTGATCATAGCTGTGCGGCCGGTGCCGGAGCTTGCAAAGTCTACGCAGGCCTGAACCTTCGGCAGCATAGATCCAGCGGCAAACTGGCCTTCTTCAATGTATTTTCTGGCCTGGGAAACAGTAAGATCGTCCAGCCATTTCTCATTTTCTTTGCCAAAATTAACGGCAACTTTTTCCACAGCCGTCAGAATGATCAGCATATCTGCATCCAGCTGCTTTGCAAGCAGGCAGCTTGCAAAATCTTTGTCAATGACTGCGGAAGCACCTTTTAGATGGTGGCCTTCTAAGGTTACCGGGATTCCGCCCCCGCCACAGCAGATGACGATCTTGTTGGCATCTACAAGGCTGTTGATAGCATCCTGCTCTACGATTTCCACTGGCTTGGGAGAAGCAACCACACGGCGGTAGCCGCGGCCTGCGTCTTCTTTCATAACATGCCCGTAGGCTTTTGCCTGGAAATCAGCTTCTTCCTTGGTAAGGAATTTACCAATTGGTTTGCTTGGATTTTCAAATGCAGGATCCTCAGGATCTACACGAACCTGTGTGACAACGGTGACAACCGGTGTACGCATGAAGCCACGTTTGCGAAGCTCTTCACGGAGCGCGTTCTGAAGGTCATAGCCAATGTAAGCCTGGCTCATAGCTACACAGACAGAGAGCGGAGTGTTTGGCTGTGCCTGATCTTCGTGGGTAAGAGCAGTCATAGCGTTGTTGATCATACCTACCTGTGGGCCATTTCCATGAACAACAACAACCTGATGCCCTTCTTCGATCAGATCACACAGGGCTTTTGCTGTGGTTTTGACGGCCTGCATCTGTTCCGGGAGTGTATTGCCAAGGGCGTTTCCGCCCAGAGCAATCACAATTCTTTTTCTTTTATACATTGTAAAAACCTACCCGATAAAAAATTATTTCATGATTCTTGGTGCAGCTTTTACTTCCAGTTTCTTCAGGATATCCTGTGGATTTTCAAATTTGGAAAGCATGATCATAGCAGCGATGATGTATGGTTTGAAGCTTGCTTCTTTGTATAACGGGATTCTGTAACGATCGAATACAGAAGCGTCAACCTCACCTGTTTCGCAGCTTACACCTGTAATATCAGCCGGCAGGCAGTGCAGGTAAAGAGCTTTTCCGTCTTTTGTTGTTTTCATAAGTTCTTCTGTGCAGGCCCAGTCTTTGTGCTGTGCATTCTGTGCAAGAAGTTCTTTCTCTAATTTATCGATTCCGTCGAAGTCGCCTTCTGCATAAAGGTCTGTACGTTTTTCCATAGCTGCAAATGGAGCCCAGCTCTTTGGATATACGATATCAGCATCTTTGAAAGCTTCAGCCATATCGTTTGTCTTTGTGAAGGATCCGCCGTTTTTCTCAGCATTCTTTTTGGCGATCTCTTCAACTTCCGGCATTACATCATATCCTTCCGGATGAGCAAGAACAACGTCCATACCGAAACGTGTCATCAGACCGATAACACCCTGAGGAACAGAGAGCGGTTTGCCGTAAGATGGAGAGTAAGCCCATGACATAGCGATTTTTTTGCCTTTGAGGTTCTCTACACCACCAAATTCATGGATAATATGAAGCATATCAGCCATACACTGTGTTGGGTGGTCAACGTCGCACTGCAGGTTTACAAGAGTAGGTCTCTGTTCGAGGATACCATCTTTGTTTCCCTCAGTAACTGCATCCATGAATTCTTTCTGGTATGCATGTCCTTTGCCGATATACATATCATCACGGATACCGATTACATCAGCCATGAAGGATACCATGTTAGCGGTCTCACGAACAGTCTCGCCATGAGCAATCTGGGATTTCTTCTCGTCCAGATCCTGTACCTCAAGTCCAAGAAGGTTGCAGGCAGAAGCGAAGGAGAAACGGGTACGTGTGGAGTTGTCACGGAAAATGGAGATTCCCAGACCACTCTCGAATACCTTCGTGGAGATATTGTGCTCTCTCATGAAGCGGAGGGCGTCAGCAACTGTGAAAACAGCCTCCAGTTCCTCGTCTGTTTTATCCCATGTCCAGAAGAAGTCGTTGTTGTACATTTCTTTGAAGTTAAGGCTGTTAAGCTTGTCGATGTAATCCTGTAATGTTTTCATGAATTTTCTCCTTATATAATTAAAATTTATCTGGTACAGAGAATATTAAGAAACCGTCATATTGATTTGTATGATTTTTCAATATTGCGTCAATATCGCAGATACTTAATTTTCGCTGTGCTGGTTATTTGTTAAAAGTACTATGTGTAAAGTGGAGGTATGGAGCAGACACATTGTAACAGCTGTCTGCTCCAAGGGTGTGCAGCTTGCGGAACGTTTACAGTTTCTGTAGTTCTGATAAACAGATATTTCCGGATTATTTACAGTAAGCAGTAGGAAGCGCTGCGTAAACAGCTGCACATCTTACCAGATCATCTTTCCATGTTTTCTCGTTTGGAGCGTGAGCCTGTGCCTCTGCGCCAGGTCCAAATCCGATGCATGGGATTCCGTTACGTCCCATAATGGAAACACCGTTGGTAGAGAATGTCCACTTGTCGGTAAGAGGACGGGCTTTTCTCATGGCTTCTGTCTCAGCATTGCCCATACGCTCTGTGCCATACAGATTGTGGTAAGCTTCCTCAAGAGCAGAAGTAACCTTGTGATCCTTCGGGATTACCCATGTTGGGAAATAGCACTCGATTGGATATACCAGCTCTGTCCAGGATGGACGGGAGTACTCATACATGGAAACCTTAACATCATCACCATACTTCTTGACAGATGGAAGTGCGCGGATCTCATCCAGGCAGCTCTCCCAGGTCTCTCCTGCTGTCATACGACGGTCAAGGGAAACGGCACAGGAGTCAGCAACTGCACAACGGCTTGGAGATGTGTAGAAGATCTGAGATGTTGTAACTGTACCGCGGCCAAGGAAGCGAGCTTCTTCCCAGTCAGGGTTGTATTTAGGATTCAGCATCTTAACAAGACCTTTGATCTCTGTTTCGTCTGCATCATCATTTTCATTCAGCGCACGAACATCCTGAAGGATATCAGCCATCTTGTAGATTGCGTTGTCACCACGTTCTGGAGCAGAACCATGGCAGGAAACACCCTTAACATCGATACGGATTTCCATACGTCCGCGCTGACCTCTGTAGATACCGCCGTCTGTAGGCTCTGTAGATACTACGAATTCAGGACGAACTTTGTCTTCGTTGATGATGTACTGCCAGCAAAGGCCATCACAGTCTTCTTCCTGAACAGAACCAACAACCATGATCTTGTAACCTTCCGGAATCAGGTTGTAATCTTTCATGATCTTAGCGCCGTAAACAGCAGATACAACACCGCCGCACTGGTCAGATACACCACGGCCACCGATTTCTGTTTCGTTCTCATAACCATCATATGGATCGAATGTCCAGTTGTTGATATTGCCGATACCTACTGTATCAATATGGCCATCGAAAGCAATGATCTTGTCACCTGTACCCATGTAACCGATAACGTTGCCCTGTGGATCGATGACAACTTCAGAATTTCATTGAAGAAATTGTTAAAAAATGGAGGTGATCCTTACTGGACAATCAACGAAAATCAGTACAGAGATTTTTCAAAAAAATAATTTCAAAGCCAAATACCTTCGCCAATTGATCCGCTACCGGATGAAAGATGGTATTGCCCAGACTGTGGGAACTTAAATGATTCTTCCGAACGGTTTTGCAAAAGCTGTGGAAAAGTCCGATAACTATCGTTTAGCATTAAAAACTACGGAAGCTTTACGCTGAAAGCTGTAACTTTAAGCAGACCGGAAAGCTTATAATGAGGGTAGAACAGAAATATGACCAACGAAGATACCACTGATTTTGACGAGCACTTCGCTAAAATTTCGTCCTATATTGTAGACACATTGCACGGCGTTCCACTTGAGATGACCGAGGATGAAAAAGAACAATTTCGCATACAGGTTATTTCAAATCAGTATGCAGAACGGTTGCTAAGTGAAGCCGAAAAGACAGAAACGTATAGAGGTTTATCAAAAATTGATATTCTCCATACAGTTTCTATCCCTCAACTGGCTAGAACAATCCCACTTAAAGGTTTGAATCTCAGTTTAGAAAAATACAGAATGCCGGATGGTGTAATAATAGAGGTTGAGAGTTCGTCACATTATTTGGGGTCATTTAGTGAGAAAAATGATTCTTCCACAAATTGGATAGAAAAGATCATGGAGGGTGTCGGTATTCACTAGATGGATTCTCAAGAAGCATAAACAGCCCGCTATTTGCAGAGAATTCTGGAAGAAAATTGAAGAAAGCATCCTTCCGGCAACAGCACCCCGGACGTTTGTGAACTCTCACAACAGAGATCAAGAACCAATCCCTGCTTTGCGCTTACACCGTTTTGGTGACATTTTTTCTCCGTCTTGCTACAATATTGTGGATTTTTTCTATTTGTGCTTTGCTATTATCAACATCTAAAATGGAAACCGTGATGGAGGTGATTCCAATGCAGATAATTTCCTTGAAAACAAATTGAATGCTTTGGCAAACGGTGGCCAGTTCTCCATTTCCTACGACATCACGATTCCGTAATAAAAGCATTAGATAATGGGTATAAAAGCCACGATTCTTTAGAGTCGAAAGAAAAGAATCGTGGCTTTGTACGTTTGAATTATGGAGCAAGCCAAATGAATAAGAAATTGGAATTTTTTAGCAGTATGGCGGTTGCCTTTATAGTTTTGATATTGGTCTTTCTTTGCATTCGTTTTTCAGGTCAGGGAAAATTTGCTACACATGGAGGAACCAATCCGTCTGATGTAAAATGTATTTATACTTCAGTTTGGCCGGATAATGAATACACTAGGCTTATTTGTGAGCCGGAAAGTGGAACGATAGAATATATATTGGATGGTTCTAATGCTGGGTATTATGCAATCTTTTATAATAATATCTCTGAAGAAGAAATACAAAAATATATTGACCAATTGAAAACCTTAGGATACGCTGAAGAGGCATCGGCTTCAGAAAGCGTTTCGACAGGCGTTTTGCTAAGAAAAGATGAAACATGGATAAGCATTGCATACTCAGAGGGAGGATTTGGAATCCGGATTTCAGTAGAAAAATCCTGAATAAAAGAGATGCTGGGGAATCCCGGTTATCCCTATGATGCAGTGGAAAGAAAATGGATTGCTCAATATGCGAGCCTCCATGACTTGATTTTGATGTTCGGTCACTCAAACCAATGCCGTCAAGCCGGTGGGGGATATGGATAACCTGTGGCTGGAACTGCCGTGGTGGTTTATCTGAGTGAAAAGAAAAATTGTGATTGTGCTACAAGTTTTCTGGAAATTTATGTGCAGCTATACGATTTTGAAAAGAATTGTGGACAGATGAAATAAAGCAGGCTTAAAATTCGTTATTCAAACAGAGAAGCCAATAATCATGATACCATTGATGTGATTCTTATAGCTGCAATCGTTCGGAAAAAATGTGACGTTCAGAAAATTCAAATGGAGCTATGATGAAGAGGTGCTTAAAATGACGAAATCAAGTAAGAAATTGACTGCTTTTGGTATAGCTTTGGCCCTAGCAATTCTTATAGGCGGTTTCCTGTTGCATACGTGGGGGAGGACAAAATCGGAACTTACTGTAACAAAGGTAGATTTAAGTAATAATTCTATCTATGCAACCGCTCCCAATCAACTGTATGGCACAGATAATTGCTATCTCATTTAGGGTGCTTCGGAATACTTAAAAGGAAATATTCAGCTATCGCAAATTGAAGAAGGCGAAAAGATTGTGGTAGATTCCAATGGAAAGGTTTTGTTATCCGATCCGTATCAGTTTGATTCGATATACAGTATTCGGTTACAGTAATCCTATTTTCATGCCCTAAATAATGAAATGAATATAAATGCTTTTGAGAATTATTATGGAAGAGATAATTGTTGAACCGCATATTAGAATTGGACAATTAAAATTAGGTATGACATCAGATGAGCTAGAAAATGCTCTTCTACAAATGAAGAAACAGTGGTCGAATTCTTCTGATGAAGCAATGCAAATGGAGCGTTGTGCGGAAACCGATGACCCTAATTTGATAACCGGACGATATATGGATAATGATTCGTTCTTTCTGGTGCAGTATCGGAACGGAAAAGCTACTGAAATCGGCATCCAGCGTGATTTGTCTAAAGTGGCATCAATAAAATTGTTCGGGCTGGATATGTTTAATACAACCGCCGAGTGTATTATTGATAGCTTAATGAAAAAGGACAACGTTGTTTGCAACGAAAAGGACTTGCAACTGGGAACGGAATATCTTTTCCCTGAAATTGGAGTCCGACTTTGGAGAGAGCGAGCATTTCATCTCAAACTGTTGAAAGACCCGTTATACATGGAAGAGATGCAGGCTGTATTAGAAGACGAATATCAGTATCAATACTTCCAGATGGTTACTGTGATGGGTTGAATTGCTAACGATCAATGGGATTTGATATAACTTTTCCGCTTGTAGTACATAGCGATGACCACAGCTATCTGCTAATACGGGTGAACTAATTTGAAGTATTTTATTGACGAAGATCAAAGAAAAGCCTCACACAGCAGCTGCTACTTGGAATTTCAACAAGGGCAGTATCATGACAAGTGCTGGCTTGACACATCTATTAGCATCAGTGATGAAGTATGGAATAGCCGCCATGTTTCAGATCTGATTCTTGAAGTGATTCCAGAGTTTGACTTTTATGGAATAACAATCGTTACAAAAGTACAATGGGATAATATTTTAACAAAAAGTCAATCGGATGGATGTACTTGCAAAGAGATTATTGCAGAAGCAGTTCCTTGGGCAGCAAAGTGTTTTGAAACGAATGATGTGTTCACTATCATAGGGATGTGAGTCGAACTTTCTCGGAGAATAACAGTGATACACAAAGGAGAGTGTAACATGAAAAAAATTCTTACAGCAATCGTATCGGTAAGCATATTTATTGTTGGAATTTTGCTTATACTTTGTGCGGACACTAATTTTTTATGGTATGCCTTTAATCAAAATGTTCGCCTTACAGTAGTTGCAGGGATTCTCATTGCACTTGTTGGTGGCGTTGGTGTGATAATGAATCTTTGGTGTATTCTAAAAGAATTGTACAGTAAATAGTTTATTGAAGGTTAAACTTCCAGTCTGCCATGGTCGCAGCCAAGAGAGATAATATTCAAACTTACTACTCAGCAAAAGCTAGGCACACTCCAAGAATTTATTATAGAGGGTGAATATCCCGCGCTTTGAACAATTTAACGATGAATATATTGTGCGATATGGAGAATTTCATTTGCGCGTTCACCTCGAATTGACTTGCAACGCAAAATACGTTACAATAAATCCGAGGTGATAACCATGGAAAAAACAATGACGCTCAATCTCCGTGTGAACCCTACCGTCAAGCAGCAGGCCGAGGATGTGCTGAAGCAGCTCGGCATCCCGATGGCAACCGCCATTGATATGTACCTGCGCCAGATCACCCTGACTGGCGGCATCCCCTTTTCTCTGTCCCTGCCGAAAGCTCCTGCGGCTCTGAATGCTGACACCATGACCGATGATCAGCTTCATGCAGCCTTGCAGGTAGGCATTAAGGAAATTCAGAACGGTGATACCGTGGATGCGGCAAGCGCATTCGCACAATTCAGGGAACAGCACAGATGAAGCAGTATGACGTGAAAATTTCTCGTGCAGCCCTCAGCGATATGGAGCAGATTTACAGCTATATTGCTGACCGTCTGCTGGAGCCTGACACGGCTATGGGGCAGTATAATCGTATTGCAGAAGCCATCCAATCCCTGAACATCCTGCCAGAGCGCTGTGCGCTAGTGGAAAGTGAGCCGGAGCGCACTCAAGGGCTGCGGCAGATGCTGGTGGACAACTACTCGGTGTTCTACATTGTGGGCGGGGATGCTGTTTCGGTGGCTCGTGTGCTGTACAGCGCATCCGACCTTGTGCGCCGCCTGCGGAGAATGAAGTGAAAGGGGTGTTTGCATGACCGCCGTGATTTACGCCCGCTATTCCAGCGATAACCAGCGCGAAGAATCCATCGAAGGGCAGATTCGTGAATGTACGGCCTACGCCGAAAAGAACGGCATTACCGTGGTCAAACACTACATTGACCGTGCCCTTTCCGCCAAAACCGATAACCGCCCGGACTTCCAGCAGATGATCAAGGACAGCGAAAAACGGCTGTTTGACATCGTGCTGGTCTGGAAACTCGACCGTTTTGCCCGGAACCGCTATGATTCAGCCCACTATGAGTACCAGTTGGAACGAAATCATGTCAAGCTGGTATCTGCCACGGAGCCTATCTCTGACAGCCCTGCGGGTATCATGGTCAAGAGTATGCTCACCGGCATGGCTGAATACTACTCGGCAGAACTTTCTGAAAAAGTTGTGCGCGGCATGACCGAGAATGTTCTGAAGGGGAAGTACAACGGCGGCACGATTCCCATTGGTTTTAAGGTGGATGAGGAGAAGTTCTTTCAAGTCGACCCGCTGAAAGCTCCCTTTGTGGTAGAAGCCTTTCAGCGGTACAACGATGGCGCAACTATGAAAGAACTGATGAACTGGCTGAACGACAGCGGCGTGACCACTAACCGCAACCAGAAGTTCACCTACAACAGTGTTCAGAAGCTGCTGACAAATAAGCGGTACATCGGAGAAAACCACTTCAAGGACATTGTGATGCCCGACAGTATCCCGGCCATCGTGGACAAGGATTTGTTTGAGGAAGTGCAGCTGAAAATCAAAAAGAACAGCCGCGCTCCTGCCCGCCACAAGGCCGAGGACGATTACCTGCTCACCACCAAGCTGTTCTGCGGAATGTGCGGTGCGATGATGTTCGGTGAGTGTGGCACAGGCCGGAACAAGGTCGTTCATCATTATTATAAGTGCTCTACTGCTAAGCGTTTCAAGACCTGCAAGAAAAAGACCGTCCGTAAGGAATGGCTGGAAGATCTGGTCGTAGCTGAAACCATGAAGCTGATTCAGGACGATGCCGTGATTGATGCCATCGTTGCGGAAGTGATGGAGCTGCAGGATCAGGAAAACACCACGCTCCCTTTGCTGGAAAAGCAGATGCGTGAGGTAGAGAATGGCATTGAGAATATGCTGAACGCTATCCAAGCGGGTGTGCTGACCAATTCCACCAAGTCGCGTTTGGAAAAGCTGGAAGCCCAGCAGAAAGAACTTGAGGTTCGGATTGCCGAAGAAAAAATCGCTCGGCCACGGTTGAGCGAAAATCAAGTCCGTTTCTGGCTGACCCGGTTCCGCAAGCTCGACCCGAACGTGAAAAGCCACCGGGAAACGCTTATCAATACATTCGTGAATGCTGTTTATCTCTATGATGAAAAAGTTTTGATTACATTCAACTACAAAGACGGCACAAAAACCATCACTTTCGATGAAATCGCCGCCAAAGATGCCCCAGAGGGCAATGGTTCGGATTTAGGTTGCTTCGCTCCACCAAAAAACCTCAACGTATGAAAGTACGCTGAGGTTTTTGTTTTGCGACAAGGCTAAACTCATCGGGCGGGTGGATTCGAACAGCTGCGGCGATGTCGTTGAAGACGGCGCAAAAACAGCCCCGATGGACCGTCAGGTTCACCGGGGCTGCTGCTATACCATAATTTTGTTGACGTTAACATTTTCGTGATGCCGCGAAAACATCACATGTAGGATATCTGTTTGTGCCGCCGTTACTCTTCCGCTGCAGCTTTGGATTCGTTCACAAAGGCGGCGATCTTATCCACCTGAATTTCGGCAACAGCACGGCCGGTCTCGTAGACGCGGCGCAGCTGGACCGGATCGCGCTCCATGGAGCCGATCTCCAGCGGGATGGGCGGGCGGATGACGAACGCCTTGCCGGTCTGCTCCAGCATGGCAATGTGATCCAGCGTTTCGTTGTAGCGCTCGTGACGGTCGGCAACGGCTTCCACGAAAGCGGGGTAGCGCATGTAGCGTGCCCGGATGACGGGCAGCATCTTGTTCTTCTTTTTCACAAAGCCCTTGGGCTGGGTCAGCACAATGAGGTTGCGTTTGTAGCCGATGGACTCGAAGAACCGCACGGGGATGGAATCGGCAATGCCGCCGTCCAGCAGCTGATAATGGCCGATCTTTACGATCTTGGCCGCCAGCGGCATGGAAGCGGATGCCTGCATCCACTGGATATCCTCGGCATCGCCGGTGCGGCACTTGTGATAGATGGGGTCGCCGGTACGCACATCGGTGCACACCACAAAAAAGTCCATGGGGTTCTCTGCAAATGCCTTTGCGTCGAACACGTCCAGCTTTTCCGGCACGGTGTGGTAGCAGAACTGCTCACTGTACAGGTTGCCGGTGCGCAGCAGGTTGCCGAAGCTTGCGTAGCGCTTATCGTTGCAATACTGGGTGTTGTAGCGGATCACACGGCCGATCTGATGGGACTTGTAGTTGCAGCCGAACACCGCACCGGCCGAAACGCCAATGGCACCATCCAGCACGATGCCATGCTCCATCAATACATCCAGAACACCGGCGGTAAACATGCCGCGCATGGCACCGCCTTCCAGCACAAGACCCGTTTTCATATATGCTCTCCCCTCCTGTGTGCCGGTGCACAGATGCCGGACACACCTTATATTAACTACAGTATACTCGAATCTGTAAAAAGTACAAGAGCGGAAAACCTATAAATTTATCAAGAAAACCTCTTGCCAAAGGAAAGAGCATCCGGTATACTAAGTGAAATAAAAAGAGAAATATGCGCTGCAAACGCATGGGCATGGAAAAGATCAGGTTGGAGGAACTGCTGCACTATGAAGATGCTGGAAGATCGTATTCGCAAAGATGGTATCGTACGCGAGGGCAATGTGCTCAAGGTGGATAGCTTTATCAACCACCAGATGGACATTACCGCTGTTCCGGGAGATGGCAAAGGAGTGGAAGCGCCTGTTTGCAGGCAAGCCCATCAACAGGTGCTCACCATCGAGGCCAGCGGCATTGGCATTGCAGCCATCGTGGCCAGCGAGTTCAACGTGCCGGTGGTATTTGCCAAAAAGTCCATGAGCATCAATCTGGACTACAACAACTACGAGACCAAGATCCAGTCCTTCACCCACAAAAAGATCTACAATGTGATCGTCTCCAAAAAGTTCCTCACCCCGGAAGATCATGTGCTGATCATTGACGATTTCCTTGCCAACGGCTGTGCCCTGATGGGCCTGCTGGATCTGGCCCAGGAGGCCGGTGCCACAGTGGAGGGCATCGGCATTGCTGTGGAAAAGGGCTTCCAGCAGGGCGGCGAGCTGATCCGCAGCAAGGGCATCCAGCTGGAGAGCCTTGCCATTGTGGAGTCCATGAACAGCGAGACCGGCGAGATCGTCTTCCGCGAGCAGCCGCAGCAGAATTAAACAAAAAACATTGCAGCCCCGGGAAAGTCGGAAGACCTTTCCGGGGCCGTTTTTTGCTTACGCCCCGTCAAAGCTGTCACCGTCGGCGGGCAGGTCGGCAGCGGTCTGGGCGGGATCGGGATCGGTTTCCGGTTCCACGGCGCGGGGCACGCCCTTGTACACCAGCGTCTGTTCCAGCACCTCGGCGCACACCGGGGCTGAAAGGCTGCCGCCGGCAGTCGTCCAGCTGTGGGGTTCGTCCAAGCACACCAGACACAAAAACTGCGGGTCGTCGATGGGAGCCACGGCCACAAAGCTGGCAATACGGGCTTTTTCGTCGGCGCTGTCCAGCTTCTGGCTGGTGCCGCTCTTGCCGCCCACCCGGTAGCCTTGGATGCGGGCATTGCGCCCGCCGCCGTAGAGCACCACGGCTTCCATCATCTCACGCATGGTTTCAGAAGTTTCCGGTTTGATCACCTGCCGCCTGCACACCGGCTCTGTGTGCTGAAGAATGCTGCCGTCCGGGTTCAGGATATCGCTGACAAGATAAGGCTGCATCAGCCTGCCGCCGTTCACCACAGCGCACACGGCTGCGGCCATTTCCATATAGGAGATTTTGCTGCTCTGGCCGAAGGCGCAGGAGGCCAGCTCCACCGGCCCCATGCGGTCGGCGGTGTAGTACAGACTCTTTTTGGGTTCGGCGGGCAGATCGACCCCGGTTGGCTCCCGCAGGCCGAAAGCGGCAAAGTAATCGCAGAAGGCTTCCTTGCCCAGCCGCGCGCCGATCTGGATAAAGCTCTGGTTGCAGGAATTTTCCAGCGCCTGGGTCACGGTCTGGCTGCCGTGGCGCTTGTGGTTGGCGCAGTGGAACCGTGTGCCCGCCACCGAGATGGACTCGCCGCAGTAAAAGGTGGAGTTTTTGCTCACAGCCCCGGCATCCAGCGCGGCGGCGCAGGTGATGAGCTTGAACACGCTGCCCGGCTCGTACAGGTCGCTGACGGCCTTGTTGCGCCACTGGGTCTGCTGGGCCAGCTGCAGGGCAGCAGCGCGCTCGCTGCCGGTAAGGGCATCCACGGCCTTGCGGGCGGCTGCATCGTAGATCACGCGCGGCTGGTTCGGGTCGTAGGCAGGCGTGGTGGACATGGCCAGCACGGCCCCGGTGTTCACGTCCATCACGATGCCTACGGCGCGCGCCGCCACATGATGCTCCTTGACCGCATAATCCAGCGCGTTTTCAAGGTAATGCTGGATGTTGGCATCGACAGTCAGCCGCAGGCCGCTGCCTTCCAAGGGTACTTTTTCGGTCTCGTAGCTCTGCTCCAGTGTGTAGCCCCAAGCGTTGACGGCGGTGAGCACCACACCATTCTGCCCGGTGAGCACATCGTTATATTTCAGCTCCAGTCCGCTCACACCGGCGTTGTCTACATTGGTAAAGCCCAGCACGCTGGCCAGAAATTCCCCCTCCGGGTACCAGCGCTTGGAGTCCTGATTGATGCGGATGCCGGTGATGCCGTTCTCTTCACAAAAATCCCGCACGCGGTCGGCGGTGTCGCGCTCCACGCGGTAGCGCAAAAGGCAGTCGTTGGAGGCGCGGTCACTGAATTTTTCCAGCAGCTTCGCTTCGTCCAGCTCCAATATTTCCGCAAGGCCCTGCGCGGCAAGGCTGAGCTTTTCCTCCGGCATCTCGCGCGGGGAGGCCCGCAATGTCCAGCAGCTGCTGTTGGCGGCCAGCAGTACACCGTCGTCGCTGTAGATACGGCCCCGGTCGGCAGGCACCACAGTATCGCGCAATTGCTGGCCGAGGGCACGGCTCGTATACCAGTCGCCTGAAAACAGCTGCAGATACGCCAGCCGCGCGGCAAGCCCCGCAAAGCAGACGCAGCACATCAATGCGGCCACCAGCCGTGCCCGGGCACGGAATGCCCGTTCCGGCAGGGTGCGCAAGGGGCGCGGCTCCGGTTTTGGCATGGCAGGCACCTCCTTCTCTGGGCAAGTGTATGCGCCGGTGTGCCGGGGATATGACTAACCGGCACCGCCGCCGCGTACAATAAAGGAACGGAGGTGATACGGATGCACAAAGCTGCTGCCCATGCAAAGCGCGGCCTGCCGCTGCGGCATCTGCCGGCCATGGACCTGCCGTTTCTGGTGCTGGTGCTCACGCTGGTGGGCTTTGGCCTTGTAATGCTGGGCAGTGCCAGCAGTGCAGTGGCGCTGTACCGGCGGGGCGATGCTTTTGCCTACCTGCGGCCGCAGCTGCTGTATGCTGCGCTGGGCATCGGGGCCATGTGGGTGGCAAGCCGGGTGGACTACCATATTTACCACAAGCTGGCATGGCCGCTGCTGGCGCTTTCAATGGTGTTGCTGCGGCGGTGCTGTTCATGCCGGAGTCAACGGCTGCAAGCGCTGGCTGGTGC
>ENA-OQKQ01000426-OQKQ01000426.1-human-gut-metagenome-genome-assembly--contig:-NODE-426-length-14448-cov-3.530480_pt1 | contig 14448 bp, 19 predicted proteins | sample MGYA00242651_ERZ504803 | MGnify/ENA primary metagenome ERZ504803 (study PRJEB26092, sample SAMD00036380) | human gut metagenome | host: Homo sapiens | study: EMG produced TPA metagenomics assembly of...
ATGAACCTTAATATGGGAAAAATTAAGGGAAAGAAAATTTCATAACACAGTATAACATATAACAATAACAACATGGTGAACTGATTGAAATGTTTTCGATATTTAACTCTATAACTGATTATTAAAAGAAAATGGAGATAAGATACGATGAGAACAATTTATGCAGAATACAACATAAATCACGATAGTATTGATGTTTACACAAGTGCTGGATATATGCTTCGCATTGACTGCTGGGAAGCTGAAAAAGATTTAAAAACCACATATGGATCAGAATGTGCGCTTACTTCATTGGCTGTGGATGAGCCTTTGGAATATGCAAGATTATATCTTGAGGGCAATTTACAGATGTGGGTAGATGCAGAAGATTCATTAGAATTTTATTAAGTGAAAGAGGGATAGTGTTCATTAAGAGTGCTATCCCTCTTTAAAGAATGTGCGAAATGCAATAATTACATATTTTCTATGGATTAACAGAATGCCTAAAAATAATCCATGTACTTATGAAATAACAAATCAATAAAATTGCCAAAATGCCCATTGTTGCCCCTATTTGTAACATCAATGCACCAAACCCGATATAGGCTGAAATTTCTGCTGATATGGTTTGGATAAAGTAAGCTATTACAACAGCAGCTACAATGATTGCTGTGATAATTGGAAGCCCAAACCAAACACTTAATTGTTGCAAGATAAGTTTTCCGATATGCTTTTCTTCCACCCCCAATTTTCGGAGTACAGAGAAGCGATATTTATATTGTCCTGCGTCTAAGAGTTGTTGCAAGGAAAGTACGGTAAGACATATAATCATCAATACAACAGCACCATAAAGCATTGCAGCCTGTAAAACAAAATTATTTGCTATTGTACTGTTCCTCTGTAATGTACTGAACCGTATTCCATACATAACACCGCTTTCTGCTTGCTCTGGGTATTCCTCTGTAAAAAAATTTTTCCAGTTCCCTTGCATTTTCATAGGAGATGTTTTCTTCTGTTGTGATATAGCGGTTTTTTATTACCGGCAACAGCTTTTCACAAATACTGTCTGGAAGTACATAGAGTATATCTGTATAGGAATTGTACGCTGTTTCTCCGATTGCTTCCTCATAATAGGACTGCTCGGAAAGAGTCAATTCTCCTGCGTCTGTCAAAAATACTGGTATGCTCTTTCAAAAAAGCTATCCCGTTCTTCCTCGGTGGCGATTGCTTTCCATTGTGTTGTAAATTCATCTTCCTCCAGAGAAATCTGTTCGTAACCCAGCATTTCCCGTATAGTGTTATAATCACTCAAAGAAATTGCTACAATCGGAAAATCATATTTCTGTCTGTTGTGAAAATCGTCTTTCTCTGGCAGATATAGATTGAACGTGCAATCATAAACTGTATCTATTTTGTGTTCTGTCAGAAACTCAGTAATGATTTCATAACTGTCTTGCGGCAGATTTTCTTCTTCATATACGTCATTATATCTTGAATATACCTGCACATCATACATAGAGCGCATATCCAAATAACCTGAAGCCCAGCCCGTCAAAATAGGGGCGGCAATAAACATGAAGATTGCAAGGACAAGGGTTATACAAATCAGCGTCATTGTTTTGCTGGTTGTATTTAGTTTTGATATAATTTGCCCGAAAAAGAACAGGTTTTCTCCCTTGTATCTATGTTCCGGCGATTTTACTTTCCATGCTACAATCAAGCTGCTGGCAAGATAAATCAATGCACAAATAAAGAAGAGCAAATCAATCAATACAAATACCAGATATTGATTCAGTATTCCACCATGTAAAGGCAAATAGTATTGATTGGTAAGAGCAGGTACGCTTGCTGCTAAAAAGGCGTGCAATACAGAACAAATAAGCAGCCCATCAATCAACTTTTGAAAAGCAATTTTTTTCTTTTTCAACATCCATAATGCCGCCCAGCCTAATGTAACAACAGGGAGCAAAATATTTCCCCAATACATGATTTTCACCGGGAAAACAAAGCGGGAGTCATAATAAAATCGGACATTTTGTATTCCTGAAAACAATTCCCATAAAGTAAACATTAAAAACAGAATTACTACGACAGGAATGAATCGGCTCTTTTTCAATTCTGGCTCATTTTCTTTCTCTGCGGAAAGCATATCAATAATTTTTGTTTTCTGAATGGTACGGGTATTGAAAATTCCTACCACAAAAAAACTTGCCACAAAAAATACCACTGTCAACAAAACGGTATCCGGGAATAATGTCCATGAGATTTCATAAGGCTTTCCATAAGCAGTAAGGAGCATTGCGGTAATGAATTGAGAACAAAATACACCGCAAAAAATACCAATCAAAATGGAAAACATACCCATAATCAGTGTTTCTGCAAAGAAAATCCTGCCAATAGTTTTTTGTTCCATTCCCATAATGGACTGGACAGCAAACTCTTTTTGCTTCCGTCTTAGCATATAATGATTGACGAACCGTATCAAAAATAACAACAGCAATGTTATCATGCAGATTGCAATTTTCATTCCGTCACTTAACAGAGTAAAATCATACTCGCTGCCTATATCCGGGCTATAATAACTACTGGAAATAGACAAGAACGCATAAAACAAGGTAACACAGATTGTCATTGTGACAATGTAGACCAGATAGTCTTTTACAGACCGTTTTGCATTTCTGAAAACAAGTTTAGCATACATGGCTCTGTCCCCCTCCAATCATGGTAAGGACATTCAGAATTTTATCAAAAAAAGCACTTCTGCTGTCGTTGCCCTTGCGCAGTTCCATAAAGATTTCTCCGTCTTTCAAAAAAGAATACGGTTGGCATAGCTGGCGGTAAAAGCGTCATGAGTTACCATAAGAATTGTCGCCCTAAGCTGTTCATTGATACTTTGAATGGTAGACAGCAACATTTGTGAGGAATGGCTGTCTAATGCCCCTGTCGGCTCATCTGCCAGTAAGAGCTTCGGGTTGTTGATAATTGCTCTTGCACAAGCACAACGCTGTTTTTGTCCGCCGGATACCTGATAAGGATATTTGTTTAGAATATCGCTGATATTCAGCTTTCCGGCTATATCCAAAATGCGGGGTTCTACAATCCCTGCAGGGACTTTATTGATTGCTAATGCCAGTGCAATGTTTTCTGAAATTGTCAATGTATCCAGCAAATTGAAGTCTTGAAATACAAAACCTAAATTCTCTCTGCGAAAGCGGGCAAGGAATTTTGGTTTGATTTCCGTTATATCTGTTCCCTCTAAAAAAATATGCCCTGCACTTACGGTATCAATCGTAGAAATACAGTTTAGCAGCGTTGTCTTTCCAGAACCGGACGCACCCATAATTCCGAGAAATTCTCCGGCTTCCACAGAAAAACTAATATCTTTAATGGCTTTGGTAATATTCCCCTCATTGCCATAATATTTCTGGATATGCTCCAGCTTCAAAATTGTATTCATCGGATAAACCTCCTTAACTGTTCCATACCCATATTGTAAATGGAGTATCTCATTTTTTGTATCAAGTTTTCTTACAAAGTTCTAACAAAAATGTAAGAAGTGCAGAACCTGTCAGCCCTGCACTCCGATAATAAAATCATTCATTTGAAAGATAAGTGAAATCGTTGTTCCTCTGTTTTCGGAATAAGCAGTAAGTCCTATTCCCAGTTTATCACATAGACGCTTGCAAAGATATAAGCCAATTCCAGTAGAATTTTTCCCGGTTCGCCCATTCTGACCTGTAAATCCTTTTTCAAAAATACGGGGTAAATCACTTTTAGGAATACCTATCCCATTATCGCTGATAGATAGCACAATCTTGTCATTCGTTTTTGTTGCCCCAAAGTGCAAAATAGGCTGCTCTGCATGGTATTTGATTGCATTACCGATAATCTGATTTAAGATGAACCGCACCCATTTTTCATCAGTGTAAACCATTGTTTCTATATCGTCTATCTGAATTGACATATTACTTTGACGCAAAAGATACTTATTATCTGCGATTGCACTATTCACAACATCGCATAAATTGACTTCACGGACAGAATAGTCTTTTTCAGCGTGTTCACTTCTGGCATAGTAAAGTGCCTGTTCTGTATATTGATTGATATTCTCTAACTCTGCCAATACCTCTCTGGAAAAGGGAGAACGGTTATTCTCACACAGCAGCTTCATAGCTGTAATTGGTGTTTTTACTTCGTGTATCCATTGTTCAATGTATTCTTTATATTCCCTGCGTTCCCTCTGTACTTCGCCAATCCGTTCCAACATGGATTTTTCAGCCATTTTCATAATCTGGTAAAAAACCTGTTCATCAGCCCTTTCCGGCACTTGCATGATTTCCGGCAATAAATATCGTTCTTCTAATTGCTCCGTCATATTGAGCAATTTATTCAGATACTTTTTTCGTGAGAAATAAAAAGTCAGCAAAGATAAAACAAGGACAATCGACCAGACCGCAAGAATAAACAGGACTGTTTGGATAGGATTATCGCTTGCAATCAGGAACAAGGCAAAGGCAAGCATACCCAGCAGATTGATTAAAATAACGGGGAGTTGATTTTTCAAATATTGTTTTCCACTCATAATGTATATCCTTGCCTGTGTTTTGTTTTAATGAAATCTACAAGTCCGATTGCTGCCAGTTTGTCGCGAATACGGGTAATATTGACACTTAGGGCGTTATCATCAACATAAAGCTGATTGTCCCAAAGAAAATCCACAATATCATTTCTGGAACAGATTTTTCCGGCGTTCTTAAAAAGGTAGTAGAGGATTTTCAATTCATTCTTTGTCAATTCTGCTTTCTGTCCTTTGTACTCTATCATGCTACTCTCCAAATGCAGGGTAGCTTCTCTCCACATATAAATTTCTGTTTGCGAGGAACGGTAGGCTTTCTTTAACAATGCAGCAATTTTAGCAAGAAGAATAGCGGGATTATAAGGCTTTGTGATAAACGCATCTCCACCCAGCATAATGCTGTTCAGTTCGTCCATATCTGTATTGCTGCTTGTTACAAATACAATCGGAATATCTGAAAAGGTGCGAATCCCCGAGCATATTTCAAAACCGTTATTCCCCGGAAGTTTTATATCCAGAATAACCAGATGTGGCGCTAGCTTCTTTTAACTGCTCTATTGTTTTGGAAAAATCCGTAACTGCAAATACTTCATATCCATTCCCAGACAAAAGAGTTTTAAGCTGTGTTTGTATCGTAAAATCATCTTCAATGATTAGTATTTTTTCCTTCATAGAGATACCTCCCTGACACTTTATTATACTGTATCAGAGAGGTTTTCTCAATCGTATTATTGAATGGGAATTTTAGAATGATTTTGTACATAGCTTTGTAAAAAATGCTTAATAGTTTCTTTTCTCAAGGTACGATTCTAAATAACACCTAAGTCCAACATATGCGCCCTGCAAAAGTACAAAAAGCAATAGAAGATTTACTGACAGTGCTTTTTTGATTGCTTCTCCAAAATAAATGATGACAGCAGCACTTGTCAGTATCATCAGTAGAGTAATAACATCCCAACAGTTTTTCTTATATAATTCTATAACCTTTATTTCTATCAGTATCGCCAGTATCCCTGTCCCTGCCACACATATTCCGACAACCAATATCAGAAATAACCAATATACCATTCCGGCTATAAAAGGATTTGGAATTTTTGTGCTAATCTGTGCCACAGATTGCCCGACCTCAATCGTCCAACCGATAAAAGTTTGTATGAATGACGCTGCATCATGGAAGAATGATTTGCAATCGGAAAGGAGCACATCTGACTGTACTGCCTGAAAAAGAGTGGTTGTCAGCGAATACCATGCAAGAAGGAACAAGGTTGTTTGGAACATTACCGTTTTTGCTTTATATTGTCCTGCAAGTCGCTCTTTTTGTGTTTCGTATTTTGCTTTTGCATTCTGATAGTCTGTCCGGTCACAGGCTTCACATTTTTCATAGAGTACCGGCTTTTCTACCGGTATCTCTACGATTTTCTGATGTGTCCGGGCATAATCCCGTTGTTGTGTTAAGCATCGTATTTTATCTTGACATTCCCCTATCGTGACGTTTGCGCTTCGCAGCTTCTCTTTCTCGTTCCGCAATGCTCTGTCTGCTAGCTTCAAGTCGTTCTTTAATGCTTGAATATTCCCGGCTCTGTTCTCTTTGTTTAATTTCTCGTTCAAGGTCAGAGATTCGTTGAGCTGCGTCTTTAGTTCCACGATAAGCTGGTCTTTCTGTTCCAGTTCTTCTTGTATCTCCTCGGTCAAGAGGAGAAGTTCTTCCAACTGTTCGGCGTTCTTTGATTCTCTGGATTCGTTCATCTATATCACGTCCTTTCTCTATCTGCTGTTCCAGTTCAGCAATTCGGTGTTCTGTTTCAGTAATAAACTGTTTTCGCTGTTCAGTTTCTGTACCAATTTCTGCCATTGCTGATTTTCGTTTTCCAAAAGTTCTATCTTCGTTTTCTGTTCTTCCATCTTGGAAAGCAGTTCCTCGGTATTTGGCAAAATGTTGAGCAGCTCGGATAACTCGCTGTTTAATTTTTGCAATTTCTGATTCTGTTCCTGCATAAGAGAGAGTTGGGTGTCCCGGTTCTGCATTTCCAGAATCATTTCTGCCATTAAGGTCTGCTGTTCTTCGATTTGCCCAATCATGGATTCCATTAAGGGTATAATTTCCCGGCTTTCTTCTAATGTCATTTAATCGCTCCTTCCATAATGATAATGCACCCGATACTTTTCCAAAGGTGTCCAGTATCTTTTGCAATAACGTGTTTTGTTGTTTTATGATTTGATTTTCCGCTACTTTCCACGAACCTTTTATTTCCTGCCCGGCAAGAAACTTTTGTTCAATCTTTCTTGCGTCAGCGCCTTCATGGATGGTAGGAATCTGGAGTTTTCCCTGTTTTTCATAAGAACGGTGATCGACCTGATTATGCAAAGGAAGATGTTCATTACACACCTTTGCCCATTCACTCCGCCACAGTTCACAATTTTTTGGATTGTTCCATCCGTTAGCATCGGTCAGCACCCGTTTCCATTGCAGGCGGTTTCTTGCACCCATCTTCTGAATTCCGTTTTCGTCTAATACAGGGATACGGATTCCATGACGGTCAGGGTTTTTCTTATCCTGCCACCAGTTCGGATGGGATTCATCAATCACGATATTTCCGTTTTTATCTCTGAGAAAATCCCAATCCTTGACTTCTTTCTTTCCCCAAGAATGATCCGGGTTAAAAGGACGCATAGTCAGAAGCAGATGGACATGGGGGTTGCCATCCCCTTTATCGTGGATACTCCAATCAGCACACATTCCTCTATCTACAAAAGTTTTTTGAATATAGTCAGTTGTATATTGAATTTGTTCCTGTCTGTTCCATTCTTTGGGAAGGGCAAATTCAAATGACCTGCCAAGTTGGGCATCTGCATTTTTTTCAATCTTCAATACCTCATTCCATAACCTTTGTTTCTGAAATGTGATTTTAAATTTTTCTAAAGCAGCTTCTTTATCTTCTGACCTTTTGTATCGGACAGATTTTTGAAAGCGTTTTATATTTTCTTCTGGTACTATCTGCCATTCAGGAGGTGCATTTTCGCACATCATCAGACTGGTGTAGACCACTTCTTTTTTAGAAGTGTAATAACTGATTCTCCCGGTTTCCTCGTTTTTCATCACATCCCCATTGAGATATGCGGAAGCGGAGATAACAGATTTCCCTTTACTTCGTCCGACTATTTTGACTGTGTAATGAAAAATCGCCATGTCTGGATTCCTCCTTTCTGCACATCCGGCATAGATTTCCGGCAACATTGCTTTCGGTTTTAGGAAAAGCAGCATTGCCGGAACGCCCTCTGCGTAAGAGTGCCCTGCGCATAGCAGCCTGCATGGAATGCGCCTCTCTGGCGAAGAGTGCCTCCTGCGGCATGAGCAGGTCTGGCTGAAAGCCCCGCCGACGGAACGAGCCCGGCAAGCGTGAGCGCAGACCGGTTGCCACTTGTGGCAAACTTATTGGGACGACCTCTGGTTGTCCATAAGTGCGCCCTTCATGAAAAAGCAATGAAGGGAATGAAAAACTCATCCCCTCCGCCATTACACTTCCTCCATATCGGTATTGACTTCTTTCTGCATTGCCTTTGAGAAAAATTTCCCGTTGGCTTCCTGCCTTTTCAGAAAACCAATCAGCTTTGGGATGTCTTCTTCCTCAATAGGCGCACCGAGAACGGATTCCACCGCACCGCCAATCTGACAGAGCCTATGGGTTCGTTTTTTACTTCTTCGGCTTTCTTTCGTTTCAGAAGTTCTTTCTTCTGTGCTGCATATCGTTTTGCTTTTTCAAGGCTTTCCTGTTCCTTCTTTTCCATTTCAAGCATTCGTTCTTCATAACTTTTTGTTGATTTTGCCATTCTTACATTCTCCTTTCCTTCACAAACATAAGTTCTCGGTTGCGTATCAGAAGAAGCACATGGTATAATCTTCTTGCGTGTAGGTATATCATGGCTTCGGTCTGATAGAACCTTTGGCGGTTTCTTCGGAAGCCGCCTTTTTAATTTGCCGCAGTTCTTGTTACGGCTTTTACATTTCCTCTATCCCTCAAATCACGACCTTCATTAGCTTCCATAAACATTTCCAGAATATCGGTTTTAATCAGGACTTTGCGACCAACCTTTAATACTGGAAGTTTCTTCCATTCTACAAGCTGTCTTAAGGTATTTCTGCCGATTCCCGTATAGTCAGCAGCTTCTTCGATGGATAATGCAATTTTTCTTTGCGTCATATAATCACCTCCTTATAAATTGCATTATGCAATTCTTGTGATGTAAGTATATCCTTTTCACATCTTTTTGTCAAGCATTACGAAATATCAAAAACAACTTTATGTTGCATATTGCAATTTTGGAAAAACAATGCTATAATTCATACATACCGAAAAAGGAGGCAGTCAGCATGAAAGATAAAGAACTACGCAAGCTGATAGGCAGCAGAGTAAAACAGCGCCGTCTGGAATTGAATCTGACACAGCCTTATGTCGCAGAGAAGATGGGAGTTACCGCTTCCACAATCCTGCGTTATGAGAATGGTTCGATTGACAATACCAAAAAGATGGTGCTGGAAGGTCTTTCGGAAGCACTCCATGTATCTGTGGAATGGCTCAAAGGGGAAACAGATGAATATGAAACCGACATTACGGATAAGAGAGAATTACAGATTCGTGATGCGATGGGAGATATTCTGGAACAGTTACCGCTTGCCCTTACCAAAGAAGAAGATGCTTTTTCAAAAGATTTATTACTGCTGATGTTAAAACAATATGGTCTGTTTTTGGATTCCTTCCAGTTCGCCTGCAAAAACTTCAAGGGAAATGCTGGTCAGACGGATATTGCCAAAACAATAGGGTTTGAATCGAATGAGGAATATAATGAGATTATGTTCTTAAGGGAAATCACTCATACCATCAATGCTTTTAATGAGATGGCAGACATTGTAAGGCTCTATTCCAAGAAACCGGAAATGGCAGAACAAAGGCTTGAAAATCTTTTATCAGAAGTCTTATACGAAGATTCCGAATCGGTATAGTAAGACAACCGGAGTTATGATATACTTACACGCACGAAGCATTTCATCAGTTCCGATTGTCTGATATCGAAAGGAGACATACGATTATGGCAAAAGGATCTGTAAGAAAAAAAGGAAGAAATGGTACTACCGCTTCTATGTAGAGGACGCAAGCGGCAATCTTGTTCAGAAAGAATGCGTTGGAACAGAAAGCAAAAGTGAAACTGAAAAACTGCTCCGTCAGGCAATGGATGATTATGAGAAAAAGAAATTTGTTGCCAAAGCGGAAAATCTCACAGTCGGACAGCTTTTGGATGTGTGGGCAGAGGAGGAATTAAAAACAGGTACGCTCAGCAATGGTACGGTGGAGAATTACCTCGGAACAATCCGAAATATTAAGAAACACCCATTGGCAGAACGTAAACTGAAAAATGTAACCTCTGAACATTTGCAATCCTTCTTTGATTTGCTTTCCTTCGGGGGAGTTCATCCCGATGGAAAAGAGAGAAAGGGTTACAGCAAAGATTACATCCATTCTTTTTCCGCAGTCATGCAGCAGTCCTTCCGCTTTGCAGTATTTCCAAAGCAGTATATTACGTTCAATCCTATGCAGTATATTAAACTGCGGTATCAGACGGATGAAGTGGATTTGTTTTCGGATGAGGACATGGACGGAAATATCCAACCAATTTCACGAGAAGATTATGAAAGACTGCTTGCGTATCTGCAAAAAAAGAACCCAGCCGCAATACTTCCAATCCAGATAGCCTATTATGCCGGGCTTCGTATTGGAGAAGCCTGCGGTTTGGCATGGCAGGACGTAAATCTGGAAGAACAATGCCTTACCATAAGACGCAGCATCCGATATGATGGCTCAAAGCGCAAATATATCATCGGACCAACCAAGCGGAAAAAAGTGAGGATTGTTGATTTTGGAGATACGCTGGTAGAGATTTTCCGTAATGCCCGGAAAGAGCAGTTAAAAAATCGAATGCAGTACGGAGAACTTTATCACACGAACTACTACAAAGAGGTCAAAGAGAAAAACAGAGTGTACTACGAATATTATTGCTTAGACAGAACAGAGGAAGTCCCGGCAGATTATAAAGAAATTTCTTTCGTCTGTTTAAGACCGGATGGTTGTCTGGAACTTCCAACTACTTTGGGAACTGTTTGCAGAAAGGTGGCAAAAACATTAGAGGGATTTGAAGGCTTTCATTTCCACCAGTTACGTCACACCTATACAAGCAACCTTTTAGCAAATGGAGCAGCCCCAAAAGATGTGCAGGAATTGTTAGGACACTCAGATGTCAGTACCACAATGAATGTCTATGCTCACTCCACAAGAGATGCGAAACGAAAATCGGTTCGGCTTCTTGATAAAGTGGTAGGCAATGACTAAAAAATTTCCCTTATTTCCCTTGTGATTATCTCATAAGGGCAAAAATAAGGGAAACTACATATCATTTCACTAATGGACAGGCGGGAAAGCCTATAAAATGGGGAAAGTTAGAGGAATAATTATATAAATTCTAGTTTGTAGAAGTAAGGAAATCGGAATTTGCGAATATATCCGAATTTATGATGGATAACATTGGAAACTTGCTTTCTCCAAATAATATCTGTGAGACTTTAAAGAATAATCAAAGTGAAATAACAAGAAAGACTGTTTCAAAATACATTGGTTATTTAGAAAATGCTTTTCTATTTTATGAAGCAAAACGATACGATTTGAAAGGGAAAAAATACCTAACTAACAATAGTAAGTATTATCTTTGTGACTCCTCTTTTCGTTATGCAGTCAATGGTACACGAAATATGGACTATGGAAGAGTATACGAAAACATTGTTTATTTAGAGCTACGTAGAAGAGGTTATGAAGTATATGTTGGCAAACTGTATAAAAAAGAAATCGACTTCGTTGCCAAGAAACGTGATACACAAATATATATTCAAGTAAGTGATAATATTTCGGGTAAAAAAAACATTTGAAAGAGAATACACACCATTACTTGCGATAAAAGATGCATACCCTAAGTTGATTATTGCAAGAACACGTCATGAAACATATGATTATCAAGGTATTCAAGTTATTGATCTTTGCAGATGGCTTAGAGAAGAATAACGATTCGTTTTCAAAAGCATAATGGGTGCTGTCCAGACAATGTCTGGATGACTTTATTGCATAAGTTAAATCTACAGTGTTGCTTAACTGAAAATAATTAGGTGCCTAAAAAGCAGTACAGAGCATTACCACTTTGGTAGTGCTTTTCTTTTTGCCTGATTTAGAAAGGGTGGTGATGTTATGGCAGAATTTAAATCTCAAGATGAGAAAACTAAACAGGCTTTTTCAATGATTGAGCAAGGAGTAAAGAATGTTTATTCTTCTGAATCTTTTAAACAGTACCTATCCTGTTTAAGTAAGTTTCATAGTTATTCCTTGAATAACACATTATTAATATTGTCGCAGAAGCCGGAGGCTAGTTTAGTAGCTGGTTATCGTGCCTGGCAGACAAATTTTAATCGTCATGTAAATAAGGGTGAAAAAGGATTGATGATTCTAGCTCCGGTTACAACAAAAGAAGATAGATTAATGAATAAACACGACGAGAATGGAAATGTGATTTTAGATGAATCTGGAAATCCAGTCCAGGAAATGCGTGTAGTCAATCTGACTCATTTTAAGACAACGACTGTCTTTGATATTTCACAAACTTCAGGAGATCCTCTTCCATCTTTAGTTCATGATTTGACAGGTTCTAGTAATGAAGTGAAAGCAATTATTCAAACTATTCAGTCTGTATGTACAATACCAATTGAATTTAAAACAGAAACTGAAGATCTTAGTTTTATGACTGGAGCTAAAGGATATTATTCACCAAGGAAAGATAAGATTGTCATTAATAAAGATTTTGGAGGATTTACAAACCGCAAAAACATTAATACATGAGTATGCTCATAGCATACTTCATAAAGAAACAGATAAAAATCAAAGCCAACGAGAAATTGAAGCAGAATCGTTGGCTTTTGTCATTTGTGATCATTTTGGAATTGATACTTCTGAATATTCATTTGGCTATATCGCGTCTTATGCCAACAAGGATTACAGTGAATTGAAATCTATTTTAGTAAACATTCAGAGTAAAGCACACGAAATGATCGAACTAATAGAACCTGTGTTTAAGGAGAATTTGCATATGCTAGAAAAGGAAAATCAATATATTACTCCAGTGGAAATGGAAGAATTGAATCATGATATTGTACTTAAAGTTACATCCGTGATGGAAAAGTATAAAGAAGTTATGTCGGATTCAAATATTACAACTTCAGATATTCATGAAACGATTGATCAAGAAATATCGAATCTTTTGACAGATAACAAAGAATATAGAGTACAAGATCATTTGTATCAGAATAATGAAGTATACCAGCTTGTTTTGCATAGTGCTTGTTATGATGCATTTATGAATGAAGAGTTTGATCCAAAACAATCCTGGTTTATGGATCATTCAATTGAAAGAAGAAACTATGAGCTATTCGAAAAAATAGCCAGTCCATTATTAACAAACAGTGCATATTATATGAAATATGGAACACCTAATTATATGGATTTAAATATCGAAATTATTGGTGATGATCGATTGGCTATGGCTCATAACTATGTTTTAAATGGGGATGTAATGGCTGATCCAGATGTCGAATTTACTGTCGATAAAAAGAACAGGATGCTATATCCACAGACCTATCAGCAGGATTCACTTCAATACTTTGAAAGAGTAGATGGAGATTCAGCTCGTGCTCGAGAACTGAATCATTTTATGCATGAATGGCTCACAAATGTTGTTGATCAAAAGTATAAAGTACAAACTATTTATACTGAAGATAAAGAACTATCGGTTAAAGAAAATCCAAATGCCGTAAGAAACTTTTGTAAACAGAATGGTATTGGAATGATGGCACCTAAACTAAAGGAGTTGGAAAAATGAGTAAAAAGTTTATTCGAAAATCGGTTCTTGAAAATGTTAGGACACTATCGGCATTTGATTATTTAAATAACTATCATCCTTCACTATTAGTAAAAAATGGAAAGAAGGATTACTATCATAGAGAACATGAATCATTGCACTTTTCAAACGGCAAGTGGTATTGGTGGTCGCAAGGTGTAGGTGGCACGACTGCATTGGATTATTTGATTGCTGTAGAAGGATATGATTTTAAAGAAGCGTGTAACTATTTAGCAAGTTTAATGAACATTAGTGATCCAGTTGTTACGTATTATCATAAAAAAGAAACTAAACCATTCGAGCTTCCTGAGAAAGATAAAAACAATAATTTAGTGATTCGTTATTTGTGTGAAATACGAAAAATAGATAGAGAAATTGTTGATTATTTTATTTCTAAAGGGATGCTTTATCAGTCAGCAAATTTTCGAAACGCTGTGTTTGTTGGGTATGATGGTGATATGCCTGCTTATGCATTTAAGCGAAATATATTTAAAGATTTTAAAATTAGAACATGCAGGAAGTAATAAGGCTTTTAGCTTTAATTATCAAAATAAAGAAAGCAATGTTCTTCATGTTTTTGAAGCAGCTATTTGATTTATTGTCTTATATGAACATTATTAAAAATGGAAGATATTGATTACAAGTCTTTTAATTATTTATCTTTAGGTGGTAGCTTGTGAAAAGATAGCAGCAAAGACGGAAGCTGATATGCCAATAGCATTAAAAGCCTTTTTAGAAAGAAATCCCAATGTTCAAATTATTGTTTTCCATTTGGATAATGATGAAGTAGGTAGAGGTGCAACACAAAAGATTATGATGATTGCAAGACGTAACTATCAATGTTTTGATAATCATCCTATGAACTTTAAGAATGTAAATGAGGAATTAGTAAGACATAAAAATAATGAATC
>ENA-OQKQ01000428-OQKQ01000428.1-human-gut-metagenome-genome-assembly--contig:-NODE-428-length-14423-cov-9.736430_pt1 | contig 14423 bp, 9 predicted proteins | sample MGYA00242651_ERZ504803 | MGnify/ENA primary metagenome ERZ504803 (study PRJEB26092, sample SAMD00036380) | human gut metagenome | host: Homo sapiens | study: EMG produced TPA metagenomics assembly of...
ATCCTCTCTATACAGAGTGGACAGACTCTTTTTACATTTGCTGCAAAGTCGATCTCCTCAAACAGGCCATCATTCTCTACAACTATTGATTCAACCTTTGATCCACCAGGCACATATCTCGGCTCGATTGCCTTGACTTTCCCGATATGGATGAATGTATATTTGCTGACACGAAGCCACTGGTCTCCGCAATCTTCTGACCAACCAGGACTCTGTCGCCCTTCTTCACTATAGGTGTGGCCGGTGCCCCTATATGCTGACTCAGCGGGTACACGCAGTCACCTTTTGGAAGGTATTCTCTGACAGGCTTTTCCATTGACAATTCTTTGCCTTCATATGGATGAATTCCGCCCAGAAATGTTAACAAACCCATGTTCTACCTCTTTTCCTTATATATTTTTATTAAAAAATCTCCCTATATAATAACGCTTTAAGCCCTCAAAAACAACCTAAATGGGGATATATTATCATTTTAAAATATGGAAATTCTTCTGCTTATCCGCATAAAAAACGATCACATATAAGATATAGACACTTATGTCTTTTCTGTATCTTACATGTGATCATTTATAAATTCATTCGGATATCATTCTAATATTCTATGGACGGAAGCTTTCTGACAAGCATGGTTCCCGCTAGGCCTATGCACACACCGGCTATAGTTCCCGATATGCACAGCACCGGCATATACAACATGATATTTCCACTCTTCATGAGAAGTGCTGCCATTGCTATTTGCCCTGCGTTGTGGCTCACTCCGCCCAGTATGCTCGTTCCAAGGAGACCAAACAGATCCTTTTTCCTGCAAAGCGTCATGACCAGAAGTGACAACACCGCTCCCGCCATGCTGTATACCATAACCGTCATATTGCCAAACAACAGCGACGACAGCACCACTCTCACCAGTGACACTATCCACGCATCTGATATCCTCAGCCTGTACATGACAACTATGGTGACCATATTTGCAAGTCCCAGCTTGATTCCCGGAACAGCTATATTCACCGGGATCATGGATTCAAGATAGGAAAATACCATGGCTATGGCCACGAACATACCTGTGTATGTGATCCTTTTTGTACTCCAGCCATGCATTCTATCCACCGCCGTCTCTGAACTTTTCTGATCATTTTTATCTCTACTGCACATCTATATCTCTTTCCCTGCCACCTTGTATCTCTATGACAAGCTTGTGCGGAAGACAGGTTATAGTCTCTCCTCTCCTGCTCTTCCAGCCCATATTCACACACACCTTATCCGGGCAGTCCGCATCATCGACACTGATCTTCCCAGATTCAACCACAACAGTGTTGCTGCCCCTGTCCGTGTTGAACTCATAGGTATCGTCGACTGTCATGTCTATGGTCTGCACCAGTTTGTCATCTATATACACATCCGCGGTATTGCCCGTCGGAAGCACAAGCCGCATGACAAGCCAGCATATAATTCCCGCTACTAAAAGGACTCCACACAATATCAGATCTTTTTTTCTAAACCATCCTGCCATATCTTCACATCACTCTGCCAATTTATAGTCTTCTGCCGTTATGGTGAATCGGTCCTTCAGGCCTTCACTGACATACACATTCTTATCCTCATCTATGATGACGGTCTCCGCACCATACTCCTGAATGGTCTTCATAGCCTTATCCTTATCCATCAGCATACACAGTGTAGACAAGGCGTCACTGGTCAGTCCGTTATCACACACTACCGTGGCCGCTATAGTGCCATTCCATGCCGGATATCCTGTCCGGGGATCAAGTATGTGGTGGTATCTCCTGCCATCCTGCTCAAAATACTTTTCATAATCTCCCGATGTGGATACAAATGCCGTCTCCCCATCGCCAAAGCTTATGACGCCCATGGTCGTTCCCTCTCCGGCTCTCGGATCCTTGACACCGACCTTCCAGGCTGTACCATCAGGCTTGCTTCCGTACACAACTATACTTCCGCCCAGGGCCACACATGCACCGGCCGCATCAGTACCCTTGAGATACTCTGCTGCCATGTCGCAGCCATACCCCTTGCCGACTGCTCCCAGATCAAGCATCATACCAGGCTCTGATATCCTTAACGTATCGCCATCCACACTTACCTTTGACACATCCACCAGCCTCAGTGCACTGTCTATATCCGCCTGTGATGGAATCTCTGTCCTGCCATCTTCTATCCCCCACACATCCGCCAAAGGCCGTATGGTGATATCCAACAGATCGTCATGAGCCCTCGATATGTCAAGCGTCTGCTTCAGCACACCCGCAAGCTCGCTACTCACCGTGATATCCTCATCAGGCTTATATGTGTTGTTCACCCTGTATATCTCAGAGTCCGCTGAGCGCCATGACAGCACATCCTTGTCCAGGCTGTCTATGAGCTTCAGCATCCCGTCTATATTCTCACTGCCATGGCTTCCATACACTGTAAATGACGCAGCCGTTCCCATGGTGATCGTGTTCCTTGTATATTCACTTTCACCTGACCGTCTCACGCCTGATATGATGACCATAGCAATCACAGCCACCATGACAACCACTACGGCTGCTATCCTGTACCATTTCTTCATGGTCTGCCTACCTCTGTGTTATTTCAGATATTCATCGTGAACCTGTTCTCTCAGCGAATATCTGAAGGATTTCTCGTACTCCACATTCTCATTGATGCTGTGGTTTACCTCCTCGAAGAAGCTCTGGTTGATGATATCCATGGAGTAGAATATCGGGTAGTTACTGTTCTTCTCCCACATCATAACTCCACCATCCACGGATTCCTTACCGTACTCCTCCTCGTAGCGCTTCTTGCAGTCTCCACTGCACAGATATACATGACACAAACCGTTGAGGGTCTTCTTCAGCATATCCGTTCTGAGTATATATCCATCACAGTCTATCGCCCAGTCCGGTATCTCATCCGGCTTCACTATGACTATGATCGGCATATATCTGTCAGGGCTCTCAACAATCGCATTCAGCTTGTCATAGCTGATCTCCTCAGGGCTTGATCCCTCCTCCATGACTATCCCGGCGTCTACAAAGCCAACCTGATTGAACATATCCTTCATGAACTTTGGCCTGCTGTATCTTCTCTCCTTGACGTTGATGGTCTCACATATGTTCTCCACATTCACATCATATATATCCCCGGCACTCACCATATCCACTGTCACATGCCATATAACACCAGCCTCTGAATTGCTTATGTGCTGGAAATCCATATGAAACTCACCGGCCTCATATGTTATATATACCTTATATCCTATGGTGGAATAATCCACACTCGTGAGTTCCTCGGGCATCTGTGGGAACACCATACTGATGTGCTCTCTGACCCATTTGTATATGATCTCACACGCCTTGTCATAACCCGCCGCAGGTATTCCTACCCTGTGGCTGTACACAACATTCGGAACCATAGGCTTTATCTCAGTCTTCACTTCTGGTCTGACCGCTGGAACGAACTGCTCCTTGTCAAGCAGCCTTGATATATACTCGTTGTGGACTATCTCCTTGTTGATCAGATAAATAACTCTGTCAGGAGTCAGCTCCTTGTGATACTTCTTGTTGAGCAGTATCTCAACCAGTTCGCGCTTGCTCACAGTGTGGAACTGCGCCACGATATCCGGATTGTTGTCCAGATATTCCCTGAGCTCAGGCTTAAGCGGATCCTGCGTGATCCTGAGCCTGTATTTGCTTCTTATGGCATTCTCCCAGTTCTTCTCCTTGTACTGTGAGTCGTGAATACTGTTGAAAATCTGCATGATAGACCAGTCGCACAGCTCCAGATTGGCTATGATACTGTTCATGACTCTGGACAGATCCTCATGTCCAGTCCACAGATCGGTCTCCTTGGAATCAGAACCCAGCTTATACTTATATCTCATCTCATGCTCTATCTCATGCCAACCCTCGAAGAGCACCGTCCTGAGCTGTACCTCAAATGTCTGGTCAAATGGCTTGTTCCACACACTTGCAGGTATGTTTCGCAGATATTTGCTCGGTATCCTGAACACACCGTTACATTTCTGTGCCTCAAATTTGTTCTCCTCATTCTTCGTCTTGGACCAATTGTCCAGAAGAAACGTCTCCTCAAGTATCTTCTCACATATATCCATGTCCTCCAGATAGAACAGGTTGATTCGTATACCTATGATATCCTGAATCTTTCTTCCACCTTCCTGCATGGAGTATTTACCAGTCTCCAGCTTGTGCAGAAGTGACGATTCTGACTTGATTCTCGATGTACTGTTAAAATATATTCCCGCATTGTTCAGCTTCGTGACAAGAGTGTTGAGCAGACTCATCTTCACATTGTTGATCTCCTCTATCTCCTGTTCCTGAAGAAGCTTCTCGTCACTATTATAGTCATAGATGCTATAATCCATTCCATCATTCCTTTTCTGTAATTATATATCAATCCGCCCTGCGGCGTCTTTCCTATATCCACGCATATCTTTATCTAGTATATCACAATAATTGTGTATTTTGCTTAAAATAATATGAACATTTTATAAAAAACAGTGCAATTCCACCCTTATAGTATAAAATCCACTCCATTTTCTTGCGAAAGTAAAGGCTTGTATATATAATTAAAAGGCTAGAACACAAATGAGAGGTTAAATTATGATTTTAGACTGTCAGAACATCTGCAAAGCATTTGGCACAGATGTTATATTGGACAATATTTCTTTTCATCTTGAGGAAAAGGAGAAAATGGCTATAGTCGGCATAAACGGCGCCGGCAAGACCACTCTTCTCAAGATAATAATGGGTGAGGAAAGTGCTGACTCCGGTCAGGTCATAGTGTCAAAGGACAGAACCATCGGCTATCTGTCCCAGTATCAGGAGAACAATTACAACACTACTGTCCGCGGTGTCATGATGGATGCACTCAAGCCTATCCTTGAGCTTCAGGACAGGATGCGCGAACTTGAACACACTATGGCTGAGCAGTCCGGTGAGGAGCTTGAGAGATCTCTGGAACTCTACAACCGCTACACCCACGAATTCGAATATAAGAACGGCTATAGCTGTGAGAGCGAGGCAAATGGAGTTCTCAAAGGACTAGGTTTCTCCAAGGAGGATTATGACCGCCACACGGACTCTCTGTCCGGTGGCCAGAGGACAAGACTTGCACTCGGCAGACTCCTCATGGTGAAGCCGGATATCATCATCCTCGATGAGCCGACAAACCATCTGGACATGGAATCCATCTCATGGCTTGAGGGCTTCCTGTCATCCTACCAGGGAAGCGTCATCATCGTCTCCCACGACCGTTATTTCCTCGACAAGATCGTGACCAAGATAGTCGAGCTCGACAATGGCCACAGCCAGGTATACAATGGCAACTACACCTACTTCGCACAAAAGCGTGCAGAGATCCGTGAGAACATGATGAAGGCATATCTCAACCAGCAACAGGAGATCAAGCATCAGGAGGAGGTCATCACGAAGCTCAAGCAGTTCAACCGTGAGAAGTCTATCAAACGTGCAGAGAGCCGTGAGAAGATGCTCTCACGTATAGAACGTCTCGACAAGCCAACCGAGGTTGCATCCGAGATGAGGATCACTCTTGAGCCAAATGTCTTAAGCGGCGAGGATGTTCTTACGATCGAAGGACTCTCCAAATCATTTGGCGACAATAATCTGTTCTCAGGAATAGATATGGATATCAAACGTGGCGAACACGTCGCCCTGATAGGTGGAAATGGAACCGGAAAGACAACCATACTGAAGATGATCAACAGGCTTGTATCCAAAGATGCCGGAGCTATCATACTTGGATCACGCGTCAAGATCGGTTACTACGATCAGGAACATCAGGTACTCACGATGTCCAACACCATATTCGATGAGATAAGCGACGCCTACCCTGATCTGTCCAACACCAGAATTCGTAATGTCCTTGCGGCATTCCTCTTCACAGGTGAGGACGTGTTCAAGAGGATACAGGATCTGTCAGGTGGCGAGCGTGGACGTGTGTCCCTTGCCAAACTGATGCTCTCTTCCGCCAACTTTCTTATTCTGGATGAGCCGACGAACCACCTGGATATCACATCAAAAGAGATACTGGAGAATGCCATAAGGAACTACACCGGCACTGTCCTGTATGTATCCCACGACAGATACTTCATCAACCAGACGGCCACAAGGATCATCGAGTTAAGGGACAAACAGCTCACAAGCTATATAGGCAATTACGATTACTACGAGACCCACAGAACGTATTCCACAGATTTAGTAAGTCCATTCACTCCAATAAGCGGAGTCTCTGACGCACCGGCCCAGACCGCTCCCGCTGTCTCACAGGCCAAGCTCTCATGGCAGGAAAGCAAAGCTGAGGCGGCAAGGCAGCGCAAGAAGGCAAATGACCTGAAGAAGCTTGAGGCATCCATCGAGGAACTTGAGAACAGGATCGCAGAGATCGATGAACAGTTTCTTCTTCCTGAGAACGCCACAAATGTCGGTCTGCTGAACGACCTCACAAAGCAGAGGAACGAAGCCGACACAGAACTCAACGAGCTCTACACGAAATGGGAGGAACTGTCCGAGGAGGACTGATGGCGGGATCGCTCATGTCAAACCTGCAGGCTTAACTATATCAACAAATACCAAAAACACCATATATGACTACAGCAAAGAGGATCCATATAAGGTATCCACTCACCGTATTCATATATGGTGTTTTCTTTGTTATCATGCACAGTCTCCTGTACATCTATTGTTCATACATGTCTCATGCACAGTTCCCTGTACATTTATGTCAATCTCTCTACATTCTAATGTCTCACATGAATTATCTTCATGGCATACTGTCCCGACAGATCATATGCAGAATTGCTTATATAGACCTGATCGCTGCTGCCCATTCCACCCTGAATGATCCAGTATTCAGGCTTATTTCCGCTGTTAGAACCCCAGTCATGCACATATGCCTCACATGCCGAAGCCGGAACTCCAAGCTTTCTCAGATACTGCTTAAGTGCAGTCGCTGAAGAGAACTTTCCAAAATAGATTCCGACATGGGTCGGCTCTCCATTCGTATAGTAGACAACTATATCACCAGGCAGGAGCACATCGTATGAGAAGTCCTCCCTGTCCGCTGTGAGCTCGTAATCCGTCGTCTCACCCCAGCTTCCATTCTGCGCCAGAATCGCCTTGGCGATGACCTTGCGGAGTGCCCAGTCTGAGCATATATTTGATGAACTGATCACGAATCCGCCATTTGCAAAGTCAGTGTACTTGACTGACATATCACTTCCCGGAGTGCTGCTGCCTGCGTATCTAAGCGCATTTGCCACAAATACATTGCAGTAGATTCCTGTCCTACCCAGATATTCATTGACAACCCTCTTCATCCATTCATCAAAATCCCAGCTTATCGAATCTGTCTTGAAGCATCTTCCCCAACTGTCAAATTCATACTCCACATCACCCACTACTATCTTCGTGAGTTTACTGCAGCGTCCATTTGCATCGCTGAAATAATACACCTTCTTGTTGTTGATCTTGGCATTCTTAAGACCCTCAGACTTGTCGTTGAGCAGCTTGCCACTTCTGTACTCGGAATATCCTGTACTCTCGTCATAATACACATATTCAGTTACAGTTCCCTCATCGCCTACATAAGCCGCACTGTAATCACTAATCGTCTGCCAGCCCTTTGTTCTGACAGCCTTACCTGTTTTACCAAAGTAACTGCAGTTGTCCTGCAGTCTCACCACAGAATTCTTCTTTACTATCCATCTGTTATTCGAGAATACTCTGTACGTGTCTGCATATCCCGATACAGTATGTGTCGATCTGTAATATATCGCATCAGATATTCCCGTGCTGTCCGTGTGGAGCACAACATGTCCAAATGAAGGTATCCACGCATTCACCGCAGCCGTCCAGCCGCCCTCGCTCGCCACCTTCTGACATCTGTATCTTATGCCGTCCACCTGTACAAAATAGGTTGCCTCTCCGTTTCTTATGTAATACTTCTTATCCCTTGAGATCTCATACCACTTCGTGACGTTGCTCTTCGCACCGTTCACAAAGTAATAATATCTTCTGTTTACCTCGTATACACCGGTTGCCGTACTGGTCCATTTCCCCGACGAATACTGGTACAGTCTTCCCGACTGCATCCGCCTTACTGCCTTGCCGTCCACCGCAAAATAATACACGCAGTTTCCTGATGTGATCCAGGTCGATCTCACCGCAGCGCCGTCACTTCCAAAGTAATAATAGTCTTCTCCAAACTGCTTCACCACGTTCTTGACCGGAATACCCGCTTCGTAGTAGTACACTCTGGAATTTTCTGTTCTGAGTCCCTTGTACGCATTTCCATTCTTGTCAAACAGGACTTTTATATTATTTACCATGACAGCCTTATTCTTGACGGTGATCCTGACTGTTCCATTATAGCTGTAGAAATAATTGCCGTGATAAGCGCTCACAACATGTCCATCAAAAAGCTGGATATACTTCACATCATTTCCAGACATGCTTCCGGATATATCCGCGTCGACAAGCTCCCCTGCCGGTGAACTGCTGCCATATTTGTACCAGCCATCTCCCACAACAGCCTTGCCACTCACAAAGTAATCACAGTACCCGGATCTTGTGAACAGTCCTGTCGCCGGACTGCCCTCGGTATAATACACTCCATTGTAATATCCTGTCAGAGCTACAGAATAGTCCCTGGCAAATGTAAACTTTTTGAGCTCTATGGTATTGCCGCTCTTAACGCTCATGTTGACATATCTGCTTGAAGAATTATAATTCGCTGACTTCAGCATCTCAAAGCTGGTGTCTGTGTAGCTTCCGTTATACTCCACATTTGCATCGCTGTCATCCGCTGCGACAAGATAAAACTTGGAGTTATATCTTATCAGTGCGTATGTGATAAGTGTATCACTGTCCTCACCTGAACCAATGAAGTAACTCTCGCCCTCCGCAAAGCTGAGTCTGAACATGCCATCGGTGGAGTTCGTAAACACATATGTACTGCTGTTCATCTTAAGTGCTGTTTTCTCCACCACGCTGGTAGGCGTCGCCACCCCCGGAACCTCCGTATCCGCATATACAGATGCAGCCACATCCCCTGCAGTCTCCGCTTTGGCCGTCATGTTCCCCACACACGCCATCTCCGTCAGCAGAACAAATGCCACAGCGATGAGCAGAGCAAGAAATCTTACGTTATTCGACTTATACAATCCCTTCCTTATTGTTCGCAACATACTTCCTCCTGAGTATTTATTATGTATCTATAGTACACGATTTTGGCTGCATGTAAAATACAATATTTGATATTTTTCCGATATCTTCTCCACAAATTTCTTCGCCCCCGCCATATTTCTGTCATCAAGATTGACAAATGGATCATCCATTATGAGCATCGGCTTTTCATCCTGATACATGCTGTCCACTATTGCAACTCTTACACACACTCCGAGGATATCCGCCAGTCCCGAGCTCAAGGTCTGAGAATCCCTGTACATTCCCTGCTCTCTGTACCTGATTGTCATATCCGGGGCCGCCTGTACATTTCCTGCATGCTCTCCTGTAACGCACTCATAATACCTGTCAAATGCCTCCATGACCGGCACCGAATGTCCCACTGCAAATGTATCCCTGGCCTCTCCCAGCAGCTCGTACGCCTTTACGTTGAGCTCGTATCTGTGCAGATCGTCTTCCAAAGCCTTTTTCTTATCCGCCAACGATGCCTTCACAGCAGCTATCTCCTGTCTTCGAAGCTTGAGCTCCGCCAGTTCCCTGGCATACTCGCCAAGTCTCATGTTTTCTGCCATATAGACCGACATCTCCTCATCCATATCGGATTCGTCATCGGCTGTATATATATCATCTGATCCGTCCGATCTGGTATCATCAGCGGCATCCCCCGGCTCTTCCACCTTATTCTTCCTGTGCCTGATCTTTTCATTTATCCCGCGTATAATGTAGTAGATTCCGAGTACACAAAACATACCTGCACATACAACAAATATAATCATAGCCATATCGTCAGGTTCTTCTATTCCAAGCATAAATTTCCACATTCCCAGAAATAAAAGTGCTGCGATCAACGCACAAAATCCTGTCATGATATATTTACTGCCACGTTTTTTATTATTTATGCTACTTCCAATGCTTTCTAGTTTTTCTGCATTATCTGCCTCTGGCTTCGCTGATTCCGGCTTCAACGGTTCATGCTTTACAACGGCTTTCTGTCTCTGCCGCCTCATCCGGTTCTGATTCTGCATTTCTATCTCACGGATATTTTTATTCAGCTCATTTATACTTCTGTCTATTCCATCAAGCTCCCTGACCTGCTCACGCATCCCATCAAGCTCATATTTTCTCCTGTACAGTTCCCCCGTCCGCTTGGTTGGCGACTGCCTGTTTATAACATTCTTCAGTATCTGTCTGGCATTCTCATAATTGCTTATATCATCCGTGCTGTCAGCGATATTACCAAGCTTAGCACTTATCCCATCCGTCGCCCAGGTCCGGCAGTCATCCTGCCCTATGTACATACTTCTCACAAATGACGCAGAATCCACATGAAACAGCTCCTCCCCAAGCTTATCCGTGAACATTCCTGTCACAGCATGAGTCGCCTCGTCGTATATCACGCATTTGTCATCGCTCTTCTTCGCGCCAAATGTCCTCTGAACCCTGTAGTTTCTGCCCCTGCTCTCAAATACCAGTTCTCCGCCATAGGCAGCCCCCGACCACGGGCGATATCTTTTTCTTTCATTCTCAATGTCATTTCTCTTCGTCTCACCGTCGAAGCCATACAGCATGACCCGGATAAAAGCAGCAAGAGTCGACTTGCCCCAGCCATTATCCTGGACAAATGTATTTATCCCATCCTCGAACTGGACTTCCATGTTATTCAATTTGCCAAATCCATCTATATAACAAGATATCAATCTCATACTTAAAATATCTCCTCGCCCGCAAGAGCCCTGAGTCCTGTCTGGATCACATATGCCTTGTCATTTTCACTCATATCCTGCCCCATGACCTTCCTCACGAATTCGCCCTTGAGGGACGCATCATTCATATACCTCATGTAATCAACCTGAAAATCCGTGTGATCCAAGATCTCCATATAGTAGAACGAATCCTGAAACTGCTTAGTCAGATAATCCGTGTTTATCTCGCTCTCAACATTTACCGCGCCTGTGAGGGATACCCTCACCATGTCCCTGGACTCATCTTCCATGGTCCCCGGCAGTTCCTGATACAGTCTGTCTGCGATCATGTCCGCCGCATCAGAGCTTGACTCTGCCCCTGTCACGTCCACTTCCACATCGAACAGCCTTCTATAGGCAAATGGCACAAATTCGGTCTCAACCATATGCTTCCTCTCATCCACGTCAAGCATCATAAAGCCGTGCTCACCGCACTCGTCAAAGCCCCTGCCCTCCAGACATCCCGGATAGCAGTAGAATCCCCTGCGATCAAGGCTTTCCAGCTTTCTTCCGTGCACATGTCCCAGTGCCAGATAATCTATGCCTCTTCCCCTGAGTTTCTTCAGGCATACATCATTCATGTTGCGAGCCCTGCCATATTCCTGCTCCTGTCCGTGGAGTGTGACAATATTTATATCGTTCTCATCCAGTTCGAGTTCATCATATATGCTGTTGCAGTTTTCGTCATTCAGCACAGCGCCCGCGATCACTATACGTGATCCCTTAAGCTGATACTGCGTCCACTCATCTCCGAATAAATACAGATTCTCTGGGAGTCTCCGCCCCGCAAATAAGCTTTCATCCGGGTCATGATTTCCCCTCAGATAGAACACATCTATGTCAGCATACTTCGCTATCTCCCCCAGAACAACATTTATCGTCGTGGCAGACACTGTCTCTGAATCAAAGAGATCCCCCGCTATTATTACCGCCTGCACGTCATTCTCTGCAGCATACCCGAATATTTTCCTGAATGTGTTAAGTATCTCATTTCTTCTGCCTCTGGCTCTTTCTCTTCCAAGATGTGCACTCAGGGCTGAATCAAGATGGATATCCGCACAGTGTATTATTCTCATAGTTCCTCAACCTCAGTCATCTCTATTTTTTTCTATATTAACATATTACGTTAAAATTTGCTCATAAAGAATAAAGTCCACGGCATATGCCGCGGACCCTGTCTACATCATATCATATACCTCCTGTCTGATACACATGTGTTTTCTCTCTGTATTCAACAGTAGAAAACTGTCTCTTAAGTTCATACATGAAGTATATTGCTCCTTGATTTTCGTTCCGTAATTATTACGGATTTTGTTTTTTCACAAACAAAAAACGCCAGAAGCCTTGTAAATTCAAGGTTTCTGACGTCTAACAAACAGGGGATGAGAGAATCGAACTCCCACCAAAAGTTTTGGAGACTCCTATCATACCATTTGACCAATCCCCTATATACAGAAAAAATTTAACACCTGCTGCAGCGTTAAATTTTCCCGGTACGTTTTATTCTGTACCTTCAGAATTTCACACAGAAAGAGGTATCTTCTAAAGCTTATCTCTTAGAAACCTCTAAGGATAAGTCCTCGACCTATTAGTACTTCTCAGCTGAGTGCGTTACCGCACTTACACACAAAGCCTATCAACCTTGTAGTCTTCAAGGGGTCTTACTCCGAAGATGGGATATCTTATCTTGAGGGGGGCTTCACGCTTAGATGCCTTCAGCGTTTATCCCTGCCAAACTTGGCTACTCTGCCATGCCTTTGGTAAAACAACAGATACACCAGAGGTTTGTCCATCCCGGTCCTCTCGTACTAAGGACAGCTCCTCTCAAATATCCTACGCCCACGCCGGATAGGGACCGAACTGTCTCACGACGTTCTGAACCCAGCTCGCGTACCGCTTTAATGGGCGAACAGCCCAACCCTTGGAACCTGCTACAGCTCCAGGATGCGATGAGCCGACATCGAGGTGCCAAACCACTCCGTCGATGTGAACTCTTGGGAGTGATAAGCCTGTTATCCCCAGGGTAGCTTTTATCCGTTGAGCGATGGCAATCCCACTTTATACCACCGGATCACTAAGTCCTACTTTCGTATCTGCTCCACCCGTCGGTGTCGCAGTCAAGCTCCCTTCTGCCTTTGCACTCTTCGAACGGTTTCCAACCGTTCTGAGGGAACCTTTGAGCGCCTCCGATACTCTTTCGGAGGCGACCGCCCCAGTCAAACTCCCCGTCAGACATTGTCCCCCAGCCGGGTTACGGCTGCAGGTTAGAAACCCAGTACTGTAAGGGTGGTATCCCAAGGTTGGCTCCATGGCAACTGGCGTCACCATTTCCTAGCCTCCCACCTATCCTGTACAGACAGTACCGAATCCCAGTATCAAACTGGAGTAAAGCTCCATGGGGTCTTTCCGTCCTGGCGCAGGTAACCAGCATCTTCACTGGTATTTCAATTTCACCGGGTGTGTTGTTGAGACAGTGCCCAAATCATTACGCCTTTCGTGCGGGTCGGAACTTACCCGACAAGGAATTTCGCTACCTTAGGACCGTTATAGTTACGGCCGCCGTTTACTGGGGCTTAAATTCAAAGCTTCGATTGCTCTAACCTCTCCTCTTAACCTTCCAGCACCGGGCAGGCGTCAGCCCATATACCTCACCTTTCGGTTTTGCATAGACCTGTGTTTTTGCTAAACAGTTGCTTGGGCCATTTCTCTGCGGCCACATCTCTGTGGCACTCCTTCTCCCGAAGTTACGGAGTCATTTTGCCGAGTTCCTTAACAACACTTCTCCCGCCGGCCTTAGGATTCTCTCCTCATCCACCTGTGTCGGTTTACGGTACGGGTACTTATGAAGCAATAGCGGCTTTTCTTGGCAGCTGGCTCACACGCTTCTCTACTAATGTTCGATCCACATAACGCTTTACATTTTTCATGCGGTTTTGCCTGCATGACTGCTATACGCTTGTACCGGCTTTTCCATTTCCGGCTCGTGCTCTCCTTCTGCGTCCCCACAGTTCTGTCCATAAGCAGTACAGGAATTTCAACCTGTTATCCATCGACTACGGCTCTCGCCCTCGCCTTAGGCCCCGACTTACCCAGGGAAGATCAGCTTTACCCTGGAAACCTTAGATATTCGGCCTTTAAGATTCTCACTTAAATCTCGCTACTCATTCCGGCATTCTCTCTTCTTAACTCTCCACTGCTCCTTACAGTACAGCTTCGTCGACTTAAGAATGCTCCTCTACCATCCTTTCGGATCCACAGCTTCGGTGTCGTGTTTTAGCCCCGGACATTTTCGGCGCAGGACCTCTCGACTAGTGAGCTATTACGCACTCTTTGAATGTATGGCTGCTTCTGAGCCAACATCCTAGTTGTCTTCGAAATCCCACATCCTTTACCACTTAACACGCACTTTGGGACCTTAGCTGGTGGTCTGGGCTCTTTCCCTTTTGACTACCCAACTTAT